>Ga0302319_10001511_pt1 | contig 51962 bp, 35 predicted proteins | sample Bog_T0_2_FD_203319 | JGI IMG/M metagenome (GOLD analysis project Ga0302319, IMG submission 203319) | Peat permafrost microbial communities from Stordalen Mire near Abisko, Sweden - Bog_T0_2 | ecosystem: Environmental > Terrestrial > Soil > Wetlands > Peat | place: Sweden: Abisko, Stordalen Mire... | reverse complement strand
CGCATTCAGCATGTAGCCAAATCGCAGTTGCGTCTCCTCCGGCGGAATCTGCAAGAGCTCCTCGAAAATCGTCTTTTGCACGTCCGGCTGATGAATCCGGATCGACCCGCCGCCCAATTCCACGCCATTCACCACAATATCATAATGCTGGCCGCGAACCTTCTTCGGGTCGGTCTTGAGCAACGGAATATCGTCCGCCACTGGCGCGGTGAACGGATGATGGCTGGAATACCAGCGGTTCTGTTCGCGATCAAAGCCCAGCAGCGGGAACTCAATGACCCACAAGAAATTAAATTGATTCGCCGGAATGACCAGTTTGCCCTGGGTCTTCAAGACATCGGCACAATACAGCCGGATTTTTCCCAGAATCTCACACGCATTTAGCCATTGATCCGCCGCAAACAAAATCAAATCGCCTTCCTCTATCTTGAGTTTGGCAATCAGCGCCTGCTTTTCCGTCTCGCTGAAAAACTTGACGATCGGCGACTTCCATTCGCCGTTCTCCACCTTGATATACGCCAGCCCTTTCGCGCCAAAGCTCTTGGCGTAATCCGTCATCGTTTCAATCTGCCCCTGCGTGGCTCCCGCCATTCCCTTGGCGTTCAATGCTTTGACGACTCCCTCCTTCGCAATGGCGCCGCTGAATACCTTGAACGTGCTCGCGCGAAATTCCTCGGTGAAATCCACCAACTCCATTGCAAACCGCGTATCCGGCTTGTCGATCCCGTACCGGTTCAGCGCTTCCTCAAACGAAATGCGCTTGAACGGCGTCGGAATTTCAATGTTCAACGCTGTCTTCCATACCCGCTTGATCAAACCTTCGATCAAGGCGTAAATGTCTTCCCGATCGATGAAACTCATTTCCAAGTCGATCTGCGTGAATTCGGGCTGGCGGTCCGCCCGCAAATCTTCGTCGCGATAGCACCGCGCCAGTTGAAAATATTTTTCCACGCCCGCCACCATCAAAATCTGCTTGAACTGCTGCGGCGATTGCGGCAGCGCATAAAACGTTCCCGGCTCCCGGCGATTGGGCACCAGAAATTCGCGCGCCCCTTCCGGTGTCGACTTGAACAGCGTCGGCGTTTCCACCTCCAGGAAACCCTGATCGTCCATGAACTGGCGCACGGCAATAGCCACCTTTGACCGGATTTTCAGGTTGCGCGCCATTTCCGGACGGCGCAAATCCAAATACCGATATTGCAAACGCAGCTCTTCGTTGACCTTGTTGGCCACTTCCGGATCGTCCACCGGGAACGGCAGCACTTCCGCCATGTTCAACACTTCCAACGACTGGGTCATCACTTCAATTTCGCCCGTGGGAATCTTGGCGTTGTTCGTCCCCGTCGGCCGTTGCCGCACTTTGCCGGTGATGCTCACCACGCATTCGCTCCGCAAGGAAGCCGCCTGGTCAAACAGCTCCTTGGTCAAATCCGAAGGATCAAACACGGTTTGTGTACGGCCTTCGCGGTCCCGGATGTCAATAAAGATCAACCCGCCGAGATCGCGCCGGGAATGAACCCAGCCGGATAAGGTGACAGTCTGCCCGATGTGTTCCGGGCGCAGTTCGTTGCAATGGTGCGTGCGTTTCATGTAAATCACGAATGCGGAAATGCTCATCGCATCTTCGACATTCAAAATGGTTGCGGATTGTGGCGAAAAAACCGCCACAACTCAAAGAGAAAGTAAACCCCCGCCCGGATATTCCGGGTGGAACGGGCGACCCGCCCGTCCGGCGGGCAACTTGCCCGCCGTTCTGCCCGCCGAAAGAACCTCTCGCCACAACCCTATAATTGGAGTAGACTTAGCGGGTCATGACGCAGCTCTCCAAGCCCGATGTCATCATTACTCATGAGAGCGATCTCGATGGGCTGGTGGCTGGTTTACTTTTGCAACAACTCGCCCGCAAACTGTTCGATGCCCACGTGCCATTGGAGGCTTGCCATTATAACTACTGGAAACAGCGGGATTTGCGCGAGCGGGCCGCCTGGGTGACCGATTTTACCTTCGAACAACGAATGGATCGTCCGGATTGGACCATTATTGACCATCATGTGACCGACGCTCATCCGAAGAACGCCCAGCTCGTCCACAATCTCACCAAATCCGCCGGACTGCTCTGCTACGAACTGTGCAAGGAAAATGGCTTTTCCAGCCCCACCTTGGACCGCCTCGTCCATCTGAATAACGTGGCGGATCTTTTCCTCGAGGATGATCCCGATTTTGTCTTGGCGGGCGATTACGCGAATCTCGTCAAAGTGTACCAGTTTTGGAATTTGCACGCCCTCATCGGCGGCGATGTGGAAAAGCTCGTAAACCATCCGCTCTTGGAAGTGATGGCCGTCAAGCGCCGCATCGAGGACCCGCTGGGCTTCGAATGGAGCAAAAATAACGTCTCGGCCGTCTCGGCAACCGTGGGCTACGTGAACACGGTGGTGGGCAATAACAACCTGATCGTCCACCAACTGTTGGAACGTCAAACCACCCGGTTCCCCGTCCTCGTGACTCTTTTCCGCCGGACCAACAATCTCGTTGTCGCCAGTTTTCGCAGCCGGAACGGCGAAGCGATCAAGGTAGCCGAAAAATTTCAGGGCGGCGGCCACGCCAATGCTTCAGCCGCCGTAATGCCCAAATCCGTCCGGAATCTCACGGACGCCGTCGAATACCTCCGCCAAGTTCTCCAGCCCAAAGCCAATTCCCCGTTGAACAGCCTGGAAAACCTCTTCGCCTCCGTCGAAGCGGAAAAACGAAATTAACCCCTCCGGTTGAGACGCCGAATAAATCCTGTCCAAAAATTCCTCTTTTATCTTTGCGTTTCTTTGCGCTCTTTTGCGGCGAAATTCATGGTGCTTTTAGCCCAAATTCTGTCTCCGTCTCCTCCGCGCCTCCGCGCCTCCGCGTGAACTTCTTTTCCTTTCCCCCTTCCGACATTCGCCCTTCAACCCCAGCGCAATACGCTTCGCGGCAACTTCAATTTTACCCTTCATAATTCATACTTTCCTTTTCTTCCCGCTTGCCTCCGCGCGCTGCCCCGGTTCAAGATTAGGAATCACGCCATCCCAACCAATTGTCAGGCAAATAATTATTTTGGACATCGATTCATTATGAAAAAGACATTCCTTATCCTGCGCTCTCCGACGCTGTTGCTTTTCACCCTGTCGCTGGCGGCCCAAACCCTCCCACCCGATTGCGCGCGGACCGTCAATGGCCTTGTCCAAGGCGTCACCGATTCCGCCACGGGAATTCATATTTATCGAGGTATTCCTTTCGCTGCCCCGCCTGTCGGCGATCTGCGCTGGCGCGAACCCCAGCCCGTCACCAATTGGGATGGTATCCGCCCCGCCACCAAATTCGGCCCACAAGCGATGCAAAAGTTTATTTTCGGCGACATGGTGTTTCGGTCCGATGGAGTCAGTGAAGATTGCCTCTACTTAAATGTTTGGACGCCCGCCAAGTCCGCCGGAGCCCACCTGCCCGTATTGGTTTATTTCTATGGCGGCGGCTTTATGGCCGGGGACGGCTCCGAACTCCGGTACGACGGCGAGAGCATGGCCCAGCGTGGTATCGTCGTGGTGACGGTCAATTACCGACTCAATATCTTCGGCTTCTTCGCCTACCCCGAGCTGACCAAGGAATCGCCGAATCATGCGTCCGGCAATTACGGGTTGCTTGATCAAAATGCCGCTCTGAAATGGGTGCAAAAAAACATAAAATCCTTTGGCGGCAATCCCAAACGAGTCGCCATCGACGGCGAATCCGCCGGGTCCATCTCCGTTTCCGCGCAAATGGCCTCGCCACTCTCAAAAGGCCTTTTTGCCCGGGCGATTGGCGAAAGCGGCTCACTCCTGGGCAATCTGCCTCCGGTCCCGTTGACCGAAGCCGAACAGGCCGGCCTTAAATTTGCCACCAATATTTGCGCGAATTCGCTGGTACAATTGCGAGCCATGTCCGCCCATGATCTCCTCGAAACAGCGTCTCGGACCAATAGCCCGCGGTTCGCCATGACCATCGACAATTATTTTTTGACTCAGGACCCCGTCAAAACCTTCTCCACCGGTGAGCAAGCCCGTGTCCCTTTGCTGGTCGGCTGGAATTCTGAGGAAGGTAATCCTTGGGGAGTACTGGGCACGAACGCGGCCACCCCGGAAAACCTGGCCAACTCCATCCGAAATCTTTACACCAACAATGCCGATGCCGTCCTAAAAGTCTATGCCGCTCAAAACAATAGTGAAGCGCTCCAGGCGGCCATGGATCTCTCCGGCGACCGATTCATCGGCTTAAGCACTTGGAAATGGTCCGATCTTCAACGCAAGACCAGCGGTAAACCCGTTTATCGTTATTACTATTCCCATCCCCGCCCGGTCACCGTGGACGGCCATCCGCAGGAATTGGGCGCCGTGCATGCCTCCGAAATCGATTATGTCATGGGTAATCTTGCCCGTAACAAAGTTTTTGCCTGGACCGATGACGATTATCGCGTCTCAAACACCTTGGAAACCTATTTCGCCAACTTTGTGAAAAAGGCCAATCCGAACGGCGATGGCCAGCCGCACTGGCCGGCAAATACCGCCAGCAAGCCGGTGGAAGTCATGCACATCGACGTGCAATCCGAAGCCCTGCCAGAAAGCCATCCCGACCGCTACCCGGTATTGGATCAAGTGAGTCAGAACCACTGAACTCTGTTCGAGCCAGGGGGTTCGAAAATAGCAGCGAACGTTCGTGAGAAATCCTCACCGGTATAAGCTGGCGAGTTCCCTCGCCCATTATCTCCTTGAATGGCGCCCATAAATGACTAATCCTCACTATCAGGTGACTGAATCAAAGCCTAAAGGTTGTGATATTTTCAAGACTGGAGCGGAGAATGCGGTCGTTATTGAACGTGGAAAACATTCCGGCGGCAATCTTGCTGGCCGGTGGCCTGTTGATTAGCGCCCGGCAAATCCAGGCGAATCCAGTCGCCGGGCCCGGGCTCTTTTCGCGGCCAATAAACGGCGGTATCGCCATTTCCGTTCAAGCCATTCTCGAGAATGATTCCGATTCCGCCCAGGTGCCAATCCTCGTCGCCGCGGTCGACAACCTCTCCGCCCAGGGCGGCGCCATCGCCCGCACCAACGATTGGCTGTACTACACGCCACCTGTTTCGCTCGTAGAGACGGATTCGTTCAATTATGTGCTAAGCAACCTGCTCGGCCAATCCACCAGGGGAACTGTCACCATTCTCGCCAGTTCGAATTTTGTGGGGACGAATATTCTTAATATCGCCGGGCTGCCGGGCGGCGGGAAGCGGATCCAGTTCTTCGGCGATGTCGGTTCCTATTTTATCCAAAGCAGCACCAATCTGACGAGCTGGACCAATCTGGCCGCCCGCCTGGCATGGCCGACGAATTATTTCTTTTTTGCCGATACCAATCCGCCTTCCGCGCCGTCAACGTTCTATCGCGCCGCCACGGGAGCGTTGGCGCCCCAGATCACCAATTATCAGGCCAGCGGGACCAACCATGTTCAGGTAGATTTTACGCTTGGCCTCGAGGGCGGCCCTGCCTCACTTTATCCCGCCACAATTCTGAGCCTGCCGGCCTCCGGCTATTTGTTCCGCGACGACGGTTCCATTCTTAGCAATGCACCGGCGGCCGGTGCGAACGGCGCGCTGCACTACTTCGACGCCGTCAGCAATTTCGGTTCAAATTTCGCCTCCTTCCAATATAAGCTGACCCGCCCGGCCGACGGATTGGACTCCTTGCCGGCCACCTTTCAGCTTTCACTCGCGCCGGATGTGCCAACGCTCACCACCCCCATACCCAACATCCCGGAAAACGGAAACGGCTTTATTCAGTTTAGCGCCACCGACCCGGACTTGCGCTATGCCAGCAACCATATCACTTACCTGATTGCATTTCCTCCAACCCGGGGAGCCATTTATCAGGTCAGCCAAGATGGCACCGCTGATTTAACTCAGCCGATCACGAATGACAGCACACTCGTCAGTAATACCAACGGACTTATCTTTTATGTTCCACCCAAATACCAATACCAAACGGGTGGGCCTTTCGAATCCTTGACCTGGCAGGCGATCAATAGCTTTGGCAACACGTCGGCCCCGCAAAGTTTGCCGATCAATGTCTACTTTGTAAATTCTCCGCCCCTCGCTGAACCCGATACGACATCCGGACGAATTGATGATCCGGGCATCCAGGTGCTCCTGCCCTACCGTGATCCTGATAATAATCTCGAAACCATCTGTATCTCCTCATTGCCAAGCCGTGGCCAACTTTATTTCAGCGACGGGAATACTTTAAATCTGGACCCGGCACTCTTGGTCTCGTCCACCAACAATTGTTTTTCCACCCCCGGGAACGGCGGCTCCGCCTTTCTTTTCGTGATCGCTTCGCAGACCAACGGTTTCCCTTGTGTTCCTGACAGTCAGGACTACGGATCACCCTACGCCACTTTCACCTATGTGGCGACGGATGCCGGCGGCTTGTCGGCCACCAATACCGGCGTCATTAACGTTCAACCGTTGGCGGTGCCTTTTCCTTATCCCGCCACGCCCAATTTCACGGGTTTGATCAATTCGACCAACGTCCCGGTATTTTTGGCCGCCACTAATTTCGATGGCACCCCCTATGACCAAAACATGACCTTCACGCTGACCCAATTGCCAACGCATGGCTCGCTCAATATCGAGAACGAGAACACGCTCTTCCCGATTTCGACCAACGACCTGCCCCTCGACCTGCCCAGCACGAATCTGGTTTACCTGCCCACCCCCGGCTACTATTCATCCCGGGATGGAACCGACAGTTTCTCTTATCGCACCTCCGACGGAAAGGATGGCATGGGGTGCAGCTCAAACGTCACGCTGACGGTCATTGATCCGCCCACGCTCATCAATTCAAACAGCCAGGCAGTGATCGTGACTCTGGATGCGAGCCAGAATCTTGTCGCTCCGGGCGAATCGACCGCCGTCGTAGTTCTGCCGGGTGACGCCAACACCAACTCGCTCATGCAGATAACTTTCTCCGGACCACCTCCGAATGGTTACTTCACCCTGAATTCCACCAGCGGGTTGGTGAACATCCAAACGAATGCCCCGGCCACCCTCCAGTTTGAAGGCACGACGTCCGCGCTGAATGCCGCCCTGGCCGAAGGGGTTAATTACTACTCCACCACACCCTCCGCGACCTCTATTTCAGTTACACTTAATGACTTGGGTGCCGCCGGTTTTGGCACCAACACCTCCTCGGTGGACCTTCGTGTGTTTTATCGATTGAGCGGACCGTTAGTCGGCAAGCGGCGTACGCGGTCGCAATGAGGAGGCAGCCGACACGAATCAGTCCGCAACCGCCCATGCAATTTTTTCGCGCGTTGGTTGTTTATTGCTTAAATGAAACCTGACTCGAAGACTTAGCGTTTGAGCGCCAAAACCTTCATCACACCCGCCGCAAAGTAATATCTCCACCGTCCGAATCTTCGCCTGCGTTTTCCTCCGTCCCCTCGACGATCCAAACGCAGGTCTTGCGGGAATGCGCTTCCTGAATCATCGTGTCCAAGGCATAGATCCAGGCCGCCAAAATCTGTTGCGGTTGTTCGTCACGATCAGTCCGCCGCAGACTTGTCACGAACATTTCCCGCTGCTCCTGTATGCTCGCGCGCAATAAACTGCAATGCTCAATCACCGTCCGGGAGTCGTCCGTGCCTGAACCCGAGCTGAACCGGGAAAACCAGGCCCGAACTTCCGGCGACACCGGACAAAGCCGCGCCGCGATATCCAGCAATTGCGTCCAGTCTGGCAACAGTTCTTCCCCGAAGCGGATGGTCTTAAGTTTGCGGTGCGGCTTGCTTTTCATCTAAAAAATCCCACTCATCGAATCTTGTTCTGATTATTAAAATCAAACGAGTTCCCCAAGTTTTAATCAAGCGATTTCGCAGCGAGATTTTAGCCGCAGGCGCAAAACACAATTTTTCTGGCTGCCTGAAAACTCAAGGAGTTCGGTGATTTTTTATATGCGATATGAATATAGCGTTGACCGCTTGGCTACTGTCACCAGCGCTCGCTAATGACCGGCGAACGTATATCCTCTCCGCGGGGAGAGGAAACAGGTGAGGGCGAGCAATTTCTTACGCTAACGGCGCCGACTCTCAGCGCCGCCGGTGCGACCTCTTTGTGGAACCGAATGCCAAACACTTTTCCCAGCTCCGTAGGTGCGGCCTCAGGAAATTCAATCGGACAAAGTTCAAGGCGTCCCCGTCCACACAGCGCCGAACAATCATTTTCCGTCGCAATTGCATCAGGCGCTTGAAGGGAATAAACTGCGGCATGCTTCATACGCTCGCTATTGAGAATTATCGCTCGCTGCGAAGCATCGTCGTTCCGTTGACAAATTTAAATGTCATTACCGGTCCCAACGGAGCGGGAAAATCAAACTTATACAAAGCTTTGCGCCTGCTGGCGGATACAGCCACCGGTGGGATCGTGAGTTCGCTCGCGCGCGAAGGCGGACTCCACTCGACGTTCTGGGGTGGACCGGAGAAAATTTCCCGGGATATGCGGGAAGGCCGGGTGCCGATCCAAGGCACTCGCCACAGGGAACCCACCCGCCTCAAGCTTGGTTTTGCCGGGGATGACTTCGGTTATTGCATCACGATGGGCCTCCCGGCGCGACCGAAAGAATCTGCTTTTGCACACGATCCAGAAATCAAGCGCGAGTGCATCTGGGCGGGACCGGTATGCCGGCCCGATTCGATTCTGGTAGATCGCAACGGCCCATCCGTCCGCGCCCGCACGGAAAAAGTCTGGGAGACCCTGGCCGATGGATTGAGTTTGTTTGAAAGCATTTTCCCCCAAATTGCCGATCCGAATAACGCGCCAGAAGTGCTGCTGCTCCGCGAAACGATTCGTGGCTGGCGCTTTTATGACCAGCTTCGCACGGATGTCGATGCTCCCTGCCGGATTCCCAGACTCGGAACCCTCACCCCGGTTCTTGGCCATGATGGCGGGGACCTCGCCGCCGCCATCCAAACGATCATTGAAATAGGAGACGAGAACGCTGTCGCCGCCAGCGTCGACGCCGCATTCCCCGGCGCTCGCGTTAACATCGCTATCCAGCCGGATGCCCGCTTTGCCATCGAATTCCAGCAGCCAGGGCTCGTGCGCCCGCTCAGTGGCGCGGAACTTTCCGATGGCACTTTGCGTTTCTTATTGTGGTTGGCCGCCCTGCTGACGCCCCGCCCGCCTTCCATGATGGTATTGAACGAGCCGGAAACCAGCCTGCATCCCGATTTACTCCCCGCCTTGGCGCAGTTGATCCACAAGGCCGCTGAAAACACACAATTATGGGTGGTGACTCACTCACCCGCATTGATTGCCGCCCTCGGGGAAAACTCGGGTGCCCGCGTTATTCAATTACAAAAAGATCTCGGCCAAACTCAGGTGAAAGACCAGAACTTGCTGGATCGCCCACCGTGGCGGTGGGTCGAGTGATTAAAGAACCAGCGACATAACCTCCTTCTGTATTACCAAACCGTTAGAAAAATTGGTTTTGGCAGGGTTGTAAGCCGAATTTTGTCTGCGCCTTGCGGCGGACAGAATCATTTGTGCTCGTGGGCTTTTTGGAGTCCGTTCCGGATGCGACCGCCAATCTCAAAGGAGTCAAACCTTGGTGGAAGACACTGAGTAAACTAAGTCTTCAATTCAAACAGGCGTGTTTTTAATCCAACGGATTGCGCCAGATCCGCCTGCATCACGTCACAAGTCCAGAATTCATCCAAACCGGAAAGCAAATTCAACCGTCGCGCCGCCGAGACGTGCAAATAATCGCTGCTTCCGCAGTCAAAGTCCCTGGCCTTTTCCGCACTTAACTCTTCCGCCGAGTCGAGCATCCTGTCCGCTGTCAGCTCATTCTGCCAGCGCAACCGCGCCGCCGTCCTTTCCGCCGCCCGTAGCGCCCGCCAAGCCGCTTCACCATGGCTGTTGGTTCGCGCCAGACGAAGATTGTGCCTCAATTCGTAGCGCAAAAATGCCCAATAAACAAAGTCTGGAGGGTCTTTTCGCACCGCGGCGTCCACCACACCGGAGAATTCATCATCCGGATGCAGATAGGCGAACAGAGCCGAAGTATCAGCGTACACGAATGGCATAATGGCGCTTCCTCCGTTCGGCCAGAATCGGATTCGGGCGGGTGGGACCGCCCTTCGCCCGGATCTTTCTAACTTCCGCCATGATTTCATCCCAAGCCGGGTCCATCTCTTCATTCGCCGGTATCAACCAGGCGGCAGTGCGGCCATTGCGGATCACCTTCATCCGCTGGCCGCCCTTGGCTCGGTCAAGCATCGCGGCGGTCTGCTCGTGCAGTTGCTTGGAAGTGATCTCGGTCATGGGTTCAATAGACACTAAAAAGGTGTCGCGGTCAAGCCGACGCCCTGGAAGTTTCCCTCCCTTGTAAAGAACCCGTGAAATTCAGACCTCGACGAGCACCGACGCTGTCTTTACCGCAGAACGATCAAATTAAAATTGGTTTTGGCAGGGTTGTAAGCCGAATTTTGTCTGCGCCTTGCGGCGGAGAGAATCATTTGTCTTAGCGACCAATACCCGGAATCCATCCGCTTTCGCGGAAATGGAGCGAGCCGCTCCGGGATTCCCTATTTGGCCTTGCACCCGATGGGGTTTTCCGTGCCGCGTCGCTTGCGCTTCGCGCGGTGCGCTCTTACCGCACCTTTTCACCATCACCGCCGGCTTGCGCCGACGGCTGTTTATTTTCTGTGGCACTGTCCGTCAACTGGCCTCACGGCCAAGCTGCCTGCGTGTATCCCCGGTCAAAACCAGGGTTACGCAGCATCGCGCTCTGCGGTGTTCGGACTTTCCTCCCCCGGCTTGCGCCGGGAGCGATCCTCCACCCTGCCAAAACCACCCCCACTCTACCGGTTCCCCAACCGCTTCACAAGCTAAGGCGAGACCTAAAGCCCAAACATCCCGCTGAAAACCAATCGGTTCCCCGCTTCTCGGCACCGCCCCACGACCCCAAAGATTCCCATTAGCCAAGCATAAAATCCGGTGTATATTCCTCGCCATGGTGCTATTAATTAAAGGATTGCTGGCCATCTCGGCCGGATTCGTGTTGTTGGCGTTATGAGGCGGTTCGGCTACTTGAACGACCGCCTCTTTCAAGTTTCCCTGGCGCTGTACGCCGTGAACCGACTCGTGCTGAAGTCCCACCTGGGTTTTCTCCGCCATTCGCGATTTGATTTTATCTGGTCTTTCAGCCATTCGCATTTGGACGATTTACTCCTTCTCCCCGCCGCGCTGCCCATCATGCTTTGGACCCAGCACGTGTTGGATCTGCGCAAACACGATTCCGCTCCCAGCTGGCCTGAATTGCTGGCTCATTTGGTTATCTGGTCCGTCATTTGCAAGTTCGTCGGCCCCGTCCTCTTGCATCTCGGAACTCCGGATCCGTGGGATGTCCTCATGTTTGCCGTCGGCGGAATCGCCGCCTGCGCCTGGTGGCGTCGTCCGCTGCCTCTGACCACCAGGAACCATGAGCTTTGACCGGCTCGCTCCGCTTTATCCTGGGATGGAATACATCCTGGCCGGCAGCTTGATGCAGCGTTGCCGCACCCTCCATCTGACCGAATGTCGGACCCAACAGCGAGCCTTGCTCGTGGGCGAAGGCACCGGACGATTCCTGGCAAACCTGTTGAAGATCAATCCGACAATCGAAATCACCTGCGTTGAGCAAAGCCAGAATATGATCGACCAAATCCGCGCCCGGCTCGCTCGCCAATCTCTGGATCAATCGCGAGTTCATTTTGAAATCACCGACTTCGCCTCGTGGCCGATCCCCGCCACTCCGTTCGATTTGATCGCCACCCATTTTTTTCTGGATTGTTTCTCTGCCGATATTTTGCCGGAAATAACCGCCAAACTCTCGGTGGCCGCCGCACCGGGCGCCATTTGGTTGCTCTCGGATTTTCAAACTCCCGCCCGCGGCTGGCAACGCCGCCGCGCCGCGCTGATCATCGCCGCTTTGTACCACTTCTTCCGCTGGACTACCGCCATCTCCGCCCAGGAATTGATCCCGCCAGATCCGTGGATTCAACAATCCGGATTCCAACTGGAACGTCGGCAATTCCTGAGCTGCGGTTTACTCCATACTGACGTATGGAAAAAAGTCCGATAAAGTTTTCTCCCTGTTGTCTCCTCTCCGTAGTACGATAAAAAAGATCTCGTCATTTTCGGAAAAATTTTATGTGATGATTCTTTTTGTTGCGGTTTTGAAGTGCTAAGACACTGAATCTTCTCCCATTATTTTCACCGGAACAATTCGTGACGGAACCAGCCGAACCACCCGCGGCAAACCGAAAGCCTCCCCAACGCCGCCTTGTTAGGATGAGGGCGGCCAATCTCTTACCTCTGTCCGCCGTAGCCTTGGCGACGGGGAAGCGGCGCCATAGTTTGGCTCCCCCTCTGGTTCATCCCGTCAATCCTGTCAGCACCTCCTCTTTTTTATCTTTGGGTTCCTTGCGTTCCTTCGCGGCGAAATTCATCCCGTTTTTAGCCCGACTTTTCTCTCCGCCTCCTCCGCGCGCCACCCCTCCGCTTGAAATTCCTCCTTCCCCGTTTTTCCGGTTTTTAGAATCCAGGTAAATTCGGTAAATCCTGTCAAAAACCTCCTGTTTTGTCTTTGCGTTCCGGGAAAGATCCACCCCATAGCATACCGCCATTACAAATTCAAATTATTACTTCCTAAAATTAATTGACATTATTATTGCGGGTATTACAAAGTGCGGGGGTTCGCATTCGTTTCCCGGACCATTCATTCAGAGGTAAAAATTATGACCACACAACTGATGGCGCGGTTGAGTTTGATTTTGTTGACCCTCGTTCCCTTCACCGCCGTCTCCGCTCCTCCCCCAATCGTGTATATCAAAATTCATGATTTCGGCAGCGTCAACGCGATACCCAGCTCGCCACTGTCCCGCATTCCGTGCGGAGGTTTCGCCGGAACAACCTATGGCAACGCCGCTTCCGATGGCACGGGGTCCGCCTATATTATTAATTCCCAGGGCAACGGGACCTTTTCCTTTAAATCCATTTATCGGTACGATATCAGCGGCTCACCCTCCAACGATGGGCAGTATCCTTACGCGGGCCTGGCCTTGTCCCCCGACGGTACCACGTTGTATGGCACAACCCAGAATGGTGGCGCCAATGGGTCCGGGGCTCTGTTCTCCCTCAATTGGGCTCAGGCCACCCTCAACCCCAACGGCAATCCCAGCGGTTATAATCTATTAACTTCTTTCTCCAGCACCGCGAACGGTTCCCGCTCCCGTTCCACTTTGACGCTGGATGAAACGTACAACTTGCTTTATGGAACCCTCTCCTCTGGCGGCCCGAATAGCGCCGGTTCGATTTTTGTCTCCGACCTGAGCGGCCAGATATTGAACGTTATTCCCTTTGGCGGTTCCTGGGGTGCTGATCCCGTCGGAAAGCTAACTTTGCCCCACATGATGCCAGCCGGTGGCAATCATCCGAGACTCCAGCCGGAAGCCACCACCAATATCGATTTGTCACCCATCACCCTTTATGGTGTGACCATCAGTGGCGGTTCCAATAGTTGCGGAACGGTGTATCGCGTCCAAGCCAACGGCAGCAATTTCATGGTATTACATACTTTCAAATTCAGCACGACAGATGGTGCGTATCCGCAAGGCGGCATGGTGCTCCAAAGCAATTTGCTTTATGGCACCACTTCCAGCGGCGGCCTCAACTACGCCGGCACGGTCTTCAAGCTGGATACGAATGGGAATAATTTTCAAATTATCGGCAATTTCGATAACTCCACTCTGGGAGGGTCGCCGCAGGGCGATCTGATCCGTTCCCGCAACACATTATACGGGACGAGCTATGGTGGCGGAACGAACGGCGGTGGCACCGTTTATTCCATCAATACCGATGGCAGCAACTTTCAAGTACTCCATAGTTTTTCTACTCCCACTGCCAACGCGATTGGCAATTATACCAATAGCGACGGCGGCTGGTCCGTGGAAGGACTGGTTCTCGCCGATAATATCTTATATGGCACGACTCCCTACGGCGGCACCAATGGCGTCGGGACGATATATGAACTCATTTTACCCGCCCCACCCGAACTTCGCCTCACCCCGACCAACAAAACCTACCAGGCTTCCTGGCCGCTCTACCCCGTCGGTTATGCCCTGCAACAGAGTTCCAGCCTCGTAAAACCGAATTGGACCACCGTTAACAATCCGTTGACGACCAATGGATTGCTGCTGACCACCACCATTTCGCCTCCCAAAGGCAACGCTTTCTTCCGGCTGGCCAACACCAACGGCCCCTAAACGCCCGCATTGTTATTTCTTGGCGGCGCTGTACTCTTTCCCCTGCCGGTTTTCACCTCGGAAGCCAATGCACCGTTTTTTGTTAAACCGACGGCAATTTCAATCATTTTGCGCATTTTAATTTTTCACAAAAATAGTTTTAAGTGTTTAATAATAAACTACTAACAACAAAACTAATATTGGATTGCGGTATTATACGCTTGCACCGCGTCTATTAGGACGCAAAATATTATTAAACAGGATTATGAAACGTTTAGCATGAAGAGTACGCCCATCGATGGTTTTGCCCACGGCGCTGAAAAAAATCAGCGGCGAGTGGGCGCGGGCGGTTGGGCGTTTGTTTCCAAATTTCCGCCGGCACGCTATTTTTCATAATTCCCGGCAGCTCGACGGTCTTGATGGACCGGTGAGACTGTCGGCAGCAACTCGATTCAACACCTTATATTTTCCGATGAGCCAAATGATTTCCGAGCCCAACGCTAATAACCTCGATTACATCGAGATGCTCCATGAAGCATATCGACAGGATCGCAACTCCGTTTCTGAAGAATGGCAGAACTATTTCGGGGCCGGCCAAAATGGCAACGCCTGGCCCAAGCGCGCTGGCGCGCCCGCGGCCAACGGCTCGGAAGAGTCCGACGGTGAAATTTCCACCCCCAATGATGGCACCACCAATCCCGAGCGCGTTTTCCGGCTCATCCGCGCCTACCGCGTTCGCGGCCATAATATCGCGCGCATTCATCCCATTGGTGAACCCCCGCCCCCGCCCCCCGAACTCGATCCCACCTATTTCGGCATCACCAACGCCGATCTCAGCCGCCCGTTTAGCTCGGAAACGCTGTTTTGGCCCGGTCCCCTGACCGTGGGCCAAATCGTCGGCCGCCTGCGCCACACCTATTGCCGCTCCATCGGCGTGGAATACATGCACATCGACGCCACTTCCATGCGCCGCTGGTTGCAGAAACGGCTGGAAACCACGGAAAATCACATCGAACTTTCCAAGGAAACGCAGATCCGCATTCTTACCCGCCTGACCGATGCCGTTATTTTCGAGGAGTTCGTCCGGAAAAAATTCATCGGCGCCAAAACCTTCTCCCTCGAGGGCTGCGAAAGCCTCATTCCACTGCTGGACCTGGCCATCGAAAAAGCCGGCAGCCAGGGGGTGAAGGAAATCGTCATGGGCATGGCCCATCGCGGTCGCTTGAACGTGCTCGCCAATATCGTCGGCAAAAGCCCGCGCCAGATGTTTCGCGAATTTGCCGATGTCGAGCCCCAAAACTATATCGGCGGCGGCGATGTCAAATATCACCTCGGCTATAGCAGCGATTGGCAAACCGCGACGGGCAAGAAAGTTCACGTATCCCTCTGTTTCAATCCCAGCCATTTGGAATACGTCAATACCGTGGCCATGGGCCGCGTGCGCGCCAAACAGGACCGCGTGGATGACCAGGCCCGCAATGAATCCATGGCCTTGCTCATTCACGGTGATGCCGCCTTCGCCGGTGAAGGCATCTGCCAGGAAACACTCAATCTCAGCCTGCTCCCCGGCTACGCCGTCGGCGGCACCCTCCACGTCATCATCAATAACCAGATCGGTTTTACCACCTCGCCCTCCGAGGGCCGTTCTTCGCTGTACGCCACCGAAATCGCCCGCATGCTCCAAATCCCCATCTTCCACGTCAACGGCGAAGATCCGGAAGCGGTTGCGCAATGCGTCGAAGTGGCCATGGATTTCCGCCGCCAGTTCAAACGCGACGTCGTGATCGACATGTACGGTTACCGCCGCTTCGGCCATAACGAAGCCGATGAACCCACGTTCACCCAGCCCATGCTCTATAAGGCTATTGAACGCCGGAAATCTGTCCGCGACGGTTATCTGGAACATCTGCTCGGTCTTCACGGTGTCACCCGGGAAGAGGCGGATTTGATCGCCGATCGCCGCCGCGAACAACTCGAGCGCGAGCTCACCGAATCGCGCAACGAAAATTATCAGCGCCCGCCTGAGAAAACCCGCGGCATCTGGGAACGCACCAAATATTACGGCGGCCCCGAATCCGGCGCCCCGAAAATCAAGACCGCCGTCGACAAAGCCCATCTCGGCGAATTGCTCGTCAAGCTCACGCAGCTGCCCGCCACTTTCATGGCCCATCCCAAAATCGAGCGCCTCCTCGAAGCGCGCAAGGAAATGGGCGAAGGCAAACGTCCGCTGGATTGGGCGGCCGGTGAGGCCCTGGCGTTCGGCACTCTCGCCACCGAGGGCGTTCGCATCCGGCTGTCCGGCCAGGATTCCCGCCGCGGCACCTTCAGCCATCGCCATGCCGTGTTGCATGATTACGAAGGCAAAGGCACTTTCACCCCGTTGCAGAATCTTTCGCCGGATCAGGCCAAAGTCGAGATCTACAACAGCCCCCTCAGCGAAAGCGGTGTGCTCGGCTTCGATTACGGTTACAGCCTCGATTACCCCGACGCCCTGGTGATGTGGGAGGCGCAGTTCGGCGACTTCGTGAATGTGGCCCAAGTGATCATCGATCAGTTTATCGCCAGCGCCGAAGCCAAGTGGCACCGCTTCTCCGGCCTCGTGATGTTGCTGCCCCACGGCTTTGAAGGCATGGGACCGGAACATTCCAGTGCCCGCCTTGAGCGCTTCCTGGAACTGTGCGCCCAGGACAACATCCAAGTCGTCTATCCGACCACTCCCGCGCAGATTTTCCATCTCCTGCGTCAACAGGCGCTGCAACTTTGGCGGAAACCCCTGGTCGTCATGACCCCGAAGAGCCTGCTCCGTTTGCCCGAAGCCGTCTCTTCCCTGGACGATCTCGCCAGCGGCGAATTCCAAAAGGTCATTCCCGACCCCGCCGCCGACCCGAAAAAAGTAAAACGCGTTTTGCTTTGCACCGGCAAAATCTATTACGAATTGGCCAAAGCCCGCGCCGAACAAAAGCGCGAAGATGTGGCCATCATGCGCCTGGAACAGCTTTATCCGCTGCGCGCCGATTTGATCGAAGCGGCCCTGAAGCCGTATGCCGACAATACGCCGGTCTTCTGGGTCCAGGAAGAACCCGAAAACATGGGCGCTTTGCGATTCTTGCGGTCGCGGCTGGGCGAACGTCTCTTTAACCGCTATCCTTTGACCACCGTTAGCCGTCCCGAATCCGCCAGTCCGGCCACCGGTTCACCCGGCGCCCACAAAATTGAACAGGCCCGGTTAGTCACGGCAGCGTTCGCTTAATTTCAGAAAACCCAAACCAAACATCATGGCAACCGACATTAAAATCCCGACCGTTGGGGAATCCATCGCTGAAGCTCAAATTGCCGAATGGCTCGTCGCCGAGGGCGACACGGTGAAAAAAGATCAGATCATCGCCACCATCGATACCGAGAAGGCCACCGTTGACCTGCCCGCGCCCGAATCCGGCAGGCTCACGAAAATTTTGCAGCCCAAAGGCACCGTGTGCAAGATTGGCGAAACGATTGGTCAGATTGATGGCGGCAGCGCCACCCCTTCAGCTCCTGCTCCGGCCGCACCTGCGCCCGCTGCCGCAGCCCCCGCCGCGCCCGCAAACGCGCCCGCTCAGCCGGCGGAAAAAGCCGCCGCGCCTGCTACCGCGCCCGCGGAAGAAAAACGCGTCATGCCCGCCGCCGCCCGCGTGCTGGGTGAAAATCATTTGACCGCCAGCGAAGTTCCCGCCTCCGGTCCCGGTGGGCGCCTGTTGAAAGAAGATGTCGCGACTCATGTCGATAAACTGGCCAAACCTGCCCCCCCCGCCGCTGTCTCCGCGCCTGTCTCTAAACCCACGATCGAAGTCGGTTCCGGAAACCGCCAGGAAGAAGTCGTCCCCATGACGCCCCTGCGCCGCACGGTCGCCAAACGGCTGCTCGAAGCGCAGCAGACCATGGCCATGCTCACCACCTTCAATGAAGTGGATATGTCCACCGTCATGGCCTTGCGCAAGGAAGTGCAGGAATCCTTCCAGCAAAGACACGGCGTAAAAGTCGGTTTCATGTCCTTTTTCGTCCGCTCCGTCATCGAAGCCTTGAAACTCGTGCCGCAGTTGAACGCGGAAATTCGCGGGAACGACATTGTCTATCATCGTTACTTCGACATTGGGGTCGCCATCGGCGCCGGCAAAGGCCTCGTTGTCCCGCCCATTCGCAACGCCGAAAAATTGAGCTTCGCCCAAATCGAAAAGACCATCGCCGATTTCGCCGTGCGCGCCCAGGCGAACAAGCTCAAATTGGAAGAACTTCAGGGCGGCACTTTCACCGTCAGCAACGGCGGCGTCTACGGCTCCATGCTCTCGACCCCCATTATCAACCCGCCCCAGAGCGGCATCCTCGGTTTGCACGCCATTCAGGAGCGCCCCGTCGCGCGCGATGGCCAGGTGGTCATCCGCCCCATGATGTACGTCGCGCTTAGCTACGATCACCGGATCGTCGATGGCCGCGAGGCTGTTCTGTTCCTCAAGCGAGTCAAGGAACTCATGGAAAACCCCACCCGCATGCTTCTCGACGTTTGATTTAATATGAAGCAGCACGATCTCCTGGTGATTGGCGCCGGACCCGGCGGTTATGTCGCGGCCATCCGCGCCGCCCAGCTCGGACTTAACGTCGGCGTGGTGGAAAAGGAACCCGTCCTCGGCGGCACTTGCCTCCGCATCGGTTGCATTCCCAGCAAAGCCATGCTCGAATCGAGCGAACGCTTTGCCGCCACCCAGCATGAACTCGCCACCCATGGTATAAAAGTTGAGAATATCCAGCTCGACCTGCCCACCATGCTCAAGCGCAAGGAACAGGTCGTCGGCACGCTCACCAAGGGAGTCGATTCGCTCCTGAAGAAAAACAAAATCACCCGCTACACCGGCAATGGCCGTTTCGTCGGCCCGGGACGGGTCAATGTCGAGGCCAAGGACGGCGTCATCGAACTCTCCGCGAAAAATATCCTCATCGCCACCGGCAGCAAATCGGCCAGCCTCCCCGGCGTGGAAGTCGATAACGACCGCATCGGGACCAGCACCGAAGCTTTGTCCTATCCTGAAGTCCCAAAACACCTCGTCGTCATCGGCGGCGGCTATATCGGCATGGAACTCGGCTCCGTCTGGCGCCGCTTGGGCGCCAAGGTCACCGTCTTGGAATATTTGGATCGCATCTTCCCCGGCCTCGATACCGAGATGGCGGCCGATGCCCAAAAATTGCTCACCCGGCAGGGGTTTGAATTCCGCCTGAAATCAAAGGTCAAATCCGCCCGCCGCTCCGGCGATGGTTGCATCGTCGAAATCGAAGGCGCCGAACCTGTCACCTGCGACCGCGTCTTGCTCGCGGTCGGCCGCGTGCCGAACACCGACAATCTGGGCCTCGACGCCGTCGGCATTAGTGTGGACAAATCCGGCCGCATCCCCGTGAACAAAGCGTTTGCCACGTCCACCCCGGGAATCTTTGCCATCGGCGATGTCATTGCCGGTCCGATGCTCGCGCACAAGGCCGAAGAAGAAGGCATGGCCTTCGCGGAACAACTCGTCAACGGCTGGAGCCATGTCGATTATGATGTCATTCCCGCCGTCGTCTATATTCATCCCGAACTGGCCTGTGTCGGCAAGAGCGAAGAACAATTGAAAGCAGCCGGTGTGGATTATCGCAAAGGCGTGTTTCTATTCCGGGCCAACGGCCGCGCCCATTCGCTCGGCGAAATCGACGGCAAAGTCAAAGTCCTGGCCGATGCCAAGACCGATCGCGTCCTGGGCGTGCACATACTCGGACCGCGCGCCGGCGACATGATCGCCGAGGCCGCCGCCGCCATGTCCTTTGGCGCCAGCAGCGAAGACATCGCCCGCACCTGTCACGCCCACCCCACCCTCTCCGAGGCGCTCAAAGAAGCCGCCCTCGCCGTCTCCGGCCGCGCCATCCATTCCTGAATCCGGTTCTGGAGGGGCAGTTCCGGGTGAAACAGGTCTGGGTGGAACGGGCGACCCGCCCGTCTGCTGGGCAACCTGCCCAGCAGTCCCCGTGGGTAGGGCGGGCAGTCCGCTGCACGCCGTCGTAGCCGACATCCAATCGATCAACTACCTCTGTCTCAAACATCAATAACCTCCCATCCCGCCCATCGCCTCACTCCTGTCCTCTTTGTTCTTTCGCGGCTTATGATTGTCCTCCCCGCAATGCTAAATAAAAGAACTAGTCATGTTCGGGAAAATTCTATTTGTTCCCTTTTTCAATGCGATTAAATCATTCGAACAATTCTGTTTTTTTCTTCTCCGCGTTCTCCCCTGTCCTCCGTAGCTTTAGCGAAGGAGGACGCGTGAACTTTTTCCATCCGCATCCTCGGCCTATTAGCGTTCCAGCCCTGCGCAAAACGCCATGGGGCCACTTTAGTTTCATAATTCATAATTCATAATTCATAATTCATACTTTCCCTTTCGCGTCTCCGCCAAATGGGGACTTCCAAAACGTTTTTGCCATGGGCAGACTAGCACCATGAAAAGGATTTTCCGGTCTCTCCTCGGAGCCGCCATCATCACCGGCGCTGCGCTTGCCCAGGATGCCAAGCCCCCGCTGCACCTCGCCATGGCCGGACTCGCCCACGACCACGCGTTGGGTTTCCTGCCGCGACTGCTGGCCCAGTCCGATGTGCAGCTCGTCGGCATTGTCGAAACAAATCAGGACCTCATCGCCCGCTATTCCAAACGCTTTCATCTCGCCCCCGAACTCTTTTATCCCAGCCTCGAAGATCTCTTCGCCAAAACCAACGTCCAGGCCGTCGCCACCTTTACCAGCGTCTATGACCACGCCGCCGTCGTCGAAACCTGTGCCGCCCATGGCATCGATGTCATGATGGAAAAGCCGCTGTCCGCCAACCTCGAACAAGCCCACGCCATCGCAGCCGCCGCGAAAAAAAGCGGCATCCAGGTAATCGTGAATTACGAAACCACCTGGTACCCCGGCAACCAGGCCGCCTACCAAATGGTCCACGACGAAAATAAAATTGGTGACATCCGGGAAATGGTGTTCCACGACGGCCATCGCGGCCCGAAAGAAATCGGCTGCTCCACCAACTTCCTCAACTGGCTGACCGATCCCATCCTCGACGGCGGCGGCGCCATCAACGATTTCGGCTGTTACGGCGCCGACATCGCCACCTGGTTCATGGACGGCCAGAAACCGATATCCGTAACCGCCGTGGCCCAGCAGATCAAACCCGACGTCTACCCCAAAGTCGAAGACACCGCCACCATCATCCTGAAATATCCCAAGGCCCAGGTCATTCTGCAGCCGTCATGGAATTGGCCATTTGACATCAAAGATATGCAAATCTTCGGCAAGACCGGCTACGTCATGGTCCCGCATTCGGACACCTTGCGCGTGCGCACCGCCGGCATGGCAGCGGAAACCGAAAGCACCCTCCCCGAACTCACCGGCCTCCAGGCCGACCCCATCGCCTACCTAGCCGCCGTCGTTCGCCGTGAAATCCAGCCCAGCGGCCAATCCTCCCTGGGCGTCAACGTAACCGTCATCGAAATCCTGGACGCCGCCCACCGCTCCGTCAACAAAGGCAAAGAAATTCATTTGTAACGTAGCGTAGCGGCGGGCATCCCTGCCCGCCGTGGACCGGGGCATCCGTGCCCCCAGTCCATCCCCCTGTTTTAATCCCCGCATCAAAGCTTGCCTGCCGAGCCCAGTCTCGTGTTTCCAGTGCAGTTGCCCGCCACGTGCCTTTCCGTCTCACCTCTCCGCGCCTCCGCGCCCCCGCGTCTCCGCGTGAAATCTCTTCGTCTTTATGCCTTTCGCGTCTTTCGTATATTTCGCGGTTTAAATTCCCCGGCTTCTTTTTGGTTGCGGCTTTGCCGCGCTGTGCCTCCGCGTGAAACCCATCCCGCCCTGATTTGTCCCGTTTTTAAATCCGGGTAAATCCCGTCAATCCTGTCAAAACCTCCCCTTCGGTCTTTGTGTTCTTTGCGTTCTCTTGCGGCAAAATCCGGCTTCTCTTTGCCGGGTTTTTCCGTCCCGCCTCCTCCGCGCCTCCGCGTCTCCGCGTGAACCTGTCCCCAATCAGCCGACGAATGAGCTTGCCCCGCAGCCAAAATCGTGAAAAATATCCGCCCTTGGCATTTAGCACCCGCCGTCAACTTCGGCCCGAGTGAATTGTTAAAGAGTCCAAGCCCAAACTGGAGAGGTGGCAGAGTGGTTTAACGCGCACGCCTGGAAAGCGTGAATACCCAAAAGGTATCGGGGGTTCGAATCCCCCCCTCTCCGCCAGTTTGGATTTCACCAATATAATCAAGTGTTCTGTGAGTTTTTAAGTTAAGTAATCAAGCAAGGTATAACGCTATGGTATAACGTAACCATAATTGTCAGAGGTGTCAGGGGAATCCTTTCAGGGCAAATAAACGCCATATTCAACCGGGGTTTAATGAAGCCCAACCACGTCACCAAAACCGCGCCTTGACCCTTCTGTGTGCTTTGGCCATGCCTTCCAGCGGACATTTTGAATGTCCTGCCATGTTCGCCAGTCTGTCCGGTTGGCCTGTGTGCGCCAGTGGTGGCAACCTCTACAATCCTTCCCTGTGGATTCCCGGCAAACAGTCACCATTTAATGCGAGTTTTTACCCGTAAATTGCTTGCCTTGAGGCATTAAAATATGCCGTTTTTTCAGAAAATTGACCCTCAAAAAGAAAACCAGAAATGGTTTTCGCCGTCGGTACTGTGCTTGTCTCCCGAAATGACAATTTTAAAAACCGGGAGTTTGGTATAACCGCTGACAGGTGCTTTCCAAGTTCACAATGCAAAGCAAAAGAATGGAACCGTCCCCGCAACATACGCAAAGTCAAGTTTGACTGTTTAGCGTCGTTTGCGGATGATTTTGGAATATGTCGGATGACATCGAGCCTCAAGAAAAACCTAACGCAATCAAAATTCACCCAGTGGTTGAATTTATTTATTCGGAGTGGCGAACAGTAAAAAGCGTCGCTTTCTGGATTGCTGTTGCATTAGCTACCGTCGCTGTCTTTTACTTTAACGAGCGACATTATGCCGGTATTATATCGGAAAAGGATGCTACGATTACTCAAAAAGACGCCACAATTGCAACGGTATTGGCAGAAAAGGAAACATTTGAGGATGAGAATGGCAGACTGGCTAGAGAGAACGACCAATTGAGAACATATCGAGGAAAAGATGCTCCACCGTTAAAACAAAACGCACAGAATTTGGTGCGACAAATTAGGGATTTCATCAAAGACTGGAAAGACACAGATTCGCCAGAGAAAACAATGCAAAATATTCAAAAATATCTTCAGAGATTTGGGTTAAGGGCTTCCATAATGAGGGACGACCTAGACCAAAACGGCCAACACTCAGACGCTTTTGATAAAGCGATGTATGATTTTCAATATAGGTATTCGGACGTGCGAATCATTACCGACGAAGTTGAAAAACTAGCAAAAAATCTTCCTGATTAATTTCCATGAACCTCAAATAAGCCAGAGGAAAAATAAACTGAAACAGTTCGACCAAGTTTTTATCGTATCGTGCCGTGATTGCCACCGCTCGAACGCCATTGGAGTGGTTATTAAACCAGCTTAACCAAAAACCCGATGAAGACAGATGAACGAACCGCAAATACGGGAACCATCCCATTTCCGTTCTTCGCTGCGTTAAGATCCTGCAAGGCGTCAAATTTGACGAGGATTAAAATTATTGTAACAAGAATTAAAAGATACCTAAAATGGACGCCAACAAAGACCGCTTCCCGCTGCTCCGCAAAATCCTCAAGACCATTGGCCTGCCCGCCGAAGCTGTAGACGACATCGTAGAGCGCATCCTCGATTGGCTTTCCACCAAGGATGCCCCCACCGCAGGATTCACGGCGTTGCCGTTCAAACTGCGCGATGATTTTCTTTCACCCGCCGAAGCAAGTTTTTATCAGGTATTGCGCGCGGCCGTCGGGGATCGGGGATCGGTGTTCGCCAAGGTCAATTTGGCCGACTTATTTTTTGTGTCTACTGGCGACCATCGGCAGAACCGTGCTCTCGCCAACCGGGTGGACCGCAAGCATGTTGATTATCTGGTGTGCGACCTAAAAACCGTGCGTCCCCTCGTCGCCCTGGAACTCGACGATCAGAGCCACAACCGGGCCGACCGGAAAACCCGCGACGAGTTGGTTGCTGGCGTGTTTTCCGCCGCCGGTTTGCCGCTGCTCCGCGTGCCGGTCAAAACGGGTTACGCACCGCTGGAAATCCAGTCGTTGCTGAATCCCTATTTGAAATCAGTCGCGCCGACTGTGGCGGGAGCCGCTGCGCCGGGCACGCCCATGCCCGCGCCTATAGTCGTGGGGAGCGCCTCGGTGAGCGATACAGCATCAGCAACCTCACCGTTATGTCCCAAGTGCGGAGGCGTCATGCTCCTGCGAACGGCCAAGACTGGTGCCAATGCTGGTGGCAAGTTTTGGGGATGCCCCAATTTTCCTCGTTGTCGAACCATGCTGCCGATAAAGAAGTGATTTTCCAACAAAGGAAGATGTCGGACGAAGTTTCGTATATCAAGCGAGGTGGGAAAGCAGCAGCCGATTGAATTCACTGTCCCGGCTTTGGTTGTTTTTTGTTTTCGTTCGTTTCCCGTGCTGCCGTGAATTCCTCATGCAGTTGTAGGTTTGGATACGCCTCCCGCGCGCGTTCGATGAATTCGGGGTTCGTCAAACTTTCGTATGTCACGCCTTTAAACCGCACGGTTACTCGCATTTCATCAGCAACTTTGGAAACCTTGTTGAAAGCGTCATAGAGTCCTTGACGAAATCCAGTCCGACCTGCCGCGCACCGTCCGTTTCCGCGCCTAAGCCGCAGGCTGATTCAATGGCGACCGGGACAGTACCGTTGAGAATAATCGCGTTCGGCTTATCGGGATTTTGAGAACCTCCCTCAATTAGGAGGGGTGCCGGACTGTAAATAATGGTCGTATTGTCCGCGATGAGCAAGCCGATGCGGACACCCGCTTGATGATCCAGCCGCGTTCCGGCTTTTTCTGTGGCCGCCTTGATGGCAACAAGTCCCTCTTGGTCCCCGTAGCCTAATCGGCACACTTCGGCATCAATATCCAGAACCACGGTGACTTTTCCGGGCAATTTCTGCAATGCGCTGGCCAATGCGTCGGCGACACCCTTCCTTAATCCAGGCGCGACGAACATCACCCGCTCGGATGCACGGGAAATCAAATTTTTCAACACTTGGTCGTCAACATTGGTGAAGGTTCGTTCGGTGTTCATAAATCTGTAATTGAATCGTCCCGCAAGTTTTCGCTCAACCTGCATATCGTGTGGACTTCACACACATAACGCGTCGGATTGATCTAAATGTCAAGCGTGTGAATGGCACACACGCATGAAAAAGACCACCAAAGAATCGCCTGCAAGGAATGTGATTGGCAGGCGCATCCGCCAAGCCCGCCTGAAATGCTCACCAGCGGTAAGCCAGGAAGACTTAGCAGGCCGGTTGGCCGCACAAAATATTACCGTCGATCGCAGCGCCATCTCGCGCATCGAAAACGGTGCGCGCTACCTGATGGATTACGAAATTGCCGCCATCGCGCGCAGTCTGAGAGTTTCCGTTGGTTGGTTATTTGGGGAAACGGAAACACGCCGTTAATGGGAGCGTGACTTTTCCAACTGACGAAGGTTAACACGGCGGCGAATCAGTTTGCACGCCCGGCCCATTGATGAAACATTTTACGGGGCACGTATGAAAATCGAACCCGTCTATCTGACAAAAGGATTGGTAGAGTTTTCAATACACCCAACAATTTTTAAAAACCGGGGCCTACATGTGAAAATTTTTAAGGGTCGTGAACCATGGGTTATTGCCGCCAGTGCCGCCACCACTACCCCCCCCGCCCGGTCCACCATCCGTCCATCCGGTTCCATTTCTTAGGAAGATCGACCGGATGGACGGCGAGAAGTGCATCCGTCCGGGGAAAAACTCACGGGACAGAGGCACGGAGTCAGACAAGAAAAAGAGAGAATCACTCTCCTTTCTTGTCGTCTGTCGCCGGTTCCTCTTCGCCAATCACCGGTAGTTTGTCCACCGCTGCACGTTTGGCAGGAGCCTCAATATGGGTGTAGTGGCGGTTCATCTCTGCACTTTCGTGGCCAACGAGGTCTTCGGCAACAGCACTAGATACGCCAGCCGTTTTGAGCAGGCTGATCGCCGTATGCCGCAGGGAATGAAAACTGATCTCACTCACGTTACGGCGTCCGTCTCTTCCTTTGCGCAACTTCTCATCCTCGACCTTGTGCGAGCGTTCTGGGATAAGTTTCGCATCGGCCAAGTTAGAAATCCCATATTATGACTAATTACCCATTACAAACGTCGAGGAACCATTTGGGAGTGCTAACTCCATTTCCATTAGGAACCACTCCATCGTTTGCCTCGCGAAACCCCGAACAATTCAAAACCCCCAAAATTTCCTCTTTGCGCTCTCTGCGTTCTCTTGCGGCAAAATCATCCTACGGTTTCACCGGCGCTACCCCCTCAAACGTGATCTTCACCGGCTTGATCAAACCATTCGCATCGAACTCCATCCGGTCAATGCACGTCACCCGATGATTTCCATCCGTCTCGCCCAGCGGCCGCCGATGATACACGATATAATAAATTTCCTTTCCTGGCAGCTTGATGATCGAATGATGCCCCGCGCCGGTGGCCACCGCCGGATCTTGCTGAAGGATCTTCCCGATCCGCTCATAGGGGCCCTCCGGCGAATCCGCCATCGCGTACGCCACCGAATAGTCCCGCCCCGTCCATCCGCCCTCCGACCACATGAAATAATACTTCCCGTGACGCCGGAATAGCACCGAACCCTCCACATACCCCTTCGGCGTGATCTCCTTGTACACCGTCCCATCCGCAAACGGCTCAACTCCCGTAAAATCACTTTTCAGCCGGCAAATATTGCAATGTCCCCATCCGCCATACGTCAGGTAGTATTGCCCGTCCGTATCATGGAACACAAAAGGATCAATTGGCTGCGCGCCATTGTGAAACTGTCCAATCAGCGGTTTACCCAAATAGTCGTGGTAGGGTCCGCCGGGCCGATCCGCCACGCCAATGCCGATGCCGCCCACCTGCTGGTCATTCTGAATATCGTTCGCCGCGAAAAAGAAGAAATACCGCCCGCCATTTTCCGCCACCGCCGGCGCCCACATCGCCCGATGCGCCCACCTAATGCTGTTCGTATCCAGGATATCGGCATGCTTCGTCCAATGCACCAGGTCCGGCGAAGAAAAGCCGTCGAAAAAAGTCTGCTCGTCATAGCGCGCCGAGGAGGTCGGATAAACCCAAAACGTTTTGCTAAAAACTTTCGCCTCCGGATCCGCGTACCAGCCGGGAAAAATTGGATTGCCAGAAGTCACCGCCGCGCTCGATCGCATCTTCGAATTGGACTGACAGCCCGCCAGCACTGCGCCGCCGAGGAGCATCGCCGCCAAAACACCGGCACGCATTAATTTCATATATTCGGACTTTATTAGCATCAAATCGTTGCCACCAAAAACACCGGAATGTTGATTCATTTCCCCCGAAACTTAAACCTCATTCTCTCAAAACACGCGCACGCGACCGAGAACAAAGTGGCTCCCCTACTCACATATTACGGCCTGACGGCCCGAAATTTGATAAAGCCTGAGCGAGTCCGACGAGCCTCTCTAAGAAAACTCATCATTTCTGAAAAACTTCCATTTGCTACTTTTCCAATGCGGTTAAATCATTCGAATAGTTCTGTTTTTCTTATTCTCCGCGTTCTCCGCGCCTCCGCGTGAACTCCGTTTTTCGCGTCTTTCGCTTATTTCGCGGTTTAAATTCCCAGACTTCGTGTTGATTTCGGTATTGCCGCGCTGTGCCTCCGCTCCTCTGCGTGAAATTCCCGTGCTGCCCTCGCCCCGTTTTTCAAATCCGGTAAATCCCGTCAATCCTGTCAAAAATTCCTTTGCCGCCTTTGTGTTCCTTCCCGTTCCTTCGCGGCGAACAACCCCCCGTTCTAAGCCCGAATTCCTCTTAAACGATTCGAACTGGCTTTCGTCGATTCGCCCGCCTAGCTTGGAATCGCTGATCATGTCGGCCAAACCACATTCTCATTCTAGAATCATTTATGCCAGACAGCCAAGACACCGGTGCCTCACTCCGCATCCTCTATGCTGGCACGGGCGGACCAAAATCCGCCTTTTCCGAAAAAGTCGCCGACTATGTCGCCTCGCGCCCCGATTACCCGGCCGAACTATTCACCGTCCTCAAAGAAGTCTCGCCGCCCGCCGCCGAGATGGTCGTCGCCGATGTGGGAGCGGGAACCGGACTGCTCACGCGGGATCTGTTGAAGAACGGCTACCGCGTGGTCGCAGTCGAACCAAACCTCCCCATGCGTCAGGCCGCCGACCTTCTCCTCGGCAATCTGCCCGGATACCGCAGCGTCGACGGTTCCGCGGAGTCGATGCCGCTCGCCGCCGAATCCGTTCAAATGATCACCGCCGCCCAAGCGTTCCATTGGTTCGATGTCGACCGCGCCCGAACTGAATTCCTGCGCGTGCTGACTCCCCTAGGTCAGGTGGCTTTGATTTGGAATGATTGGGTGCCCACGGATCCCCTCCGCATAGCCTTCGACGAATTGTCCCGGGAGTTCGGCGGAGCGAAACGCGCCGCCATGTTGGCCCATGAGGAGCGCCTTTATGTGCCGCAGTTTTTCGGGGCAACGCAACCAAAATTGTTTACCTGGCCGCACGCGCACTTTCTCGATCAGGACGGCCTTCAATCCCTCGTGTTCTCGCGATCCTATATTCCTGGCCGAAGCACGCCGGAAGGAAAACGGGTCGCGGATCGGGTTTGCGATTTATTTCGCCGTTTCGCGGCCGATGGAAAAGTCGAGGTCCGCTATCATACCGTCGCCATCATCGGCCGGCCGGACTGAACGTAACGCAGCGCCTTCGCGCTCGCCAGCCAACGCCTCAGCTCATCTCCGGAACACGATTCAGGCTAATTTCTGGTAACATTGGAGCCATTTGCGGTAATCTAAGAAGAGCACCATCCATGACGACTGCGGCATCCACCCAAACCACTCCCCGGCAATTTCCCCCTACCCGCTGGTCCGTGGTGCTGGCGGCCACCCGGACCGCTTCCCCGGAATCCGCGGCGGCACTGGAAGCCATCTGCCGGGCGTACTGGTATCCCCTTTATGCCTTTGTCCGCCGGAGCGGTCATTCCCCGCACGATGCGCAGGATCTGACGCAGGAGTTTTTCTGCCGGCTGCTCGCGCAACGCTGGCTGGCGGAAGCCGATCCGGCCAAGGGCAAACTACGAACCTTCCTGATCGTGGCTCTCAAGCATTTCATCAGCAAAGAATGGCGTCGCGCCTCCGCACGGAAAAGGGGCGGCGGAATCGCGCCCGTCCAAATCGACACCGTCTTTGCGGAAAGCCAGTTTGCCACGGACCCGCAACAGCTCGCTCCCGATGAAACCTTTGACCAGCAATGGGCGCTAACGCTCCTCCAATTGACCGTCGACCGCCTGCGCGCGGAATTCGCGAACGCCGGCAAGCCCGGCGATTTCGATCGCCTCAAGGATTGCCTGATGGCGGACCGCGGCGCCATCGATTACGCAGCCGTGGCGCACAAACTGACCGTCAAGGAAGGCGCCGCCCGCGTAGCTGTCCACCGCCTGCGAAAACGTTTTCGTGAAATTTATCGGGAGGAAATCGCCCAAACGCTCGCTGACGGCACTGATTTGGAAGCGGAACTGTGCCACCTGGCCGCCGCACTCGCGAAAAAATAAAATGCACGACGCAGTAACAATGACTTCCAGGCCGGTAAGGAACAGGTATGAGTAACCTTACATCCGAACCATGTCCCAAGTGCGGGGCGCCCCTCCCCGCGAATGCTCCAGCCGGCCTTTGTCCGGGCTGCCTGATGGCCTTGAATTTGCAGACGGAAACCGCCTTCACCGACGAAAATGCCACCGCCCAGACGCCCTTGCCGCCGGAACAGATTGCCCCACACTTTCCCCAACTCGAGATTCTCGAATGCCTCGGCCGCGGCGGCATGGGAGTGGTGTACAAGGCCCGGCAAAAAACCTTGAACCGCCTCGTCGCCTTGAAACTCCTCGCCCCCGAGCGGGTGCAAGACACAAAATTTGCCGAACGTTTCGCCCGCGAGGCGCAGGCGCTCGCGGCGTTGAACCATCCCAACATCGTCACGATCCATGACTTCGGCCAGGCGGGCGGATTCTATTTTCTCCTCATGGAATACGTCGACGGCGCGAACCTGCGACAACTCTTGCGCGCACGGAAATTTACGCCCGAGGAAGCCCTGGCCATCGTCCCGTCCTTGTGCGACGCTTTACAATTCGCCCATGACCGCGGCATCGTTCATCGCGATATCAAGCCGGAGAATTTGCTGCTCGATCGCGCCGGCCGGATCAAGGTGGCGGATTTTGGCGTAGCCAAAATGCTGCGAACCGGCCCGGAAACGGACCAACCCGGCTCCCCTGCCGGTGCCGAAGCGCTCACGCAAAGCATTGCCGGGACGCCGGGCTACCGCGCCCCGGAACAACTGGCGGCCCCGCAGAAGGTCGACAGCCGCGCGGATATTTATTCGCTGGGCGTCGTGTTCTACGAAATGTTGACCGGCGAATTGCCGGGCAAACGCATCGAACCTCCCTCCCGGAAAGTCCATATGGACGTGCGTCTCGATGAAGTCGTCCTGCGCGCCCTGGAAAAAGAACCGAGTCTCCGTTATCAACAAGCCAGCGCTCTCAAAACGCAGGTGGAAACCATTGTCGCCACACCCGGAAGTGCCAAGGTGCCAAGCGCCCAACCCGGCGCCCAAAGTTCCCAACCGCAGGAACCCACCGGCCAGCGCCCGTTCCGTCGGGCTTTCAAGCTCGGGCTGATCGTATTCGCCCTCGTGGTCTCATTGGCAACCGTGGTGACGCTTTTACTGCCGAAATCCTACGCCGCCACCGCCCGGATAAAACTCGACCGCGTCGCGCAACCGGGACAAGTCAAACCAGCCAATGAAAATTCCTACGATCCGTATTTGATGCAAACCGCCATGGAGATCATGCGGTCGGAGGCTGTGTTAAACCCGGTCGTGACCCAATTCGACCTGAACCGAGCCTGGGGGAAAACCTACGCAGGAGGTCAGACATTAAAAACGACGGACACCATTAACATCCTCCAACAGCGCCTGTCGGCCAGTACCATTCCCCGGACCAGCATCGTCGCCTTAACGTGTTATAGCGATTCGGCAACGGAAAGCACCGCACTGGCCAACGCTGTCGCCAAAAGTTATCAAGCTTACGCCAACCAGCGCCTGAACGATTACCAAACCAATCCAGTGCCAGGAAATGTCGCCGTGCCGTCAGATTTGTTCCGAGTGGAGATTCTCGACAACGCAACCATCCCGAATTCCCCCGCCAAACCAAACCGGGGGTTGAATATCGTCATCGGAACATTTTTGGGGATACTGCTGGGAACATTCACCTTCCTCCTTGTCTTTCTGGTCGGCCTGTATCGTTCTATGAAAACCGCACAAGCAAGGCCCGCCGCGGAAGGCGCCAGCGCTGCGGGATCTCCCGCACCCACACCAGATCGATTCTGGCGCTGGGTGGTGGTCACCGTCCTGGCCTTGATTGCCATACCAATTGGGATTGCCATCTTCGGCTTGCTGGCCGCGATCGCGATCCCGAATTTTGTGAAAGCGCGGCAACATTCCCAACAGTTGGCGGCCCAACAAATGACGCAGGCCGGCTGGCAGCTTTGGCAGGATCAGAAATATCCCGAAGCCCTGGCCCAATTCCAAACGGCGGTCGATCTGAACCCCAATGAAACCAACGCGTGGAACGGACTCGGCTGGGCCCAATTCAATTCTGGCGAACCTCACGGAGCGGAAAACTCTTTCCAACGAGCAATCGCCCTCGATCCCAACCATCCCGGGGCGCTCAACGGCTTGGGCCAGATTTATTTGTCCGAACGAAAATATGACGACGCCGAACGCTATCTGTTGCAAGCCGCCCCACTGGCGCCCGCCGCATGGTTCGGCTTGGGCCGCCTCTATCTGCTCCAAGGCAAATTCGACCAAGCTGAACTATGGGCCCAAAAAGTCGTCGACTCCGGCCAGGGCGATGAAATATCCACGAAGGTGCTCAGCGCCGCCAAGGAAAAGCACTTAAGCGATGGCCTGCGTCGATTGATCGAACCCCCGCTTGCAACTAAAGCCACACAAATACCCCCTTCGACGGAACCGTAATGTGTGAGCTGAAAATGATCCGTGCGGCCAATTCCGCCACCGTTGCCACCAATACCCAGAGGGCGTTGTACCTTCTCCCGGGGGGAGAAGGCGGGATGAGGGCGAGCAATTGTTTGCGCCAATGGCGCCATATTCGAACTCGGTCGGAGGCCAATTCAAAAGGCCTGTCAAGGAGCGACCGCCCATTCCGAATGCGTTTGAATGTGCAGTGAGATGATTTGGTTGTGCCCCACGGGAACAGTAACCGTGCGACCTTTCAACTTGACGGGAATATTGGTCAACGGGCGTTCCAACAGGTCGACTGCTTCGACACGGACCGGCTCGTCAAAGTCAATCGTGGCCGTCGTGTCGTGGCCTTGGGCCTCATAGAATCGCAGCACATAGCCATTCCCATCTTCGCTACGTTTCAAAGCCGTGGCGATCAGCGCCCCTTGGCCGCCGCTATTCTTAAGCGACAAGGTCGGAATCTTGCCCGTGGGCGGATGGGTGGTCGTGACCCGCGCCAGCAACGGCAGATTGAGCGACAGTGCCTGCTTATCCGTGTCCGCTCGCTGCCAGCCGCCCACATGCGGATACAGGCTATAGGTGAATGATTGCATTCCCTGGTCCGGCTTCGGATCAGGATCGCTGGACGAGCGCAGCGCCGTCAGCCGGAAGACGTTGTTGGTCACATCAAATCCATATTTGCAGTCATTCAATACGCTCAGACCGTACAAATACGTCGTGTCCAATTTAGTGGCCATCGTGGCGGCGAAAAGGTGGACATTCCGATCCCGCGGCAACACCAACCCAGTCACGTTCTCCGGCAACGGCAGCTTTATAATCCACATTTTGGGTGATGACGTGTCGGCCGCCGAAGAGCCCTGCCGATGTGGAAAGCTTATTCCCACTTCATTATCCGCATAAGCGTTGACTACCCAATCGTTCAAATCAAACGCCCGGAACTCGGTCTTGCCATTGTCAAATTTCAGGCCAATCTCCGTCCAACGCGGGCCATTAACGCCAGCGGCGAGCAAGTACAGGGTATTGTTGAATGGATGGGCCGGCAACGGAACCTCCTGGCCTGCGGCCACAACGTTATCGAATTGATCCACCGTATTTCCCGGGGCACTGAAGGGTATCTGGCTGAGTCCCAGGTTATGAATTCCCGCCGCGGGCAACAGATCACCCGGATACGAAACGCCCGCGCCATCAAAGTTGTCCGCCGAGCGCGCATTGAAGAGTGACGACAAATCCAGCGGCGTGGCGCCAATTACCGGATTCGGAACGGTCTCGCTGACATCCATCCACTTTTGGCCCGGACATTCCTGACCCGTGGCCGGCCGCGCAATGCTTCCAAAAGCCACCTGCGCCTCCACTTCCGGATGTTCCGCATTGATCGGTAGCAAAACCTTGAGCGTCTTATGTTCTTCCTGCCAGTTCACCGTCGTCGGCACATCGATCCGCGGCAGCGCTCCATAAACGACCAAATCCTGCGTGAAGGTAGACTGGCCCAGCACATGAGCGAGGCGGACCCGAACAAAGACCGGCCCTTGATCCCGTATCGTCACCGTGGCGCCGTCCGTCGTCAGGGTTTTGTTTTCGCCGGTATACCGAAGGTCCCACGCGTTGCCGGCATCACCCAATAATTCCAAGGTATTGCCGTTGGTGCCATCGCCAAAAACGCTCCACGGCGTCGCCTTCAGCACCAGTCGCCCGAGCGCCCCATTGGTCTTGTTGACTTGCAGCGCCAGCTTTGAGGTTTCGACGTCATAATTCGCGGGATTGTCGGTCACGCTGACTCCATCGGGCGGGCAAGTGCCGGTTTTCGGAAAATAGACCGCATGCCCAAAGGCGGGAACATTCCGCGCAATGAATACCAAATTGGTTCCGTCCATGGCTTGGGCGGGAAATGAGCGACCGTTATCGTCGATGACGGAATGATACTTATCGGCTCCCGCAATCGACACGTTGACGACATCATCCCGGTCAACCGAAAGCGTGTTCCACGCAACAATGGCCGTATCTCCGGGACCCCGCGTATCGGCGCTCGCCGTCAAAAAGTCCAGGCTTTTCCCGGTCTGGTCGTGTTCAAATTGAAAAGCCGGCGCGAGTTGTTCATGGATCCAATCATATGTGGAATGAATGGCCGAACCGCACGCGATGTCGTGGAATTGGGCGAAGGCCGTCGGTTCCCAAGCCTTGCGGAAGGCTTCCACCGGATAAGCCTGTCCCATCATGGAAGCCAGCGAGCTCAGCACTTCCGTGGTGTAAAGATTGTTTTCGCTGCTGCGTATGCCCTTCTTCGAGTCCGCATGCGTCGTGTAGCAACCTTCCAGCGTGTATTGAAGATCGCGGTCCACGATCGGCAGCGTCGCCGCGCCGGGCAATTGCGCCAGTCGGTCAAAAAAGTCATCCGCCGTCGCAAAATGCACTTTCGGCAGGATCGGGTCCGCTTCAAACGATTTTATACGCAGGATTTGTTCCCGCGTCGGGCCGCCGCCGTGATCGCCCACGCCGAAAACCGTCACTGACACGGGGACGCCCAGTCGGGCTTCGTTCCGGATCGGCGCGGTGAGCTGCTCAATTTTGACGTCCGTATCGTAGTCGTCGGTGTTCGCCTTCAGCACGCGCGATCCATCCGGCGCTTCCCACCACGTCAACTCCATGCCGTTCCCGCAGCGCGTATGATAAAAATTATGAATCCCCGCCAGCTGCATGATCTGCGGAAGTTGCCAGGTGTGACCGAAGGAATCCGGCAACCACCCGGTCTCCGCGTACCGGTCGAATCGCGTCCGGAAATACTCCTGTCCAAGGTAAAAAGAGCGGGCCAACGCCTCGCCGCTGGGAATATCGGTGTCCGATTCATTCCACAAGCCCCCGACCACGTCCCACTTCCCTTGCGCGGACATTTCCTGCATGCGGGCAAACTCCGTGGGAAACCTCGTTTCGATGGCGGCATAAGCCCCCGGTTGGCTTTGCACGAAGCGAAATTCGGGGAATTCGTCCATCAAATTCATGGCGCTGTTCCATGTGCGCTGGCAGACGTCAATCGTCTCCGGCCACGTCCACAGCCAATTCATGTCGATATGTGCATGGCCAATATAATAGACGTCGTATTTCTTGGTGAGGTCCGCCAACGGCAGCAAATCCGCCTGCGCCTGGGTAAGCTGATCGCTAACCGCCAGCAAATTGTCGGCCGTCACGTTGGTGAAGTGAATCGCTCCTTCACCCGCAGCCAGGGAATGTTTAATCACCGCCTGCTCATTGGTTCCGACCTGGTTCACCAGCGCTCCCAGGAATTTCGCCTCGTTCAGAAATTGATCGAATTGCGGCTCAATGTCGAAATCCAGCCGCCCGAAGTGAAACTGCCCGTCTCCCGGCCCATTGATGCCGCGAACCGCCAAATGAAAAGTCTCCCCGGCATACGCGTGCTCGGCCAGCGTGTAGCGGCCTTCGTCCCAATGAAAAGCCTCTTTGAGCTGTCCGTTTACGTATAATTCGCCGTCGTCGTCCACCCCCAGATCGAGCCGCACCGGCCGACCATCAACCGGCTGCCCGCCAACCGTGCGCGGAACGGTGACGGTGGTGCGAAACCAAACTTTGGTATTCTCACCGGACCAGGAAAAACCCGAGGTGACATTGGTCCAATCCGTATCATCAAAATTCGTCTGTTCGCCGTTCGCAATATCCGGCTGATGAAAGCGCCAATGATCCACCGGCACGCTGAATTCCGCGATCATGTTGGTTTTGAGAATCTCCAACCGGTCGGTGAGCGGGTCAGCTCCCGCCCGGGCACAAATGAGGATTCCGGCGCCGGCCAATAGAATGAATTTAATTTGCGACCTTTTCATGATGGTTTAGAGCTACCACCTCCCCGCAGCCGACGCAAACTTTTATGCTCGGGATACCGCTTTTTTGGGGGAGAATCCACTACGCCGCGTGACGATTGGACAGGCCATCCCCAACCGGGTTATCCCCACCTCCCACGCCACCGTTTTGCAAAAGCCCATGCGGTGTCGCAACGCGTCGTGGAGTGCGGTAGCCCTCTGCCGCTGATGCCTGACGCCGCCCAAGGTGGTGTGTCTCCGGCGAGCAAATGAACCATCCGATCGTTGAAAGCGTTTCCGAGCACACCGCCGTTTCATCCCGTCAATCCTGTCAATAATTCTGCAAATCTCTCTCCCTCTTCTCCCCCTCTCCGCGCCTCCGCGTCTCCGCGTGAAATCCCTCCTGCCCTTCTCATTCCGTTTTTAAAATTCCGTAAATCCCTTCAATCCTGTCAAAAAATCCCCGTTTGTCTTTGTGTTCTTTTGCGGCTGCCATCCGGATTCTCGTCCGCATAAATTATTTTGCGGTTCCCTGCGGTCTGCCTGCCGAGTCGAGTAGGCCGGCGGCGCAAAATGCTTAGGCCAATGACTTTCAATTTGTCTGCCCTTTCGGGTATCGTGGCAAATGGTCTTCAGGCCATCCATTCATGGGGAAGAAAAAGGTGATGGCGGCCAATTTGGGCCCATATTTTAATTCGTCCCACGAAATCTGTGCCGCATCCGTCCGCCGTCTCAATGACAACGTAGAATAACATTGAAGTCCGTCCGCATATGTTTTACTTCTCGGCCGGAACCATTATGCGCTTTGAATTAATTGGCCGGGAAAATTGAGAATCCATTGATAAAAAAATCCCCTGAATGAAACGCCCCTCAAATGTCCTGCTGACGATTTACCAATCAAAACATGGCAACACTTTCCGTGAGTTTCTGTGAGAGGGTTGACGAAACGTTAACCAACATTCAAACAGGTTTTTCCGCTCCCACTCCCCCCCGCGATAAAGTGCTTCGGGAGGTTTTGGTTGTGTTGTCAAATATTCCACCCGCCGCGGCCAAACCTTCGGCCACGATCCATTGATTCGTTTTCCCTTCAAATCTCCCGTCCGGAAGGCGGCCGGCAAAAGTGACCGCCAAAAACGTTAAGCCAAGCCATTGAGTTTGCGGAGCTCACGCGGATCTGTCTCCCGAAAGGATCTCCGTCCCGCCGATTTGAGCTCCGACTAGCCAGAAAATGGGAAACAATGCGCAACCCTTGGTTAGCTAATGTGCCGGTTCGTTACGATTATGTTAACGTATGGATCTCAACCGCCCCTGGCTCAGACATTTTGCTCGTTCAACTGTCTTGTTGGCCGCCCTGTTTTTGCTCCATCCCGCGGCTTCGGCGGCCACGAACGCCGCCGCCAAATTCTCCAATTCCGATTGCCTGGATTGCCATTCCGATCCCACCACCACCCGCCTCGTCAATGGAGAAAAGGTCTCCGTCGGAAATTTTCCCACCAACGGCTTTGCCCATTCCGTTCACAGCGGCCTGGATTGCATCGATTGCCATACCGGCATCAAAGAATTGGTCCATGACCAAATTATTTCGACCCCGGATTGCGCCGGTTGCCATGACCAGGAAGCCAAAGATTACGCCGGCAGCATCCACGGCATGAGCCATGCCATGGGCGCCTCGGGCGCCGCCCAATGCTGGGACTGCCATGGCTCCCACGATATTTTGCCGGTAAAGGATGCCGCCTCGCCGGTATTCAAATTAAACCTGCCGCAGACCTGCGCCAAGTGCCATAGCAACAAGAAGCTGACCAAGGAATATCAAATCGAATTTCCCGAGGCCGCCTCGCAATACATGGACAGCATTCACGGGCGCGCCCTGTTGAAAATGGGATTGATCGTCGCACCGTCGTGCAATGATTGCCACGGCGCCCACAAAATCAAACGCAGCGTCGATCGCGATTCGCCCATTAACCACGCCAATGTCGCCAAGACCTGCGGCAAATGCCATGTGGGCATTGAGGAAACCTATAACAAAAGCATTCACGGCCAGCTCCTGGCCAAGGGCGATCAACGCGGCCCCGTCTGCATCGACTGCCATAGTGCGCACGAAATCGTCAATCCCGCCGGCAATAATTTCAAGGCGGTCAGCGACGAGCGTTGCGGCAAATGCCATCAGGACCGCCTCGACCATTATCGCGAAACCTATCACGGCAAGGCGATGGCCCTCGGCCGGGCCAATTCCGCGCCGGAAGTGGCCGCCTGCTATGATTGCCACGGCTTCCACGATGTGCTGCCCCCGTCGAACCCCGCCTCGCATCTCTCCGCCGCCAATATTTTGGTCACCTGCCAGAAATGCCATCCGGGCGCGACTCAAAAATTTACCGAGTACCAGCCGCACGCCAATCCGCTCGACCAAAAAAATTATCCCCTGCTCCACGCCGTCTTCCTGGGGATGACTGGCCTGCTCATCGGGACCTTCACGTTTTTTGGCTTGCACACAATTGCCTGGCTGTTCCGCGCCGTCTGGCTGTATCTGCACGACTCAAAAACGTTCCGCGAAGCGAAAATCAAAACCCAGGAAGGTGACGAATGGTTCACCCGGTTCGTGCCGTTCGAACGGTTCCTGCATTTCCTCGTGGTGTCGAGTTTCCTGTTGCTGGTCATCACCGGCATGCCGTTGAAATTCTATTATACGAGCTGGGCGAAAGTCCTGTTCGACATCATTGGCGGACCCGAAACGGCGCGGATGCTGCACCGCTTCGGCGCGATCATCACGTTCCTCTATTTCACGCTGCACCTCACCTCGTTGATCGGCAAGGCCTGGAAGGGCCGCAGCCAGCTTCGCAATCCGGCAACCGGCCGCCGCGAATTTAAACGCCTCTGGCCCGTTTTATTCGGCCCGGACTCGATGATTCCCACTTTGCAGGACTGGCGCGATCTCGTCGCCCATAACAAATGGTTCTTTGGCAAAGGTCCCAAGCCAGACTTCGACCGCTGGACCTATTGGGAGAAGTTCGATTACTTCGCCGTGTTCTGGGGCGTCGCGATCATTGGCGCCTCCGGCCTGGTCATGTGGTTCCCGACCTTTTTCACGCGCTTCCTGCCCGGCTGGATCATCAATATCGCGCTCATTATCCATTCCGACGAGGCGTTGCTCGCGGCCGGATTCATTTTCTCCATCCACTTTTTCAACACGCATTTCCGCATTGAGAAATTCCCGATGGACACCGTCATCTTCTCCGGCCGCGTTTCCAAGTCCGAAATGCTGCACGAACGCAAACGGTGGTTCGACCGCCTCGTGGCCACTGGCAAACTCGACGACCATCGGGTGCGCGATGAATGGTTTCAGTGGAAGAACATCGCCAAATCGTTTGGCTATTTCTTTTTCACCATCGGCCTCATATTGCTGGGCCTCATCATCTACGCCATGCTTTCCCGGCTGGTGCATTAATGTATTGGCGAAAAAGACAATCGATAATCTCAGGAAGGCTGAACGGATTAAAAAGTCGGCCGGATCCGTTCATCTGAACCCCAATCCGCGGCCACCGCTTTCAAAGTTTACGACGCGATATATTTTGAAACCGAGCTTACAAATCTTTCGAGAACGCTGCCTTCTTCCACAGCCATCGTTCCGCAGAGTTTCTTCATCACATTCAATCCTAGCGCCCGGTAGCTTTCGAATTGGGTTTCGTTGAAAAACTGGTCCACCGTGCTCTCGTGCGGAAAGCTCTGGCTTGATTCCTTATAATTAAAAATATCCTTGGGTTCAGCCCCGCAAATGGCGGGTTTGATATAAATCAAAGTTCCCATGGCTGATTTGTCATTAACCCCGTCTACGGAACCATAATCTATCGTCCCAATTGCGCAGTATTTCCCAACCTCATCCTCCTTCTGTTTTTCATAGCGCCAATCATTTCGGGAGTAGATTTTGAACGATTTGACCTCTATGTTCACTCCAAAATCGGCCCGTATTTTCCGAATGGCGTTCCCCAGGTCCTCCAGCTTGCATTCGGAATCGCAACCGGCATCACTAACGACAATCAACTTGCACCTCCGCATGATCATTTCATAAAGGCCGAAGTTTTCAAAATGACCGCCGTCCGATAGGAACACAAAGGGTCGCGAGTCATCCGAAAGCCCGAGGGCTTCTTCCGCAATATATAGGGCTGGGTTTAGCGGCGCTGGCATCTTAAATGAGTCTTTTCCGGCCGGACCGGGGTTGCCCAGCCAGCAGCCCAGGCGGATGTTGAACAGCGTCAGCAGAAAGGAAACCAGCGGCGAAGAGTGGTATCCCATGTTCGAATTCGCCGCCGCGCCCGAAACCGCCATCGCCGTGCCTAAGGTCAAACCGGGAATTTTCCCAAACTTCGCGTATTCCGCCGTGCTCCGGTAGCCCAAATGGCAACTCCCCGTATAAAGGCAGCTGCTCGTAAAGGTTTCCGCCTTCCGCTGTTGCCAGGCCAGATTTTTTCCGCCCACCAGATTGAGCGCCATGTTCGAAATATGGAAGGGCCGTTGCACCGGTCCGGGTGGACCTTTTTTCAAGTCACCCATCGGAATATTGTCCGCCGGATCAAAACCGGTGAAATGATTCGCCTTGCGCGCCCGATTCGTGGCTCCCAGATAGGCCCGAATCAAACGGTTTCGATAAACCGAATGCAGCGAAAATTTGTTCAGATTAATCAAGCGCGACATGAGCACGCCAAAACCAAGCATTCCGAAAAAGAAAAAAGCTAGCACCAGACCCGGTGTCTCTTGCAATATCGTCAAATAACCTCCTTCATCACGCAGAGTCCACGGCAACAATTCCTCGCCCGACTTGACTCCACTCCACCGAGCCAGTTCCGCGAACAGCTCCGATATTAGAAACGCGCTGAGCAGGGACAACGCCACCAGAATCGAAGCCAGAAAAACGGGAGCCGCAATCGCTAATGCCAAATCCGAAATGCGTGCCGACCATTTCACCTTTCCCTCCGCTGATTTGTTGGCGTCCGTTTTGCTGCTGTATCCGAGCAATAACGTCAGAATGCCGGAGCCGCCCCCAAACGCGGAAACCCATTTGATTAACGCTGGCATGCGGTAAAACAAAACCGGACCGGCCACCATCAAAAAATTGAAACCCGCCCAGCCCACCAGGGCGATCAAAATCCAGGCACCCATCCTGGCAGTCCATTCGCGATCTTCGTCGGTGCTTTCATAACTCGTCAAACCTATGAAAAAGGCGAACGCGATCAAAAAAGCGCAAAGAAAGATCGGAGGCGCCAGGCATTCGTAGAGAATCAGTATCAAAGAACCGACCGGACCCGGAAATAGACCGCTATGGGCTTCGTATGCGATCAGATATAATAAAACCCCTCCCACGATCCCGCTGCCAAGTTCAAAGATCGGTATCGTCGTCTCCATATATTTTCCACCTTTGACGCGAAGCCGTGCTTGGCCAAATAGCCAGCCTAAACCATGAACCGCAGCCCCGAGTAACACGTAATTTCCAATATTCGGACCTCCCTTAGTCGAAAAGTAGATCAACGGGCTGGTAAATCCCGGATGGCTATAGTAATTCAGCCAAAACATGGTAATCAAGATCGACGAAACCAGCAAGGGGACGAGACACCACCCAAGAAACGCCGTCTGGCCGCCATAACGAATCAGTTCCTTGGCTCTTCCACCCTTGCCCCCGCCGGTAGTTTGGCCCCCCCCCGCCGCGCCCGGATGCGCCGACGAAGCGTAGGCGACTGACCAAACGGCTCCCCCCAGACCGGCCCATAGCATCGCGCTCATGGCAAAATTCGTAGCCTCGGCGTGGAACATGGCTGCCAATAAATGGGGAATCGTGCAAAGCACAATTAAAATGGGAATGAACACCAGCCAGTTTAAGAACAGATTACGGGCATACGTCGCAATCAGCACCCAGGTGTCCGCGGAAAACAGACCAGCTCTCGGTGCCAGATAATTGCTATACGCCCGCAGGTGGTAAATCTCATTTGGCTCAGCATCCAATGGACTCCCGGGCGTTTTATTCTTTAACCGGTCGAAAACCAATTCGCGATTGTTTGTGCGATAAAGCCATGAACTGAGCCACGCGCCAATATAACCTCCGCCCGAAACCGTGGATAAATAGTGAAACTCGGGCAGCAATTCATTCTTTGCCATCCCTTGTAAAAGGCCCAAAGCAAACGTGGCGCTGCGGATTCCCCCGCCCGAAAGGCAGATGGCGCTCGGACCGGTTTTCAGGCCGTGAATTGCCGCGTAGGTTTCTTTGAGCCTTGCGTCATGGATTTTGCGTATTTCATCGGGGAATAGCTGCTCGACCAACAAACGATTTAAGTGCGCCAAGTCATCTTTCTGCCGCTCGGATCTTTCGTTTGGCCCCACTGAAACAAAAGGAAGCTTCATCAGGGGCAGTATCGTCGGCGATATTTTCTCCCTGGGGAAATGCTTGCACTGGTAAATGCACTTTTCGGACTTGATCAAGCCGTTCAGGCGGTCCAGGGCATTCCTGTTCTCCGTAACGGCCACCTCTGGGCATGATTCCGTGTAAACCGTTTGCAGGTTTAGGGCGTCCCATTTTTTATTTAGTCCACTTTCATCGGTCAACTGGGCCGGGTCGGCACCCCATCCGGGCAGCGGGTTGGCGTCCAGGCGGCTATCCGGTTCCAGTAATTTGAGTTCTTCCCGCAAAACCATGTAAAATGGAATGGGCAGTTCACTGGGCGGCACCGACGGAGATTTCTCGCTGTTATTCATAAGATCACAGGAATTTTCACACCAATGCGTTTAGTAAAAATGGCCTCGCCGAATAGCCCCCAAGCCGCGCTCCTCGCGAAATCGGCCCCCTATTGTCCCAGGATGGACTTAAAGCTCGTAAAGGGAATGGTCGCCCCTACTTTTATATTCCAGGCGTCGGGCGGTCCATCGCCGAAATACGTGTTCGCCCCTACCGTCAGGAAAACCCCGCCAATCGGGATCAGCAGGTAAGTGCTCATTTCACATTCGGGCGTTAACTGGAAGACCGGAAGATTATTGTCATCCAGCCGGACCGAATTGCCCGCCTGCACCTCCGGCAAGTCCAGCCAGCCCGCCCCGATCCGGGCCGACAACAGACAGTTGGTTATCCCCAGGGCGGAGATCGAACTTTGCAGCCCCAGGCCCACAAAAGCGTTCGGATGCACCTCCTCAAAGGTTTTCTCCGTAACCACGCCGTCCCATGATTCAATCGAAACCTGGACCTTGTGCATCAACGACAAATCATTACGGCGCCAAATCGGCAGCCCGAAACCGAAGTCGGCGTAAAAATCACCGCCGCCCGCCAGCGTCTGCGCGTTGTACGATTGGTTCGTCACCGTGTTCCCGTTATCAAATACAAATCCGACATCCACCTGGTAATCGGGCACATGCTTCCATGGGACCTGCAAATAACCGCCAAACAGCGTGCTCTTGGAATTGCACCATTCGTTGTAAAGATTCGTGTCTTCCGCATAATCTTTGACCCGCCCCGCATATCGGTTTACATAGTCAAACTCCACGAATGCCACCGTGGTATTGCCGGCATTGGTCAATGTGCCATGCGATCCATTGACCACCACCGCAAAAGGACTCTGAAACTCCGCCCCCCCCGTCACAAAAAAAGGCAGGGAACTGAAATTCGAATTCGTAGTCACCGGAGCGAAAGCCTTCGCGCTGGCGGCCTCGCTCGCCGTACTCGCGACCGCAGCTTGTTGATCCGCCGCGGCCGCCGCCGCGGCGGTGGTGATTTTAGCCGCCGCCGCGGTCGTGTCATCGGGATTGACGGCCGCCTTGGCTGCCGCCGACTTCGCCGCCGCCGCGGCCTCGGTGGCCGCTTCTGCTTTCGTCGCCGCATCGGCCGCGAGCTGGCTCGCGTCTTTCATCGCTGACGCCTTCGCACCCGCTGCTGCCGCATTCGTAGCCGCCTTGGCCTCCGCCGATTCCTCCGCCCCCGCGGTGGCGGATTCTGCGGCCTCCACGACTTTCACCAGTTCACTGATTTCTTTCGCTATTTTATCGGAATTTTGCTGGGATTTATCACGGGCAAGCAACTTTTGCTTGAAGGAGGCGAGATCATCAATATCGAAGGTAATCCCGCGTTTTTTCGCAAAGCCAATGGCCTCATCCGACGTTATATCGCCATCATCCCACAGCGGGATGATTAAACTGTAGTACTTCTCCAGCGTGTAGGGTGGTTTTGCCGGAAGAACCTGGGCCGACAAGAGCGTCGCCTGAAAAAAAACCAATGATAAAGTGAACCCCAATCCAAACCTTGTTTTCATAAATCAAATAACCTCCGGTTAATTTGGTGACAACTTGACGCCCCGATCACAGTCGCTGAAAAACGGAAAAATCCCGGCTACCTTGGCCCGAAGAATATGATTACTTATGCAGGTTGTCAATATTTTTAATATTCAAATGTCAAATAATTGTTGAAGTTTGTTTCTCAAATGAACCATCCCGTTGACAACCCCGGGAATTTGAAATAGTCGTGTGAAAACGATCAACCAGTTGAACCAATTGGCAGACGCCCGAACGTTATGGAAGTTCATCGAATATGAACGGAGCCGGAAGAAGAATCAGGCCGGGAATCGCACGAAAATGCCTCCCGTTCCAGCCGGGGGACGATCTGATCACACTTTGGTGGAGTAAATGCCAAACTAAAGGTTGTCAAAACGCCCTCCCCGCTCCATTTTGAATTTTTACCAATATGAATACGACGGAATTTTGCCAGCGGGCCGACCGGCTGCGAACGCTTTCTGCCAAAGGCCGGGAGATTATCCTTTCGCTCAAATCTCGCATCGAGCAGGAAATGATCACCCTGGAAGGCCGCCGTCTGGTCGAACATCTCAAGATCATCGACGCCAAGCCCCACAGCCTGCTGATCTGGTTCTATGGCCTGCGCATCGTCTTTCGCGTGGAGCTAAAATTTAATGAAGCCGGCGGCGACGGTTTCTTGCACGCCTATTTGATCGGGTCGGAAGATCGCCCCGTCGAGGAAACCGACCTCGTCGAAGCCCTCCAATTCGACATCAACGGTACCATGAGCTCGTTTACCGGTTACAAATGGGCAATCGGAAAATACGAGGATGACTTTCTTTCCGCCGTCGTATCCATCCTCGCCAAAAAACAAGTAATTCTCCGCCAATAGACTCGCATTCAGCTCGCCACAGTGTCGAGTGACGTGACCTCCCCATCCTCGCAATCCGCGATCACTTCGAACGGACGGCAACAGACTTCGCAATCCGTTACAAACCGCTGATGCGCCAGGGAAATATTCACCGCCACCTCGGACAATTGTCCGCAAAACGGGCAGGCTACGGATTCGTACTGTTCCATGCTCCCAAACTACGCCCTTCGTTAAAGATTGGCAATTGACCTTGTCTAACCCGTTATTTGACAAAAACTTCTATGTGGCTTACGGTGCAGCGTGGGGTTGGGAAAAATCACCGAAGCTTAATTGGATCAAAGGCAATTATTTATGGTACGTCCGATAAATGTATTAATCGTCGAGGATTCCGAAAACGACACCGAATTGATGTTGTCGGAACTGAAGAAAATGGGCTACGCGCCTTATTATACACGCGTTCAAACCCAACGGGAAATGTCCGGTGCGATGCTTGAGCGCGATTGGGATGTGGTGATTTCCGATTACGTCATGCCCCATTTTAGCGGTCCCGATGCCCTGAAAACGCTGACGGCATTAAAACCCGGAGTTCCCTTTATCACTGTCTCCGGAACTTATGGAGAGGAGGCGGCCGTTCACATGATGAAAGCCGGCGCCAGCGACTACATCGTCAAAAACAACCTTTCCCGCCTCGTCCCCGCCATCGAACGCGAGCTCGAAGCCGCCCGCACCCGCCGCGCCCGCCAGAAAGCCGAGGCTTCCGCGCAATACCTGGCTTCCATCGTGGAATCAAGCGAAGATGCCATCTACGGCAAAAGTCTGGACAGCATCATCGTCAGCTGGAACCCCGCGGCGGAAAGAATTTTTGGATACCAAGCCGACGAAATTGTCGGGCGCTCCATCACCATTTTATTTCCTTTGGACCGCCGGGATGAATTATTGGAAATCATGGCCAGCATCCGCCGCGGCGAACTGGTCGGCCTCCACCAAACCGAGCGCCTGCGAAAAGACGGCACGGTCATTCCGGTGTCCCTCACGATTTCCCCTATCCGGAATCTCCAGGGCCAGGTGATTGGCGCCTCATCCATCGCCCGCGATATCACCAAGCAAAAACAAGCGGATGATGAGCGCCTCAGGCTGATCGACGAATTGACCGAGGCACTCGGCCGGGTCAAAAGCCTCACCGGTCTGCTTCCCATTTGCGCCTCCTGCAAGCGCATTCGTGACGATAAGGGATATTGGCAGCAGGTGGAAACCTATATCACCCGGCACTCCGACGCCGTTTTCACCCATGGCATTTGCCCCGAATGCTTGAAAACATTCCGTGCAGAAGCCAATACCCTCCTGCCGGATATAGGAGCCGTGCCGAAATAGTTTTCGCCGCCGGCGATTTTTCACCGGCCCGCGTATTGGCGTATTCTGTTGTGAAGAAATGCAAATTGAATGGGTGTACCGGCCGGGCGAAATACCCCCCGTTTTTTTCTCTCCGCGTTCTCGGCGTCTCCGCGTGAAATCTCTTCGTCTTCCTGCTTTTCGCGTTTTTCGTGTATTTCGCGGCTTGAATTCCCCGGGTTCGTTTTGCTGGCGGCTCTGCCGCGCTGTGCCTCCTCGTCTTCGCATGAAGTTTTTTCTTCCGTTCCCCCATCCGACTTTCGCCGCTCCACCCCCTCCGCAAAACGCCGCGGGCTGCTTTGGTTTCATAATTCAAAATTCATGCTTTTTCTCCGAGCCTCCTTGCCCATTTTTCCGATTTGCCACCGCTCGCGGATTCAGAGATAATATCCGTCCGTGCTCACAACCCATTTATGAAACCTCAAGTCGAGATTTACGACACCACCTTGCGCGACGGTTCGCAAGGTGAAGGGATCAACTTTTCGGTCGCGGATAAAATGCGCATCGCCGAAAAGCTCGATGCCTTCGGTGTTCATTACATCGAGGGCGGCTGGCCGGGCAGCAACCCCAAGGACATTGAGTTTTTTGATCTGGCGAAGAAAAAAAAGTTTAAACACGCCCGTCTCGCCGCGTTTGGTTCCACGCGCAAGAAAGGGGTTCCCGTCGAGCAGGATGACCAAGTCCGCCTGCTGATCGAAGCCGGCACCCCTGTCGTAACAATTTACGGCAAAACCTCCATGCTGCACGTCAAGCAAGTCCTCCGCTGCACGCCGGAGGAGAACCTGGCCATGATCGGCGATACCGTTCGCTATTTGAAAGATCATGACAAGCTGGTCATCTACGATGCCGAGCACGCTTTCGACGGCTACAAGTTGAATCCCGAATACGCCGTGGATACTTGGCTGGCCGCCGAAAAAGCCGGCGCCGATTATATCGTTTTGTGTGACACCAATGGCGGATGTCTGCCGGGCGAAATCACCACCATTGTGAAAACCGCCTTGGGACGGCTGACCTGCAAAGTGGGGATTCACACCCACGATGACAGCGGCCTCGGCGTGGCGAATGCCCTGGCCGCTTTGGAAGCGGGAGCCATTCAAGTGCAAGGCACCATTAATGGCTACGGGGAGCGCACCGGCAACTGCAGCCTGACCAGCATTATTCCGCTCGTCTATTTCAAGCTGAATAAAAGCTGCGTCCCGGCCAAATCCCTGCCCAAGCTTAAGGAACTTTCGCTGTTCGTGGATGAAGTCGCCAATTTACGGCACAACTCGCGCCTCCCGTGGGTCGGTTCGGCCGCTTTTTCCCATAAGGGCGGCACGCACGTAAACGCCGTCCAGAAGCTGGCCGCCAGTTACGAACACATCAATCCCGAACTCGTCGGTAACTCCCGTAATATTTTGGTCAGCGATTTGTCCGGCCGCAGCAATATTGTCATGAAGGCGCAAATGCTGGGCTTCAAAATCACCAACGAGACGCCGGAGCTTCAGGCGATTCTGGAAACGGTTAAACAGCGCGAGCATGACGGCGTGGAATTTGAAGCCGCGGAAGGGTCGCTCTGCCTGCTCATTCAGGCTGCCCTCGACCATAAATTCGCTCCCCATTTCCACGTGGAAACCTACCATGTATCCATGCGGCGCGATCAACGGGAATCCATTTGCGAAGCGACCATCCGCGTTCGCGTCGGCGATGAGATTGCCCACACCGTCGCCGAAGGTGACGGCCCCGTCAACGCCCTCGACGCCGCCCTGCGCCGCGCCCTCGTCAAATTTTTCCCGAAACTAAAATCCATCGTGCTGACCGATTACAAGGTTCGGATTATCAATGGCAAAACCGGCACCGGCGCCCGCACACGCGTCTTGATCATCTCCAGCGATGGCCGCCGTGAATGGGGTACCGTGGGCGTAAGCGAGAATATCATTGAAGCCAGCCTCCAGGCCTTGGTGGATTCCATGGAATTCGCCTTCCTCAAAAACAAATTCTGAGCGCCGCACCCGCGCCCGCCGTCCGCTTTATTTTAAACCACTAAAATCCCTTTCGCATGTCTGAAATTCCCAAAGCCTACGAGCCGCAGTCCGTGGAGGACAAATGGTATGACTTCTGGCAGCAGCAGGGTTGCTTCACTGCCAATCCCCAATCGGCCAAACCCGCCTATTCCATCGTCATTCCGCCCCCCAATGTCACCGGTATGCTCCACATGGGGCACGTCCTGAATAATACCATCCAGGATATCCTCAGCCGCAAGGCGCGAATGGACGGCAAGGAAGTCCTCTGGTTGCCCGGCACCGATCACGCCGGCATCGCCACGCAAATGATGGTCGAGCGCCAGCTCAAAAAAGAGGAGAAGAAATCCCGGCACGATTTGGGCCGGGAAGAATTCTTAAAACGCGTCTGGACTTGGAAGGAAAAGCACGGCGATATCATCATCAATCAGCTCAAGAAACTCGGCTGCTCCTGCGATTGGACCCGCGAACGGTTCACCATGGACCCCGAATATTCGAAGTGCGTCCAGCAGGTCTTCGTTGATCTTTATAAAAAAGGACTTATCTACCGTGGCAAACGCATGGTGAATTGGTGCCCTGCTTCCCAAACCGCGTTGTCCGACGAAGAAGTGGAAATGAAACCGCAGAAAGGTTTCCTGTACCACTTCAAGGTGGAAGTGGCGGAATTGCCCGGCACCTGGCTCACCATCGCCACCACCCGACCGGAAACCATTCCCGGCGATACCGCCGTGGCCGTAAATCCCAAAGACCCGCGCTATACCCATCTCGTGGGCAAACATGTCCTGCGCCCCCTGCCCGTCGAATTACCCCACGACCAAAAACTCATCCCCATCGTCAGCGATGAACATGTTGATTTTGAATTCGGCACCGGCGTGCTGAAAGTAACGCCCGCCCACGACAAAGCCGACTTTGATATCGGCCAGCGTCATAAACTCCGCATTGTCGAAGTGATCAACGCCGACGGTTCCATGAACGATCTGGCCGGCGCCGACCTGCGCGGCTTGGACCGCTTCAAAGCCCGCAAAGTGGCCGCCGAAAAGCTCACCGAACTCGGTGTGCTCGTCGAAGAAAAACCTTACGAAAACAATGTCGGTTTCAGCCAGCGCGCCGATGTGCCGGTCGAGCCCCGCCTCAGCGAACAATGGTTCCTAAAATATCCCGCCGTGGCGCAATCGAAAGCCTGCGTCGCCGAAGGGCGGATGAAATTTCATCCGGATCGCTGGGCCAAGGTCTATGACCATTGGCTCGCCAATATTCAGGACTGGTGCATCAGCCGCCAATTGTGGTGGGGACATCGCATTCCCGTGTGGAGCATCGAGACCAAAGATCAAGCCGCGTCGGAATCTTTAAAAAAAGCGGCCGCCGCTGCGGGGATAACCACTAGTTTTCTCGACCGTGGCCGTCGTTTGGAAGCCGCCACCATTGCCCCGGCAGCCGCCCAAGGCCTGGAAAAACTAGGCTTCACCCAAGACCCCGACGTCCTCGACACCTGGTTTAGTTCCTGGCTTTGGCCCTTCGCCACCATGGGCTGGCCCGAAGGGACCGATACCTTGAAAAAGTTCTATCCGACCACCGATCTCGTGACTGGCCCCGACATCATTTTCTTCTGGGTCGCCCGCATGATCATGGCCGGTTACGAATTCATGAGCGACCCGAAGTTCGCCCTGCCCGACGCCATGCCGTTCCGGCACGTCTATTTCACCGGCATCATCCGCGATAAACAGGGTCGCAAAATGTCCAAGACCCTCGGCAATTCGCCCGACCCGTTGCAATTGATCGCCCAATACGGCGCCGACGCCCTCCGCTTCGGCACCATGCGCAGTGCTCCCCTGGGGCAGGACGTCCTGTTCGACGAAAAAGATGTCGAGCTCGGCCGCAATTTCTGCAACAAACTCTGGAACGCCTGCCGCTTCCGGCAGATGCACGGCGGCGAAGTGCAAGGCGAAATCGAACGCACCTTGCTGAATCCCGATGACAAATGGATTTTGCTCAAACTGGACGCCGCCATCCGGGAAGTTTCCATCGCCCTCAACGAATACAAATTCAGCGAAGCCACCGCCGCGCTGTATCGTTTCTTCTGGAACGAATACTGTGACTGGTACGTGGAAGCAAGCAAAGCCGTCTTCTTCGGCACCAACGACACTCAAAAAGCCAACACGCTCGCCGTGATCGATTTTGTTTTGTCCCACACCATTCGCCTGTTCCATCCGTTCCTGCCCTTCATCACCGAAGAGCTTTGGCAAGGTATGGGCTATTCCACCGATATGCCCGAAAATCAGGGCGGCAAAACCATCATGAACGCGCCCTGGCCAATGCCTTTTGACGAAGAATTCAAAGGCCACTACGGACTCGACGATTGTTACCTTGAGATGACCGACACTAAATATGATCTCGTCACCCAGGGCCGCAATTTGCGCCGCGCCGGTAATATTCAGGCGGCTAAAAAAGTAAAATACGTCATCAAGCCTGCCCAACACATCACCCCGCACGATGTCGAAGTGATCAAGTTGCTGTTGAACGCCGAATCCTTGGAGGTCAACACCGATTATCAATCCCCCAAAGGTACCCCTGCCGTACAGACTCCGCTGGGAGAACTGTTCCTGCCGCTGGAAGGATTGATCGACGTCGATGCCGAAAAAGTCCGGCTGACGAAAGAAAAAGAAAAGATCCAAGCCGAGATCGTAAAAGTCCAACAAAAGCTGGCGAACCCGAATTTTACCCAAAAAGTTCCGCCGGCGGTATTGGCCGAACACGAGCATCGCCTGACCGACTGGCAAAGCAAGCTCGCCCACCTCCAAGCCTCCCTCGACGCCCTCGGTTAGGAATCAGAGGAAATCTTCCTAAACAAATTTCGCTGCATAAAACCCTTGAACCTGATTGCTGCGACCGCAATCGGACACCGAAAATCCACAGGAATATCCCAACGCGGCGCCCTCTCCTCTCAACGAGGAGACTATTGCTGCTTGGGAAAGCAGCGATAGGAATTCGGCGGAGCCGGAGGCCCGTGAGGGCCGAGC
>Ga0302319_10001509_pt1 | contig 52006 bp, 37 predicted proteins | sample Bog_T0_2_FD_203319 | JGI IMG/M metagenome (GOLD analysis project Ga0302319, IMG submission 203319) | Peat permafrost microbial communities from Stordalen Mire near Abisko, Sweden - Bog_T0_2 | ecosystem: Environmental > Terrestrial > Soil > Wetlands > Peat | place: Sweden: Abisko, Stordalen Mire... | reverse complement strand
GTTTTGGCCAAAAACAAGCCATGGAAATGCCGGGGTATGGAAAGCATGGAAAGCCATAAAGCTGGCTTTCCACCCTTCCCACACCCCTTGGAAATCCCTGCGGGGATTCCCACATTACCACGGCTACGGCGACGACTATCATGTATCTGAAGACCGGCAAAGCCCGCCGAAAACCCGCAATCAGAGCCACTCTCACCGCAAGGGGCTTGTAAACCATGTCCCCGGTCTAAAACGAAAAGGATGTCCCGGTACTCTCACGCAAATAGCCTGATCCGATAGCGCCGCTGCTCTGAGCGCCTGAATTGAATCTGACTAAGCCGCAAGGAAGGAGTCGTGGACCTGGAGGTGCACGCGACAGCCGACCTGGAGGTCAGCGCTGCCAATTTGCGGATAAGTTCGTAGACGGTGACCTGGACCGGGGCCCGCCGCCAGGCGGCCCGAGTGCTACGAGGCACTTTCAGAGGGTAAGAAAGACCCGTATGATTGACGACAAATGATCTTGTCATTGGTATGACGGTCGGGTCTTGATTCACCTGTGTAGAGGCCTCTTTTCACGATTGAAAACGTCGGAATCGGTAATGAATCCCAAGGAGACTGCCTATGAACCAGCGCGGAGGAATTGCCGGGATGCGGATGTTGCAGGGGGGACTGTTTGCGGCCGTGCTGGCGTGCGCGACGGCTCCGGCGCTGTGGACACAGGATGCGCCGTCGGAAGCAGTACCAGCCCCAGCGGCGCCGACTGGGCCCGCGGTGACGGTGCGGGGCGTGGTTCTGAATGAGACTACGGGCCAGCCGGTGCGTCGGGCGCTGGTGAGAGTCAACAGCGCGCTGGGACGGGGAGCACTTACCGATGGCGAGGGACGGTTTGAGATCCACGGGGTTACCGCGGGCGTGCAGTTGTTTACGGTGAGCAAGCCAGGATTCCAGGAGCAGATGGGGGAGGACGAAAGGCAGCAATCGGTGGTTCACTCGGTAAGAGTGGCCATCGGGATGCCTGACCTGAGCTTGACATTGGCTCCGAAGAACGCGATTTTCGGACATGTCAGCCTGTCAACCGGCACCCCAGCGCTGGGAATCGGGGTAACCCTGGTGCGGCAGACGATCGAGGACGGCAGAGCAGAGTGGGAGCAGGTGGAGGGGCACCAGACTACGCCGGACGGGGCATTTCGGTTTGCGGGATTGATGGATGGCACGTATCTGCTGATGACGCAGGCGGAGTTTGAAGGCGGTCATGCGGTGGAGCCGAGTTGCAGCGCGGAGTCTCCGGCGGTGATGCCGGGGTATGCGATTGAGTTTTACAGCGGCGCCGCGGAATTTGCGGGGGCGGCCAGGATTGCTGTGGCGGGTGGGCAGAACGCGGAGGCGAACCTGGCGCTGAACCAGACGATGTATCACCTGGTTGAGGTGAGTTTGGCGCGTGCCCCGGCGGGAGGGAACTGGGAGTTCAAGCCGGTTGTGCTGGATCACGGCGGGCAGGAACTTGAGTATCCGATTCATCAGGAAAAGGATCACGCACTGTGTGTGTATTTGCCGGACGGGTCTTACACGCTGGTGATGCGGGCGACTGCAGAACAGGAATCAGAAGGCCGGGGGGCGAGGATTGCGACGGGGGTGACCAGTCCGAAGGAGATGCTGGGTTTGCTTGACTTCAGCGTGGATGGGCAAGCGGTGAGGAATTTGCGAGTGGCACTGGGTCAGGCTCCTTCCACGCCTGTGCACCTGCGCTATCAACCCGGGCCTCTCGCACCAAGCAAGGCGAACTCGCAAGAGGGTGAAGAAGATGGGGAAGGCGATCCGCTTTCAATTTCCCTGGTTCCCGCCAACTTGGTTGGGCAGAAGTCGCAGCAGCGGGTGGAAGGAACAGCAACCGGGGAAAGCACCTATGAATTGGAGGCTGCTTTGCCGGGGAGTTATTGGTTGGAGGCAACGGCGACTCGGCAAGGGGTGTGCATTGGAGCGGCAACCGCTGGCGGGCAGAATCTGGCTCGAACTCCGTGGGTCGAAGGGCCATCGGGAACCGGGATGCCGATCGACATGGTTTTGCGTACGGACTGCGCCAAACTGACGGTGCAGGTGCCGGAGGCCCTGACGGAAGAGAGCGCTGGCGAGGGGGCAAACCTGTTCATTTATGCCGTTCCCGAATTTGATTCGGTTGAAGGCTTGTATCAGGGGCAGGCGCAACAGTTCGGCGAGCGTACGGCAACGATCGAAGACATGGCTCCGGGAAGTTATCGCGTGTTTGCGTTCCGAGCGCCGCGATCGATCGAGTTCAGAAGCGCCGCTGCGCTGGACCGGCTGGGAGCGGGGCAGAGAGTGACGCTGGAGCCGGGGGCGAGTGGAAACCTGGTGCTGGAGGGGATCTCAAAGTGAAGGCTGGTGAGAGTGTGTGCTGTGTGGGACTGGATCAGGGGAGCCGAATGAGGCGGATTGCGCGGGGAGTGGTGGTTGCGGGATGGATGAGCGCGGCGGTTTTTGCGCTGGGGCAACAGATGCCGCGTCCTGTAGCGCAACAGAAGTCCGAGGAGAAGACTTACAGAATTGCGGGGACGGTGACGAATGCGGTGACCGGGGATGCAGTGGCGGGGGCGACGATGACATTGCGCGCGGGGCAGCCTCGGGAGACGATTCAAACGGTGGTGACGGACGCGAATGGGCACTTTGAATTGCAGCCGGTGGAGGCGGGGAAGTATTCGCTGATCGGGTTGCGCCGGGGGTATATCACTGAGGCGTTCGACGAGCACGGGCAATACAGTTCGGCGATTGTTACAGGCGACGATCAGGACACGGAGCACATTCCATTTCGACTGAACCCTGGAGCGATGATTCGGGGCGTGGTGACGGAGGATGGAGGAGAGCCTGTGCAGGACGCGAACGTGCTACTGGTGCTGAAGTCGAAGACGGGCGGACTGGGAGAACACTTTGTGAAGTCCATCTCAGGAGAGACGGATGACACGGGGCTCTACGAGTTTTGGAATCTGATTCCGGGGACCTATTTTCTGGCGGTGAGCGCGAAGCCATGGTTTGCGACTCATCGTAGTTTGGCGGAGCGGGGCGAGGCAGAGAGCGAGGAGGTGCGCGCGGATGAAGCGGCGCTCGATGTGGCCTACCCGGTGACCTATTACGACGGCGCAACGGAGGAATCCGGAGCAACACCGATTGGGATTGCAAGTGGAAGTCGAGTGCAGGCGGATGTTGTGCTGCATGCCATGCCGGCGCTGCATATTACGGTGCATTCAGCGGAGAGTAGTGGGGGGGAGCAGAAGTTCAAGCGTATGCCGGCGCTGGGGCAGACGGTGTTTGGGGGGCAGGAGTTTCCGACCTTTGCGGAGACGCAGCCGGGACCGCCGGGGTCTGGGGTAACGGAGATTGCGGGGATTGCGCCGGGACACTATAGCTTGTCGCAGACGGACCCTCCGCAGGTGGTGGAGATGGATGCGACGGGCAATCAGGCGGTGGATCTGTCGTCGGGGTCGCCTGTCTACAGCGTGGAAATCCACGCACGGATGGCGGATGGCTCGGAGCCTCCGCAGCCGCTGGCTTTTGTTTTGGGCTTGGACGAGCCAGGCTTGCGGTATTTCAAAGAGAACGTGATGGAGAAGTCAACGGCGCGGTTCGATACGGTTCCGCCGGGCAAGTGGATTGTGCTTCCGGAGAGCAAGGACCTGTCGTTGGCGGTGGTGAGGATTGAAGCAGGCGGGCAGGCTTTGGCGGAGAGCCAGATTGTGGTGAAGGACCGGAAAGTGCAAGTGACCGCGGTGCTGGTGGAGGGAAAGATAAAGATTGAGGGGTTTGCAAAGAAGGATGGCAAGGGTGAACCGGGGGTGATGGTGGAACTGGTGCCGAAAGATCCTGGGGCAGGATTGGCACTTTTCAGGCGCGACCAGTCTGACTCGGATGGAAGCTTTCTGTTTCGGGATGTGGTGCCGGGCGAGTACAAGATAGTGGCGATTGAAGACGCATGGGATCTGGACTGGGCGCGTCCGGAGGTGATTTCGCGTTATCTGGCGGGGGGGATGGCCCTTACCGTGTCAGGAAACGCGGGAGATTCGGTGAAATTGGGGTCGGCGGTAGCGGTCGAGGCGCGTTGATTTTTTGTGCGCGGAGAAGTCCCCAACGGCTTATCGGACTGACCGGATGGAATTGGGTATTCGTGCGAGTTCCGCATGGATGGGATGCGATAGTATTGGTGCAATTCTACGATCCAATAATTCAAGGACTCTTCTGATGGATATGCTTCGGTTCCGTTCCGGCGTTTGGGCAAGTTGTGCGGCGCTGGCCTTGCTCAGCGCGGCGTCTGTGGCACAAGGTCAAACCCAGGCTCCTAAGTGGTCGCTGGATGGGCCGGCGTTCAGTGCGCCGGTGGAGGAGATTCAAACGGCGGCAGCAAAGGTTTCCGCAGAGAAGTTTATGGAAGCGACAGTCTTGTTTGAGCGGGACAGCTACACGCTTGATGGGCAGGGACGGGTGACTTATCGCCATTCGATGATTTTCCGGATTGAGACGCAGGACGGGGTTGAGGGCTGGTCGGAGTTGTCGGAACACTGGTCGCCCTGGTACCAGAAAACGCCTGAGATTCATGCGCAGGTTATTCAGCCGGACGGACGAGTGAGCCAGTTGGACCAGAAGACGATCACCGATGGGCCCGCCACGGAGCAGGACGAAGACACCTACACAGACGGGCGGATACGGAAAGCGCCGCTGCCAGGATTGGCGGTAGGAGCAATTGTTGAGGAAGAGACGGTTCTTGAAGATAGACTGCCCTACTTCTCAGGGGGCGGCGTCTACCGGGATTTCTTCGGGCGGAATGTTCCGGTTGTGCATAGCGAACTGATTGTGGACGCTCCGAAGCAGGTGAAGCTGCAATATCGAGTTCACACGCTGCCGAATGCGGCGGTGACTGACGAAGAGCAGGCGGGAGTGCGTCATCTGAAGTTTGTGCAGGGATACCTGCCGCCACATGAGGACTCGGACATCAATTTATCGACGCATCAGTATTCGAGTCCGATGGTGGAGTTTTCGACTGGAGAATCGTGGGCGGCAGTGGCAGCGGCTTATGGCGAACTGGCGGAGGGGCAGATTGATCCGGCCAAGGTGAAGGCGCTGATTCCGACCGAGCATTCGGCGAGCCGGATGGAGACAATTCAGCGCATTGTTTCGCGGTTGAACAAGGATATCCGCTACACGGGAGTTGAGTTTGGGGAAGCGAGCCTGCAACCGGAACCGGCGACGGAAGTGATAAAGCGGCACTATGGCGATTGCAAGGACAAGGCAGCGATGCTGGTGGCGATGTTGCGGGCCGCGGGGATCGACGCTTCGATGGCGCTGCTGGATTCGGGGCCGGGATTGGATGTTACTCCCGAGCTGCCGGGGATGAACCAATTCGATCATGCGATTGTGTATGTTCCGGCGGATGGGAAGGATAGCGAGCCCTTGTGGATTGACGCCACGGCGGATTATGCGCAGGTGGGTGTGTTGCCGTCAATGGACCAGGGCCGGCTGGCGCTGATTATTGCCAAGGGAACGGACGGGATGACCGCGACGCCGACCGCGAAGCCGGAAGACGATTTGCTGACGGAACTGCGGGATGTGGTGATGGTGGAGCATGGGCCGGCGCACATTACGGAGACTTCATTGACCCATGGAGATGTTGACGAAAGCTACCGGTCAGACTTTGGCAGCGCGGAGACCAGGGAGAAGAAGACGAACCTGGAGACTTACGCGAAGGACTACTACCTTGCGAAGGCGTTGACGAGTGTGGAGCATGGCGACGGGAAGGATTTCAGCAAGCCGTTTGTGCTGAAGCTGGATATGGCCGAGGCGAAGCGGGGCAATACGCTGATTGACGATGCTGCGGTTGGGATTCCGCTGGCGGGATTGTTTAATCGGCTGCCGAAGTGGTTTACGACGGACCCGGACCCAAGCGGCGAAAAGCCGACCCCGCAGCAGGAGGAGGACAGGAAGCGGGCGATTCTTGCGCGGGTGAGTGAGTACGATGTGCATCCCTATGTGACGGAGTGGAAGTACACAATTACTCCGCCGAATGGGTTTGTTCTGCGGGCATTGCCGGAGGACAAAAGCACGGCGATGGGACCGGCTACGCTTTCACAGCACTATGAAGTGGATAGCCACGGGGTGATCAGCGCTCGATTGCGTTTCGATACGGGGAAGCCGAAGTACTCACTGGAGGAAGCGCTGGCTCTTCGGGAGGCGATTCTTGCGCTTTACAAGCAGGACATTACGGAGCTGCTGTTCGATCAGGCGGGAGCGAAGCTGATGGCTGCGGGAAAGATTCGCGAGGCTCTGGCGGCGGACCGCGCACTGATTGAGCAGCACCCGAAAGAGGCGATCCACCACGCGCAGATTGCGTATGTGTTTTTGAAGGCGGGGATGGGCGACCGGGCAAGGGCCGAGGCTATGACGGCGACGCAGATTGACGCGAAATCGGCGGTGGCTTTCAAGACGCTGGGGTGGGCTTGCCAATTCAATGAAATCGGCGTGCAACTGGCGCATGGGTTTGACTGGGACTGTGCGGCTGCGGCTTATAGGAAGGCGTTGGAACTGGACCCGGAAGATACGAACACGGCGCTGAATCTCGCGATTCTGGATGAGTATGGCGCGGATGGAGAGCGCTACACGAAAGAAGCTCATCTGTTGGATGCGATCAAAGAGTACAGAGCAGTGAAGGAGAAGGAAAAAGCAACCGGTGAGCAGTATGACGACAATGTGCTGTTCGACTTGCTTTATAGCGGCCAGTATCAGGAACTGCTTCAGGAGGCGGAGAAGCTTCCTTCATCGGTGACGCGAAATGGGCTTGAGATCAGTGCAACCGTGGCGCAGAAGGGTGGGGCGGCGGGGATTGCGGCGGGGATCGACAAAGCGGATCACCTTGCGACTGGGGCGGATGAACGCAACTCCGCGCTGTCGACAGCGGGAACGCAACTGCTGCATTTGCGGCTATATCCGGAAGCGGTTGGGATGCTGGCAGCGAGCGTTGAAGGGCAGTCGAATGCGGCGGGTGTGACGCAGCAGATTGGGCTGTTCCGGCAACTGACTCCATGGAAGGGCGAGTTTTTTCCGGCGACCGATCCTCGGTCAGTGGTACAGCGAGTGTTTGTGACGATGATGACGGGCGAGTTCTCTGAGAAGACGGCATCCGAGGTGCTTTCTCGTCATGCCTACGGGTCAGACCTGGCGTGGAAGAAGAATCTGGAGAAGGCTATGGAAACCCGGGGCATGCTGCATACGTTTGCGGCGCAGGCGGGGTTGCCGGCAAGCGTGCTGCTGGATGTGATTGCGGGGAACATGAAGTTCTCTTCAGAAGGCGACGATAGCACTGGATACCGAGTGAGCCTGCAAAGCCTGGGTGCGAAACCGGAGCAGTTTTTCGTGAGCAAGGAAGACGGCGCGTTCAAGATTGTCACGGACGGGGCGGACTATTCAGAGGCGGGCTTTGAGGCGCTGTATCTGCTGGAGGCAGGCAAGGAGGCGGAGGCTCGGTCACTGCTGGATTGGATGCGGGATCGTATCCACAAAGGGGGCGGGGACGACCCGTTGCAGGGGCCTCTTTTTCCACGATTCTGGACGGTTGGAGATACGGGCGGCCACGACGCGATTGAGTTGGCAGCGGTGTCGCTGGTGGCGACGACACCGGGTTCGGCCGAGAACATCAAGAGCATGATTCCGATGGTGCGTGCGGCATGGGAGAAGGCGACCGCGGAGGACAAGCATCTGGACCTGGGGCTCTTGCTGGCAACTCTGATGGGCGGGGTCGAGGATGGGCCGGGGCTGAGAGAAGTGAGCGCCGAAATATTGACGAAGTATCCCGAGTCCTACGTTGCGATTGACAGAGCTGGGATTGCCGCCAGGCTGACGAAGGACTGGAGCAGCTGGAACCAGATTCTGGCAAGCCATATCGCGAAGCATCCGGACGATGAGGTTCTGCTTCGCCTGAAGGCGCAGTTTGCGGAAGACCAGGGCGATTTTGCTTTGACCCGGGCCACGGAGCAACTGGTTATCGACAAGGGCAAGGGTGGGGCGGGAGATTACAACCAGTACGCGTGGTCGGGACTGTTCGACGGGCAGGTTGGCCCGGAGGTTGTGAAGGCGGCGCAGCAGGCCAATATGCTCAGCAACAGCAACAGCTTTGCGGAGTTGCACACGCTGGCCTGCATTTATGCCGCGGTGGGGAAGACGAGCGAGGCCAGGGAACTGCTGCTGAAGTCGATGACGGCGGCGAATTTGTCTGAACCGAATTCGGCAGTGTGGTTTGGATTTGGGTCGATCTATGAGCAGTATGGGGTGAACGATGCGGCGATCAACGCCTATCGCAAGGTGGAGAAGCCGGATGGTCCGATTGGTGCGACCGATACGTGGGTGCTGGCGCAGATTCGGCTGAAGGCGCTGGGGGCTTTGTGAGGCGATTCTGGCGGCAGCCGCATTAGTTGGCCGGTGGTTTGTCGGGGATGTTGAAGAGCTGGAACTCGCGGATCTGGGCGGCGTCGGTGCTGGAGAGGATCTCAAGTCGGACTTTGGCGGCCTTGACGGTGGGGAAGATGTCGATCTTTTTGTGGCCGATGGCTTGCGCGGATGCGATGGACTTCCAGGCGGCGCCGGTCCAGATGTCGATGGAGTATTTCTGGACGCGCTGGCCGTCGTTGAGCCACTCCATGGTGACGGCGCGGTTGAAGGTTACGGGCGCCGGAAAGTTGACCTCAAGCGTGGCGTGATGGGAGCCGGCGGGCGCTGACCAGAACGTGTCTGGGTTTCCGTCGAGAGCGGCGGCGGCTTCGGCCGGGGTTGGGGTGTGGCCGAGGGCCAGGTTATGGGTAGAGCGGGAGCGGAGAGCCGCGCCGAACTCTTCAAGGCGGGCGACGTCGCTGTCGGGGAGCAGGCCGCGGCGATCGGGGGCGAGGCCTAACATCAACTGCGCGCCGCGACCGACGGTCTGGTCGTAAGTGGTCAATAACTCATCGAGGCTTTTGAGGCTGTTTTCGTCATTTGGGTGCCAGAACCAGTGGTCCTTGCGCAGGGGGGTGTCGGCTTCAACGGGACGCCAGCGTAGGTAGCCGTGGCGGTCGATGACGTTCCAGTTTTCGTAGGAGACGAGACCGCTTTCGTTGCCGACCCAGCGGGCGTCGCCGTATTCGAAGAGGCCGGTGTCGGCGAAGACGATGGCGTTGGGCTGATAGGTACGCAGCGTTTCAATGATCCTGGGGAAGTTATAGACATGGCCTTCGCTGCCGGCTCCGTCGAGCCAGAATTCGACGAGATTGCCATAGTGGGAAGCTAACTCAGATAACTCGGCCTGATAGTAGTCGTCATAGGAGGCGGAGTCTTTGTAACGAGGATCGTGGCGGTCCCATGGCGACAGATAGACACCGAATTGAAGGCCGTATTTGCGGGCTGAGCGGGCTACCGCGCCGACGATGTCGCCTTTGCCGTTCTGAAATGGACTGGACTTGATGCTGTAGCTGGTCTGCTCGGTTGGCCAGAGGCAGAAGCCGTCGTGGTGCTTGGCGACCAGGACGACGTATTTAGCGCCGGAGTCGCGGATGGCCTTCATCCATTGGTCGGGGTCGAAGCTGGAGGGGTTGAAGACGGAAGGGGCGGCGGTGCCGTCTCCCCATTCGCGATCGAGGAAGGTGTTGGTGGAGAAGTGAATGATGACGCCGAATTCGAGGTCCTGCCAGGCGGTTTGCTGCGCGGTGGGCTTGATGTCGGGGAAGTTCTGCGCGGGAGCGAGGGTGGCGATGAGGAAGAAGGCTGCGGCAAGGCGAATCTTCATGGAGTTGAACCTTCCGGTGCGAAAACGATGGTCTTTGCGACGATTGTTGGCAAAAATGGGCGTTATTTGGGAAAAAAAGTGGAGATTTTCGGGGTTTGTGTTTACTGAGTGGTAAACGGGTCGATTTTGTATGTTGTTGATGGCATGGCTCTTAAGCGGAATTTGTAAGGAAAATATAGCAGTTTTGGGGGTAGGGGGGGGTGGGGTACGCCGGGGGGACAGGCCGGTTGCATCCCCGACAGATGGAGAGAAGGTGCGGTTTGTTTTCGCGTCCATGAATCGATTGTGCGCCAACGAAGCGAATTAACATGCAAATCCCGTTGAAGTTTTTTGGGGTGGTACAGGTTGGGTCCGGGGTGGCTGTGGGTTGGTCAAAGCGGAGTGACGATGGGGGTTGTGCCTGGCCCGCTGTTCCGCGATGGAGCTGCGGAGAGGATAGAGCACCCGACGCGGTGTCCAGATCACCGGTTCCCAGATGCGAGGGACCGGGGGCACGCTGATTCGGGATGGACGAGTCACCGAGACCGTGGCCACCCGCCGGTCCTTCCGCCGGCAGTTGTGGATGCTATCCGCTTTTCTTTGGAAGCAGCCGCAGATCCCTCCACTCCCTTCGGTCGGTCGGGATGACAGTGCTTTTTGGGGTAGGGGGGTGGGGTACGACGGGGGGACAGGCCGGTTGCATCCCCGGCAGATGGTGGAGGGTTTTGGAGCCGACATGGCGCCACCGCTGCTCGTGGTTGTAGTCTGAGAATCTGCAGCGGTCGATCCGTTTGGACTTCTCCTGGAATCAGGAATATGCGGGCAGTTTGTTCGCATTGGCATCTAATTACGCTGTGGAGGAATTACGCGATGCTCATTCTGCGCACTCGCGAATTGAGGGATGAATCGATGTTGACCGAATGACTGCGCTTGTTTTTACTCTTTTGATCTTTGGCGGGTCGTTGGCCGCGGGGCTGTTGGGGGCGCTGACCGGTCTGGGAGGCGGAGTGGTCCTGGTGCCGCTGCTGACCCTGGTGTTTCATGTGGATATTCGGTATGCCATTGGCGCTTCGCTGGTTTCAGTGATCGCCACCTCATCCGGCGCCGCTGCCGCCTATGTGCGGGAGGGATATTCGAGCGTCCGCATTGGGATGTTTCTTGAGGTTGCGACGAGCATTGGCGCAGTTTTCGGAGCATTCCTGGCCACCCTCATTCATACCCAGGTTCTGGCTATCATCTTCGGGCTTGTGCTGATCTATTCCGCGTACCTGTCCTGGCAGCAGGCCCGGCATCCTGTCCCCGATCTGAAGAAGGGGAGCCCATGGTCAAACAAGTTGAAGTTATCGGGGCAATACCCTGGGCCGGACGGGAAGCCTCAGAAATACGAGGTAGAGAACATTCGGGGCGGAGCGGGCATGATGTTTGGAGCGGGGGCGCTGTCAGGATTGCTGGGGATTGGATCGGGCGCGGTGAAGGTGCTGGCGATGGATCGAGTGATGAAGGTGCCATTCAAGGTATCGACCACCACCAGCAATTTCATGATTGGCGTTACGGCGGCGGCCAGCGCGGGCATTTATCTGCAGCGCGGCTTTATCGATCCGGGGCTCGCGTTTCCGGTGATGCTGGGAGTGCTGTGCGGTTCTCTGGTGGGCGCGCGCTACCTGGTGAAGGCGAATGTGACTCTGCTGCGAACCATCTTCACCTGGGTGATTCTTGCACTCGGGGTGGAGATGATGGTGAACGGAGCGATGAGCAAGCTATGAGCAACGTGGGAGCCGATAAGCCGGAAGGAAAGAAGTTTGACGATGCGCAGATGGAGGTAGCGATGGGCCGTCTGCTGCAGACAGGAGTTTTGCTGGCATCCGCGGTGGTGCTGACCGGGGGTGTGCTCTACCTGCGCGCACAACATGGAGCGGTTCCGAATTACCGATCCTTTTCAAGCGAACCTGCGAACCTGCGGCAGCTAAGCGAGATGGGCCACGGCATCGCCACAGGTGATCCGGCAACGATCATCCAGCTCGGAATACTGCTGTTGATTGCGACTCCGGTTGCCCGCGTGGCATTCGCGCTGATCGCGTTTGCAATTGAGCGCGACAAACTCTATGTTGCCGTGAGCCTGACAGTTCTATCGGTCCTGCTATTGAGCTTCTTCCACGCGCAATGAACCGGGAGTGTGCGATGGATCAGTCCTACAAAGTTCGACTAAGACAAGTTGACCCAAACGTAAAGCTCTGCGAAGCCTTAAGGAAGTTCCGCACAAGTATCCCTTCTCAAGGAAGGCATCGCTCAGGGGCTAAAGCCCAGCGTTTATTTTCAGCCACTTGCGGCACGGCTGAAGCCGTGCCCTTTCAAAACTTCGGCCATGTGGTAGTTTTTCCGCAGCCTGTGAAGCCCAACATCGATTTGATTGGCTATATTGGCCCGGCTGAAGCCGTGCCCTTGTTACAAAGTCGTCGAAATCGGGCGTGGGACGAGTTTTTCCGCAGCCTGTAAAGCCCAGCGTTGATTTGATTGGCTTTATCGGCATAGGACCCCGACCCAGAGGGTTCCCCGGTACCCCGGTCATGCCCTGATACAAAGCGTTCAAGAATGGGCTCCACAAGAATGGGCTCTACGAGGAGTTTTTCCGCAGCCTGTGAAGCCCGTACCCTTCAAAGGGCGGCACTAAGCGGTGGCTTTGCCTTCGAAGTGGGCTTCGATTTCTTCCAGGGTTTTGCCCTTGGTTTCAGGGAGGAAGAAGGTGATGGTGATGAAGTAAACGACGGTGAAGCAGGCAAAGAGGAAGAACATGGAGGAGTAGCCGTACTTGGAGACAAAGGGCAGGAAGATGCCGGCGAGGATGGTGGAGACGAGCTGGTTGACGAGCAGGGCAACGCTCATGCCGTTGGAGCGGATTCGTGTGGGCATGAGTTCAGAGAGGGCGAGCCAGACGCAGACGCCGGGGCCCATGGCGTAGAAGGCCATGAAGCAGTAAAGGCCGATGGCGACGAGCCAGCCGTGGCCCGCGTCCGGCACCTGTCCGACGACGGCTTTGCGAATGATGAGGGGGGCGGTCTGAGCGGCGTCGAGGTCGGCGAAGGGATTCTTGAAGAAGGACTCTACTTTGTTGGCCGGAACGGCGCTTTCGCGGGTGATTTGAATGGGAGCGGCCGCGGGATCATCGGAGCGAACGAAGCTGGTGGCCGCGGTGTAGTCGCCGTAGGAGTAGATGATGGCCAGCGAGGCGCGATTGTCGGCAATTTGCCGGGTTGTATCGCCGGTGCTGGCGAGCAGCTTTGCGGCCTCGGCTTTGTCGAAGCGAAGGGTGAGTTGCTGATCGGGGCTGACCATGGTCTGGACCTGCGGGGCGGCGTCGACGCTGAATTTTTCCGTGCGCAAGAACAGGATGCCAACGGTGACCATGGAAAGGATAATTCCGCTGGTGCCAACGATGAACAGGAAGCGGCGGCCCATTTTGTCTACCAGCATCATGCCAACCATGGTCATGGTGAAGTTGACACAGGTGAAGAGGACATATCCCCAATGGGCCTGCAGGTCGGAGAGGCCGCTCTGCAAAAGGATTCCGACGTTGTATCCGATGACGGAGTTGATGCCGGTGGCGGTGTTGCAGGCGAGGATGACGAGTGTCAGCAGGAACGGGATGACATATTTGCGCTGGAGGAGAGACTCGCGAACTCGCGTGCCGGTGGGGAGTTTTTGCTGGGCAACGCGGGCAGTCTCTTCCATCTCTCGAAGTTCGAGACTGGCTTGTTCGGGGGAGCGGGAGCGAAGGAGTGCGGCGTAGGCCTTGTCTTTCTGGCCGCGGCGGAAGAGCCAGCGTGGCGACTCGCTGACGAGGAAGCTGCCAATGACGAAGAGCAGGCCTGGCGGGAGCGAGACCCAGAAGATGCTGCGCCATGCGTGGTCTTTGAAGTCGAAGAGTGTTTTGGCGTCGGAAGAGAGCGCGACGGCCTGGACGCGGTAGCTGTAGTACATGCCAACCAAGGCGGCAACGACGATGCCGAAGGTGAGCATCCACTGGAAGATGCCGGTGCCTTTGCCGCGACTGGACGCCGAGAGACATTCAGCGAGATAGAGCGGGACTACGACGCCGATGAGCCCGCCGGCCATGCCTTGAAGGAGACGACCGGCGATAAGCGGTCCGTAGCCTTGGGCGAGGGCGATGACCGGGATGCTGACGACGAAGAGCGTGCCGCTGAGAATCATGAGCCATTTGCGGCCGAGCCAGTCGGCAAGCAGGCCGGCAAAGAGGGTAGAAAAGACGGTTCCGAGCAGCACGGCGGCGACGATGGAGGAGAGCTGCGCGGCGGTCAGGTGCGAGGTGGCCTCGAGATACGGATACGCTCCGGCGATGATGCCTACATCGATGCCGTAGAGCAGGCCGCCGAGGCCGGCAACGAGGAGGAGAATGCGTGCGTAGCGGAGCTTGGCTGCGGAAGATGGGGAGGCGGCGGGGTTGGAGGTGGTCATATAGGGTTTCCCTTTTTCCAGGTCTCTGAGCGGGTGGGTTGCGATTGCAAACCAGTATACAGTGATTGAATTGGGGTGAAACGATCAGACGAACTGACTGATTGCTGGCTGGCCAGGCGCAGCTTAAGGGCGATCCGCGCAGGGCTAAGAGCTTATCCGCAAATAGGCTGATCCGATAGCGCCGCTGCTCTGAGCGCCTGACTTGAAGCTGTCTACCCCAGGAGCAAGGCGGCGTGGGCCTGGAGGCCCACACGAGAGCCGACCTTGAGGTCAGCGCTACCAATTTACGGATAGGTTCTAAAGGGGCTTGAGAGGGGTGGTGGTTTGCGGGCCGGCCGCGGCGAGGGCGGTGACGAGGGCGCGGACATTTTCTTCGCGGACTTCGAACCGCTGGTATTCGCGGCCGGGGTCGTCGCTCATGGACATGATGGGCTTGCGGAAGAGCATGGGGCTGGGTGCGGGAGTGCGGGCGCTGGAGTGGAATTGGACTGCGCCAGTGGCGGCGGCGAGGGCGGCGATGTTGTGGGGGCGGATGCCTCCTCCGACCATGATGGCGATTTGTCTGCGGGCTTTGTGCACCATGCGGGCGATTTCAGAGGCGCCAGAGGCGGCCTGGGGTTCTCCGCCGGAGGTGAGGATGCGGGATGCGCCGGTGGCGATGACATCTTCAACGGCGGCGGGCAGGTCGGGTGTCATGTCGATGGCGCGGTGAAAGGTGACGGGCAGGGGGTGGGCGAGCTGGACAAGCCGGCGGGTGCGTTCGATGTCGATTTGGGCGTGTGCGTCGAGGATGCCGAGGACGATGCCGTTTGCGCCGAGTTGGCGGATGTGGTGGATGTCTTCCTGCATGGATTCGAACTCGAGGCCGGTGTAGCAGAAGTCGCCGCCGCGGGGACGGACCATGACGAAGAGGCCGATGGTGATATGGCGGCGAACGGAGGCGATGAGACCGGGTCCGGGAGTGATGCCGCCTTCGAGGAGATCGGAGCAGAGTTCGACGCGGGCCGCGCCGCCGCGTTGTGCGGCGATGGCGGACTCCACGGAGTCGATGCAGATTTCGATGGGCATGCTTGCCTGGTCCTGCGCGGAGGGGTTGGGCTTCGGTGATTATCGTAGCATTCGAGCCGCCTGGGGTGGGGCGGACGCGGGTTTTGCGGCGGTGGTTGCGGGGTGGGGGAGCGCCTTGCTGGACTTGCGCCAGAAAGAGCTACCCGGAGGGGGCGCTGGGCTGTTGTGGCTGGAGTGGAGAGTGCGGATACAGGTTCTTCGACTCCGGTGAAAAGCAATTCGCTCGCTCTGAATAGAACCCGAAGGGCAGCCGCAGATCCCTCGGCTGCGGTCCCTATGAACAGACCCGAAGTGCAAATGCAGATCCTTCGACTCACCACCCCCAACCTCCACCCCAGCGACGAAGACCTGTCGCCGGGGACCCCGGAAATGAAAAACGCCTGGGGCCCCTTTCGCTCAGGATGACAGTTCATTTCTTTTGTAATTCTCTGAAAGCGAGTCGGTTGCTCGGGATGACAGTGTGGTGGGGATGAACATGCAGGTCGAAATTGGCGTTCAAGGTGGCCGTAACTCGCATTGCGCGGGTCTGGAGACCGGCGCTACCGTCACAGCTACAGCTACAGACGGTCACGGTACTAGTTGGGGTCGGTGATTTTTTTCCAGGGGCCGGAGGGATTGGTGTAGGCGGGTTTGGAGAGGTCGGTGGTGGTGCGGGGAAGGATGACGAGGTCGACGCGGCGGTTTTCGGCGCGGCCTTCGGGGGTGTCGTTGGGAGCGACGGGGTGGAACTCGGCGTAACCGGCGGCGGACAGGCGGTTTTGGGAGACGGCGTGTAGGTCGAGCAGGAGGCGTGCGATGCGTGTGGCGCGGGCGGTGGAGAGTTCCCAGTTGGAGTCGAATTCGGAGGTGTGGATGGGGAGGTTGTCGGTGTGACCTTCAACGCGGAGGTCGTAGGGGGAGTTGGCGAGGGCGGCAGCTATTTTGCTGAGGGTGGGCAGGGTTTCCGGCTGAGGAGTTGCGGAGCCGGAGGCGAAAAAGCCGGCTTCGCGGAGGCTGATGACGAGTCCGTCGCGGCCCATGTGGATCGAGACGGTGTGGGTGGCGACCTGGTTGGAGAGGGTCTGGGCGAGCTGGCGGTGGATGCGGTCGAGGTCTTGTTGGACCTGGGCGGGGGCGAGGATGGTTTCGCCCATGACGATGTTGAGGGGCATGGGGGCGATCTCGGTTGCTCCGCCGGGGGGCTGGTGATTGACGGCGGCAAAGAGGCTAAGGGATCGGAAGGCCATGTCAATGGACACAGGGATCTGGGCTTGTTTTTTCTGGTCGGCTTTGGCGAAGGCGAACAGGACGACGAAGAGGCCGAAGAGCAGGGTGATGAAGTCGGCGTAGGAGATCAGCCAGCGGTCGTGGGTGACGCGGGCGCGGCGGACGTGGGGCCTCATGCGGCTTTCTCCTTTGCGTGATCCTTCAGGGGCTCGTCAAGGAAGCCGGAGAGCTTGATTTCAAGCATTCGGGGGTTGATTCCTTCAAGGATGGAGGCGACGCCCTCGAGCATCATTTCGCGGCAGAGGTGCTGCTCGCGGATGCGGATGCGCATTTTTCCGGCGAAGGGGAGGAAGAACAGGTTGGCGATGCCGACGCCGTAGATGGTGGCGACGAAGGCGACGGCGATGCCGCGTCCGACCTCATTGATGTTGTCGAGGTGCTGCATGACCTGGATGAGTCCGAGGACGGCGCCGAGGATGCCGATGGTTGGGGAGAAGCCTCCGGCAGACTCGAAGACCGCCGGGAGGCGTTCTTCACTTTCGGTGGTTGAGTCGAGCGAGACCTGCATGATTTTGCGTAGTTCGTTGGGCTCGGTTCCGTCGACGGCGAGCATGAGGGACTGGCGGAGGAATGGGTTGTCGATGTTTTGCAGGTCGGCGTCAAGGGAGACGACGCCGTGGCGGCGTGCCTTGTTGGCGAAGGAAACCAGTTGAGGGATGAGCTGATCGTTTTTGAGGCTGGGAGCGGTGAACAGTTGGCCGAGGCTGCGGAAGGCGGCGACGATGGTGGACATGGGGAATTGGAGCAGGACGGCGCCCATGGTTCCGCCGAAGACGATGAGGGCGGCGGTGGGCTGCAGGATCTGGCCCAGGTTTCCTCCTTCGATGAGCAATCCGGCGACGATGCCGGCGATGGCGACGAAGACTCCGGCAATGCTTGATTTGTCCATGAACGGCTCCTCGGAGGTTGGATTGCTGGGGGGCAAGAAGGGGCGTAGTCGGCGCTTCAGGAGCCGTGTTCAGGGGTGGAGCCGGGCGTACGCGAGCCATTGGAGAGAGCGGAGGCGTCGAGGCTGGTGATGGAGACGACGCGCTGGAGGTCATCGGTGGCGCCGAGTCGCCGGGCGACGGAGACGAGCAGGCGTGCGCGATAGGCAAGTACGCGTTCGGTGACCTCGTCGCAGGGCTCGCGGACGATGATCTTTTCCCCATTGATCAGGGTGAGCATGGTGTCGGGCGAAGCTTCGGCGGTCTTGATGAGGTCGCTGTTGAGAACGATGGGACTGCCGTTGAGGCGGGTGAGTTGAATCATGGGTGGAGTGCCCTCTGACGGGGTTATCGGCGGGGGGTGGAAAAGGTTAAAAAAATTGAAGCAAACTAAGGGAATTGTCCATGCGGGGACAGTTGGAGGGGGTGAATAAAGTTCAAAAGAGCAGGGCCGAAGAAGGGGCCAGATGCGGCGATACCCGCTCAGGATGCAGCAGCCCAGGGCATGAAAAAGGAATGGGAGCTGGACTTGAGAAGGGCCGCAAATCCACGCATCTACGAGGAGACCCTATGTCCCTGGGTGTTTTGAACAACATGAACGCGGTATATGCGGAAAACAACCTGAACAACACCAGCAACAGCTTGTCGAAGGTGCTGAACCAGTTGTCTTCCGGATCGAAGATCAACTCTGGCGCGGACGACGCGGCCGGCCTTTCGATGGTGGATGGGTTGCAGGCCAACTCGATGGCGCTGGCGCAGTCGCAGACCAATGCTACCGAGGGCGTAGGGCTGCTGACGGTGGCCGACGGAGCACTCTCGCAAGTGACGAACCTGCTTAACCGGGCCGTGACGCTGGCTACCGAAGCCTCGAACGGCACCCTCAACGGTTCACAGGATACGGCTGCGAACCAGGAGTACCAGTCGATTCTTTCCGAGATCAACAACATTGGCGCCACCACCACCTACAACCAGCAGCAGGTGTTCAACTCGAATACCAGCATCTACACCGGCGACTCTTCGACAACCGGCGCATCGGTGGACGCTCTGAACATCCGCACGCTGTCTTCTTCCAACGTGGGCGATTCCTCTGGACAGATGTCATACAGCAACGGGACCAACAATGTGTTTGTCGATCTGTCGACAACGGGAAAGAACGCAGCGGTTACCGACACACTTGGCTCGACTACGTCGACCTCGACGATTGCCGTCAACTATCTGGCCAAGGGCGCGGGTGGTTCCACGGTGAACGCCACCGCGAATATCAGCGTTGGCGCCGGCACGCAGTACGCCAACACAGCGCAGGGCTTGATCAGCGCGATCAACGGCTCTGGCCTGGGGATCACGGCAAGCTTTGGCACGGCGGCACAGGCCGGTGGGGCGGCAACAGCAACGGCGACCTCAGCCAATGACACCAACAGCGCGCTCCAGACCGGCGGCACCGACACGGGCATTATCATCTCCGGCCAGGGTGTGAGCGTGAACAACAACAGTTCCGCGGCGGGCTACTCGAACGGCGCGGGCGAAGTGGGCACACTGACCGTGTCGCAGGCCAGCGATACGCTGGGTGGCACACTGAACGTTACCGGCTCCGACGGCACCAGCCACGCCATTGCGCTGGGCACCACCAACTCCACCGACACACTGGCGAACCTGGCTGCGACAATTAACGCCTCAGGGTACGGCGTAACGGCGACGGTCAACACCACTTCCACCACCAATGCAAGCGGCGCTCATGCCGCGGGCACGTTGCTGAGCTTCACTTCGTCAAGCTCGGAGGCCACCGTTGGCACCACCAGCGCGACCGATGCAACTGCAACACAGACAACTGAAACTCTCGGCGCTGCTTCGGGCACAGAAACCGCCGCAGGGGGCGTCCTTGGAACTCTGGCTTCCGGCGGCTCGACCGATACGCTGACGGGCGTTCTTGACTTCACAAAGGGCACCGCGGGTACGTCGTTCAATCTCAACCTGGACGGTGGAACGCTTACGAGTCTGTTCGGCGGGAGCGGCACTGCCACTGCAGCTTTGACGGCAGCCGGAGTAACGGCCACTGTCAACGCCGCAGGCAGCAGCGTGTCGTTCACTCAGACAGGTGCCCAGGCAGCCGGCGCCACCATGGCCCTGGCTACGGGGAGCCAAATCCAGGACAGCGCGGCAACGACTGGGAATGCCATCGTGTCGCAATCCGCGGATTTGGGAGCGACTACCGCGGGAACGCTGGGCACGGTGACTCTGGATAATGCAAACGACTCGCTGACCAGCGGCACCATCCATCTGACCGATCAGGCCGGTGTATCAACCGCAATCACGCTGGGCACGTCGGGCTCGACAGACAACCTGAAGGATCTGGCAAATTACATCAACACCCAGGTGGACACCAACAGCGCCACCAGCGGTATCACGGCCTCGGTCAACTCGGCGGGTACGGTGATGACGCTGACGGCCGCAACAGTGAGCACCCATGATCCAATGATGTATGGCTCGGGCGTGACGAGTTCGCTCTCTCTGACGGGTACTCCGACCGCCGCAGGGACCGCAAGCGCCACCACGATGGGCACGCTTGCCCTGTCCTCGGCATCCACCTCGGCAACGGCTCTAAGCGGGACCCTTGCCATCGGTACGGAAACCATCACACTGGGCACGGCGTCAACCACGTCGTCCGCAGGAACCGCAACCATGACAGCACTGGCGCAGACGATCAATGCCGGCAACTACGGTGTTTCGGCGACGCTGAATCAGGCTGGAACGGCGATGGTGCTGACTTCAGCAAACTCCTCCGCCACCAGTATTACGCCCACCATCACCGGCGATGCGGCCTTGACCTTCGGAACCCAGAACCAGGGCGCGATTGCCTCTTCGTACTATAGCGTCGGCATCAGCGGATCGATTGAGGACACAAGCACCGGCGCGAACACCACGACCGGGGCGACGGGAAACACGAAGGGTCTTTCCGCCGACAGCAACGGATCAAACGGCGTGGCGACCATCAGCTACTCGGATGCAGCCGGGCAGTCGCTGAGCAGCACGGATCTGAGCAGCCAGTCGGATGCGCAGGCCGCACTTACTTCACTCAACAAGGCAATCACCGCCGTTGCGGCTCAGGACGGCTATGTGGGTGCGCAGATTAACACGCTCAACGCGGTAAGCCAGGTGCTGAGCACGCAGCAGGAGAATGTGACCTCGGCACAGAACGCAGTGCAGGCCACCGATTATGCTTCGGCGACTTCCAACATGTCGAAGTACGAAATTCTGAGCCAGACCGGCATTTCAGCCCTGGCGCAGGCCAACAGCATGCAGCAGGAAGTGACCAAGCTGCTGCAATAACCCGGCCGCAAGGCAGGCCAACACGCAGCAGGCAGGGGAGGGCGTCCACGGGCGCCCTCTTTTGCTTGGTCGGAGTGAGTGAGTGTTTTCCAATCCGCTTGTTGCCTGCTTGGAACGGCGGCTGCATAAAAGCAATCGAGGGCAATCCAAATGGGTACAGTGGGCTTGAGTTTCGGGTCGCCGACCAGCGGTGCGGGGTTCAACGTGAGTTCGACGGTGTCGTCGATTGTGGCGAACTTGCAGAATGTGGAGACGCCGTGGAAGACGCAGTTGACCAGCCTGGAGAGCCAGGACACGGCCATCTCCAGCCTGGGGACGCTGTTTTCCAATCTTTCCAACGACATGAGCGCGCTGACCGATTTTCAGGGGATTCTTGCGGAGAAGAGCGGTTCGAGCTCGGACCAGAACGTGCTGACGCTGACCGCGGCCAACTCCACCGCGATTGCCGGCACGCATAGTGTTACGGTGACCAACCTGGCGCAGACCTCAAGCGGTTACCTGGCGGAGGTGGCGAGCGCCAGCACGGCTTTGACCGGGGCGATCACTCTGCAGGACGCGGCGGGAAAGGCGGTGACCATCACCCTGAACTCGTCCGACAACACGCTGACCGGCCTGGCCGCGTCGATCAACTCGTCCGGCGTGGGCATTACGGCGAGCGTGCTGACCGAGGCGTCGGGATCGATTCTGAGCCTGGTGTCGGGCACGTCGGGGGCGGCGGGAAACATTACGGTGAGCAACAACTCGATCGCCGCATATCTGGGGGCAACGAGCACAGCGGCGACGAGCACAGTGAACGCAAGCGCGACGGTGGGAGAGATTGCAAAATCCACGGATGCGCTCTCCGGGTCGCTGTCGGTCCAGGTGGGTTCAGGCACGGCGGAGAATGTCGTGATCGGCGACGCGCCCGATTCGCCGGCAGCCAACACAATTTATACCGGAAGCGCCAACAATACGCTCGCGGATATCGAGGGGGCGATCAACACGGCGGGCATTGGCGTGACGGCGTCGGTGGTGACCAACACGGATGGAACACAAAGCCTGGCCCTGGCGTCGGGAACCGCAGGAACGGCGGGAAACCTGACCGTGAACTCGAGCCTGCTGGACACCAGCACGGCAACGCTTGGATATACCACTTCGGTGGCCGGCAAGGACGCCAATCTGACCGTGGACGGGATCGCGTTGACGAGCGCATCGAATACGGTGGCCAACCTGATTCCTGGCGTGACCTTCCAACTGCTGGCGCCGAGCGCGACCGAATCCAACAACTCCCTGGAGCAGGTGCAGGTGGTGATCGCCAATGACAACGCCCAGGTGGAGAGCACGGTGAACCAGTTTGTGAGCGACTATAACGCGCTGGTGAGCGGGGTGAATACGCAGGAAGGGAACAACAGCTCGGGGACGCCGGAGCCGCTGTTCGGCTCACCAACGCTGTCGCTGCTGCAGCAGCAGTTGCTGAGCGGGCTGAACATGTCGAACCCCAACGGCAGCTTGACTTCAACTGCCGAGGGAGCCGGGACGACGTTCTCTGGGTCGCTGTCGCTGTCGGTGGGGAGCGGCACGGCAGAGACGGTGGTGATTGGCGCCGCGCCAAGCTCGCCGGCAGCCAACACGCTCTATACCGGGACGGGAAGCGATGCGGACACACTCGAAGGACTGGCCAGCACCATCAATGCGGCCAACCTTGGTGTGACGGCCAGCGTGGTGACCGCGAACGGCCAGTCGACTTTGTCGTTTCAATCGGGAACCGAGGGCGCGGCCGGCGCTTTGACGGTGACTTCGAGTGTGGAGGCGACAAGCGCGGCCCGGCTGAGCTACTTCGGTACGCCGGGCACGGACGCATCGGGAACTCAATCGGCGACCAGCTCGACCGGCGCGCTGTCTGAGCTTGCCGGGGCTGACGACACGCTGGCCGGGTCGATGACGATCCAGGTGGGCACGGGCGCGGCGCAGACGGTCAATCTCGGGTCGGGGACTACGCTTGCCGGGCTGGAGAGCGCGATCAACGGAGGCAACTACGGGGTGACGGCGGGGATCGCGATCGATCCCAGCAGCGGGCAGTCCAGCCTGGAATTGACCTCGAACACGCCGGGGAGCGCGGGGACGCTGACGGTGACCTCAAGCCTGCTGGACACGACCAACACGAGCACCTCGACGCTGACCTATACGAACGCTTCGGACATTACTTCGCTGACGGCACTTGGCATCAGCGTGAACAACGATGGAAGCATCAGCCTGGACGCTACGTCGCTGGATTCGCTGCTGAACTCGGACTATAGCGGGGTGGTAGGTTTCTTTCAGAATGCGAGCGGGTGGGGGCAGACGTTTTCGACCATGCTGACCAACTCCGGCAACACGGTTGGGACCGGGATTCTTTCTCTGGCATCCACATCGAATAGCAATATTGAGTCCACGCTGAACGCCGATATAAGCAAAGAGAACATGCTGATCTCAGCGCAGCAGTCGAGCCTGACAGCGGAGCTGAACAGCGCCAACGAGATCATGCAGCAACTGCCGACGCAGCTTGCCGGAGTGAACGAACTCTACTCGGCGATTACCGGATATAACCAACAACAGGGCGGCTAAGGAGAAGGAATTCGATGGGAAGTTATCAGGAGCATGCGTTGGAAAGCGCCTCGGCCGTGGAACTGGTGGTGGCGCTCTATGACGGAATTATCCGGTTTCTGTATGCCGCAACGGCCGCAGTTGAGCGCGGCGACGAGGCCGGCCGGCGGATCGCGGTGAAGCGGGCGATGGACATCATTATTCACCTGCAGGCGCGGCTGCGGATGGACGTGGGGGGCAGGCCGGCGCAGGCGTTGAGCGAGTTCTATGCGACGATGTTTTCGCAGATTCTGCAGGCTTCGCAGTCGGCGTCGCTGGCCAAGTTTGAGCACGCGATTGGGTGTGTGCGGAATGTGCGCGATGCATGGCGCGAAGTGGCGCGTGATCCGGAGGTGAATCCGGCGCCGCTGCAGGTGATGCAGGCGGGGCGGCATGGGAGCGGAGGATTCGACGGGGATGAGTATGGGGCTGGATCGGGCGGCGGGTCGAGTTGGAATGCGTGAGAAGACAGGGACCAGGGACCAGAGACTCATCCTGGTTAGCCGGCGACGGTGAGCTCTTCTTCGAGCTGCTGCTTTTGATAGAGGCTGGCGTAGTAGCCGTCGAGGGCCAGTAACTCGTCGTGGCGGCCGATTTCGACGATGCGGCCGTGGTCAAGAACGGCGATCTGGTCGGCGTTGCGGACGGTGGAGACGCGATGGGAGATGAGGAGGGTGGTGGATGCGGCGGTATAGCTGCCGAGGCCGCCCAGGATGCGCTCCTCGGTGTAGGTGTCGACGGAGGCGAGGGCGTCGTCGAGGATCAGGATGGCGGGGCGGCGCAGCAGCGCGCGGGCGATGGCGGCGCGCTGTTTCTGTCCACCGGAGAGGGTGACGCCGCGCTCGCCGACGATGGTTTCATAGCCCTGGGGGAACTCTTCGAACTCCTGGCGGATGTGGGCGGCTTCAGCGGCTTTGAGCATGTCCTGTTCCGCGGCTTCGGGGGCGCCGAATTTGAGATTTTCGCGGAGGGTGTCGGAGAACAGGAAGGTTTCCTGGGGCACCATGCCGATGTTGTGGCGGAGGGTGGCGAGGGGGTACTCGCGGATGGGGCGGCCATCGATGAGCAGGGAGCCGGCGGGGGCTTCATAGAGGCGGGAGAGCAGGCTGACGAGGGTCGTTTTGCCGGAGCCGGTGGGGCCGACGATGGCCAGGCTGGAGCCGGCGGGGATGTTGAGCGAGATATCGCGCAGGACCGGGGTATCGCCGTAGCTGAAGTTGAGGTGTCGGAACTCGATTGCGCCATGGAGCGTGGTGTCCACGGGAATGGCGGGGTCGGCCTGGCTGTCGTCGATGGCGGGCTTGGCCTGGAGCAGCTCATCGATGCGGACGACGGAGGCGGTTCCGCGCTGGAATAGGTTGATGACCCAGCCGACGGCGATGATGGGCCAGATGAGCAGGATCATGTAGGTATTGAACTCGACGAACTGGCCGACGCTGATGCGGTGGTTGATGACCTGGTGTCCGCCGGCGAGCAACGTGATTACCATTGAGACGCCGAGGATGAATTCCAGCGTGGGCCAGAGCATGCCCATGAGCTGGACCAGGCGGAGGGCGCGGGCGATGTATTCGCGGTTGAGCTTCTCGAAGAGGCCGATCTGCGAGTCTTCGCGGGCGAAGGCGCGGATGAGGCGAGCGCCGGAGTAGTTCTCCTGGGCCTGGGAGGAGATTTCGGAGAAGCTGGCCTGGATGCGTTCGAAGCGGTCGTGGATGCGGTGGCCGAGGTATTGGACGAGGATGCTGGCTAACGGCATGGGGGCGAGGGCAACCAGGGTCAACCACGGGCTCAAGTGGAGCAGGAAGTAGAGCGCGAAGATGGTGAAGAAGACGGTGTTGGCCGAGTACATGAGGGCCGGGCCGAGGAGCATGCGGACGGCGTTGAGGTCGTTGGTCATGCGGGCCATGACGTCGCCGGTGCGGTAGCGCTGGTAGAAGCCGGAGTCCTGTTTTTCGAGGTGGCGGAAGAGGTCGTTGCGGATGTCGAATTCGATTTCGCGGGAGATGCCGATGAGGATCCAGCGCTGGGCGTAGAGGAAGATGCCTTTGACGAGGGAGATGGCGACCAGCAGGCCGGCGAAGAAGAGGATCATGCGGTGGTCGGCGAGGTGTTTTTGCAGCTTGTCGACGGCTAGCCCAAGGACGCGGGGGAACTGGACAGCGGCGGCGTTGGTGGCGATGCAGGAGAGTGTGCCCCAGAGGTATCCCCAGCGGTAGCGGCGCATGTAGGCGTAGAGGGGACGCAGGTCGCGAAGCATGGTTCTATTGTAGCGGCGGAAAAGCAGAGATTCGGGATGAGGGACTAGGGTTTGGGGTCTGGGGTCTCGGTCCAGTTGTCTGGGTGGTCGAGATCTGCAACTCCGGAGCGGAAACTGGGCTGTTTTTGGGTGGAAAAGGGGCGTTTTGCGCCGATTTGCGCTTTTGGGTGGGTTGTAAGTGCTTTGTTTTGTGGTGTCGGAATATGCGACACGGGTTAAGTGCTTTGTTTGCAATGGGAAGGGGAGAGGGGGTAGGGGGGTGCGCCGAAAAGTGCAGGCTTCGGCGATGGGTGACAGACGGAATTGCCGGCTTTTTCGGATGGGTTGGCGGTCATGATTTTATTGTGGGCTTTTCGGGGAATTAAACTGCAAATCGCGGGGGGATATTTTTGGGGATGGAAATGGGCGTCCTGACCCCATTTCTCCCAGCCTGATAGCCTTCATAGCTAACACCGTGAGTTTTCGGCCCTGCCAAGGCGCACGCTGTAAGCTATGCCCATGTCCCCATTTCCTGAGCGTCACCGCGAACCTCCGGATGACGTTTCGGATCGATACGATGAAGCGCGAGATTTACGTTTTGGATTTAGAGGATTACCACCAGGAAGCGAGAAGAAAAGATGGCTATGGTCAACCCTCCCCATCCTGGGGATTTCATCAAGACGGAGATTGTTGAGGCGCACGGGCTGTCAGTGACGGCGGCGGCGGCGGCGCTGGGTGTTTCGCGGCCTACGCTGCAAGAGTTTGCTGAACGGCAAGGCGGGACTGTCGGGGGATATGGCGCTGCGGATCGAGAAGGCGTGCGGGGTGAAGATGGATACGCTGATCCGGATGGTTTGATAGCTTCGGCGTATGAGATTTGGCAGACGAGGAAGCGGGAGGGGCGGATTCGGGTGAAGCGGGTTGTTTGCGCGGCTTGATGGGGATGGTGGGGGGGTGGGAAATGGGTATGCTGTCGCCCCAATTTCCGGACTCACCACGGTGATTGCGGACTGCGTGGGATTGGCCAGAATGATTTTGGAGAAGGTGTTGCGATAGTTACTTATGCTTTCGGTAGGGGTAGCTTTCTCTTAGAGCCAACATCAACCCCATCGCCCGATGCTCATCCATGTTGGTCGGATGGGTTTGCATATAGTTCAAATAAACCCTCACCATCGTATCGGTCATCGTCGCATCGGAAGCACAGAACGCTGTGGCTGATGCTTTGGAACCCTCGGTGAACCCTTGGACGTAATCCAGGCATTCCCTAGATAAACTCGTGCTAGCCACATCTCCACTGCTGTTGCCATCGAGATTGCGGATATACGCCTGACAGGCATGAAATAACCAAGATCCTTTCTGAAAATCCCTGAGCTTGGGGATGTCTTGTGATCGCAACGAAGCTACCGAAAGAATCAACACACAGAAGATCAACAAAGTTCTCACAAAGCCTCCCTTGGAAAATTGTCCACTGCATACACCCTTCCGCTTTCTAAGGGTTGTGAGGCTTATGATTATTCCATCTCCGGAGAAATGATATGAGCACAATCGGCGAAGGAATGGAGTTACTCGGCCTCTTCGACAAAGCGAAGAACGCCGACCTCTATAAGCAACTTGGAGACTGGATCGAGAAAGTTCGCATCCTTCAAATTGAAAATGATCGGCTGCTCACCGAGCAAAAGCAATTAAAGGAGCAACTCCGATTCACGGGTTTTGTTGAGCGCATTGACGGCCATACATTTGTCGAAGGTGATGATGAGGAAGTCTGCCCGCGATGTGCTGAAGTTGAACGACGCCCTGTCCACCTCATGCAGATTCTGACCAAGCAGACTGGTATGAGGGTTACATGTCCAAGCTGTAAGCTTGAATTGCCAAATCGGTATCCCAAGAAAAGATCCGATCCCGCTAAGGAAAAGTTATCCCCAGTCCCGAACTTGCGCATTTTATTCATTGGGGTGATCGGGGACATGATACATATTCACAGCAGTTCTAGTTGCTCAGCGGCGGCGAGTTCGGTTAGTAATTTGCGGGCGGGAGCGCGGCTTGCGACCTTGAGTCCCAGGAGGCATTCGAGGGCGGTGACGAGGTAGGGTGCGCCGTGCGGCGTCCGGTAGTTCGGCACCGCGCGGGTCGCTTCGTTGTGGAGACCAATTCATTTGCGGATTGCAAGCGTTCCGCGGGGGCTCAAGCCCGAGTTTTTTTGGGGCTTTTTCGGCATGACTGAAGTCATGCCCTGATACAAAGCCTTGAGGAATCGGCCCTTCAATGAGTTTTTCCGCAGTCTGCAAAGCCCTTGGGCAATTTGGAGTATCTGAATGTACGGGCCGGGTGCCCCATCCTTCGCATCTTTTCGCGAAGGGTGGGAGAGCACGAACCCCGCGTCAGCACCGGCCTGGCTTGCGGCGTGGACAGGTTCAGCGGGCAAAGCCCGCCACCACGTGTCCGCGCCTCCACACAGGCCTCTGCCGCGCGGACACATCGCAAAGGCACGCGCCGCCAGAACCGAGTGATGCGCCTTCCTGTTACGCAGGGCTCAAATACCTTGACTGGCTTCGGCTCCGCTGAAGTGAGTTTTGACCAGGATGTCAGAGTTGTCTTGTTGTGAGAGTGTTCCGGCAGGGGCTAAAGCCCAGGGTCTTTTTGGGGGCTTTTCGGCACGACTGAAGTCGTGCCCTTTCGCAGGGCGTTGCCATTGATTCGAGTATGCCCTTGTGAACGAGGAGGTTGAGAGTTTTACTTTCCCACCCATTCGCGATGAAGCCGCGAATGAATGGGGCACCCAGCGTTTTTGCGGGGAATGGAAGATGCGGATGCGGGTTCTTCGACTCCGGCGAAGTGTGCTTCGCTCCGCATGAACAGGCCCGAAAAGCAGCCGCAGATCCCTCGGCTGCGCTCGGGATGACAGTGTGGTGGGGATGAGGGTGCTGGGCGATATTTGGGTTCATATTAACCGTAACTCGCATTGCGCAGGTCAAGATGCTGCCAATGGACACGGACCCTTTCACAGCGCCCCTACAGGGCGCGAGGGTGTTTTTTGGGCCTGTTCCCAGCACGCCGCTTCGCTTTGTGCTGGGCTATTATCCTCCGGCCCCTCCGGGGCGTATTTCGGTTGGGAATATCGGCCTATAATGAAGAATGGCTAACCGCGCTCTGAGCCCTGCTGAGGGGCTACGGGAACGGGTGGACAACTTCTTCCCGGTGGCTTCCTCTTGAACTCTTCCAATATTTCTTTGAATTCGGCTGATGCTTCGGCTAGCTCTGTGGGGTTGGCGGACGCTGCGCTGGCTATGGACGCGATTGTGATTCGCGGGGCGCGGACGCATAACCTGAAGAACATTTCGTGCGATATTCCGCATGGGAAGTTGACGGTGGTGAGCGGGGTTTCCGGGTCGGGGAAATCGTCGCTGGCGTTTGACACGATTTATGCGGAGGGGCAGCGGCGGTATGTGGAGTCGCTGAGCTCGTATGCGCGGCAGTTTCTGGAACGGATTGAGAAGCCGGATGTGGATTTGATCGATGGGCTGGCTCCGGCGATTGCGATCAAGCAGAAAAATACGACGCGGAATCCGCGGTCTACTGTTGCTACCGCAACCGAGATTTACGACTATCTGCGGCTGCTGTATGCGCGCTGCGGGACGGTGCATTGCGTGTGGTGCGATGGGCTGGTGAAGCGCGACTCGATGGATGAGATTGCCGAGGCGGTGCTGGCGCTGGGCGAGGGGACGCGGCTGCTGGCGCTGTTTCCGGTGGCTACGGCAACTGCGGCGGCGGAGGCGGTGGTGAAGGCGCCGGTGAAGAGCGCGAAGGCGAAAGTTGTGAAAAAGCCGGCGGTGGGGGCTGGGGATTCTCCGCATACGGAGACGCTGAAGGCGCGCCTCTTGGAGTTGCGGACGGGGGGATTCAATCGGCTGTATCAGCAGGGGAAGACGGTGGAGTTTTCTACGCCGGAGTCGCTGCTGGAGTTGGATTTCACGCTGCCGGTGTTTGTGCTGCTGGACAGGATTGTGGTGAGCGCTGAGAACCGGGCGCGGATTGTGGATGCGGCGGAGATTGCTTATCGCGAGGGTGGCGAAATCATCTATGAAGTTGTTCCGCGGGATGATGCGGCGGAGCGGGCGCGGTACAGGTTTTCAGCGGCGTATGAGTGCAAGAGCTGCCACAGGCCGGGGAAGGAGCCGGAGCCGCGGCTGTTCAGCTTCAACAATCCGTTTGGGGCTTGTCCGCGGTGCCAGGGGTTTGGGAATACGGTGGATTTCGATATGAACCTGGTGATTCCGGACAAAGGGCTGAGCCTGGAGGGTGGGGCGATTGATCCGTGGAATCGGCCGAAGTATCGGACCTGGTATACGGATTTGAAGAAGCGCGCGGCGGAGTTGGCAGTGCCGCTGAATGTGCCGTGGCGGGAGTTGCCGGAGGCGGCGCGGGAGACGGTGCTGCGCGGTGTCCAGAAGGCCACCGGCAGCTTTGTGGGGGTGTTTGGATTTTTTGCGGAGATGGAGAAGAAGAAGTACAAGCTGCATGTTCGGGTGATGCTGAGCAAGTATCGCGGGTATGCGGAGTGTCCGGATTGCAGGGGGCAGCGGCTAAGGGCTGAGGCGCGATCGGTCAGAATTAATGGGAAGAATATTTGTCAGGCGACGGCGCTGACGATTGCGGCGGCGAAGGAGTTTTTTGGGGCGCTGACGCTGAGCGCGATGCAGGAGGAGATTGCCGGGCCGATTCTAGACGAGGTAAGGGCGCGGCTGAGTTTTCTGGATGCGGTGGGGTTGGAGTACTTGACTCTGGACCGGCTGGCTTCGACGTTGAGTGGTGGGGAGGCGCAACGGATTCAGCTGGCCACGTCGCTGGGGTCGCGGCTGGTGGGGGCGCTCTATGTGCTGGATGAGCCATCGATTGGGCTGCATACGCGGGATACGGCGCGGCTGATTCACATTCTGGAAGAGCTGCGGGACCTGGGGAACACGATTGTGGTGGTGGAGCACGATGCGGATGTGCTCAGGGCGGCGGACCACCTGCTGGATTTGGGACCGGGTGCGGGGGAGTTTGGCGGGAAGCTGCTGGCGGAGGGGGTGTTGGCGGAGATTGAGGCCAATCCCAACTCGCTGACGGGGCGGTATTTGTCGGGGCAGATTTCAATACCGGTGCCGACGCGGAGACGGGTGCCGGGGCGGGAGAAGCTGGTGTTGCGGGGGGCTCGGGCGAATAATCTGCATGGGTTGGATGTGGAGATTCCGCTGGGGATGCTGGTGGCGATTACTGGGGTTTCGGGGTCGGGGAAATCGACGCTGGTGCACCAGGTGCTTTACAGGGCGGTGGCGCGGGCGCTGGGGCAGAGCGATGGATCGGACCCGTCGGGGGTGTTCAAAAGCCTCACAGGGGTTGAACGGCTGAACGACGTGGTGCTGGTGGACCAGACGCCGATTGGGCGGACGCCGCGGTCGAATCCGATTACTTATATCAAGGGGTTTGATTTGGTGCGCGAGCTGTTTGCGTCGCAGCCGGAGGCGAAGAAGCTGGGGCTGACGCCGGGGCATTTCTCGTTCAACGTGCCGGGCGGGCGGTGCAATACGTGCGAGGGCGATGGGACGGTTACGGTGGAGATGCAGTTTTTGGCGGATGTGGAGCTGCCATGCGAGGACTGCAACGGGACGCGCTACCAGGCCAAGGTGCTGCAGGTGGAGTACAAGGGGAAGAATATTCACGATGTGCTGCAACTGACGGTGAAGGAGGCGCTGCGGTTTTTTGCGGGGCAGACGAAGCTGCTGGAAAAGCTGGCGGTGCTGGATGAGATTGGGCTTGGGTATTTGCGGCTGGGGCAAAGTGCTACCACTCTGTCGGGTGGGGAGGCGCAGAGGGTGAAGCTGGCGGCGCATCTGGCGCAGGTGAGGGCGGCGAACGCGAATGCCAAGCCGAGCCAGGCTAGCCGGGTGCTCTACATTCTGGATGAGCCGACGACGGGGCTGCATTTTGACGATGTGTCGAAGCTGCTGACGGCGTTCAAGAAGCTGATTGATGGGGGCGGGTCGCTGATTGTGATTGAGCACAATCTGGATGTGATCAAGAGCGCGGACTGGGTGATCGATATGGGTCCGGAGGGCGGCGAGGGCGGCGGGAAGATTGTGGTAGAAGGGACACCTGAGGATGTGGCGGGGTGTTTGTTGTCGTATACGGGGCAGTGGCTGGGGAGGGTGTTGTAGGGGTCTTGTTTCACGCGCGACCAAGCCAATGGTGGGCATTCCGACTAAACGGCAATTTCCGCGAAAAAGTCGATCAGTTCCTCAGTGAGTTTTGGAAGGTCACCGCGGGCGATGGGTGGGTAGTCCAACTCTTCGAGTAATTGAGCGACGTCGCAAAGGTACTTTTGGTCCCACACTTCATAGGACCAGATTCGGTGAAGTTCGGCGGCGGCTTTCCAGGGGTTGCGCAGGCCGGCTATGACCTCCCGGGCGATCTGGCGACTTGTGCACTGTTTTGCTTCGGCCTCTGACGGAGGCAGTTCCACGCCGAGTTCGCGAAACATCTTCTCCACAATTTCTTGAACGTCTGCGATGCGCTGCACATGCATCTCACCGGCCAGTCTGCGCAAGGATGGCGAATCCAGGCCGGATTCAAGAAGGTCTGCAGCTATTCCCGGCATTTTCTCTGGATATATTTCACCGCATGCCCATCGCGCCGCCACTACTTCAGGCTCAGTGAGCGGGGTTGGCTTGGATATGTCTGGATATTTCTCGGAGTAGGAGATGGGCGGAGCATAGAACGCCTTTTGGTTGTCGGTCAGGAAGCCAAGATTCGGTGCCAAGAAGAGGGTTGTCAGCTCTGGCGGCCTGTCGGGGTTGAAGACCGATTTGATCTTTTCCACATGTGGGTCACTCATGGCTACGGATTCGCATACGAATGTCAACCGCGCTTCTCATCAGACTTCGATTACCAATTCACTATATTGCCTGAGTTTCGGATCGGATGTCAGCAAATGCAGCGGTTCGCTCATGGTTTGGGCAATCAGGAGGCGGTCAAACGGATCGGCGTGGTGGAGGGGAAGGGTTGAAACGAGGAGCGTATGCCGAGCAAAGACCGGGAGTTCAATCAGGTTTGCGGCTTCCAGGCTTGACGTCAGTTCAGAAATGTCGGCTTTCAGCTTGCCGACCCTGATCTTGATCGCGATCTCCCAGAAAGACACGGCCGAAACATAGACGACGTCGGCATTGTCCAGAATCGGGCGAGCTGCCTGTGGAAGTTTGTGTTGCTCATAGAAGAGCCAGTAGAAGATGTGCGTATCGAGCAGAATTCTCATTCGTCTTCACCGCGCCCTTCAAAATACTTTTGAATTTCCTCTGGAAGCGGGTCATCGAAATCGTCGGCGATCCAGCCCTTCCCCTCCAGGAGACCGTAGACGATGAGCTTCTTCTTTGGCTGCTCGATTGTCGTGAGCTTGGCGACGGGCTTGCCGTTGCGGGCGATGATGATTTCCTGGCCGGCGGCTGCTAAATCGACTAGCTTGGAGAGCTTGGTTTTGGCTTCGTAGATGTTGACGGTTTTGGGGCTGGTGGATGCTGTGGTGGCCGGCATGGTCGGTCTCCTGACTTGACTAGGTCTAGTCTAGCATTAGTTCGGAGCCTGGTAAGGGGTGTTTGCGAAGGGATTTGCCAGAGTGGAGGGGGATTCTGTAGAAAGGTTGGGACGGTTTCAGTCACCGATAACTGTGCTGGAGAATCGGGGAGGGACGACGTGGGAATTTCTACTGGCTCGATGGGGAGTGACGGGAAGCAACGGCGTTTGGGAGACGAGGACGCGCCACTGATTCCGCATGGCCGGCTGATTCCGTTTGCGGTGGTGACGGGGCTGTTTTTCATGTGGGCGATTCCGAACAATTTGAACGACATTCTGATTCGACAGTTTATGAAGTCGTTCGAGATCAATGGGTCGAGCGCGGCGGGGGTGCAGATCTGGTTTTACCTGGGGTATTTTCTGCTGGCGATTCCGGCAGGGCAGCTGATGCAGCGCTTTGGATACAAGATGGGCATTGTTACGGGGCTGGCGCTGTTGGGCACCGGCTGCCTGCTGTTTTATCCGGCCGCACAGGCGAACCGATACGAGTTTTTTCTGGCGGCACTGTTTGTGATTGCGAGTGGGCTTTCGTTTCTTGAGACGGCGTCGAACCCATTTATCGCGCAGTTGGGGCCGGCGGCTTCAAGCGAGCGGAGGCTGAATCTTGCGCAGGCGTTCAATCCACTGGGTTCGATTACCGCTGGGCTGATTGGCACTGTTTTCATTTTCAGCGGCGTGAAACTGAGTGACGCGAATGTGGCGGCGATGCAGGCGGCTGGGACCTACAGGGATTATCTGCACACGGAGACGCTGCGGGTGGTTGCGCCGTACATCGTGCTGGGGTCGGTGGCTCTGGCGTGGGCAGTGCTGGTGCTGCTGACTCGGTTTCCGGATGCGCATAACGAGGATGCATCGCGGCCGGATGCGGGGCCGCCGCGGCACGTTTCGCTGCTGCAGCGGCACTTTGTGCTGGCGGTGGTGACGCAGTTTTTGTACGTGGGCGCGCAGGTGGGGACGTGGAGTTACTTCATCCCTTATGTGGAGCACTCGACGGGCGTGGGCGACAAGGCTGCGGGGTACATGCTGACGGGAACGCTGGCGGCGTTTGCGGTGGGTCGATTCAGCTCGGCGTGGCTGATGAAGCACATCAGTGCACGGACTCTGCTGGGATTTTATGCGGTGGCCAACGTGGTGTTGGGGATCATTGGCGTGTTGCAGCCGAATTGGGTTGGGGTGGTTTGCGTGCTGACCACGAGTTTCTTTATGTCGATCATGTTCCCGACGATTTTTGCGCTGGGACTGAAGGGGATGGGGGACAAGACCAAGACGGCAAGCTCGCTGCTGGTGATGGCGATTCTGGGAGGGGCGGCGCTGACCAAGGTGATGGGGATGCTGCGGGACTCGAGCGGTGTTCCGGTGTCTTACCTGGTGCCGGTGGTTTGTTTTGCGGGGGTGGCGCTGTATGCGTGGTTTGGGGGGGAGCACGAGGAGCAGCGGGGGTAGCTAGTCGGCGAAATGTGGCTGATTTGGATTCTCGCCTTCCCACCCATTCACGATGGAGCTGTGAATGGATGGGGCACCCAGCTGGTCAGCAAGTCAGCGAAGCGCGGCGGGTTGGGATTCTTGCTTTCCCACCCATTCGCATGATGCGCGAATGGATGGGGCACCCAGAGTTCTGCTGAGTTTAGTAAAGACATAAGGCCCCGGGTGGGGCCTTTGTTATTCGGCTACTACGGGGTTGGTTAGGGAGCCTAAGCCCTCGACCGTTACTGTGACGGTTTCGCCGGGTTTGAGCCAGCGTTTGGGGGTGCGGCCGAGGCCTACGCCGGGAGGGGTGCCGGTGGAGACGATGTCGCCGGGGAGCAGGGGAGTTATGGAGGATAAGTACTGGATAAGTTCGGGGATTTTGAAGACTAACTCGCGGGTGTTGGAGTTTTGTAACTGCTCGCCGTCAATGGAGAGGCTGATTTTGAGGTTGTGGGGATCGGGGATTTCATCGGCGGTGACGATTGCCGGTCCCATGGGGCAGAATGTGGGGAAGCACTTGGAGAGCGACCACTGGGTGGAGGCGAACTGGACATCGCGGGCGCTGACGTCATTGATGTTGGTGTAGCCGTAGACGTGGCGCATGGCTTCGTCGGCGGAGATTCGATAGCCGCCGCGGCCGATGACGAAGGCGAACTCGGCTTCGTAGTCGGGCTGAGTGGAGTTGACGGGGAGAATGATGGGGTCGCCGGGGCCGGTGATGGCGGTGGGGAGCTTGAAGAAGACGACCGGGGTGGTGGGGATGGCCATGCCGGACTCGATGGCGTGGTCTTTGTAATTGAGGCCGATGGCGAAGATGCGGGGCGGGTTGAGGATGGGTGCGTGGAGGCGGATTTTGTTTCGCGGGAAGGATGGGTAGGTGATTCCAGGGTCGGGTTCGGTGACGCCGGCGACGATTACGGCGAGGGTGTCAGCATAGCCGGCGGCGCTCAGGTCGATGACGAGGTTGGTGCCTTCGAGGAGGGAACCGGGGCGGATGCGGCCGTCGGGGAGGGAGAAGGATACGAGTTTCATGATTGCTCCGTTCTTGGATAGATGCAGGAATGGGCGAAAGAACAAATGCAGATCCTTCGACTCACCACCCCCAAGCTGAAAAGCGCTTGGGGCCCCTTTCGCTCAGGATGACAGCTCTTTTCTTACTGGAACGCTTTAGACACATACTAGGCGGCGGTCCAGCCGCCGTCGATGGTGAAGATGGAGCCGGAGATGAAGGCGGCTTCGTCGGAGGCTAAATAGCGAACCATGGAGGCGATTTCGTGGGGGCGGCCAAGGCGTCCGATGGGCTGGCGGGCCTTGAGTTCTTCGCGGGTTTCTTCCTTGTTGTGGGCGTGGAACTTGTCGAGATAGCCTTCGACGAATGGGGTTTCGACGGTGCCGGGGCAGATGGCGTTGACGCGCAGGGTTTTGGGGTAGTCGACGGCGAGCTGGCGGGTCATGGCGACGATGGCGCCCTTGCTTGTGCAGTAGGCGAAGCGCTGTTTGACGCCGACGAGGCCGGCTACGGAGGCGATGTTGACGATGGTGCCTGTTGCGGTGTGGTCTTGTTGCTGGGCGGCCAGGAGGAGGGGCAGGAAGGCGCGGGTGACGAGGTAGACGGCGCGGACATTGACGTTGAGGAGGCGGTCAAAGTCTTCGGGCTCGGTGGCCTGGATGGTGCCAACGTGGCCTATGCCGGCGTTGTTGACGAGGATGTGGAGGCGGGTGAGCTGGGCTTTAGCGGCGGCGATGGATTGAGGGCTGGTGACGTCGAGGTGGAGGGCGTGGGTGTTGGGAATTTCGGCGGCGAGGGTATTGGCGGCTTCCTGATTGAGGTCGGCGATATAGACTTCGGCTCCGGCGCGGGCGAGTTCTTTGACGGTGGCTGCGCCGATGCCGCTGGCGCCGCCGGTGACCAGGGCGCGGCGGTTGTCGAGGCGGAAGTTGCGTTCGGAGGGTGCGGGGGTGGGTTCTGTCATGGGAGCGCTCAGTGCAATTGCTTCGGCACTGGAAGTATATCGTTCGGTGCGCTTGCTCCGCAGAGTGTTGAGCGAGCCGGGGATAGGGCGATTGGGATTCTCGATTTCCCACCTATTCGCAAAGTGCGCGAATGGATGGGGCAGGGAGAGTTTTGGGTCAGCGGGAGGGGCTCGTTCTTTCGCGGTAATCGGCGATGAGTTTTAGGTAGGTGCGGGCGGCTTCGGTGATGATTTCGGGGTTGCCCTGGTCGATGGCGGCTAGGTTGACGAGGTCGCTGCCGACGCCGAGGGCGCGGGCTCCGGCTTCAAGGAAACTGGTGGCGGTGTGGTGGGTGACGCCGCCTGTGGGGATGAGCTTGAGGTGGGGGAATGGAGCGAGGAGGGACTTGAGATAGGGAGCTCCGCCCATGGCCGAGCAGGGGAAGATTTTGACGTAGTCGGCGCCGAGTTCCCAGGCGGTGATGACTTCAGTGGGCGTGAGCGCGCCGGGGATGGAGAGCTTGCCGTTGGCCTTGGTGCAGGCGATGACGGCGGGGTGAAGGCTGGGGCTGACGACGAACTCGGCCCCGGCGTCGATGGTGGCCTGGGCCTGGGCGGGGGTGGTGACGGTGCCGGAGCCGAGCAAGAGTTGAGTGCCGTATTCGCGCTTGAGTTCGGCCAGGAGTTCGACTGCGCCAGGGACGGTCATGGTGACTTCAACGACCGTGACTCCGCCGGCAAGCATGGCCTGGACGACGGCGTGTGCCTGGGCGGAGTTGCGGGCGCGGAGGACGGGGATGAGGGCTACGCGTTCGAGGATTTGGGCGGTGGCTTCGGGCATTTTTGGTTCCTTTTTGGTTGATGCGGGGTGGAGTGGCTCGCCGGAAGTTCTTAGAAAAAACAACCGCAGATCCTTCGACTCACCACCCCCAACCTCCACCCCAGCGACGAAGACCTGTCGCCGGGGACCCCGGAACTGAAAAGCGTTTGGGGCCCCTTTCGCTCAGGATGACAGGTTCATTTCTTTTGTACCTTACTGAAAGTGGGTAGGTTGCTCAGGATGACAGGTTCATTTTATGTTCATGACTTCTGTTAGCGGGCGATTCTTGCGGAGCCGCCTTTGATTTGGCGTTCGACTTCGGCCAGGGTTGCGGTGCTGGTGTCGCCGGGGGTGGTCATGGCTAGTGCGCCGTGGGCTACTCCGCAGCGGAGGGCCCAGTCGACGGGTTTGCCGGTGAGCAGGCCGTAGAGCAGGCCGGAGGCGAAGCTGTCTCCGCCGCCGACGCGGTCGTAGATGTCGATTTCGCGCTGCGGGACGTGGATGATCTGGTCCTCAGCCACCCCAGCAAGCAAAGACCGCTCGCCGGGGACCCCGGAGCAAAGGGCGATGGCGCCCCAGGCGTTGCGGCTGGCGGTGGTGGCGGTGCGCAGGGTGCTGGCGATGAGTTTGAGGTTGGGGTAGAGGGCGGCTACTTCGCGGAGCATCTGCTCGTAGGCGGCGATGGGGAGTTCCGTGAAATCTTCGGCCACGCCTTTGAGCTCGACCCCGAGCATGGCGGAGAAGTCTTCTTCGTTGCCGAGCAGAACGTCTACCTTGTGGACGAGGTCGCGGTTGACTTGCTGGGCTTTGGGCTTGCCGCCGATCGACTTCCAAAGCGAGTCGCGGTAGTTGAGGTCGTAGGAGACGATGGCTGCGCTGGCGCGGGCGGCGTCCATGGCCTCGGCGGCGACCTGGGCGGTGGAGGCGGAGAGGGCGGCGAAGATTCCGCCGGTGTGTAGGTGCTTCGCACCGTTCACGTTTCCAAAGATCAAAGGCCAATCGAAATCGCCGGGGGCGAGTTGGCTTACGGCGGTGTGGCCGCGGTCGGAACAGCCTGCGGCGGCTCGAACTCCGAAGCCGCGCTCGGTGAAGTTGAGGCCGTTGCGGACATCGCGGCCGACACCGTCGTACTTGACCCACTTGAGCAGGGAGAGGTCGACGCCGCCCTGAAGCATGAGGTCTTCGACGAGGCGGCCGATGGGGTTGTCAGCGAGCGCGGTGGCGATGGCGGTGCGCAGGCCGAAGCAGCGACGGAGGCCGCGGGCGACGTTGTACTCGCCGCCGCCCTCCCAGACCTGGAACTGGCGGGCGGTGTGGATGCGGGTATTGCCGGGATCGAGGCGGAGCATGACTTCGCCGAGGGAGAGCGAGTCCCAGCGGCAGGGGGCGTCGGTGATTACGAGGGGGTTCATGGCGTGGGCAGCTTTCCAATGACACTTTAACGCATTGGGGAGGGAGGGCGCTGGAGATGCGCGGGGGCGCGGGTAAATCGGCTTACGTGATAGTGTTTTGGGGTTGGGAATGGTTGGGGAGAAGTGTTGGATGAGCGGAAGCTTGTTTGATCTGAGTGGGCGGGTTGCGGTGGTTGTGGGCGGGACTACCGGGCTGGGGCGGGCGATTGCGCTGGGACTGGCGGCGCAAGGGGCGGATGTGGTGGCGACGGCGCGGCGGGGGAGCCAAGTGGAGGCGGTGGCGGCGGAGATTGAGGCGCTGGGGCGACGGACGCTGCGGGTTACGAGCGATGTGGGGGATCGGGCGTCGGTGCAGGCGCTGCATGATGAAGTGATTGCGGCGTTCGGCAAGGTGGACATTCTGGTGAACGCGGCTGGAATTACGTTCAAGAAGCCGGTTTTGGAACTGGAAGAGGCCGACTGGCAGCGGGTGATGGAGACGAATTTGACGGGGACGCTGCGGGCTTGCCAGATTTTCGGGGCTACGATGGTTGCGGCGGGGTATGGGCGGATTGTGAACATCGCTTCGCTGTCGACGTTTGTGAGTTTTCACGAGGTGGCGGCCTATTCGGCGAGCAAGGCCGCGGTGGGATCTCTAACACGGAGCCTGGCGGTGGAACTGGCGAAGAAGGGCGTGAATGTGAATGCGATTGCGCCAGGGATTTTTCCGACGCCGCTGAATTCGACGATTATTCAAGGGACGCCGCGCGGGGAAGAATTGCTGATGCGGACGCCGATGGGGCGGTTTGGACGGGCGGAAGAGGTGGCTGGGGCGGCGGTGTTTCTGGCTTCGGAGGCGGCTTCGTTTGTGACGGGGCAGGTGATTGTGGTGGATGGGGGATTTTTGGCGTCGGGAGTGAATCGGTGAAGTTGGGGTCTGGGGTATAGGGTCTGGGGTATGGGATTTAGAGTTATGGGGAGTTAGTTGAATGAAGATTAGGAATGCTTATGTGGTTGTAACTTCGCCGGGGCGGAATTTTGTCACGCTAAAGGTGGAGACGGATGAGGGTATCTATGGGCTGGGCGATGGGACGCTGAATGGGCGGGAGTTGGCTGTCGCTAGTTATCTGACTGATCATTTGGTTCCTTGTTTGATTGGGCGCGATCCGTTTCAGACGGAAGATATCTGGCAGTACTTATACCGCGGGGCTTATTGGCGGCGGGGGCCGGTAACTATGGCTGCCATTGCGGCCATCGATGTGGCGCTTTGGGATATCAAGGGGAAGGCGCTGAATACGCCGCTTTATAACCTGCTGGGCGGGAAGAGTCGCGAGGGCGTGCTTGTGTATGGGCATGCCAACGGGAAGGACACGGAGTCGGCGCTTGAGGATGTGGCGCGGCATGTGGAGCAGGGGTTCAAGGCGGTGCGGGTGCAGAGTGGGATTCCGGGGCTTGCGGCGACGTATGGAATCGGCAAAACGCCGGGACGGTATGAGCCGGCGGAGCGCGGGTTGCCGTCGGAGTATGAGTGGTCAAGCGAGTTGTATCTAAGGCACGTTCCTACGCTGTTCAAGCGGGTGAGAGAGGTGTTTGGCGAGGAGTTGCACCTGTTGCACGATTGCCATCACAGGTTGACGCCGATCGAAGCCGGCAGGCTGGGCAAGGAACTGGAGCCGTATCATCTTTTCTGGATGGAGGACCCGGTTGCGGCGGAGTTGCAGGAGGGGTTCAAGGTGATCCGGGAGCATACTACGACGCCGTTGGCGGTGGGTGAGGTGTTCAATTCGATCTGGGATGCGCACGATTTGATTCGCAACCAGTGGATCGACTATTTGCGCATGACGATTGTGCATGGGGGCGGGGTGACGGCGCTGAAGAAGGCTGCGGATTTTGCGGCGCTGTATCATGTGCGGACGGGGTTCCATGGGGCTACGGATTTGTCGCCGGTGACGATGGCGGCGGCGCTGCATTTTGACACGGCGATTCATAACTTCGGGATACAGGAACTTATGCCGCATACGGAGGAGACGGATGCTGTGTTTCCGCATGAGTACTACTTCAAGGATGGGTTGATGTATGCGGGGGATGGGCCGGGGTTGGGAGTGGATTTGGACGAGGAGTTAGCGGCTAAGTATGAGTATCGGCGGGCGTATCTGCCGGTGAATCGGAAGCTGGACGGGACATTGACGGATTGGTAGCTTTGCTGTGTTTGGTTCCAGTATTCGGTCTCCGAATTTCTTGCAGAATGAGAGAAAAAACAAATGCAGGTCCTTCGACTCACCACCCCCCACCTCCACCCCAGCGACGAAGACCTGTCGCCGGGGACCCCGGAAATGAAGTGCGTTTGGGGCCCCTTTCGCTCAGGATGACAGGGTATTTTTTTGTTATGGGCTTTGGAAGCTGGACGTTTAGCGAGTCAGCGAGTTAGCGGTGCGGGAGGTGATGCGATGGGGCAGAAGTTGCGGATGGGGATGGTGGGGGGTGGGCCGGGAGCGTTTATTGGGCCGGTGCACAAGATGGCTGCGGAACTGGACGGGAAGATTGAGCTGGTGGCGGGAGCGTTTTCGCAGTCGGCGGAGCGGTCGAAGGCGGCGGGCATTTCATTTGGAATTGATCCTGAGCGGGCATACGCGAGCTACCAGGAGATGATTGCGGCAGAGAGCCGGCGCGAGAATGGGATTGACCTGGTGGTGATTGCGACGCCGAATCATCTACATCTGCCGGTGGCCGAGGCGGCGCTCAGCGTGGGGATTGCGGTGATGAGCGACAAGCCGGCTACGGCGACTTATGACGAGGCGCTGGTGCTGCGGGGGGTTGTGGAGAAGGCTGGGGTTCCGTATGGGCTGACGCATACGTATGCGGGCTACTCGCTGGTGCGGGAGGCGCGGGCGCTGTGTGCGAGCGGAAGGCTGGGGGCGATTCGCAAGGTCGCGGTCGAGTACCTGCAGGGGTGGCTGAGCAAGCCGCTGGAGGCGACTGGACAGAAACAGGCGGCTTGGAGGTCCGATCCGGCGTTGAACGGACCGGGGGGGTGCATTGGCGACATTGGGACGCATGCTTTTCACCTGACGGAGTATGTGACGGGGCTGAAGGTGACGTGGATGAATGCGGCTCTGCGGCGAGTGGTGCCGGGGCGTCGGCTGGATGATGATTGCAATGCGCTGCTGCGGCTTGAGGGTGGCGCAACGGGGACGCTGATGGCTTCGCAGGTGGCGGCGGGCGAGGGGAATGGGTTGCGGCTGCGGGTGTATGGGGAGAATGGGTCGCTGGATTGGAAGCAGGAAGACCCGAACCGGCTGAGGGTGAAGTGGCTGGATGGGCCGGAGGAGATTTGGCATGCGGCGGCGGGGTATTTGAGCGCGGGGTCGCTGGCGGTTACGCGGCTGCCGGGCGGGCATCCTGAGGGGTATATTGAGGCGTTTGCGGTGCTCTACCGGGAGTTTGCGGAGGGGCTGATTGCTTGGAGGGCGGGGAAGGCTGGGGCGCTGCCGGCTACGCTGCCGGGGATTGAGGCTGGGGTGCGGGGGATGCGGTTTATTGAGCGGGCGATTTTGAGCGATCGGACGGAATCGTGGGTGGAGTTTTGAAGTCTTGATGTGTTGAGATCTGTGCTTTCCCACCCATTCGCAAAGTGCGCGAATGGATGGGGCACCCGGAGTGTTTGGTTGATTAAGAGATCAGCGGGAGACGAACGATGAAGACGATTAAGGGACCGGGGATTTTTCTGGCGCAGTTTGCCGGGGATGAGGCGCCGTTCAACTCGCTGGATGGGATGGCGCGGTGGGCGGCTCGGCTGGGGTTCAAGGGCGTGCAGATTCCGAGCTGGGACGGGCGGCTGTTTGACCTGAAGCTTGCCGCGGAGAGCCAGGGATATTGCGACGACATTCTGGGAGTTGTGGCGGCGGCGGGGCTGGCGGTTACCGAGCTTTCAACGCACCTGCAGGGGCAACTGGTGGCGACGCATCCGGCGTATGATCTGGCGTTTGCGGATTTTGCGCCGGCGGCGTTGAGTGGCGACGCCAAGGCCAGGCAGGAGTGGGCGGTTGAACAGCTATTGTTCGCGGCGAAGGCCAGCCAGCGGATGGGGTTGACGGCGCATGCTTCGTTTTCAGGGGCGCTGGCTTGGCCGTTTTTCTATCCGTGGCCGCAGCGGCCGGCGGGACTGATTGAGGAGGCTTTTGCGGAGCTGGGGCGGCGGTGGGTGCCGATTCTGGATGCGTTTGAGGATGCGGGGGTGGACGTTTGCTACGAGTTGCATCCGGGCGAGGATCTGCACGACGGGGTTACGTTTGAGCGGTTTCTGGATGCGGTGGGCGGGCATAAGCGGGCGAATATTCTGTACGACCCGAGCCACATGATCTTGCAGCAGATGGATTATCTGGGATTTCTGGACGTGTATCACGAGCGGGTAAGGGCGTTCCATGTGAAGGATGCGGAGTATCGGATGAGCGCGCGGAGCGGGGTGTATGGCGGGTATCAGGCCTGGATCGATCGGCCAGGGCGGTTTCGGTCGTTGGGGGATGGGCAGATTGATTTTGGGGCGATTTTCGCGAAGATGGCGCAGTATGACTTTCCGGGATGGGCGGTGCTGGAGTGGGAGTGCTGCCTGAAGGATGGGCAGGTGGGCGCGGCGGAGGGGGCGAAGTTTATCCAAGAGAAGATCATTCGGGTGACGGCGAAGGCGTTTGACGATTTTGCTGGGGGTGGGGCGGATGAAGCGAAGAATCGAAGGATGCTGGGACTGTGACAAGGGGCTGGGGTCTGGGGTCTAGGGTGTGGGGCGAAGGGACTAGGGACTTAGGGACTAGGCACTTCGCGGGTCGCACATCGCGCTCTCCCACCCATTCCGCAGAGTGCGCGGAATGGATGGGGCACCCGGCGAGGGACTAGGGACGTAGGGACTAGCTTTGCTGCTTTCCCACCCATTCCGAAAATGCCGGAATGGATGGGGCACGGGAGTTGTGGCGGGTTCAGATTTAGACGCTGGCTGTTTTGTAGATTTGGGCTATGTATTGCATGTCTTTGAGGCCTTCTTCGCCGGGGGATTGGGGCTGGAGGTTGTTTTGGACGCAGTGGGAGAAGTGTTCTGCTTCGGCTACGAAGTGCGAGGGATCGCGGGCGGGGTTTAGCTCGTCGATCTTGGTGTCGCCGAATTCGGCGCGCAGGTGCAGGCCTTCGTAGACGAAGGCGTTGTCGACCTGGAGCCAGCCTTTGGAGCCGTAGACGCGGAAGTAGCCGGGCATGTTTGCGCCGTAGGTGGTGGAGCAGCTGGCGACGATGCCGGAGGGAAACTTCATCGTCCAGGATGTGTTCTCTTCGACCTCAACAAAGCGCGGGTCGTGGTCGATGGTGGAGATGTTGGCCTGGATGTGTTCGGGCTCTTCGCCGGTGAGGTAGCGGCAGGCGTTGAGGGAGTAAATGCCCACGTCGTAGATGGGGCCGCCGCCAGCGAGTTTCTTATTGGTGCGCCACTCGTTGGGACCCATGTTGAATCCGAAGGCGCTTTCGATGGCCTGGACCTGGCCGAGCGCGCCGTCGCGGATGAGCTTGACTGCCTTGAGGTTGGTGGGTTCGTAGTGACAGCGGTAGGCGATCATGAGCTTGACGTTGGCGGCTTTGCAGGCGGCGATCATCTGCTCGGCTTCGGAGACGTTGAGGCTCATGGGCTTTTCGCAGAGCACGTGCTTGCCGGCTTTGGCCGCGCGGATGGTGTATTCGGCGTGCATGGAGTTGGGGAGGGCGACGTAGACGGCGTCGACGGCGGGATTGTGGGCGATTTCGTCGAAGTTTTCGTAGTTGTAGATGGAGTTGGAGGGGACGTTGTATTGGGCGGCGATGCGGGCGGCTTTGTCGGGGTGTCCGCTGACGAGGGCGGTGATTTCTGAGTTGGTGCTCATTGCGGCGGCGGGGAGGAAGTGTCCGGCGATGCGGCCGAGGCCGATGACTGCATAGCCGATTTTTTTATTGGGCGCTTGCGCGCTGAGGGGTGAGGCGAAGCGGGCGGCGAGCGAGAGGGCAGAGAGTTTGGCGAAGTCGCGGCGGGATAGGGGCATGGCGGGAACCTCTTCTACGTCGATTGCAAGCATAGCCGAGTTGATTGGATGAGCCAAGGGCGGGCGGAAAGGCTGCTGTACCTGTGGAGGTATCCGCGCCTAACTAGAAACCGCTCCAATCGGCATTCTTGCGATCCCACCCATCGCAAAGAACGCGATGGATGGGGCACCGAGTTTCATCTCCCGCGGGTGGGAAACGACGGTGGAAGATTAATATCGGTTTTATGGAAATTTTGGTGTTGGACGGCCAGGCGCTGGCGCTGGCTGAGATTGAGGCTGTGGCGTTGCGTGGGGCGCGGGTGGAAATTGCTGGGTCGGCGCTGGCGCGGGTGAAGACGAGCCGGGAGCTGATTGAGCGGATACTGGCCGAGGGGCAGACCGTTTATGGCGTGAATACGGGGTTTGGCAAGCTTTCAGACGTGCGGATTCCCGATGGAAGCCTTGCCCAGTTGCAGACCAACCTGGTGCGGAGCCATGCGGGTGGGGTGGGGCAGCCGCTCAGCGAGGGCGAGTCGCGGGCGATGCTGCTGCTGCGGGCCAATGTGCTGGCGAAGGGGTTTAGCGGATGCCGGGTTGAACTGGTGCGGCTGCTGGTGGATCTGTTGAACGCGGGCGTGCATCCGGTGATTCCGGAAAAGGGGTCGGTGGGGGCGAGTGGAGATTTGGCTCCGCTGGCGCACCTGGCGCTGGTGGCGATTGGGGAGGGCGAGGCATTCTACAAGGGCGAACGGATGACCGGGGGCGAGGCGCTGCGGCGGGCGGGATTGGAGCCGCTGGCATTGGCGGCGAAAGAGGGGCTGGCGCTGCTGAACGGGACGCAGGCCATGACGGCGGTTGGCGGGTTGGCAGTGGCGCGCGCGTTGCGGGTGGCACAACTGGCAGATGTGGCGGGGGCGATGTCCCTGGAGGCGCTGATGGGGACTCCGGCGGCGTTTGACGCGCGCATCCATGAGGCCAGGCCGCACGGGGGACAGGTGGCTGCGGCGGAGCATTTGTTGCGGCTGCTGGCGGGGTCGGAGATTCGCGAGGCGCATCGGGAACACGATTCGCGGGTGCAGGATGCGTATTGCCTGCGCTGCATGCCGCAGGTGCACGGGGCGGTGCGGGATGCACTGGGGCATGTGCAGGGAATTCTGGAGATTGAGGCGGGGTCGGCTACCGATAACCCTTTGGTATTTCCGGATGGGGCTGGCGGTGGGGACGTGATTTCCGGGGGGAATTTTCACGGGGCGCCGCTGGCGTATGCGTTTGACTACGCGGCGATTGTGCTGACGGATTTGTCGGGGATTACGGAGCGGCGGATTGACCGGCTGCTGAATCCGGACATTAACGAGGGGCTGCCGGCGTTTCTGTCTCCCGATCCGGGGCTGTCTTCGGGGTTCATGATTGCGCAGATTGTGGCGGCGGCGCTGATCAACGAGTGCCAGGTGCTGTCGCATCCTTCGTCGACGGGGAGCATTCCGACGGATGGAGGCAAGGAAGATCATGTGTCGATGGGGATGACCGGGGCGCTGAAGCTGCGACAGATTGTGGAGCATGCGGAGCGGGTGGTGGGAATTGAGCTGATGTGCGCGGCGCAGGGGCTGGAGTTTCGGAGGCCGCTGAAGGCTGGGGTGTTGGTGGAGCAGGCGTATGGGGCGGTGCGCGGGGTGGTGGCGCGACTGGAGCAGGACCGGGTGCTGGCTACGGATATCGATGCGGTGGCGGGGGCGGTGCGGGGTGGGGCGTTCGATGGGTGGTGCGGGTAGGGGGGTGGGTTGAGCTTTCCCCGGTCTCAGAGTGGAGATGAAAGACAAATGCAGGTCCTTCGACTCACCACCCCCGAGCTGAAAAGCGCTTGGGGCCCCTTTCGCTCAGGATGACAGATTATCTTCTTAACATGAATCTTGGGACGATGCAGGATGTCTCAGTGCGTGGCTGGGGGGGCGATGGTCAAGGGGATTTCGGTGGCGCCGGCTCGCTGGTTGTCGGTGTTGACGATGGCCGTGCGGAGGTAGACCGATCCGACGGGCAGGTCAAGTTCCTGGTGGAACTGAAGGCCGGAGTTGAGGTAGAGGCGGTATTCGGTGGGCTGGAGGATGAGCGAGGCGGGGGTGGAGACGGTGTTTACCACCTTGGAATCGCTGTTGTAGGCAACTGTGGCCAGCGCCAGGGAACCGTGCTTTTCGCCTCCGGAGGACGTGGCGAGATTGAGGCCGCGAATGTCGATGGACCAGTTGATGCTGTAGCGGACGGCGCCGGGCGGGGTGGCGGGGTCGGCTTTCTGTGCGGGGGCGACGCGGACTTTGAACAGGATGTCGGTGGCGGCGGGGGCTCCGTGGAGCAGGACTGAGGCGTCTCGGCCGGGATGGGCGAGGGCTGCTGCGCCGGATTTGGCGGGGTCTTCAGCGTAGTATCCGCGACGGTAATCGAGCTTCACCCTGGGGCTTTCAACCTTGACGTTCAGCTTTCGGTATTTTCCGTCATAATTCTGATTCTTTGGGACATAGGCGACGGTGTAGTAGTCGGAACCGAGCTGGGTCACGGTGTCAATGGCGGCGGCCAGATCGTTGGTGTTGTGGAAGGCGCGGCCGCCGGTAGCTTCGGCGATGGAGTCCATGGTGAAGTGGCTGGACATCTCGGCTGAGGATTCGTGGTCGATTGAGGAAATCTCGTTGGCTCCGTGAAGCGAGCCGTTGTTGGCGCCGGTGGAGCTGAACATGGACGGGGTGGGGAGCGCGCTGGGGTCCATGGGATAGACGGCTACGCGGGCCAGCTTGAGCAACTCGCTGGTTGCGTGCAGCTGGGCGGTGTAGTCGCGGGAGCGGCTGAGGTTTTCCGTCTGCATGCTGGCCGCGCCTTCGGGCTTTACGGAATCGCCGTCAAGGCTGAGCGGGAACGAGGAAGAAAACCAGATGAGGTTTTTGCGGCCTGGCAGGGCGCTGAGATAGGTGGCTAGGGCGTTGAGGGCCTGGGTGGTCAGCTCGACGCGCTCGTCCATGCGCCAGGATTGCTCGTGGGCAACGAAGTTCTGCAGCACGTCGTCGGTGAGACTGCCGCCGAGGATCTTGGGTCCGGAGTCGGCGTAGGAGTCTTTGCCGGGGTCGTCGGTGAGGCGGGACTGCTTTGGCAGGGCGGCGACGGAGTCAAGCGCGGCGATGAGGGTGGCGGGGTTGCCGTTGAAGCCTTGTAGCATGCGGAGCTTCTCATTGAGGGTGAAGATGGCGATGTGGCGGCCGGAGGGGATTTTGCGCAGGTATTCGAGCATGGCCAGGCGGACTTTGGCCTGGTCGGCGGTGGGGGTGTTGAGGGCGTCCATGAGCAGGACGAGGATGGGGCCGGTATCTGGGGCGGTGGTGGCGATGTTGGTGTAGACGTTGGGGGGGAGTGGATGCGCGGCGGCCAGTGGCGGCGGTGCGGGCGCGGCAACATGCTCTTCAAAGAAGGCGATGGGCTGGGCTACGCCGTTTTCATAGACCTGGAACTTTTCTTCGGGGAGGTTGTGGACGGGCTGGCCGTTTTTGTCGGTGACGACGACGTCGAGCAGGACGTTGTTGGTGGTGGTGCGGAGGGTGGCGGAGGGCTGCTGTGAGTTGGTTGCGGGCGGGATTTCAAGGGCCTGGGAGTGAAGGAGCGCGGCGGAGGTGAGGAGGAGTACAGCTTCGAGCTTCAGGCGCATGGGCCACTCCTTGGTGCTTTAGGTCTTCACTTTACGGTAGTTGACGGCGGGTGGTCGAGGGCTCGCATTGCCTGAGGGGCTAAAGCCCAGGCATTCTTCAGGTCCTGGAAGTACGGGCTGAATCCCGTACGCTTCAGATTGGCTAATTCGTCGTTGCGGGCTATTGGACGCTGATGTCGCCGTCGGCGTCGACTACTAGCTGGTCGCCATCGAGGAGAATGGAGTGGATCTTGAGGCGATCGAGGGAGACTTTGTAGCCGGAGGTGGCGGTTGAGCCCTGGAGGGCCTTGCGGAGGAGGTCGGCGGCGTTGACTTTCATGCTGGTGGGGACCTGGTGGCTGAGAAAGGGCGTGAGGATGAAGTTGAACTCGGCGTGGTTGCTGACGTGGTCGACTCGGGCGTCGCGAAAGCCGATGGACTCGCCTTCGCCTTCGGGGGCGAGCGAAACTTCCGCGGGGAGAGTGAGGGAGATGCCGATGCAGGCTCCACCGACGGCCTTGCCGAGCTTGGCATGGGTCTTCATCTGGACGACGATGCGGGCCTGAACGGGGTCTGAGACGAACTGGAGCTTGGGGTCTTCGGCGTAGACGTAGCAGGCGGACTGCGGGTTGCCTTTAATGTAGTAGCGGCCGTCGGGCGAGTTGAAGAGCTGCTGCTTGAGGGTGCGCTCGATGGCGTCGCGGCTGACTTTGAGTTCAACAGCCCAGCAGGGAGCCAGGGCAAAGGCCAGCAGGAGGCCGAGTGCAACGAAACGCCTGGATATTGTCATAGTAGTATCGTGCCACCAAGGGCCTGTTCCTCGCCAGTTTTGAGCGGACAGAGGTTACAAGGGTAATGGGCGCTGGCCGGGGGAGGCTGAGGTAAGGTGTTTATGGTGAGCGAGATAGGGGGCGAGCGTTGGGGCTGAGAGGAAACCTGTTTTTAGCGGGTAGCGGTCAAGTTTGTTATTGATTTTTGAAGAAAAAATATGTAAAATAGGAAGCTGTTAGTTTCCTTGTACGCGACAGGAGCTTCCCAAGCTCGTTGCCGAGGAAGTAAGCGCAAATACACCTTTAAGGACACAAAATCGATGGCAAAGCGTCGTGGAAATCCGAATTGGGGCAAGCCGGAGCCCATTGGGCCGGTAGTGCCGACAGTGACCTCCTTCGAGCAGATTGTGAAGGAGTTCAAGCTTAGCCCAGACCAGTACATCCGGTCCACCCGGTTGCGGGAATGGGCACGGCGGAACAAGAATTCAAAGTATATCCCGGAGGCGCTGCTTGAGGCCTGGGGATTTGAGATCGAGTCGACGTTGTAGGGCACTGATTTCGGATTTCGGAATCTTTGAAGAAAAGCGCTGCCTTCGGGCGGCGCTTTTTGCTGTTCAGGTAGTCGTCAGTTCTTAGTTGTGAGTTTCCCCGGTGTGAGGATGCAGGAACGTGAGATCTGGGCAACGGACTATGGCTGGTTATAGTAGCCGCTGGTTGTTCGGACGGTCAGGTCTGGTGATTTCACCTGCACCTTGAGGTCGTGGTACTCATTGGGCTGTGCGGCGGGTGGCGCCGCCAATGTGATCGTGTAATAAAAGCCGGCATCTTTGAGGCAATCGTCGATCTGCTCGACGAGGTCGTTGCCGGGGTCGTGCGCGAATCCGCCGGTATGCTCGGCGAGGACCTGCAAGGCAAAGTAGCCAATCTCCATTTTCCGTGCTTCCATCACCGGCTTTCGATATCCCTGCCACAAGACTGGCGTTGCGCCTACGACGGGCGCCGCGCTGTAGAGCGAGATGCGCGCCTCGCGCAGCTTTCTGGTGAGAGCGGCAAGCTGATCGAAGTAGCTTTGCCGCGATACATTGGTCTGGATGAAAAAGCGCTCGGTCAACAGGGGCCAGCCCGGTCCGACCCAGACAATCAGCTTGCGTCCCGGCCTGCGCGCCATATTTTCGGCAATTCCGCTCACCGTTTTGAATGAGTCCTGAAACTGCTCGGCAAGGCTGTAGACGCCGCCGGTGATGTCGCGGGCACGAATTGTCCCCTTTGAATGATCGAGCGCTGCGGCCATGGCGTTGCCGTCTTTTGATGGCGCAGGCTGCACCTCGAGACCCTGATTATTGAAGAGGAACACCGAAGTTGGAATGGGGAGATTTCCGCCGTTCTGGCGCAGGAAGCGTTCCAATTCAAGGCGCTGGCGGGAGATGGCTTCATAGGGGAGATTCACGACATCGAGGACGAGGATGAGCTGCTCAGGCGGGTCGAATTGGCTGCCTTTTGTCCCGTCCGTTCTGCGGAAATTCAGAATTTTCGCAGGCTTTCCGTTGTCCAGCAGCGAAAAATCGAAGGGCTCCAGGTCTCCCACCGGCTTTCCGTCTTTGTTTTTCACCAGCACATCGAGGGTGATGCGCGTTGGCGCTGGTGCGGTTACCGGGCCAGCGGCGGGCTGGTTTTGCGTTGCACCTGGCTGAGAGAAACAAAAGGCAGAAACGGAAAGACAGGATGCCGCGACGACAAGAAGAGACTTACCCATGGGACGAAGCCCTCACATTTTTCTACAAAGCATACACTGCGGGGCCTGAACTGGATGGAAGTGGCTGGCCGAGGCGCAGGGCAAACGCATTTGGAACGACAAGCTGTTGAGCTTGTGAGGGAGATGCTTTTGAGGGGCGAATCGGGGTGGAAAACGGAGCACGTTGGGATGGATTAGTTAGGCGACTTTCGATGTGCGAAAAGTGTCATTTTTTGCTCTAAAGTGCCAGTTTCGATGGTGTTTTTGGCGTTTTTTTGCCTGAAAATGAGGGTTTGTGTTTACCGATAGGTAAACATGCGGTTTTTGTAACTCATTGAATCGGAATCAGTTAATCGGATTCTACCTTCGATTTTTTGACGAAATCGAGAGGGGGGGGGTGGGGTCTCAGCGTTTTTGGGGGTTTGAAGGCCGGAAAAACAGGGGCAAAGGCGGGGCGATGGAATTGGCGAGGGTGCGGGTTGCTGGACGATTTTGGCATGCGAAACACCTCTACAAGGATTGTGCGCCAAAAGGGGTGAATTGCCTGCAAGTATGGCATGGGTGGAAGTTGTTGGATTTAATTAGGTTAGCCAAGGTCAGTTGAGGGAGGGGCTTGCTTTTTTTTGGATGGGGCGTGGGGGATCGGGTTGCAGGCCTGCCGGAAGGCGCATTCAGTGGTTCATTTATTTTGTAACTCGCTAAAGCGAGTCGGTTGCTCCCTATGAACAAAACCCGAAAAGCAACCGCAGATCCTTCGACTCACCACCCCCCACCTCCACCCCAGCGACGAAGACCTGTCGCCGGGGACCCCGGAAATGAGGTACGTTTGGGGCCCCTTTCGCTCAGGATGACAGTTCATTTATTTTGTAACTCGCTAAAGCGAGTCAGGCTGCTCGGGATGAACAGACCCGAAAAGCAAATGCAGATCCTT
>Ga0302319_10001504_pt1 | contig 52082 bp, 55 predicted proteins | sample Bog_T0_2_FD_203319 | JGI IMG/M metagenome (GOLD analysis project Ga0302319, IMG submission 203319) | Peat permafrost microbial communities from Stordalen Mire near Abisko, Sweden - Bog_T0_2 | ecosystem: Environmental > Terrestrial > Soil > Wetlands > Peat | place: Sweden: Abisko, Stordalen Mire... | reverse complement strand
GCACTTCGCCGATGCGGTGCGTGATGCCCGTATAAAACAGGATGCGCTCTGTCGCTGTCGTCTTTCCGGCGTCGATGTGCGCCATGATTCCGATGTTCCGGCAACGATTCAGAGGTATGGTGCGAGCCACGGCAGTTTCTTCCTTGCGGGATCTTCCCGCGGTTCGATCTTTCAGTCCGACTTAGTCCCGAGTCCCTAAGTCCCTAGTCCCTACGTGCTACCACCGGTAGTGCGCGAAGGCCTTGTTGGCCTCGGCCATGCGGTGTACGTCTTCCTTCTTCTTCATGGCCGCGCCGCGCCCGTTGGCCGCATCCAGCAGCTCGTTGCCCAGCTTCTCGGTCATGCCCTTTTCGCCGCGGTTGCGGCCAAACGTAATCAGCCAGCGAATGGCCAGCGAGGTGCGCCGGTCAGGCCCGACCTCGATCGGCACCTGGTAGTTGGCGCCGCCCACGCGGCGGGTCTTCACTTCCAGCAGCGGCTTGCAGTTCTCGACCGCCTTCTTGAACAGCTTCAGCGCGTCGTCGCCGCCGCCTTTTTCTTCCAGGTTCTTCATGGCTTCGTAGAAGATGCCCTGAGCGGTCGACTTCTTGCCGCCCCACATCATGGAGTTCACAAACTTGGTGACCAGCGTCGACCCGTAAACCGGATCGGGAGCCACTTCCCGCTTCGCAATGTGCCCTTTTCTTGGCATAGTCCTCAAAATCCTCTGCGCTCAAAGCGCCTTCTGCTGCCCAAGTCCGGGTTCAATCCACCGTCCCGGAACCGCCCTTAGTGGTTAGTGGTTAGTGATCACTGATTCGATTCGAGCCCGTACTAATCACTACCCACTCAACACTATCCACTTGTGTTACTTCTTCTTCGCCGGCGCTGCCCCGCCCTTGGCGCGCTTGGCACCGTACTTCGACCGGCTCTGCTTGCGGTTGGCCACGCCCACTGAGTCGAGCGTACCCCGCACCACGTGATAGCGGACGCCCGGCAGATCCTTCACGCGGCCCCCGCGGATGAGCACGATCGAGTGCTCCTGCAGGTTGTGGCCGATGCCTGGGATATAGGTCGTAACCTCAATCCCGTTGGTCAGTCTGACGCGGGCTACCTTGCGCAGCGCCGAGTTCGGCTTCTTGGGAGTCTGTGTGTACACGCGGGTGCATACACCGCGCCGCTGGGGCGAAGCCTGCAATGCGGGTGACGCCGTCTTGTAACGGGGGGCTGTGCGCCCCTTGCGAACCAACTGATTGAATGTAGGCAAACCAAAACTCCTTACGCTCAAAACCCTGCTGCATCCCAAATCTTCAGCCGCGCGCAGAGACTTTCGGGCCATCCGGTCGCTCAACGGCAAACAAGCCGCATAAGCGCACAGAAGCCCTCAAGTTGCTGCTTCGCGTCTGCCTTCGTTCCAATCTCAGACGAGAACCGGGACGGTGATCGGGCGTTTCCAAATCTGAGGGAAAGCCAATTCCGTTTCGCGGTTCCGGCCCGCATAGCCCTCCAAGGTGGAGAACGCGCGGGCTCCGTAGCGAATCGTCCCTGCCCTCTGCAAGATGAGAGCCATTCCGGGACTTGTCTGGGCAGACTGACTGCGCCTTACCCTGGATGAAAGCCGAAGCCAATTTCTTCCTGGCCGGGCCATCCCTACGCCGCCGCCCTGAATTTGCGTCCTTACAACACACGAACGGAGGCGTTCTTGCCGAACCTTCTTACAATAGCAAGAATCTGGGATAGGGTCAACGAAATCGACCCCGCAGATGCCTATTTTACGAAATTAGTTGATCGATTCGAGATTCCAAGCCCCGCAACCGCCGGGATAATTCTGGCAATCGGCTCACTTGGCTTCTCCGGTTAGCCGGCCCAGCAGCAGGTCCATAAACCCCTTCTCACCCGACTTCAAGCAGACCTGCGCATTCGGTGCCCCATCCACTCGACGCGTGTAGCCTTTGTCGTCCACCTCCAGCCGCATCGGCGTCGCGGGGCACAGGTCCGGCCGGATCGCATACGTCACCGCCACCGGATCGAACAGCGCAGGCGCGTCCGGATGCCCTTCACTCCCCGCTTTCCATTGGTGGTAGAGCAGCGTCAACTGGTCGGTGAGCGGGGAGCCATGGGCGAAGATTTCTTCCCGCTCCTTGGTCTCCAGGTGAATCTGCGTCGAGTCGAGCGGCATCATAAAAAACGGCACTCCCGAAGCCAGCAGATCCCGCAATCCGGCCGGGTCGCGGCTGATGTTCCACTCTGCGTCCGGAGGCCGGCGCTCGCCGCCGCGCCCGTCGTAGCCGCGATAGATGCTGCCGCCCATCATGACCACCCGCTTCAGCTTGCGAAACGTCTCCGGATCGCGCTGGATCGCCGACCCAATATTGTTCAGCGGGCCAATGGCGATGAGCGTAATCTGCTTAGGGTGCGCTCGAATTTCACGAAGCAGAAAATCCACGCCATCTGCATGCTTGCGCTCCGGCCAGCGTCCCGCATAGACCGCCTGCGTGAAGACGTTGTTGTGATCCGTCGCAACTCCTGCCGACACGGGGATGTCCTCCTTGCCCACCGCGTGCAAATACCTGTCTACCAAGCGCGCACGCAACTCTGTATCGCCAAAGGCCGTCGTAACCCCCAACAGCTTCAGCTCCGGGCTGCGCAGCGCCAGCGCCAGCGCAAACGCATCGTCGATGTCGTCGCCAATATCCGTATCCAGAATCGCCAGTTGAGGCGCCGCTGCCGCCTGCCTTCCCGTCGCATCCTTCTGCCCGGCCGCCGCAACCACCCCGCCCATCGCCAGCGCCGCCACACCCATCGCCAAACCCAATCCCAAAATCTTCATGCACAACACTCTAAACGGAACAAGCCCACCCTTGCTTTCTCACACTCCGCTGCACAAACATCCCCTCGCTGCGTTAGCATCAATCCACGTTCCGCTTGATCCTCCTCAAGCATTGCGCCTATGCGTTCTGGTCCCAATCTCCGGCGGTTGGCTGCGCTCACCGTGCTCGCTCTGGCATGCGCAGCTTCTCTTCATGCCCAGTCCTTCGACCTTGACCGCGATCGCGAACCGCTGGTCTCGCTCGACGGCCTTTGGCGCTTCCATCCCGGCGACTCGCCAATCGCACCCGACCCAGCCGCTTCCGCCGGCGCAACTCCAACATTCCTCTGGGCCCAACCGGACTTCGACGACTCCGCCTGGCCCCTGCTCGAGAGCAGCCGCTCCTGGACCCGGCAAGGCTACCCGAACATGAGCGGCTATGGCTGGTACCGCTTCAACGTCCACGTCCCCGCAGGCGAAGCTCCGGCGTCCCTGATGCTCGCCCCCATCGTCACCTCCTTTCAGGTCTTTGTGGACGGCCGGCTGGTCGGAATCTCGGGGCAGATGCCCACCATCGTTCCCAACACCCGCATCAGCCATCAGGTTTTTCCCATCACTCAATCCGCAACCAGCAACGCGCGCACCCTCCAAGTGGCCATCCGTGTCTGGCATTCCCCCATCTGGGCAGGCTACATGGGCGGAGGCCCATATCGAGATGGGCATATCGGCGGAAGCTTCGCCGGTGCCCAATCTTTCGTGGCCTTGGAGAAGTCCCACGAGCAGCTGGCCCGCAACTCCCGCTTCGTCGACTACTACGCCTACTCGGTCGCGGCCGGCCTGGTCGGCCTGGCCATCCTCTGCCTGTTCTTCATCCGCCATGCCGAGCGCGAGTACCTTTGGTTCGCCCTCATGCTGCTCTCCCAGGCCGCCGACAGCGCTCTCAACGTGTCGAAAGAGCTCTACGCCTTCCCGCCTACCCCGTTCTTCGACCTGTTCGACGGAATGCTCGCGGCGCTCAACATCTTCGCGGCTTTCTGCTTCTTTGCTAAGGTTTTAAACGCTCGCGCCGGCCTGCTGGGCCGCTTTTTCCTGGTGCTCGTCGTGTTGAGCCCGTTTGCCGGCGTGCTTTATTGGCCAGGCTGGACCTCCGGGGGCCCGAGCGAGATCATCCAGTTGATCCTGCTGCTGCCCGCCGCTTTCTGGATCTTCTGGTTGCTGGGCAAGCGCGCCCTTGCCGGCAATCTCGATGCCCGCCTGCTGCTGCTCCCTACCCTCTTCGATCTCGGCTTCTACGTCGTAGACAACGTGGTGCTTGCCCTGGGCCAATTGGGCCTCATCGGGAATCTCCGCATCCTCGATACCCCCATTCCGCTGCCACCCTTTACCATGCGGCCGGGCATTCTTCTTCATCTCATCTTTCTGCTCGCCATGTGCGTGTTCCTCATCCTGCGCTTTACCCGCGCTCGCCGCCAGGAGGTCAAACTGGCCGGCGAATTCGAAGCCGCCCGCCAGGTGCAGCAGGTGCTGCTGCCCGATCAGCTCGATCAGTGTCCCGGTTTCCTTGTCGATTGCGTCTATCGCCCTGCCGACCAGGTTGGCGGCGACTTCTTCCAGCAGATCGGCGACGGCCAGGGCGGCATGCTGGTCGTGCTCGGCGACGTCAGCGGCAAAGGCCTGCCTGCGGCCATGCTGGTCTCCGTGCTGGTGGGAGCCATCCGCGCCGAGGCCGCCCACGGCACTGACCCCATGAACATGCTCCGCTCCCTGAACGACCGCATGATGGGCCGGTCGCACGGCGGCTTTACCACCTGCCTGGCCGCGCACATCACCGCCGGCGGCCTGCTCACCGTGGCCAACGCCGGCCACCTGCCGCCCTATCTCAACGGGGTCGAGGTTCCAGTTCCCGGCGCCCTTCCCCTGGGCATCGTCGCCCATCCTGAATACGAAGTCACCACCGTGCAACTCACTCCCGGCGACCGGCTCACCTTTGTCTCCGACGGCGTGGTCGAGGCCCAGGCCAAATACAATCCCCGGCCCGGTGAGCTCTTCGGCTTCGACCTCACCCGTGCCCTCAGCGTCTTCCCCGCCCATCGCATCGCCGACGCCGCCTCCGGCTTCGGCCAAACCGACGACATCACCGTCGTAACGGTAGAGTTCTCCGGCCCCGCCGTTCCTTCAACGGTCTCCCACGGAACCTCTGGTTAAATCGTCGTTTTGAAAGGGCACGACTTCACTGATTGCACCAAAACTCAGCGGAAGCGGCGAGAAGTGTCAGGGCACGACTTCCCCGGTCGCGGAAAAACTCAGCGGAAGCGGCGAGAAGTGTCAGGGCACGACTTCAGTCGTGCCGAAAGTGCCCGAAGAGCGGCGGGTTTTAACCCCTGAGGGACCCGCGCCCGTGTACGCAAGCAGCCTTCGAAGCACGCTCTGACGAAGCCGGACGGGCTGGTCAACCAACATCGGCGACCGCGTAAAAACTCAGCGCCGCATCGCCCTGCTCCAGCAGGCGTGTGCGCGCTAGCGAGCCGTACCGCGCTTCCAGTTTTTCTTTGCGCCGATGCTCCGCAATTACCACAGCGCCACCCGCCAGCAATCCGGATGCAGCTCCGCCCAACAGCCCAAGCGTCGTCGCATATTCCGGAATCGCATCATACGGCGGATCGAGAAACACTACATCGAACGCCGCCTCCAGATTGGACGTTGCAGGTTTCATCTTCCCCAGCACCGTCCCCACGCCCGCGCCATGAATCCGGAAGCCTTCCGTCAACCCCAGCCGCGAAAGATTCTTCCTTAGCACAGCCAGCGCCGCTGGAGCCCGCTCCACAAACTCCACGCGCCCCGCGCCCCGGCTCAGCGCCTCGATGCCCACCGCGCCCGACCCCGCGTATAAATCCAGAAACCGCGCGCCCGCAATGCGCGGCGCAAGCACGTTGAACAACGTCTCCCGCAGCCGGTCGCTCGTGGGCCGCGTGGCCAGCCCGGCCGGAGCTTCCAGCGTCCGCGAACGAAATCGTCCCGCAATGATGCGCATTGGAAGTTCAGCATACAGTGCCCCGGCCCGCTACAATCGAACCATGCGAGGCTGGTCAATCCCGCTGGGCCGTTGGATGGGCGTCGAATTGCGCGTCCACGCCTTCTTCCCCCTGCTCGCCCTGGTCTGCCTGGCCCTCAGCGCCGCAGACGGCATGGGCCGCGGCCTCGTGTTGTTTTTCGTACTTGCGTCCGCTGTCCTGGTGCGTGAGACCGCCCGCCTCATGGTCGCCGCGTGGCTCGGCCTGCGTCTGCGCGCCGTGCTGCTGCTTCCCATCGGCGGCCTCTTCGCCTACGCCAATCCCGAAAGCCAGGAAGGCGCAGGCCAGGGAAGCGCCCAGTTTATCCTCTCCTTCACCGGACCGCTGGCCAACATCGCCACTGCGCTGGTGCTGGCTGCCACATTTGAAGGCGCCGGCGGCGACACTCATCTTTTCGACCAGCCATTCATCACCGCAGCTCATCTGCTGCGCAGCCTGGTCTGGATGAATGTGGGCCTGGCGCTGGTGCATCTGGTCCCCGCGTATCCGCTCGACATGGGCCGCCTCATCCGCGGCAGTTTCGCCCGCAAGCACGGCTTCGCCCCCACCGGCCGTGCCGCCACCGGAATCGGCCAGGTGCTGGCCCTGGTCGCCATGATCGGCGGCATGGCGCTGCACAATTACTGGCTCATCATCGCCGGCTTCTTCATCATGATCGGCGCGCAAATTGAAGATCAGGGCGTCTTCTTCCAATCCGTCGTCGACACTGTCCAGATGCGCGAGGTCATGCTCACCGACTTCGCCACCCTCTCACCATCGGACACGCTGGCCGACGCCCTCGCTCGCTGCGTGCATTCCCTGCAAGAGGACTTCCCCGTCGTCCGCGGCCCGCAACTGGTCGGCATCGTCAGTCGCCAGCGCATCGTCGACGCCCTGCGCAACGACGGCAACGGCTACGTGCAGTCGGTCATGTCCCGCGCCTTCCAGGTCGCCCGCCCCGAAGACACGCTCGGCACCACAATCCGCCGCCTCACCGCAGGACACGGCCTGGCGCTCATTCCCATTGCCGAAAGCGGCCGCGTCGTCGGCATCGTCAGCGTGCAAAATTTAATGAGTTCCATGTCCCTGCTAGCCGAGCAGCGCCGCATCGAGCGCGAAGAATCCGGAAGCTAACGGCGCATCATGTGCTAGTACTTCAGGAGAAACTACTCACCTTAACCCGAAATCCTGAACTTCCGTCCCTTTCGTCGGAGCAAATTGACTTCCTTAAGCGTTTCGTACTTTTAGAGACGAGGTTGGAGGATATTCGTGATGTTTTAGGCGGTGTCTTTGACTTCGATTTCGTGGGTCCATCTCGAATGGCAATGACCGGGTTCCGGGTGCCTGAGCCGGGCGTTATTGTTACACGTAACCATATTCACAACGCTGTCGAAAAGAGAAAACTCGGTAAGCTCTCGGAGCAGGAACTCATATTCTGGGCCACAATGCTCCTGTTAAACGATGCGTTCGGGCTAGACCCAAATGACCAAGAGTTTGTTGCTGAATGGCTGAACGACGTCAGTTTTAATGGGTACTCTGAGACGGCAGGACATGGTTCTGGGCCTCCGAGGGCCGCGCTGGGTAAGCCAAGCGTCTTGCCGTTGCTCTGCACCTGGAGGATAGGGAAACTACACCCCACGCTTGGTCAAACGGGTTGAGTTGCGCGGATTCCTGGGGGGGGTCTGTTATGAAAGACGGTTCGGACACACCACTCCCCCCCGGCCTCTACCTCGTCGCCACGCCCATCGGCAACCTCGGCGACATCACCCTCCGCGCCCTTGACACCCTCAAGCGCGTCGACCGCATCGCCTGCGAAGACACCCGCCAGACGCAAAAGCTGCTCAACCATTTCGAGATTCAGACCCCCACCATAAGCTGCCACCAGCACAACGAGCGCCATCGCGCCACTGAACTCATCGAGGCCCTCAAAGCCGGCGCGCGCATCGCGCTCGTCTCCGACGCCGGAATGCCCGGCATCAGCGACCCCGGCTCCTGGCTTGTAGCCGAGGCCATCTCCGTCGGAGTTCCCGTCGTTCCCATCCCCGGCGCCAACGCCGCCCTCAGTGCCCTCGTCGCCAGCGGCCTGCCCACGGATGAGTTCCACTTCATCGGTTTTCTGCCTGAAAAAGCCGGCGCGCGCCGCAGCCGCCTCGAATCCCTGGCCGAGGAAACCAGAAAATCCGAAACACCGCGCACCCTGGTTTTCTACGAAGCCCCGCACCGCATCCTCGACACTCTGGCCGATCTTGAAGCTGTCTGGGGTCCGGATCTGAGGGTAACTGTGGCCCGTGAACTCACCAAGATTCACGAAGAATTCTTGCGCGCCACGGTGGCCGACGCCCGCCGCACGTTGGCCGCCCGCGATCGCATCCGCGGCGAAATCACGCTGCTGGTTGAAGCCCTGCCGCAAGCTCGCGGCCACTCCGGCGCAGCCTCCCCAAGCTCACCGCCGGAAAAAATCTCCGCTCGATTAACGCGTTTGCAAACCGAGACCGGCATGGATGAGAAAGAAGCCCTCAAGCGCCTCGCCCGCGAACTGGGCCAGTCGAAGAGCGATCTCTATCGCGAACTGCAGCGCGAGCGCGCGCGGCTCAAGTCGGCTTCTCGCTGAAGCCACAGGAACCTGTGAACGAAGAACAGGAGCATCGCGGCCATTTCTATAGCGGTCATAAGGCACTCGCCTGCGCATTCGGCAATGCCATCAGCATCTCCTTCAACATCGGAACGGCCGCGCCGAAATCGGGAAAGATCTCATCTTCCCGCTTCGGCATGCGCTGTTGACGCGCAGTCATTGGCAGCGGCTCAACCTCGACCGGCGCGGGCAGCATATCCCCCTCCTGAATCCGGTACGGATGAACGCGGACCCGGGCCAGGCAGAACCATGGATATTGCGTCAACCTGATTTTCTTCACCTCGACGGCATTCGAGTGCGCATTGACCCCGCGAAGGGCCAGCTTCAACGCGCTCGCAATCGCTTCTTCTGAAGTTGCGCCCACGCCGCTCTTCACCGTGCCCTCGGCGAACTTCAGGAAATTCCACCCGCGCACTTGGACCTTCTTCTCCAGCCGCACCACTCCGCCCGATCGCATCCGGCCCCATCCCTCAAGGAACTTTTCCGTAGCCACCTTGAAGCCAACCGGCAACTCCGCCTGCGCGCGTAACATCACGTTCGATTCTGCAACTATGCACATGGGTCGAACTCTCTTTCCCGTTCTCAACAACTGTTTAGTTGCATGGCTCCAGGCGCTGCGGATGCGCCTCCCGGCCCCGATTGAATCGGAGCCGACAAATGCTGATCGGCCGGCAGCACGGTAGCGAAATCGATTGCCATTCGCTCCCGGTGGGGAAGAGTTTCAATCATCCTCAGCAACCTCCCCAGATCGCTGCCCTTTTGATAAAACGCGTCGGCTGCCACGCCGGACGGTACCTCGTCGCCACAGAACGCACCGCTCATGGCGATTGTGCGCAGCGCCGGAAACTCGCGGCGAACCACGGCCAGAAGTTCGAAGCCCGACATACCCGGCATGTGCAGATCGGAAAGAAGAATATCGGGCACTTCCGCGCCGATCTCGATAAGTGCGGACAAACCGTCTTCAGCGGTTCGCGCCCGATAGCCGATCTCTCTGAGCAAGCTCGCGAGCGACATCCGGTTGGAAGGCTCGTCGTCAACAACCAACAGGTTTGCTTTTGTGTCCGGCATCTTTCACCCCACGAGCAACTAAACTAGGAGAAGTGGAGCGAGTATCCCATTCGTCGTGGAGTAAAGCTGTTCAATATCGACCTGCCTGAGCAAAAAGGATGGGCAGGTCACGTTTAATCTAGTTAGAGGCGCCGTAATTCTCCGGCGCCGGCGCCTCTTCGTCCGGCAAATGATCGTGCAGAATCACATTCAGCAGCGACTTGTGTACCCGGATGCGCCCTCTATATTCGATCAGGCCCAGCTTGCGGAAGCGATTCATGAAGAAGCTCACCCGCGACCGCGTTGTCCCGATCATCTCCGCCAATGTTTCCTGGGAAATCTTGGGAATGAACTGCTCCGTGTCCCCCGGCTTGCCGAACTCGGCCATCAACAGCAGAACCCGCGCCAGCCGCTTTTCGCTGGAATTGAAGAGCTGATCTACAAGGTCGGCCTGGATGCGCATGCTCCGCTCCAGCAGAAACTTCAGGAACAGGTCGGAGAAGGCATGCTCCTCGTGGATCACGCGGAGCATCTCGTCGCGGCTGATCTTGAGCGCGATGCACGCGGTTATGGCAGTGGCCGTGGACAAGCGCAACCCGTCTGCGGCGGCCAGCGCTCCCTCGCCCACAAACTCGCCGGGGCCCACCAGCGTAATGGTCGCTTCCTTTCCCGCCTGCGACACCACCGTGATCTTGACCCTCCCCCTTTGCAGATAAAAAACAGCGTCTGCGATGTCTCCCTGCGCGAAGAGGGGGTGCTTGGGTGGGATCTGAACGATCCTCCTCCCCAGCCCCGCACTGGCAAGGAAGGCCGCGACATCGAACGTTGGCTTGTGCAGCTCAACCATCGGACTAGAACCCTTCCGGTTGCAAGTCACTGCATGCGCACTGCTTGTGTATGCCACCGTCTGCCCGTCGGTTGGACCCAGGGAACGGGAGTGATCCCCCAAAAGAACATCGACCGTGGCCTGCCGCGAATTAGCCCCTGCCTTCGAGGTTCCTGGCCATTGCGCCCCGCCGCGCACTTTTGTGCGCACTATAGCAGAGATTTTCATGGATGTCGGCACCATGCTGTTCAATATTGCTCTCTTTTTCGTGAATATTTCAAGTCCCGCGCACGATGGACTCCCGGCGCTGTCCCCGCAAACGACGCTGATCCCTATTGCTCAGACCCTGCACATCAACCCTCGTAGCGTGAGAGATGCCTTCTGTGGCTTGATTCCGCGTAAAAATTTGAGACGCCGCGCAAAGGTAGAAAAAGGTGAATTGCATGAAAAAACTTATGACACTCGTGGCTGTACTCAGCTTGACCAGCATCGCCTGGGCGGGATCGAATCGCGAAGCAACAGACGACCGGCTGGATCATGCCGGACGCGTCATCCATGAAATCATGGCGGCTCCCGACAGAGGCATTCCGGAAGAGGTCCTCGAGCATGCCAAGTGCATCGCCGTTGTGCCCCACATGCTCAAGGGCGGCTTTGTCTTCGGCGCGGAGGGCGGCCGCGGTGTTGCCACCTGCCGCACCTCAGCCGGCTGGAGCGCTCCGGCGTTCTTCACCATCACCGGCGGAACCTGGGGATTGCAGATCGGCGTCGAAGGCATTGACCTGGTCATGATCATCCAGAACGAAGACGGGATGAAGCACCTCATCAACAGCAACTTTGAGCTCGGCGGCGATGCCTCCGCGGCAGCCGGCCCGGTTGGCCGTCACGCCTCAGCCGATACCGACTGGAAACTCAACACCGAAGTCCTCACCTACTCGCGCGCCAAGGGCCTTTTTGCCGGACTGACTCTCACCGGCGCAGCCATTCGCCGCGACGACGACTCCACCCGCGCCATTTACCATCATGACGTTCCTACCCGCCACATTCTGAACGGCGAGGAAGCCGTGCCGGCTTCCGCTCAATCGTTCCTTGACGCGGTCATGAACGCCAAGGCGCAGGCGCTTGCTTCCAACTAGTCACCATTCGTAAAAAGAGCGCCGCTGCGCCCGGAATCCTTTACCCCGTTCCGGGCGCACGCAGCGCAAAGGAGAGCTCATGCTCTGGACAATCTTTGTCATTCTGCTGGTTCTGTGGCTTCTCGGCTTCTCGCTGCACATCGGCGGCGCACTCATCCACCTGCTCATCGTGATCGCCGTCGTCGTGCTCATCTTCAACCTCATCAGCGGCCGCAGAGCCCTCTGAACCCGGCGGGAAACCACCGCCTCAATGCCCCCCGGCGGGCTCCCACGGTTGCACCGGCACCGTCTCCTCTGCGTCACGGCCTTTCAACCGGTCGTATTCATACAGGTCGCTCGTCGTGCCCAGCGCTTCGTTGTAAAGGCTGATCGTCCCGATCGACTGGCTCAACTCCTCGCTGAACAAATGAATGGCCTGCAACTGGGCGTAGGTCGCCGGAAACTCGTACTTTGCGGTCTTCAGGAACTTCTGGTAGCCGCGGTCCAGCAATCGCGCCACCTCCCCGCCAAACACCGCTCCAGGGTGCTCCACGAAAGCCACCGGAGCTCCCTTCCCTGGGGCCAGCACCGCGCCCGCCCCGTGCTTGGTCACCAGCACAGCTCCTGCGACTCCGGCATACGGTGCCACATCGAAGGAGTGTGCGCGCAGCGTCTCCAGCGTCTGATCGAAATTAGGATTACGGGATTTTCGAGCCATTTTCATCTTCCAGTCTGCGAGGATAGTGATGCGGGATTTCTGCCCCCTTCAGTCTACCGAAATCCCTTGGCAAGCGGACCGCCCGGCGCGACTCTCAATGGAAATAGGCCCAAATCAAGGTGAACCCGGCACTTCACTTCCCGAGCGCATCGGCTCCACCCCGCTCATCCGCATCGATCGATTGGTCCGCGATCTCCCCGGCATCACTCTGCTCGCCAAGGCCGAGTGGGCCAACCCCGGCGGCAGCGTCAAAGACCGCGCCGCAGCGTCCATGGTTGCCGACGCCCGCGCCCGCGGCCTGCTTGCGCCCGGCAGAGTCCTGCTCGACGCCACCAGCGGCAACACCGGCATCGCCTTCGCCATGCTCGGCGCCGCCCTCGGCTTTCCCGTCCGGCTTGCCATGCCCTCCAGCGTCTCCCCCGAGCGCAAACGCATCCTCCGCGCCTTCGGAGCAAAAGTGGACTGGACCGATCCCGACTTGGGCTCCGACGGCGCCATCCGAAGAGCGCGGGAATTGGCCGGCAATCATCCCGACCGGTTCTACTACGCCGACCAGTATTCAAATGACGCCAATTGGCTGGCCCACTACCGCACCACCGGCCTTGAGATCTGGCAACAGACCGCCGGCCAGGTCACCCACTTTGTCGCCGGCCTGGGAACCAGCGGCACCTTCATGGGCACAACCCGCCGCCTCAAGGAGCTCAACCCAGCCATCCAGGCCATCAGCTTCCAGCCCGACTCACCCTTCCACGGCCTGGAAGGCCTCAAGCACATGGGCACATCCATCGTCCCGGCCATCTATAACCCCCACCTCGCCGACCGCAATCTCGAAATGGAGACTGAAGCCGCATACGACATGGTCCGCCGTTTGGCGCGCGAAGAAGGCCTGCTGGTTGGAATCTCCGCCGCCGCAGCCGTGGCCGCCAGCCTCAAGATCGCAGAACAAGAAGCCTCCGCCGGCCGCCAGGCAGTCATCGTGACCGTCTTGCCCGATAGCGCCGACAAATACCTCAGCGAACGATTTTGGGAGGAGGGTGGATGGGCATACTCCATTTGACCTACACCCAAAATGCCCCGTGCCCCATCCTCGCGACTTTTTTCTGTCGCGAGGGTGCGAAATCGCGAAACCCGACCTGCCAGGTTGGGAAGGAATCATGAGCACACTGCGTCTCTCACAAGCCATCTACGACCAGATCCGGGCCCACGGCGAGCAGACCTACCCCCACGAGTGCTGCGGCGCTCTCCTCGGCCACTCCACTCCGAAAGGCTGGCACGTCCACTCCGCCGTCTCCGCCGGCAACACGCGCACCGACTCCGCCCATAACCGCTACCATATCTCTCCGCTCGAACTGGTCAGGATCGAGCGCGAAGCCCGCCGCCAGGGGCTGGACATCGCCGGATTCTACCACTCTCATCCCGATCACCCGGCGCAATGGTCGAACACCGACTTTGCCGAAGCCCACTGGCTGGGCTGCTCCTACGTCATCACCGAAGTCGCCCACGGCGAAGCCGCCGTCACCAACTCCTTCCTGCTGGCCGGCGCAACCGAGGAAGACAAGCGTTTCGAGCAGCAAACCATCCTGATAAAAGAAATGCCGCCCAATGCGCGTCGCGATTCCTGATTGACCTCTGAAGAATCCTGCCCCTTGCCACTCCCGCCTGAATCACCACAAAACAGACGGATCGAACCACAAGTGTTGTGTAAATTCTCGCTAAAGGCAGTGATCGCCCTTTACACGCCGCACCGCCAACCACGATAATTGCCGCACTCTAAGAGCCACGCGCGCGCCTCCCCTCTCCCTCATCGCGGGTGTTCTCCGAGCAAGCCAAGGAGGAATCTGTCCATGAAGAAAATCAGCCCCGTCCTGTTGGGATTGTCCATCGCCATCGCTGGCACATCCCTGGCCGCGGCGCAAGATACCGCAACCCTGCCCAAGGTTTTGCAGATCACCCGGGAGTACACCAAACCCTACAAAGGCGACGCCGCGCACGACAAGACTGAGAGCGCCTTTGTCCAGGCCATGACCCGCGCAAAATTCCCCGTGTATTATGAGGCCTTCAAATCGATGTCAGGCAAGTCGCGGGCCTTGTACTTCACCCAATACGACTCGTTTGCCGATTGGGAAAAGGCCAATAAAATTGTCGCCAAGAACCCCACCCTCGCTGGCGATTTGGAGCGGGCAGGCATTGGGGATGGCGAACTGCTGGATGAGGTCGACTCCGTCGTCTATGTCCGCGACGACGAATTGAGTTACCACCCGCACGCTGACATCTCCCATGCCCGCTACATGGAGATCGAGGTCTTCGAGGTTCGCCCCGGCCGCACCGGTGAGTTTCGTGAAGCTGCGAAGATGGTCAAGGCCGCGCACGACAAAGCCGGAGATAGCGCGCACTGGGCCATGTTCCAGATTGCCTTCGGAGCCGAAAGTGACACCTTCGTCGCGCTCTCCGCGGACAATTCCATGGCCGATATCGATACCGGTTTCGCCAACGGCAAGAAATTCGCGGATGCCATCGGCGAAGACGGCATGAAGAAGCTCGACCATCTCTCCGCAGAAGCGATTGCAAGCTGGCACAATGAGTTGTTCTCCGTCAACCCCAAGCAGAGCTACGTGAGCCCTGACTGGATCAAGGCTGAGCCGGATTTCTGGAAGCCGAAGTCCATGGCCGCTCCCGCCGCCAAAGCAGCGGCAGAGAAGAAACCCACGCCCTAAGCGACACCGGACAAACCTCGCAGGTCCAACCAGGCAATCCCACTCACCCCACCAACGGCTCCGGCTTCCCCGGAGCCGTTGTCGCTTTTCCCAAGTCCAATTCGGCCCGGAAATCATCAAAAGGTTGCGAGGCAAGGAACGAGAGCCGATGACCATCTTCATTCCCACACCGTTGCGCCTCTACGCCGGCGGGGCCAATTCCGTTGATATCGAAGCGGCCACCGTCGCCGAGGCCCTCGAAGCCCTAACCAAGAACTATCCCGATCTGCGCAAGCACCTGTTCACTCCCGAAGGGAAGGTGCGCGCATTTGTTAACCTGTATCTAAACGACGAAGACGTCCGCTACCTGCCCGCCAAGGAAGCTACCGCCGTAACCGCCGCCGACACGCTCTCCATCATCCCCTCCATCGCCGGCGGGTACTAGCCGGGAACGGGCAGCTAAGGCTGAAGTCTGCGCCGGAACGAATCCTAACTGTTCACTAATCGCTATCCACTATCCACTAAAAGGATCCCATGCCGACCATCACCGAATCCGCCGCCCTCCCCGAGCTCACCACCGACGACCTCTCCCGCTATTCGCGCCACCTCATCCTGCCCGAAGTCGGCATGGAGGGCCAGCGCCGTCTCAAAGCCGCCCGCGTCCTCTGCGTGGGCACCGGCGGCCTGGGCTCGCCCCTGGCTCTTTATCTCACCGCCGCCGGCATCGGCACCCTTGGACTCGTCGACTTCGACGTCGTGGACGCCAGCAATCTCCAGCGCCAGATCATTCATTCAACAAAGGACATTGGCCGCAAGAAGATCGACTCCGCCGAAGAGAAGCTCTCGGCCCTCAATCCGGCCATCAACATTGTTAAGCATGAGACCATGCTCACCAGCGCCAACGCCCTCGACATTCTCAAGGACTACGACATCGTCGCCGACGGGACGGACAACTTCCCCACCCGCTACCTGGTCAACGACGCCTGCGTCCTGCTCGGCAAACCCAACGTCTACGGCTCCATCTTTCGCTTCGAAGGCCAGGCCAGCGTATTCGCCACCGAGGCCGGCCCCTGCTACCGCTGCCTCTACCCCGAGCCCCCGCCGCCCGGCCTGGTTCCCAGTTGCGCCGAAGGCGGGGTGCTCGGCATTCTCCCCGGCCTGGTGGGCGTCATCCAGGCCACCGAGGTCATCAAGATCATTCTCGGCAAGGGCGAATCGCTGGTCGGCCGCTTGCTCCTGGTCGACGCGCTCAACATGCGTTTCCGCGAACTCAAGCTGCGCAAAAATCCCGAATGCCCGGTCTGCGGAACCAATCCCACCGTCACCGCGCTCATCGACTACGAGCATTTCTGCGGCATCGTCCCCGAAACACCTCAGGAGAAAAACTTGAAGAACGGAATCCCCCAGCTCACCGTAAAGGAGCTCAAAGCCCGCCGCGATGCCGGCGAAGACATCTTCCTGCTCGACGTCCGCGAGCCTTACGAAGTCCAGATCGCACAGATCGGCGGCAAGGTCATCCCGCAAAATGACGTTCCCCAGCGCCTCGCCGAAATCCCCCGCGACCGCGAGATCGTCGTCCACTGCCGTAGCGGCGCGCGCTCGCAGCGTATCGCCGAGTTTTTGAAGCAATCCGGCTATCAGAATGTCGTAAATCTAGCCGGCGGCATCCTCGCATGGTCCGGCGAGATCGATCCATCTGTGCAAAAATACTGACACGGAGCGGAGTTCTCCGCCGCATGAGCACCTTTCTTGAAATTCCGGCGCTGTCCCCGCGCAGCATCGCATTGCATCCTCCTCTCAGCGATGAGGAGTTCGAGCGCCTTTGCGAAAGCTGCGAATTTGGTTCTGTCGAACGAACCAGGGAAGGAACGATCATCGTGGACCCACCGGCGGGAGGAATGACCAGCAGCGGCAACGCCGAAATTACGCGACAGCTAAGCAATTGGTGGAGGAATCACCGGCAAGGACGCGTCTTCGATTCGAGCGCCGGCTTTTTCTTGTCCGACACCTCGGTTCTCAATCCAGATGCCGCCTACGCAACCGCCGCTCAATTGAAAAGCCTCTCTCGCAATGAATTGGCCCGCTTTCCGCGTCTCGCTCCGGCCTTCGTTCTCGAACTCTTATCCGTCAGCGATAGCCTCCAAAAGACGCAGAAGAAGATGGAAGCCTGGATGTCCAACGGGGTTGAGCTTGGTTGGCTCGTGGACCCCTACGCTAGAAACGTTCACATCTACGAGCTGGGGGCCGCGTCCCGCATCGAGACAGGGACCCAGGTAGCCGGCTCCGGCCCGGTCGCGGGATTCGTCCTCGACCTTGAAGAGGTTTGGCGCTGCTACGAGTAGTCGTCCACGAAGTGCTCTGGCCAGCGCCGCTTGAAAGCAAAACCGCCAAGGAGCAAGCATGATCAGGGTTTCGTTCTTCTACCCCAACAAGCCTGGGAGCCGCTTCAACCCCGACTACTACATCGACAGCCACATGCCGCTCGCCATCCGTCTGCTCGGATCGGCCCTGAAGGGCGTATCCGCGGAAATCGGCCTCAGCGGTGCGATGCCGGGAACACCGCCGCCCAACGCCGCCATCGCCTCATTTACCTTCGAATCCGTTGAAGCTTTCACGGCCGCCGTCATGCCCCATTACATGGAGCTACAGAGCGACATCCCCAACTACACCGACATCGAGCCCATCGTCCAGATCAGCGACCTGAGAATCTCCCAGTAGAGTCAATCGGTGACGCAATACAACCTTCGTCAGCCTGCCGAAGAGGACTGCCCCACCGCAGGTGGTCAGTGCGCCATCTCCACCGGCCCGGACCGCAGCGTCTCGCTGCTCCTGCCGTTCTCGTCCAGCTTGCCGAAGATCATCTTCCCGCTCGCCGTCTGCAGCACGCTGGTTACGGAAATCTCCACTGCCTTGCCGATCAGCTTGCGCGCGTGATCCACCACCACCATGGTGCCGTCGTCCAGGTATCCGACCCCCTGGTTGAACTCCTTGCCCTCTTTCAGGATGAGCACGTTCATCTTCTCACCTGGCAGAACCACCGGCTTCAGCGCATTGGCCAGGTCGTTGATGTTTAGCACTTCCACATGATGCAGGTGCGCCACCTTGTTCAGGTTGAAGTCGTTGGTCACCACCTTGGCCTCCCACTTCTTGGCCAGTTCCAGCAGCTTCAGGTCAACCTCGCGGATAGACGGAAAATCGTCCGGCACAATCTGCACCTGGATGTTGTCGCTGGACTGCATCCGTTGCAGCATGTCCAGGCCGCGCCGCCCGCGCTGCCGTTTCGACCCATCGGTCGAGTCGGCGACCACTTGCAGTTCCCTCAGCACAAACTCCGGCACCACCATCATCCCGTCAATGAATCCGGCCTCGGCAATGTCGGCGATGCGCCCGTCGATGATGACGCTCGTGTCCAGCACCTTGGCAGATTTGCGCGTCGGCTTCTCGCCGGAAAAGATGGTGCCCAGCGCCGCCGGGTTCAGCAGGTCGCCCTTGCTGGCGCCTACGAGCAGGCCCACATAGGTCATCAGCAGCAGCACAAAGATCTGCAGCGTGGCGGAACTCGCCTGTCCCAGCGGCGCGGACTTCAGCACCAGGCAGAAGAGGAACGCGCCAAAGATGCCCAGCACGCTGCCCACCACCGCGCCGATCAGGCGGCGCAGCGTGAGCGCTCGCACCCTCATCTCAAACAGGATTACGGCGCCGGCCGCTATGGCGCCCGCACCGGCACTCACCCATCCATCCAGGCCGAACGGGTGAAGGAAATAACAAACCCCGGCAAGAAGGGCTACAAAGAGGAAACGAAGCAGAATGAGGTCCATAAAAAGCCAACTCCGCTAGCGCTGGGGAAAGAAACTCCAGCCTGGGCATAAGTGGCGAGTATGCCCACTTCCCTGTGGACTCGTCAAGCGAAGACTTGCATCCATCGCCGAGCAGGCATCCGATTAGGACAATGAAAGCGTTATCAGACGCGGAGGAAACCGGCTACTGCTTGTTCACCTCAATGTAATAAAGATCAGTCGCCACCTGAAAATCGTCCTTGCCCAGCGCCGTCTGCATCCACTGCCACTTCGTCGTCGGATGGATAATCTCCCACTTCCCGGCCGCGCCCACCTTCACCGGCAGGTCAAAGGCGTCCTCATCCGCGTCCCACTTGTACATCACCATCCCCGGCGCCTCGCCAAACAGCAGCTCCAGCCGCGGGATATGCGCATGACGCAGATACTGGTTGAAGATTGGCGTCAGGTTCATCCCCGTGTGCAGGTTCCACCACGCCACTACATCCTCCGTCACGATGTTCTGATACTTGAAATGCTGGTAGAACTTGTGCAGCAGGGCCCACCATTTTGTATCGTCGTTCACCACGCTGCGCAGCGTGTTGATCATCAGCGCACATTTGAAGTACTGGTCCTCGGTAGGCTCCGCATTCACCCCGCGCTCGGCCACAATGGGCCGCATGTTCGTCACCTTCGGCTTCAACCCGCCCAGGTATTTGAGAGCATCGTCATGCCCCCAGCGGTATTCCACATACAGCGTTTCCAGATACGTTGTCCACCCCTCGTGAATCCACATGTCCGAGGGGTCCTGCGCGGTAATGCTGTTGCCAAACCACTCATGCCCGCTCTCGTGGATGATGATGAAATCGAATCGGGTGTTGATCCCTACACCCGTCCAGTCGCGCCCCAGGTAGCCATTCTTGAACAGGTTGCCGTAAGTCACAGCACTTTGGTGCTCCATGCCCGAATACGGCGCCTCCACCAGCTTGTACCCGTCCTTGATAAACGGATACTCGCCGAAGTAATGCTGATAAGCCTCGATCATCCCCCTGGCCTGCGCAAACTGCACCTTCGCCTTGTCCAGGTCCTCCGGCAGCACGTAGTAATCCATCGCCAGCTTGCCGCCTGAGGGCTCTTGCATCTCCTCGCCAAAGTGAACATAATTGCCGATATTCAGCGACACATCGTAGTTGTTGATCCCGTAGCTCACATGCCAGTCCCATCGCGTGTAGCCGTCGCCCAGGTCCGTCTTGCCCACAAGCTTTCCGTTCGACACATCCATCAGCTCATTCGGCACCGCCACGCTGATGTCCATCGACTCCCCTTCGTCCTTCCACTGGTCCTTGTCCGGCCACCACATGCTCGCGCCCGTGCCCTCGCACGCCGTGTTGATCCACACATGTCCGCTCGGATCTTTCTTGAACGTCATGCCCCCGAACCGCCCCGTTTCCTCCGGGTGTCCGGAGTAATAAAAGTCGATGGAATAAACCCTCCCTATGCGCAGCGTCTGAGGAAAATCGATGAACACCGCTCCCGTGTCACGTTCGTACTTGAGCGCCTTGTCGCCAAATAGAATCTTGTCGATCGTCAGCGTATCGCGCAGGTCGATTTGAATGCGCGTCCCATCCTTGAGCATTTTGAAGCGGATGGTGTTCTTCCCGCTCACCCACTGCTTCTCCGGATCGACGCGAATGTCCAGGTGGTAATAGAGCAGGTCGTTATTCGCGCGAAACGGCCCGTAAGCGCCGCGCAAAAAGTCGTAGCGCGTGGGCAGCGGTGCCGCCGCATCGATCGGCCTTACATGCTGCTGCCTCTGCTGCGCCGCAGCCTCAGCGTCGGGCCTTGCGATCGCTTGCGCCGTGGGAACAGGGCCGTCCGGCTTGGTCTCCGCCTGCTGCGCATTGAATGCTGGAAACGCCGCCAAAGCCCCTGCCGAAAAGACTAGAACGCAAATATGAGTTCGAAAGCCAAAATATCGCATGGCGTTATCCTAACTTCCTGCCCCAGCACCGGCACAGAAACCACGCATTCAATCCCGGCCCCTAGACATTCCCCATCCGCATCTGCTCCGCCAGATACTCCGCCGACCGCATCGCCAGCGCCAGAATCGTCATCGTCGGATTCTGCCATCCCGCGCTCACAAACGCAGCCCCATCCACCACAAACAGATTCTTGATGTCGTGGCTTTGGTTCCACTTGTTCAGCACGCTGGTCTTCGCGTCGTCCCCCATGCGGCACGTGCCCAGCTCGTGAATGCTGTATCCCGGCGGATTCGGATCGTAATTCTTCACCAGCACTTCAAACCCTGCGTCCTCTGCGAGCGCAACGGCAACATTCACCGCATCGCGCGCCATGTTGAATTCGTTGCTGGTGTATTTTGTCTCGATGCGCAGCGCCGGAATATCCCATGCATCCACTTGAGTCTTGTCTATGCTCACATGGTTCTCATGCCGCGCCAGCACCTCGCCCATGATCCCCGCTGAAAGCGTGCTGCCGTAATAGCTGTCCAGCTGGTTCTGCAATTCCTCTCCATACGCCGCAAAGTAATGCGGAGCCGCAGGCCCGGTGTTTGAGTAAATATTCAGCGCGTAGCCGCGAGCAAACTCCTTCGCCTTCGAGTCGATGTTGCGAAAGCGCGGAATCAGCCCTCCTCCGCCCATCACATCCGGAGTGCCTTTTCTGTCACGGGCGTCCGGCACCGAACAAATCATCCCCGCGCCATAGATCTGGTCAATCAAGTAATGCCCCATCACCCCGCTGGAGTTGCCAATCTTCGAGTTCAATAACAACCGCGTGCTCTCCAGCGTCCCCGCTGCGACCACCACCACGCGCGCCTTCACACTCATCTCGCGCCGCGAAAGCCTGTCGATAAAATGCGCCTCGTTCACCAGGCCGGTGTTCTTGTCCACGCTCAGCTCGCGCACCACCACGTTGGGAATCGCGCGCAACTTGCCGGTCGCAATCGCATCCGGCAGCAGCAGGTTCACCGAACTCGCCAGCCCGTCCACTCCCAGCGAACTGCGTGCCTTGCACACCCGCACGCCCATCTTCTCCCCGGCCGCAACATAGCGCTGCATCGAACTCGACCACGGAGAGTTATCGGGAACGAAGTTTCCATCCGGATACTGCGGCAGCCCATATGCGCGGCCAGTTACACGAAAGATTTCTTCCACGCGCGAGTAGTACGGGGCAACATCGGCGAGCGAGATCGGCCAGTCGTCCCCGTAGCCGTCGTGCGACTTGCCCTTGAACTCATAGTCGCTCAACCGAAACGACTGCCGGGACCAGAACAGCGACCTTCCGCCGAACAGCCGAACCCGCACCCAGTTATACGGCTTGTCGGCATCGTAGGTGTAAGGAACTTCCTTTTCATCCACCCACGTATTCGCATTGAATTCGTTCGACTGAAAAACATGCGGCAAAATCCCCGGCTGCTTGAAGCCGCGAAACGGCAGCGAAGACACCGGCTTCACTTCCGTGTCCTTGTGCACGTCCGCCACCGGCCCCGCGTTCAGCATCAGGCAGGAGATGCCCTTTTCGGTAAGAATCTTCGCCGCCATCCCCCCCGAGTGCCCGGAGCCGATAATCAGTACGTCAACCGTCTCGTCCGCCATCGCGCCTCATGTCTTTATTTGTTTTCCACTGGCCGCATCGCGCCCACCGCCGTGGTCAGGTCGCGATGCACATCCGGGTCCACCGGGTACCAATAAAGATCGACGCCTGTTGAATTGCGCCCCCTGGCGCGCGCCGCATCGTTCCATGCCTGCGAGTTGATGGTCGCAGTGCGAATATCCGTGTGCGCCGCGTTCACAAATTCCGCGTGTTCCTCGGTCGGCGGATGATCCGTCATCCACGTCCGCAGCCATGGCCGTATCAACGCATCCGCCTGAAGATTTGTCATCTTCGCAAACGCCGTGAAGAACCGGCGCTGCGCCTCGGCATCCAGCCAGTCCAAGCCCGACAGATACATCTGTTTGCGGTCCCGCGGCGACACGCCGATCAGAAAGTCAAGGAACTCCGGTGTCCCCGCGTCGAGCGCTCCCGGATACCCCTTCAGCGACGGCATCAGCACCTCGCAAAGCCGGCGCATCGTGGCCGTTTGTTGCTCATTGAAGAAGTGCGCATCGGTCTGCGCCACTGTGTCGGGCACCAGAGTGCTCAGTTGCAATGGCTTCACTTCCATCAACCCGCGCATCCACGGAACGGGCCCCGGCGCAACCGGCCCCGGCGCAGGCATGGTGTGCGCAGCCGTTGGTGGTGACGCCTGCGCCGCCCCAGTTGCCTGTTGTGCCGCCAGCGCCTTGGCCGAAGCCGATGCCGCCAGAATCCCTTTGACAAAATCACGCCGTCGCATAGTCCTCACCGCTCTCAGATTTTCGCATCAAGCGATGAGGTTAATGTCCGCAGCATGGATTTGCAAATGATTGTCTCTTCGCGCTATGCAAACAGCCAGCGTGTAGGCTAATCCGGCCGAGGTGGCCGTGATCGGCGATCAACGCGGTAGCGGGTGCCCCAGGCCTCGATTCTAAGACCTGGGACGGGCCTACGACGCAACCGCCAGTTCCGGCGCCTGCGTCGTCCGCACCGAACCCTTGCGCGGCCCGCGTTTGCGCGCGCTCATCACCTTGATTCGCTCCAGCAGCTCCTGCGGGCTGCAGTTCTTTTTCGCCAGCATCGCGTCGGCCGCATGGAGCTCGCTGCCCATCTTCTGCGGATCGCCCAGCAGAATCATCGGCACATGCGGCGCAATCTGCTTCAGCCGGTCCACCAGCTGGTTTCCATTCATCTGCGGCATGGCAAAGTCGGAGAGCACCAGGTCTACGGTCGACTCGGCAAAAATGCCGATCGCCTCCTGCCCGTTCAAAGCCGATAGAACCCGGTACCCGTTGGTTGCCAGCATGAACTTGAGTACGGAAAGCTCCTGTTCATTATCGTCTACGCAGAGAATTACCTTCTTCGGTCGCATGTCCTGGATGAACTCCTTCACTTTTCAATCTCTGGATGAATTCCGTCCAGCAACACTTCTCCCTTGCCCGCTCTTGGGCGGGCCGGCAGACATGGGCTGCGTGGTCCGGTTGCCGGAAACACAACAGACTCAACTGGTCGATACGTCGGAATGGCTTGGTGCAGCAGGACGGCAGGCGGGTGCGAGTCGTTCGCGCAATGCGGCATTCGACTTTCGATGCACAAAAAGTCAGCTATTGTTCGCGGTCAGTCAACATTTGCTACCTGGGTTAAGACCGGCGAGGTGTCGGTTAAATTGCTTCAATGAGAGCCAAGACTACGAGTCTCGGAAGCGCATGGGAAGAGAGAATGAGAGGCGAAAACAAGCCTGAAAATCCCCCTGTAACAAATAGAAATTAGCTAGTGTTAATGATTACCGTGATTTGGCTTGAGGAATCCCTGTGTAAACCATGTGCATCACGGCGTCCGAAGCATACCTTTTGCAACAAGAACAGTGCTTCCACCCACCCGCACATCGCTCACCTTCGCCGATTGAACCTGAGCCGAAAGGAACAAGTCGCTGGGCCGGCCCATCTCCACGCCTTGCCGCAGGTGAACGCGCGTTCCCGGCGCAACAACGCCGCGCTGCACAAGATAGCTGATCGCGCATCCGGCAGCTGATCCTGTGGCCGGATCCTCCCCGCCATTGAATTGCATGCGCGCCCGCCACGCGGGCTCATCGCCTCCCGTTGGTCCCAGCACATAAAACCACCGCGCACCGTGCACCCGCAGCCACTCCGGGGCTTCCTGCGCGTTTACCCTGAACCTTGCCAATGCCTTGTCGGACTTGAGCGCCACAATCGCAAATGTCGTTCCCGTCGAGACCAGTTGCGGCGGCAGCCCGGAGCCCAAATCCTCCACCTCCAGCCCCGTCAACCACGCTACTTCCTTCGCATCCAGTTCCGCTCCAAACTCCGGGTCCCGCTGCTTCATCTCGCCGAATTCCCCATCGTCGGAAAAGCCCACCGGCACAGCGCCCACATTCTGCGCCAGCGTCAAGGTATTCTCGCGCATTGTCCCCGGCGCATTCAACCGCAGCACGCTCGCCGTGCCCAGCGTCGGATGCCCGGCAAAGTTCAGCTCTTCCTGCGTGGTGAAGATGCGCACCCGCACACCCTCGCGCCGCTCAACCTCCGCCGCCCTGCGCTCTACAAACGTGGTCTCGCTCAGGTTGAACTCTCGCGCGATGGCCTGCATCCTTTCCGTCGTAAGGCAGGCAGTGTTCATGACCACCGCCAGAGGATTGCCTTCGAATTGCGTCTTCGTAAAAACGTCCACAATGAAGTATTCGAGTTCCACCAGGCCACTCCTGTTGTCGCTTCCAAGGATCATTATCAAGCCAATCGCCTGTGCGTGGCCTGTGCGAAACGGAAGCGATCCGGAAAAACCGGACTCCGTGACTTCTACGGAACCCATTGACCGCCCGTTTCGTATCCCTCATCAACATGGAACAACGCTACCCATGGTCGTGGGTTGAGGTGCAAGTCGCGGAAACGATGGGCGAATGGAATCGCTGCGCGCTGCCCTCGCTCCCACCCTCCGTCAGCTACACCAGGAGAGAGCAACGGGCGCACGAGAAGGCCTATGACATGGGCCTGCGCGCCGTACAGCGCGAGGGCAGGCGAGTGCCGCGGAACGCCGCCGAGCGCCTGCTCATGCAACAACGCATCGTCGCGCTCTTTCCTCGCTTCGCCTCCGTCGCACTGGGCCTCGACGACCAAGAGAACGCTCTCATCACCCATCGTTTTCTGCCCATCGGCACAGAACTGGCGCGTTGGGCGCGCCGCTTCGACCCAACTCTCTCCAACGCCGACGCCATCCAGGCTTGTCGCAACGCATGGACCTGTTGTGGCCTGCAGGCACTGCTCGGCAAGCCCATGGAACTTACTCCGTCCGTCCTCGCCTACAGCCTTCTCTATCCCTACAGCGATAACTATCTCGATCATCCCGGCCTTTCCACTGCTGTCAAAGTCGATTTCAGTGGGCGTTTCCGGCAGCGTTTATCCGGTCACAATCTCACGCCCGCCAATCCTCACGAATCCTCCGTCTGGACCATGGTCCAGCTCATCGAAGCGCAGTATCCCCGCACGCAATTTCCGCAGGTCTACGACTGCCTGCTGGCCATTCATCGCGCCCAGGAATCGAGCATCGCCCAGCTCAGAACAAGCTACCCGGCTAATAACTCTAAGTCTAGCTCGCTGGATAACTCCGAGTTACTCCGCATAAGTTGTGCCAAGGGCGGGACCTCCGTCCTCGCCGACGCATGTCTCACCCAACCCCTCCTCAACCCGGAAGAAATTCGTCTATCCTTCGAGTGGGGCGTGCTGCTCCAGTTCGGAGACGACCTGCAGGACGTCCGCGAAGATCTTCGCCGCGGCTCCATCACTCTGTTCACCCGCGCAATAGCGCAAGGCAAGCCGCTTGACTCGCTCATTCTCCAACTGCTCCATTTCAGCGACCGCATCGCCGGCCGCATGGATCGCATGCCCCACGGCGCGCCCAGTATCAAGAGCCTTTTGCGCATGAGTTGGCGCTCGCTTATCCTCATGGCCGTGGCCGACGTACAGGCTTATTGCTCTCCAACATTCCTCGCCGCGCTTGAACCCTGCTCATCCTTCCGCCTCAAGTTTCTCCGCGACCGCAATCAGAGCCTCACCGGCCGCGAAGCTCTCTACGACCTGCTCTTCGACGCATTTCTTGAAGCCGCGCCCAGCCACCGAAGCAACCTGCCCCAGCCGCGCAATTCTTTTCCGGCGTCTGATCGTAATACGATTCCTGAAATGCGCACCCTGACCAGTTCATTCGCCTGATACTGCCGGCAAGCGCAGCGCAGGCAAGCCCGAGCGAAGCGAACGCGTACCAGTTCGCGCCCGTCGAGGTTCATCCGCTTGATTCTCTCCCCCGCTTGACAAGCCTTCGATCACACCCTACTCTACGAATACCCGCCCAAGGGACGCACGAGTTTCTCTTTCGGCAGGAAAAGGATTTCGATGGCCCACATGTTCACTCCCGCCTGCTGTCTACGCTGCCGCTGTCAGGGCTGCGCCGCGCGGGCGTGTTATCTGGGCTAGCTTCGAGCCGAACCAATCGGCATCCAGACCACCCACCCGCCGCACAGCGTGGTGGGTTTTGATTTTAGGGACTAGGGACTAGGGACTAGGGACTAGGGACTGAGGGACTTGGGGACTGAGAAACTAAGTGCGGGACAAGCCTAAAGCTGGCGTCGATTTCTAGTCCCTATGTCCCTAGTCCCTCAGTCCCTGCTTCTAAGCACCGGTGGCGAAGTGGCTAACGCGCAGGTCTGCAAAACCTGTATACGTGGGTTCAATCCCCACCCGGTGCTCCAAATATCAGCAATAAAAAGAAAGGGCCTCAGACTCCCGCCGGAGTCTGAGGCCCTTTTCCATCTCTCGATTCTCCCGCGCGCAAAGTCGCAGCCAAAAAAATCAGAGCGCGATCATCGGCCGTGGCATCCGCGTTCTCGCGCGATCCAGAAAAATCCTCATGCGCAGCGCTTCTGCCCGCTGCACGGCAACCAGCCGCATCTGTCTGCGGATATGATCGAGGTCTTCCAGCGCCGACACCTGCGCCTCATCGAATTCAGCATCCCGCTCCAGTCGCGCAATCCGATCTTCCACTGTGCGGCGAAAGCGGGGACTGATCTCAAACCCTTCATTGGCGGCACAATTGGTAATCATGGCATGTACCTCGAACCTGGATTCCTGAGGCTGAAAAATATTTCTTCGCAGGCCTCATGTTTTTTCTGCTTGTGCCGATACTAGAGAAGAGACCTAAGCAGCGCCAGATTACGGTTGAGCATACCCGTTCGTTACCTGCTGTCCTGAAATCGGACAGCGATAAGCTGCCAAGGCGCCAATTCCGTTGCCGGCACCCTACTCGGCCGGCGGTATCGCAAAGTACCCTTTGCGCACCTGCACCTTCATTCCGTCCTTGCACTCCACCGTCACATGCCGAAACGTCCCGTCCAGTTTGATGTTCGAAGGCGTATAGGTGGCCACGTACTGGGTGCGCAACTCGTCTTCAATCTGCTGGAACGCATCTTCCAGCTTCTTGCCGTTATTTCCCACGTCAATCAACCGTCCGCCGGTCTCCTCCGTCAGCTTCTTCATGGCTGAGTAGCCGCTGTAGCCAAAGCCGCCGTAGAAACCGCGGTCGGCAATCAGAATCGTGTAGACGATCACGTTCGATTTCTGCGCCGCCGAAATCGCTTCCTGAATCTTGTGCTCGCTGCCCTCGTCTTCGCCGTCCGTCAGCAGGATCATCGCCTTGCGCCCCGACTCCTGGTTCATCTTCTCCTTTGAGGCCAGGTACACCGCATCGTAGAGCACAGTCCCCTTGGGCGCGCCAATCGAAGGAATCGTTCCGCCGCCGGCTCCGGGAATGCCGCCGCCGCCGCCGCCGGCGGTGTTGATTTGTGCCTTGTCCATGGCGTGCGAAAGCATCCGCGCGCTGTTGGTAAAGTCCTGCAGCATGTCCACGTTCACGTCGAACGACAACAGGAACGCCTCATCCTTTTTCTGTAGCACCCGCTCCAGAAACTCGCCGCCCACCTGCTGTTCGAGCGGCAGCACACGATACTGGCTGCCCGAAGTGTCCAGCAGAATGCCCAGCGTCAACGGCTGGTGCGTCTCGGCAACAAATGTCTTCAGCTTCTGCGGGACTTTATCTTCGGATACGGTGCAGTCGTCCTTGGTCAGGTGCGGAACCAGGTTGCCCTGCTTGTCCTTGACGGTAAAAAACATGTCCACCAGGTTCACTTGCAGCTTGAACGTGGCCACCGACTCATCGCTTTCCGGCTGAGCCGGCGCCGTGCTCACCGGTGGCGCATCCGGCGAGGGCGCAAGTTGAGCCCAGCCCGTGCCGGATACCGCCGGCAGGCCGATCAACAACGCGGCTATTTCCAACCAACTGCGCATTCTGGTCCGTTAGACGAAATTAGAACTCCGAAGAAAGCATACCTGAACTGTTTGCAGGCGGGCAGGCAACCTGCACACCACTGGCGCGTCTGATACTCTGACGGTTGCATCTAAGCATTTGACGAGTCACGGCCTTCCGCTTGCATTCGCGGACCGGGCATCAGTCTTAGAATAAGAACTGCAAGCATTTGGCTGGATGCGCATTTCGGGAGGGCGGGATACCTGTGAAGTTTGGTTGGTCGGCAATGGCGCTCGCGGCGCTTCTGAGTTTCAACCTGAATCTGAGCCCGGCAGCCTTGGCTCAGCAGCAAACCCCCGTCCCCGATGCCCCTGCTCCCCAGGCGCCCAAGCCTTTTTCCGACGTAAACGGCCCCATCACCCCCGGCCTCGGCGCGGGCAAGGAATCGCCCACCTCCACTTCGTCAGGCGACAGCCCGTCCCAGGCCCCCGAGCCGGGAAGCCAGGCCCCTACTCCGGAAGGCAAAGACACCGTCCAGACCACTCCCCCGGAGATGCTGAGCGCAGCGGACACCGCGACCAAGCTGGTGATCAACGCCACCTACGTCGAAGTTCCCGTCACCGTCAAGGACAACAAGGGCAAGCTGGTTGCCGGCCTCACCTGGCGCGATTTCAAGGTCTACGAAAACAACACCCGCGAGCCCATCAGGATCTTCACCGTCGATCCCACTCCGCTCTCCATCGCTTTTGTAATTGACCAGAGTATGACCAGCGATGTGATGGACAAGGTCAACAACTCCCTCGACGCCATTCAGGGAGCGCTCGCTCCTTACGACGAACTGGCGGTCTACTCTTACAGCAACGGCGCCCAGGACCGTTCGCACGGCTTTACGGGTGCCCAGAGTACGCGCGCTCCGTTCGTGCTGTCCATGGCCAAGTCCGCCGGAACCGACATGCAGGTCCCCATCAACAGCGGCCCCCTGGCCGGTTGCCCGATTACCCAGAACGGCGCCTGCGTCGATCCCAACATCCAGCCCGGATTTTCCGCCGGCGGGGGCGGCAGCGGCAACGTCCAACTCATCCCCAAAGAGATTCACACCCTCAACGACGCTATTCTGGCCGCCGCCAAGGAACTCTCGAACCGCCCCAAGGGCCGCCGCCGCGTGATCTATGTCATCTCCGACGGCAAGGAATACGGCAGCAAAGCTACCCTCAAAGAGGTAGTTCGTTACCTGGAGACCAACAGCATCACCGTTTACGGCACGCTGGTCGGCTCCTCCGCCACGTGGGGCGAGGGTTACCTGAGCAAGTTCCACTTGCCCTTCACCATGTACGACAACATTCTCTATAAGTACATCGCCGCCACCGGCGGGCAGGCAGACTCCGAGCGCAACCTCAACGGCATCGAAAAGAGCTACGCCGACCTCGCCAAGGACGCGCGCAACCAGTACACCCTGGTCTACGCCAGCCACGAATCGCCCTATGACAGCAAGTTCCGCAAGATTGACGTGCGCGTCGACCGTCCCGGCCTGGACGTAACCGCCAAGCTAGGCTACTACCCCTCGGCCCTGATGTCCCGCTAGGCGTGAATCCCTCCGCAACCGCCGGCCTCGGCCTGCTCTCCGCCGCCAGTTGGGGCGGTTCCGACTTCATCGGCGGCCTGGGCGCGCGCCGCGCTCCCGTGCTTCTCGTCGTTGCCTCTGGCCACCTGGTCTCTTTGCTCGTTCTGCTGGCCGTCTGCCTGGGCGCTCATCTCACCCTCCCCGGCCGTCACGATCTGCTCTTCGCCGCCATCGGCGGATTTGAAGGCGCCATCGCCCTTGCCCTCTTTTATCGCGCGCTCTCGATGGGCGCCATGGGCCTCACCGCAGCCCTCACCGGCCTGCTCACCGCCCTGGTCCCGGTCCTCTTCTCGCTATTGCACGACGGCCTGCCCACCCCGCTCACCGCAATTGGCCTCGCCATTGGCCTGGCTGCCATCTGGCTCATCACCCATTCCCCAGCCACGGATAAAACAAAAACAGCCGGCACTCCGCCAATTGCGCTCCTGCTCGCAGCCCTGGCCGGCCTCGGCTTCGGCACCCAGTTGATCTTGTTCAAATTTGCCTCCGGTGGCGGCATCTTTTGGATCATGACCTCAGCCCGCTCCGCCGGCGTTATCGCCATGGTGCTGGTGCTCCTGGTCACGCCTCCAAAAGCCGCATGGCGCGGCTTCTGGCTCTTCGGCATCCTTGCCGGTTCGCTGGATACCGTCGGCAACCTGTTCTACATCCAGACCACTCGCCTAGGCCGACTCGACGTAGCCGCCATGGTCTGTTCGCTCTATCCGGCCGGAACCATGCTGCTGGCTGCGTTCGTCCTGCGCGAATGGCCCACGCGCCGCCAGTTCGCCGGCATCGCCCTGGCTCTCGCAGCCGTGGCCCTGCTCAGTATTTAGCGCGAATCAGGACGCAGGCGGAATCCAGCCCGACCCCTGCGGCGGCCGCCTGAGGGCAGGCCAATCGGAAAACGCAACAACAAACAACACAGTAATGCCCACAAACGGCACCAGCATCAGAAGGCTCAATGCCGGTGAAAGGCCCGCCTTCTTGAATATCTGCCAGTACGGAACAACTGCGATAAGCGTGAACGGGATGAACAATACCATCAGAACGAGCAAGTGCCACGGTTGCAACAATTCTCCCATGATCGGAATCTCCTTACGCCTTCACCCGCTTTGCTGCGAGATGATCAGCAAACTCCGGCAAACTCCGGAAAACTCCGGGCAGGAACCAATTTTCCAGGTTTTCCGATTGCGGGGATTATACCCAATCGCCAACTCCCTGGACGCAAAGAGGCCTGTGCATCCGCACAGACCATCTGGGGTTCATCCGTCAATTCGGGAAAATCACGCGGCGTCAGCCGGGTTCGCGGGAGGCGCCAAACCCCGGACCTCCAAGGAGAACACTCAAATTCTACTTTGGATCTTTGTCCGTTGGAGTCGTGTTCGTCGGAGGAGGCGGGGGCGGCGGCGCGGGGTCCGACACACCGCGGATGCCTTCCTTGAAGCCCTTCAATCCCTCGCCCAGACCCTTGCCCAGTTCCGGCAGACGCTTGGCGCCAAAAAGCAAAAATGCAACCACGGCCAGCACGATCAGGTGCCAAGGCTGAAGTAGATCGCCCATTTCATCCTCCGCGCGCCAGACAGTCCCGACACGCAATCTCAAGTGGTATTGTCGCACAAAGCCGGCTATCGTGGAGTGAGTTGGATCACCACATGCATTCCGCGTACGGCCCGGTCCCTCCTCAGGATTCGGCTCCGTGCCCGATCCTTGCGCCTTTTTCCCTGCGCAGGGGTGGGAAACCAGAAACCAACTGGCGCGCAAGCGCCGTCTGCGCCACAGCCGGTGGCAGGTGGTTAGTTTACCTGCGCCGGCTTCCCCAGCCGCTCTGTCACCATGGCGAAAAACGCGCGCAGGTCTTCCTCTTCGCCCACCGTCAGCCGCCGGTAAACCTTCAACAGCGGAAACAGCCGCGATCCTCGCACATCCACTGCCGGAACGGCCACCATCCCGCCCGGATACTGGGTCATCTCCCAACTCCCCGCGTAGCGCCGCCGCAACACCTCGCCCAGGTAACTGCCCCACAGGCGCGACTCGAAGTCCACGTCCAGTTCCGGGCTCTCCCCCACCAGTACCAGAACATCGTCCAGCGCGTCGATCGACTCCGCCGTAAAGTCCAACTTCTGCTTGAACTCGCGCCTGGCGAATTCCGCCGCGGCCTGCGCGTACCCCTCCATCATGCTTCCCAAATCGGGATACGTGGCCGATTCCAGCCGCTTTCGGACTTCGCCGTTGCTCGACATCCAGTCTCCAGATTAAACCCCAGCCGCCCGCATTCGGCGGTAACCAAGATGGAATGACCTCGCACCTTTGTGGCAGACTGAATCAGGACCTGTGAACACTGCATCGTCCTTGCGAACATGGGCGTCTAAAGTTGTGGAGGGTTTCGTGTCCAAGACAATCAAGCTTCTCGCCCTGGCCGCTCTCGTGGCCGTGGGCGCCGTCAACGCCCGCTCGGCGAATCGCGAAATCTATCCAGATTCCGGCCAAGCCAAAGCCGACCTCGCTTCCGCCCTCAAGACCGCCGCGCAAACCCACAAGCGCGTCCTGCTCGACTTCGGCGGCAACTGGTGCGGAGACTGCCAGGTGCTGGACCTTTACTTCCACAACGCCCAGAACCTGCCCATCCTGGAATCCAACTTTGTCCTGGTCCACGTCAACATCGGCCACATGGACATCAACCTCGACATCGCCAGCCAGTACCGGATACCGCTCGAAAAAGGCGTCCCCGCCGTTGCCGTCCTCAGCGACAAAGGCAAGCTGCTCTATAGCCAGAAGGGCGGCGAATTCGAAGCCATGCGCCGCATGGACCCCTCGTCCGTAACCAGCTTTCTGGTGCAGTGGAAGCCCGCCAGGGAAGGCTGCTCCGCCGTGATGGTCAACTGCTAAGCCAGTTGCCGGGGTTTAAAGCGTGCGAAGGAATTGATGGAACTTGGAGGCATGGGGCGAAGCATTCCCAACTTTGTCCGGGTCAATTAGTGCCAGCAGAGCGAATCCATGTTTCGTCTTGTGGTACTCCTCTTTCTGGGTCGGCCTCGAAGCGTGCTTCAGGCACGGCTCCAAATCGTTCTTCAGGATGGCCCCAATGTTGGTCGGGCTACCTCGAAGGCCTTTCGCTAGAAATCCACCATCGTAATAATCCGCTAGCGCCTTGCGATCTGCGAGAAACCATGCTTCCATCGCCTGAACCATTAGAAAGACTTTGTGACGGCCAAGGACAGGAAACTTCCAGCCGTCGCGAACGCGAAGATGCTCAACCTGCGTTGCGACTCTTACGCCGTCTTCGGCATCGACCAACAGAACGCAGGCTTCATCCGCATCACTTCCGGAAACGGCTGTGATGAATCTGTCAAAAGTCTGCTGTCGGCCACCGCAAGCTACTATGCTTGGGCGGCGATTCAGAGGCGCAACCTTCTTGCAATAGTTGGCGAAACCTTCCTTGCAACGCCTGATCGTGTCCTTGTTGTCTCCGCCGCCCTCAACGTAAATTCGGACGCTCACCAACGATTTCCCCCAATTTCACCGCTTGCCCAAAGCTTGCCCAGTGAGTATTCACCTCTCCAGATTTTTAGCCGCTCCTTGTCCAGCCGCCGGATCGTCGTCGAGCCATCGACCTTTTCGCAGACGCAGACAACCTCGGGCATATCGGTGAAGGCATCGAGCAATGAATCGGAATGAGTCGTCACAATCAACTGCGTTCGATTCGAGGCCTCGACCAGAAGATCAGCTAACGTCGGAAGCATGTCCGGATGAAGACCCAACTCTGGCTCGTCGATGCAAATGACAGGAGGCGGCGATGGATCGAGCAAGACAATGAGCAGCATGAGCCAACGCAACGTGCCGTCTGAGAGACGAGATGCTGGGGTGCGCGAGTTCAGCCCGTCTTCTTTAATCATGATGCGCAAATGGGTCCCGAGCAACTCAGTATCCACGTCCTTCACGGGTTCATAAAACTTGCGCAGCATTTCGATCAATCGATCGAAAACAGCCTGGTGGCCGCGGTCCCGCCATGCCTTCAGAACCTGCGCGAGATTGCTCGAATCTCTTGCAAGCCTATAACTATCGAGCCCTACGGGTTGCACATCTCGAATTTCTGAATCGCTTCCGAATACCCAATCGCGATAGAAAGCGAATCGCTCGATTTCTTCTGCAAATTCACGCATCCGTGGCGGGTCAGGGGTGATTTGGGATGCGCCTGCGGGCATGGATAAGACAGATCGGCTCGGAGTCAGCTTAGGAATCTGCTCTTGGTAATCTCCCAGCACTCTTGCAATGGGGGCAAATACCGTCCTGGCGGGGCGTTGGTACCCCCCCTGTCTCGCAATTGCCGGCCCCCCCCCGTCATCGATCTCATGAAATCGCTCCGTTACTACTTCAAATGCCCCGTCCTTCTCTCGCAGCGCAATTGAATAGAAGACCGGCTTTTCTTCCCATCGAACTGTTGGCTTAAGTCCAATCGCATTCAGCATTCCGGAAGTATCCGTGCCGTACAAAGCGGCTAATCCGGCTTTGGGTCTACCGGAGTCCGAATCCTTCTCCACCCCTTTTCGCTTGTTTATCTCGCGCCGTCCCGCAGCAGTGAGGGCGCCCTCAACAGGATTTGCGAGTCGTCCGCCAGCTGTAACAGTGAGCGTGGGCGGCTTTCCGTCTTCGTTTTTCCCTTTCCATATCCATTCAGATGCTCCGCCTGTTTGAATCACCGTAGACCAAGGGTCCTTATCCGGCAGCTTACTGAGCAGCCCAAGAACCTCGATCAGATTCGACTTTCCCGACCCATTCGGCCCAATCAAAATGTTCAGCGGCCGAAGCTCGATATCTTCGGTATTCGGCCCGAAGGAGAGCAGGTTGACCGGGCGGATTGATCTTAGAAACGGTTGCTGGGCCATGGCTGCGCCTCCTCTCCTGTGGAAGATGCTTGTACCGTATCACTTTAAATGAACTATCGAGGCGCATGATTTTCTGGGTCGCGCATCGTGTTCAGAACGCCAACGGCGGAACGTCCGTCAAAGATCAGGTCTGCGAGCTCACCCGATCGGCGCCAGATGCTTGGTCTTCGAATACGTGTACTGAATCCTGTGCGCCACCGTAATCGTCGACAGCACGGCCAGAACCCATAGCACCGGCGCCATCACGCCCCAATGATTGAACAGCGCCCCCAGCAGAATCAGCACAACCCGCTCCGGCCGCTCCATGAAGCCCACCTTGCACTGCCCGATCAGCGCCTCGGCCCGCGCCCGCGTGTAGCTCACCATGAGCGACGTAATCATCACAAACGCCACCAGCACCACGTATCTGAACCGGTTGATGCGCCCGTAATAGACAAGCAGCCCGAAGAACAGCACCACGTCGGAGTAGCGGTCGATCACCGAATCGAAGAACGACCCGAACACCGTCACCTGGTTGTTGCGCCGCGCCACGCGCCCGTCCACCATGTCGAAAATGCCCGCCCCGAAGATCACCAGGCCGGCATAGAAGAACATGCGTCCTGAGTTCGATGCGTTGGCGTGGCCAAACAGAAACGCGGCCACGATGTTGATGACAAGGCCAATAAAGGTGAGTACGTTGGGGGAGATGCGGGTCAGCGCTAGGCCGTGCACGATGCGGTCAAGAAGCCAGCCGCAGCCACGGCCAAAAGTGCTCGTCCAGGTCATTTAAATATCCTTGCTACTCGGCCGCGCCGGCGGCTGCGTCATCGGGCGCGGCCACATTCGCTTCTTGCTGGCCCGCTTCATCGTGAATCGTCGTAAGTTTCAAAACCTCAAGCTCGCGCTTGCCGTTGGGCGTCACAATAGTGGCCACATCGCCCACTTTCGTTCCCACCAGCCCGCGCCCGATCGGGGAAGTCGTCGAGATCAGCCCCTTGGTCACGTCCGACTCTTCGCTGGTCACCAGCCGGTAAACAATCTCCTCGTCCTTGGTCGAGTCGTACACCACCACCGTCGAGCCAAACCCCGCCTTGTCCCTGGGAATGTTGGTCAGGTTCACCAGCGAAAGCTCGGCCATGCGCTTCTTCAGCTGCCCCAGCCGCGCGTTCACAAACACCTGCCGCTGCTTGGCCATGTGGTACTCGGCGTTCTCTGACAAATCGCCCAGCGCCACGGCCTTCTTGATCTCCGCGGGAAGCTCATGGGAGAGCTCATGCTCGAGAATGGCAATCTCGGCGAGAAGCTGCTTTTTGATGTGTTCGGGCATCCATGATCCGTTGCGGGGAGCGGGGACTCCTCCGTCCGCGAAAGTTAGAAAAGCTTGACTTCTCATTATAGGACAGGGGTTAGGGGTTAGGGGTCAGGGATTAGCGAACCGCTTACCGTCAGTGCTCGCACTAGCGTGTTTCGCATCAAAATTCGGAACGGTTTTCACGTCGATCGTGCTTGAGATTCGACGGCCCTAATCGCTGTTCCAGGGTCACCGGTCCTTAGCCCCTAACCCCTAACCCCTGATCCCTAATCCCTGCTTCTAAAAACGCTTGCAGTATCAGCGTCGCCGCCACCTGGTCCACCACCCGGCGATGCTCTTGGCGCGCGTGCCCCGCCTCATACAGAATTTGGTGCGCCTCCCGCGTCGTCAGCCGCTCGTCCCACAGATGGATGGGCAACCCGCTCAACTCCCCCAGCGCCGCCGCAAAGGCCTGAGTCTTCACCGCTTGCGGGCCAACCTCGCCCGATAAATACACCGGATTCCCCACCACAATCCCCACCACCCCAAACCGCCGCGCCAGCCGCGCCAGAGAACGAAGATCCTCGCGGGCACTCCTCCGTCGCTCCAGCGTCATCACCGGCTGCGCCGTCAGCCCCAGCTCGTCGGACACAGCCACCCCGATCCGCCGATTGCCGACGTCCAGTCCGAGATAGCGTCGTTGAGTTTCCAGTTCTTTCTCCGGCAAGCTGTCCGAACATACTCCCAGCAGTCATCCTAAAGCCCTGTCGCATCGAAGGAAATCCTCGGCTACCGATTCCCGCCCGATACAATCAAAGGAAGCGAATCCTCACGGGCTACTCACGCGTCTTAAATACATGAATGAAGGGTGAACAGCCAACGAATGGTAGGCCGCAAACGCAAGAGCAGAAAGAAGAAAAGTTCGGGCGTGGCTCTGGTCCTGATGACGGCTTTTCTGCTCGTGCTGGCTGCGGCAGCCACAACGGCCTGGTTCATTCTGGCACCCTTCGGACCCTCATCGGAAACATTTGTCGAAGTGGAACCAGGCTCATCCGGGGCCCGTATTGCTCTTGAACTCGAAAACGCGGGCGTCATCCGCACCCACTTCGCCTTCGACCTGTTGCGTATTTGGAAGCGCGGAACGCTCCGCGCCGGCGAATACCGCTTCGATCACCCGGCCTCGGCCACTGAAGTCTACGCCCGAATTGCGCGTGGAGACGTTTTTTCCAGGACGGTGACCATTCCGGAAGGCGCAAATCTCTTCGACATCGCCACACGGCTGGAGCAGGCGGGCTTTGGTCCGCGCGGGGATTTCCTCGCCGCGGCCGCCCGGCGGACCAACCTGGTAGCCGATCTCGACCCGCAAGCCAGGAGCCTTGAGGGCTACCTTTTCCCGAACACCTATCACCTCCCCCGCAAGGCCACGCCTGAGCAGATTTGCACTGCCATGGTCCGCCAGTTTCGGGCCGAAGCCGCGCAACTGGGGTTGAAGGATAAATTCCATGCGGTGGTAACCCTGGCTTCGCTGGTCGAACGGGAGACGGCCGTGGATAGCGAGCGCCCGCTGGTGGCCAGCGTGCTTGAAAATCGGCTGGCTGCTGAAATTCCCCTGATGACCGACCCCGCCGTCATCTACGGCCTTGAGCTGGAAAATCGCTGGCGCGGCACCATCTACCAAAGCGACCTGGCCCGCGACACCGCCTACAATACCTATCTGCACAGGGGTTTGCCGCCCGGCCCCATTGCCAACCCCGGCGCCCGCTCCCTGCGCGCCGCCATGAACCCGGCCAAAACCGACTACCTCTACTTCGTCGCCGCCGGCGCCAATCCGCAGGGCCATTCCGTGTTTTCCCGCTCACTTGAGGAACAGAACCATAACGTGGCGGGCTACCGCAATGCCGTAAAGAAGGCGGGTGGCCGATGATCTTCTTTCCCCCCGGCGCGTCCTCGCGCCTCGCAAAGGTAGGGGCACTCTTCATGCCTCTGCTGCTTGCCGGCTGCTCTCTGTTTCCCACCACCCGCAAGTTGCCCATCCCCAAGCCGCCCTTGATTGAGCGAACCATCAGCCCGGAGAATCTGGTTCAGCAGCTCAACCGCCGCTGGGAGGCGATCAACACCCTCACCGCCAAAGTGGAGTTTCGTGCCAGCGTGTCAAAAAGCGCTGAAGGCGTGGCCACGGACTACCCCTCCGTCGAGGGACACATCCTCATGCGCAAGCCGGAAAGCCTGCGCGTCGTGGGTCAATTGATCGGCGTAAAGGTCTTTGACATGGCCAGCAACGGGAACTGCTTCACGCTCTTGATTCCCCACTACGACAAAGCCATCAAGGGTTGCGGCCCCGCCAAAGTGAAGTCAAAGAACACCTGGGAAAACCTCCGCCCGGGCTTCTTCTTTGACGCCATGCTGGTGCGCGGAATGGCCTCGGACGATGCGTATTATGTAACTTCGGATTCCATCACCGTTGAAGACGCGGCCAGAAAACACCTTTTCACCGTGCCCGAGTACAAGCTCTACATTGTGCACCGCATGCCCAACAGCCAGCAGTTGAAGCCGCTGCGCGTGGTGTACTTCCATCGCGACGATCTTGAGCCTTATCAGCAGGATATCTACGACGCCGATGGCAATCTGGAAACCCAGGTCCTCTACGAAGCCTACCAGGACTTCGAGGGCGGCAAATTCCCGTCCGTTGTCACCATCAAGCGCCCCATTGACGACATTCAGATCGTCCTCTCCATCGAGCGCGTCACCGAAAACCAGGCCCTCCCGGACGACCAGTTCGTCGTGCCCATCCCCGAGGGAGACAAGATTGTGACTCAGCAATAGCAACTCCTCTCCGCACTGCGGACGGTCGTGCATCTGTGCTAAAAAGGGTGGTTGCAGTCCGGGTCTTTCGCCCGGGGAGGACCACTCGCCTGGAGAAAACCAATCATGGACCGCAGAACGTTCCTCGGCGCTTCCTCCGCCTCGCTGCTCGCAGACGCTCTTTATCCCAGGTCGGCCTACGCCGCCGCGTCCGCGCCTGCAAACCCAACAGCCCTCAAGCCAATGGACCTGGGCCTCATCGTCAGCCCCTTCGGCGCTCCTGAAGCCACCTTCCGTCGCGTCCGCGAAATCGGCTTCAACAACTGCTTTCTATCGCTCGACGGCTACATCGACGGCTTCACGCCGCCGATCGCCGACCAATTTGGCAATCTGCTGGCCAAATACGCGCTGGTAGCCACCACGGTCGAAGTGGTCGGCCCGCCGCCGCTCGAATGGAACTTCCTGCGCGGCCCCTCTACCATCGGTCTCGTTCCCCCAAAAACCCGCGCCGCCCGCACCGACGCTCTGCGCCAGGTCTCCGATTTTGCAAAATTGCTCGGCATATCTCAGGTCCAAACCCACTGCGGCTTCATCCCCGAAGACCCCGCCGACCCGCTCTATCCCGGCGCAGTCGAAGCCATCCGCACCGTGGCCCAGCACTGTCAGTCCAACGGCCAGTATTTTCTGATGGAGACCGGCCAGGAGACCCCCACCACCATGTCGCGCATGATTCGCGACGTAGCCATGCCCAACCTCGCCGTCGGCCTTGACACTGCCAACCTCATCCTTTACGGCAAAGCCAATCCAGTCGACGCGATCGACATCATCGGCGCCCACGTCCGCAGCGTCCACGCCAAAGACGGCCGCTGGCCCACCGACCCCAGCCAACTAGGCGAAGAGGTGCTCATCGGCCAAGGCCTCGTCGATTTCAAGCAGGTCTTCACCAAGCTGCGCCGTCTCGGCTACACCGGCGCCATCACCATCGAGCGCGAGACCAGCGGCCCGCAGCAAATCGAAGACGTCCGCAACGAAAAAATCTACCTCGAAAACATCCTCAGCGAAGTGCTGAGTTGAGAGACTATCGACCGCTCGCCGGAATATGCTCGTTCCGCGAACGGGCCGAGTTTTACTATTCCTGAGACAAAGAAGGCCTGAGCAGATTCTGGCTCATGCGGGTAGCAGGCTTGGTGCGGTAACATCTGTAAAATAATGCCCCCGTATTGGCCCGATAAACCGCACAAGCCCGCTTACCGCCGTCCACTCAACAAAGTTGGTTATTGGTTATACCTGCACTTCGGTCTGAGGTCCCATTTTTGGGCTCGGGTTTGGGGCGAACGAGAGGTCTTCCGAATCCTTCGGGTGATCTCTCGCCAGCAGGTTGATGGGTTCGTTGCAAATCCCGAAGGCGGCGACCCTATTTGGTCCCTAAATGAAGCGCCGGCGGATGTCCAGGAAAACCGATATCCGGTGAATACCTGCCTGCTACGAGGCTGGATTGAGGTGCTGGATATGAGTGGCCAGTCCTACAAGGGTTTCCCGATTGCCCAGCCTTTGATCCCCAGAGACGGCTCCTTCAGCGACTTTTCAAGACCACCGTATTACAGGATGACTGCTGCGGGTTGGAATGCTTTGTACCGGCACTACACGATTGCGAGAATCGCCCTCGCAATCTCCTTCCTGGCACTGATCGTGTCCGCAACCGCGCTTGTGACCAACTGGCGGTCGAAAACACAGCCTGCGATTTTGAAGATCACCCTTCCCGCGCCCCCGCCACCACCCCAGTCTCGGTGAGGTGTGCGCCACGAAGCTGTTTGCCCAAGCAATATTCCACCCACAAGTTTGACAAAAGAGCTACGATGAAGGCGAGGGCTAGAAGGTGGCAAACGTCGAGACAGGTGTAGAGATCGATTGGTTGGCCTGCGAACTCATCGAAGCAGTCCCTGGCAAAGTTTCCGGAAGGCCCGTCGTGCGCGGAACGCGCATTATGCCCGACGCCATCGTCGGCAGTTACGATCTTGGTGAGACAATCGACGAACTACGCGAAGGCTTTCCCTCTCTGTCTGAATCTCAAATCAAGCGCCTCATCGAGTTCGCCCAAGCCCAACGAAGACAGGGCAACGCGTGAAGGTGCTGCTTGACGAGAACCTCGATCACGCATTGCGGAAGCTCTTAGGCCCGCACGAAGTCGTTACAGTTAGTTATATGGGCTGGACTGGACTCCAGAATGGTGCCTTGCTAAGGGCAGCGGAAGAGAGCGAAATTGATGTTCTCTTGACGGGAGACCAAACCCTCGCAAACGAGCAAAACCTTGCCGGGAGGCGTCTGGCGATTGTAGCTCTCTCCGCAATTCAACTTCCAATTATCAAAGAACACATCCCAAAGGTCGTCGCCGCCATTGACGGTGCGCTACCCGGCTCGTTTCAAGCCGTAAACTGCGGCACATTCAGCTACAGACAAACCTCAAAAGAGTAAGCTTCACTCGGAAGAGAGTCCCCATGGACCGTCGCCAACTCATCCAGACCGGAGCAGCAGCCGCATCCGGCATGATCCTGCTCAAGCCAACCACCGCCTTTGGCTATGCAGCGAATTCAGCCATCCGCCACGGCCTGCTCGGCTGCGGCAACCGCGGCAGCTCCGTGGCTGAATCCTTCTCCAGAAACACCGCCGCCCAGGTAGTCGCCATCGCCGATCTTTTTCCCGACAACCTCGCCGCGAGCCGCAGCCGCTTCGATCAGCTCAACGCTTCGCTCGGCCACGCTCCAATCGACCCGAAGCTCCTCTTCCACGGTCCCCACGCCTTCGAACAGCTCGCCGCGTCGCCCGACGTTGACCTGATCCAGATCTCGACCCCGCCCTTCTTCCACGTCCAGCATCTTGAGGCCGCTGTAGCCGCCGGCAAGCACGTCTATTGCGAGAAGCCCGTAGGCATCGACATCCGCCAGGCGAAACAAGGTCTGGAAATCGCCAAGCGCGTCAAGCCCACGCAAAGCGTCGATGTCGGCTTCCAATGCCGCAATGCCCCGCCCATCGCCGCCATCGCCGAACGCATCAAATCTGGTCCAGTGGGGTCCGGCGCGCTGGGCAAAATCGCCCTGGTTGCAGGCATCTACTACGCCCCCGCATCGACAGAAAAAATACGCCCCGGCGCGTCAAAGGATGAATACCGCCTGCGCAACTGGCTTTGGGATCGCGCCCTCTCCGGCGACATCCTCGTCGAGCAGAACATCCACATCGTCGACCTATGCAACTGGCTGCTCGCCGCGCACCCGACCAAAGCCACAGCCACCGGAGGCCGCAACATCCTCACCCACTTCGGTGATTGCTGGGACAACTACCAGGTCGACTTCACCTATCCCGGCGACGTGCACTTCTCGTTCTCGTCCACCCAGTTCGGCTCCGACAACGTCTTCGATGCCGGCCTGCGCTTCTTCGGCTCCGACGGCTCCGCAAATGTTCCCTACTCCGGCCCGGTGCAGATCACCGGCAATCAGGCCTGGGCCTGGCAAGATTCAACCTCGTCAACGACCGGCTCCGGCAAATTCGCCGCCAACGGCGCTTTCAGCGACAACCTGGCCTTCGCCGATCGCGAAAAGGAGCGCACCTTCATCGACAGCATCACCTCCGGCAACTGTCATAACCAGGTTGCCGCCGGAGTCGAAACTGCGTTGAGCTGCATGTTGGGCCGCATGGCCGGCCTCACGCGCCGCGAAGTCACTTGGGAAGAACTGCTCGCGCACGGCGAAACCTACCAGCTCGGATTCAGCCTGGATCAATTCGCATGACGAGTACGACTCAGTTCGCGTGACCGATCCGTATCAATTCGCCTGTGACCCGCCCGGGCGCGTCTTCAACTGGTTGAGCTTCTGCTCCAGCGCCTCAAGCCGGCGGCGGCCTTCCGTCAGCCAGCGCGGATCGCGCTCAAACCGCAGATAGCGATTCCATGTCTCCACCGCGTTCATCAACTGGCCGCGGTCTTCCATAGCCAACGCTTCATTGAACAGCACAACCGGGTCACCGGGCGCCAGTTCATCCGCGCGTCGCAGCATGTCCAGCGCCGCTGCGCGATCGTTCTCGCTCCCCGTCGCATCTCCGCGCTGAAAGTAAGCCGACGCATCGTCAAGCAGCAGGCTCTCGCTCGCCGGTCCGGCGGCAATCAGGCGGTCCAGAATATCGATTGCGGGATCGAATTTTTCTTCCAGAATGTCGGCCCGCGCCTCTAGTTGCAGCCAGTGCTCATTCTCCGGCGCTGCATCGAGATGCTGCTCAATGCGAGCCCGCGCGTCGTGCAGCGTGGCCGACTCGCGCCCACCCGATCCATTCCCACCTGACCTGTTCCCATTTGCCCCCCCACGCAAATGCATCTTCGGCGTCACTTCCGCAAATCCCGCACCGGGCATGCGCATGTCGAAGATACGCTCGTGCGTATAGGCCTCGGCCAGCAGATTTTCGGGGTTGTTGGCCACGCGCCACCACGAGAACAGCCCCACACCAATCAGCAACGAAGCCGCCAGGCCCGCACCCGCCCAAAGATACGAACGCGACGCCCGACGAGAGGGGAACTGAATCGGCCTGGCTGTGGACTGAACCGCCGTTCCGGCAAGCTCCGCAGCCAGCTTCCGTTGCCCCTCCATAGACGAGTATTTCAGCCCCGCCAGCACCGCGGTCTCCTCTGCCGACACATCGGCGGAGAGCGCGCGCAGGCGCTCCGCGCACACACCGCAACCGGATGCGTGAGCCAGCAATGCGTTCACTTTAGCCGTCTCCGTGGGACTCGCCTCGTGGCCCAGCAGCACAGCCCAGTCACCCGGCTCCGGGCATCGTCCGGACTCATCCTGGCTCTGTTCGATTTCCGGCTGGCGCCCGGAGGCCGGCTTTCCGCCCAGCCGGCTTTGAATCAGTTCATCGAACGCGTCGGCAAGTCCGTCCACGTTGCTCTTGAGAGCGTTTTCAGAGGCCAGGCTCGGGTTGGTGTCTTCTTTCATGTCTGCACTCTATCTAACGGGTTTGCTCGGAACATTCCTTTCACACAGTCCCTGTTCCTCTCAGCCGGACTCGGACTGCGCAACCGGCTTCTTGCTGCCCACCTCGCCGCGCAGCCACACCGTCACGCGCCGCAGCGCGCTTTCCACTCCCTTGGCCGTCAATCCCGCAGCGGAAAGCCGTGCAATTTCCTCGGCCGTATAGCCCTGTCGGTAATAGAGCCAGAACAACGCCCGGTCGCGTTCGCTGATGTTCTCCGGCGCTGAACGCAGCTTCTCATCCAGTTGCGCATAAAGCGCCAACTGCTCAATCCGCGCCGCCGACCGAGCCCCGCCTGCAGGCGACTGCGCCTCCTCGTCCGTCAGCGACATGGTCACCACTTTGCCGCCCCGCTTGGTTGAGTGGGTGCGCCGGAAATGGTCGTTGGCCACCGATCCAGTAACAATCCGCAGAAGTCCAAGAAACGAATCTTCCCCGCGCGGCTCAAAATCCCGCAGAATCCGCCGCTCCTGCTCGCACAGTTTCAGAAAAACTTCCTGCACAATGTCGTCCACCGTTGCAGGCGATGGATCACTCACCCACATCCGGCTCACGCGCAACGCTACCAGCGACGCCAGCGGCATGCAGCGGGACACGAATTCCTGCCATTCCGCCGCATCGGCAGAGCGGGCACAGGCCTTCGCCAAATCGTTGACAGTTGTGCGAAAGTCATTCATCGCGCGGTACACCAGTTTACCGTAATGCCACCCACGAGTTTATTCCTATGTAAATAACGCAACCGCCGGTAACCCGCGCACGGCGGAAGATTTTGAAGCTGTGCTAGTATCCCGCCAAGCACCAAAGCCCGATTCCAGAGGAGCCGGAATGCAAACCACCCTTCGCCCCATGTCCCTGGGTGAAATTCTCGATCGCACCGCGCAGCTTTATCGCACCAACTTCGTCCTGCTGGTGGGCATCGCCGCCATCTACGCCGGCATATTGCTGGTGCTCAACCTGCTGCAGATCGGTGTCGCCGCGCTGCTGGGCCACTTGCACATGACCCGGCAGTTGCCGCTGGTGACCCTGGCCTTTGTTGTCATCATGATTCCCCTCATCTTCATCTTCGCCGGCGCCGCCGTTGCCGCCAACAACCGGGCCGTGGCCTGGATCAACCTTGGCCAGCCTGCCACCATTCGCGGCGCCTACCGCAGCATCCTGCCCCGCCTGGGCCGCTACCTGTGGCTCATGACCATCGTCGCTTTTTTCATTTACCTTCCATTCGTCGTCATCTTCACCGGCTATTTCATCTTTCTGTTCGCGTATGCCCGCCCCAAGGGACTCTTCGCCGCGGGCGGCGGCGCCAATTCGCAGGCGGCCGCAGTTCTGGCTGTCGTCACGCTGGCATTCGTCCTGCTGAGCATGGCTGCCCTGGTTTATGCCATCTTCATGGCCCTGCGCTATTCCCTGGCCATCCCCGCCTCAGTGATTGAAGACCTCAAGACCCGCACCGCCATCAAGCGCAGCATCGAGCTCACCAGGGGATCGCGCGGCCGCATCTTCATCCTTCTGCTGCTCATCTTCGTCATCGAACTCGGCCTGGCCACCATCACCCAGATCTTCTTCATCGTGGCCACGTTTACCGCCGCCAGGCGCCATGTCACCGTCCCGGTGTGGATGCAGATCGCGCAGCAGGTCGTCGGCTTCTTCACCAACAGCTTTATCGGCCCCATGTACGCCACCGGCCTCACCCTCTTTTACTACGACCAGCGCGTGCGAAAAGAGGGCTTCGACATTGAGTGGATGATGGAAGCCGCCGGCATGAATGCGCCCGCACCGGGGACTGAAGCTCCGCCTGCCATCGCTCTTCCCCCAGAGGAGACGGCAGAACCCGGCGCAGCCGCTCTCCCGGACGCAGTCGCGGAAACCGAAGTTTTTCCGCCGCCGCCCGAAGAACCGCCCACCGCAGCATTGGGAGAACCGACATGAGCGACTTCAACCCTCCGCTTCCGCCCTGCCCGCAAACGCCCGCCTTGCCGCCCTGCGGCCATGTGTACCCGCTGACCTTCGGCCAGATCCTCGACCGCATCTTCCGCCTGGTGCGTTCCCGCCTGCGTCCGTTCCTGGCCATCGGCGTGTTCCCCATCGGCGTCCTGTTTGTGTTCTTCGCGCTGCTCATTGGCGCGCTGTACCTGGGCGGCGTTTTCGCACATCCGGCCGCGCAAGCCAACATCGCCGCCATCCTTTGGATTGCCATTCCGGCCGACCTGCTCTTTATTCCGATAATGTTCGCGATGTACGGCCTCTACTACGGCGCTTCGTCCTATGCCGCCGTGCAGGCCGACCGTGACGCCAATGTCACCGCCGGCGAAGCCTTCAGCCATGCATGGAGCAAGGTCGGCCGCTACGTCTGGCTCATGGTGCTGCGCAGCCTGATTATCTCCATCCCCATCTTCGTCGTGGCGCTTGTTGTCGGAGCAGCAGGACTGATGCTCGGCCTCATTCCGAAAGGCGGAAACCCCAACCCCGCCGCCCTCTTCTTCCTCATTCCGCTCCTCATCCTGTTCTACCTTTGCGCCATCGTCTATGCCATTCTCATAACCCTGCGCCTTTCGCTCGCCTTCCCCGCCTGCGTCCACGAAAACCTCACCGCCATGCAGGCCATCAAGCGCAGCGGCGTCCTCACCCAAGGCGCCAAAGGACGCATCTTCCTCGTGCTCCTCGTCATTTACGCCATCAGCTATGTCGCGGTCATGATCCTCTACGCGGTAGGCCTGTTCGCCTTCGCCATCGCCGCTCTCGCCGGCGCGGGACACGCCAGCCTCACCTCCCCGATTGCGATCGTCCTGGCAGTCGCCGGCGTTCTGGTCTTGTTGACTCTCTTTCTCCTCTGGTCCGCCGCCTTAATGGCCGCATACTCTGTCGCCTTCGCCGTCTTCTACCGCGACCAGTGCCTGCGCTTGCAGGGTCCGCCGCCAATGCCCGCACAGCTCTTTGGGCCTGCGTGACCTCAACTCTTTGCGCCACGACCCTCCGGACATCCACTATCATCAGCGCATGCACCACAAAGTCGGGCAGTTCGAAGGAATGATGGGCGTGAAGAATCTGCCTCCGCTTGCCTGTCTGGCTCTCGCCGCCGGTCTCGCCCTGCCGCAGCCTCGTCTCGCCGCGCAGGCGGCCGTCTCTCCCAACGCTCCCATCCCCGTGTCTCCCCACCATCCTCGCAACGCATCCCTCGACGACTACCGGAACCACCTCGTCGCCCTCGACGGCCTCGTCCAGTCCTGCGCCAAAGCCAGGGACATGAAGACCTGCGACCCCGTTCTGGTCGGCCCCGACGACGAGGTCCCCGTCTCGCCCGCCCCCAAGGCCGAGCGCCGCCTCGTCCGCTACGGCTGGCTCCGCGTGCTGCTTTCGCAGGCACAAGACAAAGACGCTCCGCCACCAAAGGTCAAGCCCTCCCTAATCAATCGCCAGGAATCCTGGGAAGACGTAAGGCCGGTTCCACCCACCACCACGCAACTCCTGGTGGACGCCCAAAAGCGGCTCGCCGCCGACCTGGCCCAGGCCAGCGCCGCACCGCCGCCGCTCCCCGACCATGCCCAGGAACGCGCCGTGATGAAGCAGGTGCTCGCCGGCAGCGAATACAGCGGCCTCGAAGAGATCGACCCCAAAGATTCAACCCTGGAGAAAGTGGGCAACTGGCTCAACAACGTCCTCTTGAGCATGATGAAAGCCAGCGCCCGCGCGCCCTGGTTGGGCCGCCTGCTGGTGTGGGGATTCATCGCCGCCGTCTGCGTCGCCCTGGTCTGGGGCCTGCTGCAACTGGAACGCCGCTGGCGCATTCGCCTTATCCCCAACGACCGAAGCCCCGCACCCAGCGCAGCCTCCGCAATCCCCTGGCAGCTCTGGCTTGAAGACGCCCGCCGCGCCGCCGCTGCCGGCCTCTGGCGCGAAGCCATCCACTTTCTCTACTGGGCCTCCATCTCGCGTCTCGAATCCAAGCGCCTGTGGCCCGCCGACCGCGCCCGCACCCCTCGCGAGTACCTCGCCCTCGTCGAACCCGACGACCCGCGCCAGCCTTCGCTCGCCACCCTCACCCGCAGCTTTGAGCGCGTCTGGTACGGCGGCCGTCCCGCCGCCGAAAGCGACTATCAGCGCGCCGAAAAAATCGCCACGGTGCTCATCGCAGGCTCGGGCGCAGTCGCTGCATCCTCCAATCCCGGAGGCGCCCCGCAATGACGTTTCTCCCCTCCCTCGACGCCAAAGACCGCCGCCTGCTCCTCTGGTGTGTGTCCATCGCGCTCGCCCTCGCCGTCGTCATCGGTTTCCTGATCCCTGCTTCCAGCAGCAATAGCAACCCCTTGCCTTCCAGCTATCTCGCCGGCCAGCACGGAGCCCGCGCGGCCTATGAAACCCTGCTCCGCTCCAACTATGAAGTCGAACGCTGGGAGCGTCCCCTCGCCGAACTCGCCGCCACCGCCGGCCCCGACACCGTCGTCATCTTCGCCGAGCCCTTCACCCGCGAGCCGCGCGACGTGAAAGCCGTGCGCCAGATTCTCGAACGCGGCGGCCGCGTCCTCTCCACCGGTTTCGGCGGCGGCTTCATCCTCCCCGGCGACGCCAGCGAAACCCCCGACACCTTCTCCTTCGCCGCCTGCAAGCTCGATCCCGAAGACCTCGATCCCCTCGCCGCCTCCGGCGAAGTCTGGATGGTTCCCCGAACCGGTTGGCAAGTCGGCAATCCCGCCTTCCATGTCGACTACGCCTGCACCGCCCAGCCCGCCGTCGTCGAGTACGGCTGGGGCAAGGGCCACGTGGTCTGGTGGGCCAGTTCCACGCCGCTTGAGAACGGCACACTTGCCCGCGCCAACGACCTCGACCTGCTGCTCAACTCCATTGGACCCCGCGAGGGCCACCACTTCTATTGGGACGAATCCCTCCACGGCGACATTCGCTCCGCTTTCAGCTACGCTGGCGGCCCCTCCTGGACCATGCTCTGGATCGGCCTGCCCGTGCTCGCCGTCCTCGTGATCCTCAGCTTCAGCCGACGCTCCGGCCCGGTGCGCGAGCTCCCCGCCCCCGTCCGCGCCACACCCATTGAATTCCTTGATGCCCTCGGCTCCCTCTACCGCAATGCCGGCGCATCCTCCACCGCCGTCTCCATCGCATTGGAGCGCTTCCGCCGCCACGCCCTGCGCCTCTGCGGCCTGCGCGGCAAGCAGATGGCCGCCGCCGATCTGGCCGCAACCCTGCGCCGCCGCTTCCCGCAGGTCGACGCGACCCTCGACGCCGACCTGGCTGCCTGCGAAGAAGCCACTTTGAACGATTCCATTGCGCCCCACGAGGCCCTCAAGTTGATTCAGAAGCTTCACGCCTACCAGGAAAAGATCACCGCCGCCGCAAAACCCGGCGCAAGCTTCGCAATTCCCAAAGACATCCATCCCAGCAAGCAGGAAAGGGCTTCATGAGCGAGGAAACCATCCAGTCCCCAAATCAAAACCCAACTCCGGAGCCGGCCGTGTCGGCACTGCGAGAGCCGCAGCCTGAAATTGAGACCTTGCGCGCCACCAGCCAGCTCATCGCCCACTCCCGCCAGGAACTGGGCCGCGTCATCGCCGGCCAGTCCGGAGCCATCGAGGAAGTCCTGATCGCCGTCCTTTGCCAGGGCCACGCCCTTCTAGAAGGCGTTCCTGGAATCGCCAAGACCCTCATCGTCAAGTCCCTTGGCCGCCTGCTCGGCATCGGATTCCAGCGCGTCCAGGCCACCCCGGACCTGATGCCCGCCGACATCCTCGGCACCAGCATCCTGCGCCCCGGTTCAGACGCCTTCACTTTCCACGCCGGCCCCGTCTTCACCGACCTGCTTCTCGTCGACGAGATCAACCGCATGCCGCCCCGCACCCAGGCCGCCCTGCTTGAATGCATGGAAGAGCGCCAGGTCACATCGGATGGCATCCGCCGCCCCCTGCCCGCCTGGTTCACCGTCTTCGCCACCCAGAACCCCATCGATTTCGAGGGCACCTACCCTTTGCCCGAAGCCCAGCTTGACCGTTTCCTGCTCAAAATTCGCGTCGCCTACCCCTCCGAGCCGGAAGAACTGCAAATCCTGGAGCGCCACCACTCCGGCTCCGGCGCCGGTCTGCTTGAAGACGCCAACATCGCTCCCATTCCCGAAGGCCTGCTCGCCGCCGCAACCGCCGAAGTCCGCTCCATCCGCATCGAGCCCGAGCTCTACACCTACATCCTGGCCCTCGCCCGCCGCACCCGCGAGTGGCCCACGCTGCTGCTGGGCGCGAGCCCACGCGCTGCCCTCAGCCTCATGCGCGTAGCCCAGGCCGCCGCCGCTTTCGACAGCCGCGACTACCTCGTCCCCGACGACGTCAAGCGCGCCGTCCAGCCCGTCCTCCGCCACCGCGTCATGCTCAAGCCCGAAGCCGAACTGGAAGGCTTCGACGCCGACCGCGTCCTCACCGACGTAATCGCCGCCGTGCCCGTGCCGCGCAAATGACGAAGAACTTGACCTTTGCTACGAATCAATGAAAGGAGCGAAATAAAGTGTCACAAGATCTTGAAATCACTTGCCCTAAGTGCGGTGAACTCATTCGACTCGATGAGACACTCGCCGGCCCAATGATCTCTCGCATCAAAGCAAACGCGAACAAGGCTATCAGGAAGGCTGCGGAGGAGGCTGACCTGAAAGTGTCCGAGGCGAAGAAACTTGAAGCAAAACTAGCCGCAAAGGAAAGAGAACTTGCCGAAAGGGAAGGCACCATACAGGCACAGGTCAACCGCAAGATTGCAGCTGAACGACCGAAGATTGCGGCAGCCGAACGCGAGAACTTACAGAAAGAACTCGCACCTGAACTTGAAGCGGAGCGGGCAAAAGCTAAGGAGCTACATGAAAAACTTGCAGCAGCCCAAAAAGCGGAGCTCCAACTTCGAAAGGAAAAGGATGCTGTTGATCAAAAGGCTAAAGATATTGATCTTGAAATTGCTCGAAAGGTTGATGAGCACCGAAAGGCAATCCAGGAGCAGGCCGGCAAGGATGCCACCGAGGCTGCCAAGTTAAAGCTGGCAGAGAAGGACAAGACGATTTCCGATATGCAGATCAAGTTAGAAGAAGCTCAGCGCAAGGCGATGCAGGGCTCACAGCAATTGCAAGGAGACGTCTTGGAGGTCGACTTTGAGAGCACGCTTCGGAGGATGTTCCCGCAAGACACAATCGAGCCAGTCAAGACAGGAATTCGAGGCGGAGACATTCTTCAGCGTGTACTTGGTGAGATGGGCCGACCAGTGGGAACTATGTTTTGGGAAACAAAGCGAGCGCAAACCTGGGGCGGAGATTGGACGACAAAGGCAAGACAGGATGCAGCTGATGCGAAGGCTGAAATTGCGACCATTGTGAGCGAGGTCTTGCCGAAAGGTATCAACGCATTTGGGACTTACGAAGGAGTCTGGTGTTCTACTCCAACTCATGCAGTGGTGTTGGCGGTAGCCCTCCGGCAGGGCATCATCTCGACCGCAGAAGCAAGACAAGGAGCCTTGGGCCGAGAAACAAAGAAGGATAGGCTTTATGACTACATGATTGGACCGGAATTTCGTGCAACAGTTGAAGGAATTGCGTTGCCATTCCATGAACTCAACGAGGAACTGATGGCCGAAAAGAGAGCCACGCTTACGCGATGGAAGCGGCAAGAAAAACGAATTGAGCGTGTATTGACAAGCATTGCTTCTTTACAAGGCGATCTTCAAGGCATTGCCGGGAACGAGATGCTGCAACTCCCCGGATTCGAACTTGAATCAGGCGATGACAAGATAGCCGAACTGCCGGATCGGGTATAGCTTGTCTCAGTGAAAAGAAATGCAGAACCAGTTATCAATCTGACGATAAGTGTTTTTAAGTCCCGGTAGGGACACTCATCACTGAGCGCCCCCCGGACAGATCCGGACGAGCGGAATTACCGCATCCGGCTCCCACCTTGGGTGAGGACGCCGAGACGCACCAGAGGATAAGGATGACAGACCA
>Ga0302319_10001503_pt1 | contig 52085 bp, 21 predicted proteins | sample Bog_T0_2_FD_203319 | JGI IMG/M metagenome (GOLD analysis project Ga0302319, IMG submission 203319) | Peat permafrost microbial communities from Stordalen Mire near Abisko, Sweden - Bog_T0_2 | ecosystem: Environmental > Terrestrial > Soil > Wetlands > Peat | place: Sweden: Abisko, Stordalen Mire... | reverse complement strand
TAATGGAATGGTTGGCGAAGAAGAGGCAGTAACATTTCATTTCCCTCTTGACCTGCTTACCGCTAAGTAGGATAATCCTTGCATGGGCCAAAAGAAGAACCCGAACGCACAGGCGCTAGGCAGTCTGGGCGGCAAGGCAAGGGCAAAGAACCTATCCCGTGCCGAAGTCTCCAAGATCGCCAGCAAGGGCGGGAAAGCAAGAGCTGCGAAGTTGTCCGACGCCGAACTGAGTCGGATTGCGAAGCTAGCCGTTGAAGCCCGCGAACGCAAGAGAACAGGAGGAAAGTAGGATATGCGAAACCGGAAGCAGCAGGGACAGATCATTCGCATTGGAGATCGCTGGTACGTCCGCTATTGGGAACGCCGAAATATCGACGGAATCATTGAGCGGAAGCGAGTCACCCATACAGTCGGCCAAGTCACGACACGCGGGAAACGTCCACCCGCAGACATCAAGACCGAAGCCGAGCGACACATGGCAACCGTCAATAGCGGCACGGTGCCCGCCGAAAGAATCGTCACCGTTGGCGACTTTGTAGAACGGGTATATCTGCCGTGGACTGACGAACACAAAAGACCCTCGACCGCCAAGGGCTACCGAGACATCTGGGAAGATCACCTAAGACCGCTGTGCGCGTCAGTGTGGTTGAAGGATACGCGAACCTACCACGTTCAAAGTTGGCTGAATCGGATCGGAGCGGGCAAGCTTAGCCGCAACACTCTGAAACACGTTAAAAGCGTGGTGAGCGGAATCTTTACTCTGGCAAAACAGCAGGACTATTTCCACGGAGAAAATCCCGCCCGCGATTCAGCAATCAATCCAAAGGCTGCTGAACCGCAGGAGACGTATGCTTACACACTGGAAGAGATTCAAACCATCCTTTCCCTCCTGCCAGAGCCTTCAGCTACGGCCTTCGCTGTGGCCGCATTCATGGGGTTGCGGCATGGCGAAATTCAGGGCCTATTGTGGGAGAACTACAGGAACGGCGAATTGTATGTCTCTCGTTCAATCTGGAATGGCCGCGTCTCGGACCCCAAGACTCGCAAGGGCCGCGCCCCTGTCCCGGTCGTCCGACAACTGGCGGATCGGCTGGAAATTCATCGGCTGCGCTCGGGGAATCCGACTATTGGCCCGATCTTCGCCAACAGTTTGGGGAAAGCGCTGGCGCTTGGCAGTTTGGTCAATCGCGTCATTCTCCCCGCGCTGAATCGGTGCGACTGCGGAAAATCAGAATCAAACCACCAGAAGGCAGATCACCCTTACACTCGTGACGCCCGTATTCCAGAGTGGCACGGTTGGCACGCAGCGCGACGCGGACTGGGAAGCAACCTGTATCGCCTCGGAGTGCCGGACATGGTGATTCAGCGAATCCTGAGACACGCAAACGTGAGCACCACGGCAACGTACTACATCAAGACTGCTGCCGACGATGTTCGCAAAGCAATGACGAAGCTAGAGAACCACATCGCAGACGGTGGACAGATTCAATCGGACACCGCTGGGACACTACAAAGCAATTTGATCGTGGAGCCTTCCACGGTTCAATAGTCGCTAAGTGGTTGGGATTGTTAGAACTGGCGGAGAGGCAGGGATTCGAACCCTGGGTACAGGTGTTAGCCCGTACAACGGTTTAGCAAACCGCCGCATTCGGCCACTCTGCCACCTCTCCGGCGTGCCGCGCTAAGTTTACCACGTTTCCTCCGCCGCTCTCACCACCGCGAAACGTGCGCCAAGCACTTGTGGATTCCTGATCGGGCACTGGGCGCTCATCCTGCGCCTGAACTGGTTCCAAAACAAGATTGCAGTCGCGGACTCAAGCGATCACCGGGACATTCGCAACTCCAGCCGTGCCGAAGACGCGCCGGTAACGCGCGATTTCGTCGGGCGGCCCCAGCGCCTTTGCATAATTATCCGAGAGTTTAACCGCCGGGCGGCCCTCCACCGTCGAGACTTTACAGATCAGACTGATAGGATCGAAGCCGTCGTCGCCGCACGGATCGCAGCCCCGGAAGTCGTTGGTCAGCAGCGTCCCCCAGCCCGCGCTGAATCGTATCCTGCGGCCGGGCGTCCACGTTTTTCGATCCATGAAGTCCGAGGAGCTGCGGAAATCCTGCGGCGTGATTCCGGGTTGCAGCGCTCCCCCAAAATAAGCATGCAATCCCAGGATGTCTTCCACATCGAGCGCGTCGGACGCGATGATGAGCTTATCGCGCGCCGCCCGCCCGCGCCGCTTCAGCCATTCGATATATTCATCGCCGGCTATATAAGGATTCTTGCTGTCAATGCGCTGCCCCGTCCAATCGGCTGCCCATTCCGGCGCGCCCTCCAGAAATTGTGTGGTCCCGAACGTATCCGGCAGCATGATCCGCAGCGCGTCCTCATAAGTCTGCCGCCACAAATCCAGCACTTGATACTGCGAATGTCTCAGGGCATCGTCATCGGGCGCCAGCGCAGCCAGCACCATCGGGATCTCATGCGCGTTGGTGCCGATCGCTTCCAGATCGTGCTTGTGAGCCAGGAACGCGTTCGACGTTCCAATAAAACCGCCGCCCAGGTTGGCCGCCATGGCCTTCACGACATATTCCTGCCACAAAAAACTGTGCCGCCGCCGGGTTCCGAAATCCGCGACGCTCAGGCCCGGAACTCCACGCAGCCGTTCGATCTTGCTCCACAGTTTCGTCTTCGCCCGGGCATAAAGAATGTCGAGATGAAACTCGCTCAGCCGCTTCAGATTCGCCCGGGTTCTCAGTTCGTCGAGGATGGCGAGCGCGTAGAGTTCCCACATGGTCGTATCCGTCCACAACCCCTCGAACGAAAGTTGAAACTGACCGTCTTCCACGGAAAGCTTGTAGTCCGATAATCGGAAATCGAGCTCCAGCCACTCCAGAAAGTCAGGCTCGAAAATCCCCCGATGCCCGTAGAACGTGTTCCCCGCCAGCCAGACCAGCTCCGATTTTCGAAAGCGCAGTTTGCGCACATGCTCCATCTGCTGCGCGATCTCGTGCAGCGGAAACAGCTCTGCCAGCCGCACTCCCGACGTGCGATTGAACAAAGAAAAAGAAACGTGAGTCTTAGGGAAATGCTTCCAGATGAACTGCAGCATTAACAGCTTGTAGAAATCCGTGTCCAGCAGCGAGCGCGTCACCGGATCGAGTTCCCAGTTGTGGTTGTGCGCCCGCTCCGCAAAATTCACAATCATGGGGCGGTCTTCACGCGCATGGATTTCCCGTTCGCTCCAAATACCGCGACCGCTTCATACTAAAAATATACCTCACCGGAGCAGGCGAGGGCGGCTCATCATGTCGTCGAACCCATTACGATCGGGAAGAACTTGATGTCGACGGCGTATATTCAACTCGCGAATGGCGATTCATCTTCAACAACCAGAATTTCACTACCAGTCTCGACTCCGCACCGACCACTATTTACGTCGAATCGGCGGCTCTCGATCCGGTGTACTTAGGTCCGGTCGCGGTGCAATACCTACAACCCAGCATGACCAATGTGCAAGTCACCGACACCCTGACGGATCAACCCAACCAGGGAAGCGGCCCCAGCAAGGTCGGCTCGATAACCATCAACCCAGTCGTATTTAATGGTTCCGCCAGCACCCAGGAGATCACGTCTTTCCAGCAGATCGGAGTGGCCAGACTCTGCTGCAGCTTACCTCACCCGGCTTCAGCACATCGAGTTCGGAGGTAACGGCTACTGTGACGCAGTGACGGGCTTTCATGAGAACGAGTGGGTTAAGACTTCTGCGGAATTCACGGCAACCAAGCCGGCAGATCCCAGACGCTTGAGCACGCCTTTCATTCACCATTAGTAACTGGCATTCAAGCCAGCGGTGATTTCGCTACTCTGATACGGCCGCGGTTCGGCCGTGTTGGCCCACCTTAATATAGTCAGCTTTTGAGTCTACGTAACTCCGTCGCAAGCGCTGTTGTATACGCTGGCGGGCTTTGCCCATTGAAATTCGATGTTCTTATAGGGAGGTCTTCTCCGGGCCCCCAACAGATCCGCGCCACGAACACTTCCATAAAGTCATAAGACCACTCAAAAGACCAGCTTCAGCGCGAATTGAATCAGACGCGGATTGTTGACGATCTGCGTAATCTGACCGAAGCCAGGTGAATCTGTGAAAGTGCCGGGGAAGGCGAATTGTGGATGATTGAAGACGTTGAAAACTTCAGTACGGAAGACCAACTCGGTGGCTTCGTGAATCTTAAATGACTTAAAAAGCGACGCGTCAAAATTGACGAAGTCCGGACCATAAAGCGGAGTCCGATTGGCGTCGCCCAATACGCCGGGCGGAGGATCAACGAAGCAACTAGTGTTGAAGAACTCCTCGACCGTGGGATGACTCAGTTTTCCGTTACAAATCTGATTGGGGCGATTGCCGATGGCCGTGCCGGAGTTGTTTACACCGGTCGCGAGGCCAATCGGAAACCCTGACGCAATGTGAGTAATTACGTTTGCTTGCCACTTTCCAATAATGGCGTCCGTGATTCTGCTTGCACCGGACGCAAAGTGAGCGCCGCGGCCAAAGGGCAATCGATAGAGCATGCTGGCAGAAAAATTATGTTTTTGATCCGTAATGTTCAGGCCCTTATCCGTGAAGCCGTTCGGGTTTAGCGGATAGGCGTTGGGCGCAGGGTTCAGGGGATAGTAGGGCACACCCACAAGGGAACCCAGATCGTCGTTCAAACCATTATCGAAGCCTTTACTGTATGTGTATGCCACCAGAAAGTAGAGACCGTTCTGATACGCCTTCTCCGCTTTAAGCTGGAGCGAGTCATACCGCGAAAGTCCCCGGTCGATGAGGCCGATGATGTCGTAAAACTGAGGATAAGGCCTTAAGTTCGACGGATCGATTTGCAGATTAGGCGGTGCGGTATCCAGGTTCCAATTCTCGGTTTGCAGGTGACTTCCACGCGAACCGACATAGGCCACGGTCAAGACCGTTGAACCCGGAAGCTGACGCTGGAGATCGAGGTTGTACTGCTGAATCATCCCTGGCCGGAAGTTGGTATTTTGGCTATATACGTTGCCACTGATGTTATTGATCGTGGGCTTAACCGGAACTGGAAAGCCCTGCGACAGGGTGGTCACGGGCGTGATGTCGTCCGTCTGGAAAGAATAAGTGCTGTAAAAGGGTGGATTCAAATCCAGACCTTCTGCTCCCAGATTCCAACCCCCATCGTGAAGAATGGCATAACCCGCACGGATGGCATTCTTGGTGGAGAACGGGCTGTAACTGATCCCGATTCTAGGTTCGAAGCCCTTGTAGTAGGGCTGAATACCGACATCCTTATTTGAATTTACCCCCGCGACCAGGAGCTGGCCCGTGGCAAAGTCAAAGTTCGAGTAGCGGTTCTGTGCTTCCACCGTCGGCGTCGTGTAGTTCCATGCCAACCCGAGTTGTACGGTTAGATTCTGCTTTATCCTCCAGTTGTCCTGGAAATACGGCCTGAATTCTTTCCACCGGCGGCCAGAAACCGCGCCTGAGAATGCGTTGTCGTGTTCCCCTCCGGCTGGAATACCTAACAAAAAGCTGGCAATAGGATTGCCGGTAGACGAGTTCAGTGAGCCATTCGAGAAGCCGGCTGTAAAGAGATTGTCGAACGACAGTTCTCCCATCGGAAAAGCGTCGCCTAGCTCATTCAACTGGTAAAAGCGCATTCCCATACCGATTGAGAAGGAGTGAGCTCCATGCACCCATTCGAAGTCGTCCGAATAATGGAACACGTTGGTGCCATCCTGGATGGGGGAGAATCCTCGATCACCCAGGCCCCAATAGCCCTCGTTGAATTGAACATTGAGAAAGCCGCTGCTGAAGTATGTGCCAAGGTTGGCGTTAGGAATGCCCAGCTGATCGCTCCAATTCGTACCGTCTCCGAAGGAAATAATGTGATCGAATATCCGGTTATAGCCCGCGGTAAATTGATTGATCTTGTTGCCTGAGAAAATGTGGGTTTCGGACAAAGCCAGGTTGCGTCCGTTATCGGAAAGATTCTGATTGCTGGAGTAGCCGCCCGGCTGACTCCCAAAGTCCGGCAGTCCAGATGGAACGTACACCGAAGCCTGGTCTCGGCTGAAGCGGGCAAAAATTTTGTCCGAAGGCGAGAAAGTATGATCGATGCGGAAATCAAATTCGTTGTCGCTGTATTTCTGGCGAGGCACGTCGACGTAGTTCGCCGACAACAAACCCGAGACATTCGGAAGCGGCAGGTAGTTCAAAATCTTTACCGCGATCGGATTCAGGCGGTTCGCGGGAATGATGTTTCCCGGAAACTGGGTTCGCGTCTGCTGGCCCTGTGCATTCGTCGTGGTGGTCGACGGATCGTAAATTGGGACCTCTGGAGCCCCAGGAAAAGATTCGGTGAAATTTCCCGCACGTTCGTCTGCGGTCGGAACCTGGGCGAGGGAAGGTATACCCTGGATGTTTCTCGTTCCCTGGTAATCGAAAAAGAAGAAGGTCTTGTTCTTGACAATCGGGCCTCCCAGCGATCCGCCGAATTGATTCCTTATGTACTCCGGATTGATAGGAGAAAAATAGCTTGAGGCGTTCAGCGACGTGTTGCGAAGAAAATCAAACAGCGTGCCGTGAAACTGGTTGGTTCCCGATTTCGATATCAGGAGCACGGTGGGGCCGGCGCGCGTTCCGTACTCGACCGAGTAATTCGAAGTGAGAACGTTGAACTCTTGCAGAGCATCGATCGAGGGCACAACTGCAATTGCGCCGGAGGTCAGCTCTTCGTTGTCCACACCGTCAAAGAGCCAGTCGGTTCGATTCTCGCGCGAGCCTCCCACCGACAACGAGAAAGTCCCGCGGATCGAAGTCTCGCTGCTGCTCCCGCCTCCAAAGAAATCCCCGGGCTGGTCGCCCTGCGAAACACCCGGAGCCAGGGTCGCCAGCTCTACGAAATTGCGGCCATTCAACGGTAGATCGGCGACCTGTTCGGAATGGATAACCTGATTGAGAGTGGGATTCGTGGTTTCTACGGCGACCGAGTTCGCTTCTACGGTGACTTGCGAGCCCACGGTCGCAGGAGCCAGGGTGAAATCGATTTCAGGGCTGCCTTGGGCTTCGAGTCTGATTCCAGTTCTTTCCGCAGGCTGGAAGCTGGGCGCAGCCACTTTTACGCTGTAGTTTCCCAGCGGCAAAATGTTAGCCACGAAGCGGCCAGCCGAATCGGTGGTGAGCTCGCGTGAAGTGTTGGTTCCAGTTTCGGTGATGGTGACCGAAGCGCCTACGACGGACCCTCCGGAACTGTCCACCACGTTGCCAACGATTGACCCGGTTGATTGAGCATGAATCAAGCAGGGAACCAAGATTAAGCTGAACAGCAGTACCGCTAGCCCCAGATGTAAACGCCGCACAAGTCCCCCCCAGTTTGAAAGCATTCAAGCCAGTTTTCCTGGCTTTTCACGCTTGCGTCGATTTTTTGTCAACCAACACTTCGTTCTTCTGCTCAGAACTTTCTACTGATTTACTGAATGAAGTCGACCCGCTCTACTACCCATCCGCAAATCGATTCGATGCCATCACTTATTGCTTGCTCTCGCCTGGCGATGGATGCAACATTTGCGGGTCGTGTGCTTTAGGAGTCGGAGCCGACATGAGTTGGACAAACATCTTCTGAAACTTCGGCCAATCGACATCCATCTGCACATGTGCCTTTTGCAGGCTTATCGAAGGCTTGTCGTGTTCCGTCCAAACTAATGTGTCGCCGTAGCTGATTCCCTTATCCAGACTCACATCCACGAATACATAGCGCTCGCGCGTTATAAGGCTCGGGTCAAGCCACGCGGCCGCGGCTAGTTCGTCCCACAGATAATCGCCGGGCTTGCGCGTATAGCGCACGATGTATTGGGCCGCAGGCTCGTGGGATCTACCGATCTCCGCCAGCATTTCCGCGGTGAGATGCGTCTCGATCGAAACGTCCACGGTGGTCACGCTGATCTTGGCCCACCGTGCGTGCAGCATAATGCTTGAGGCTTCCGGATCGAACCACAGATTGAATTCATGCCGCGGGCTGTCGAGATACTCCGGATCATCCGTATGTGGATTAATGCTGCCGCCCATGATCACCAGCTCTTGCGCCAGCGAGGCGAACTCTGGATCGACGAGTATCGCAGTGGCAATATTTGTCATGGGACCGGCCGCATAAATCGTGACTTCGTGCGGGTATTTGTGAACCATTCGCACTAAGAAATGCGCGGCATCTTCGCTTGCGGCCTTGATCGTCGGATTTCCCTCTGCCAACTTCGGAACTTCCTCCGGATTGTGCGCGGACCGTGGCATCGTCCATGCGCCTTGATAGAGAACTTTTCCATACATCTGCTCCCAGGAACTTGTCCACTGCTTCGTGCGCACCATGGGAGCGTCGGCTCCGGCTACAACCGGTATGTCAGTGCGGCCCACTAGTTCCAGAAGTCGCAACGTGTGCGCGACCTCTTCGTTGCGCCATCCATCTCCGGTCACAACCGTTATTCCTAAAACGTTGACGTCGGGAGATTGGAGGATTATCAGCATCGAATTCATGTCGGTGCCGGCGGGGCCCATCGCATCCTGATCGATTACAACATAGCGGCTCTTCGGCGATTGCGCGAATGCTGCAGATAACGAAAAGATGGCGCATAGGAAAATCGCGCATTTCATTCGGAACGGTCTGGCATTCATAGTGTCCCCAATTTTTTTGTCTTTCAGCCGTTGACTCTCAGCCTGTCGTCAGGCGCGAAATGAGAAGCTCAAAGAATTTTTCGGAATCCACTTCAGTTGCTACCTTGGCATTCACCCGAAAGGAAAAATCGCCCGCGTTCTCCAAATCACCTGTGTTTTGCATGGGCGCGGAATGACGAACAGGTGCGTGCTTCCACCCCAAACTCTCGCCGGCGGTGATGCTTCCACTGGTTTCGATCTCGATTTGATAATCCTCGAAGCTGAGAATGTCAGGACGTATCAACGAGCTGACTGCCAGCGGATCGTGCAGATTCGGCCCCCTCTCCGAACCTGCACGGCGGTGCATACTCATCACAGCTTCGGCGATGCGCGCGGCCGCTTCGCTAACTCGCCCCTCGCCTGCTCGAAGTGCCGCAACATGCTTTTCTGTGAGCTGCACCTTTCTCGTAACATCAAGCCCTACCATACGGATGGGAATTCCGGACGTGAATACAACGCTTGCCGCCTCCGGGTCCACATAGAAATTAAACTCTGCCGCCGGCGTGACATTGCCGCCGGAAAGTGATCCTCCCATCAGGACGATGCTGTTAACCAGGGGGACGATTTCTGGATCTTGACGAAGAGCCAGCGCGATGTTTGTGAGCGGTCCAATCCCGATAATGCAAATTTGGTTTGCATTTTCGCGGACCATCCTGCAAATCAAGTCAGCCGCCGGCTCTTTGACCGGCTGAAGAGGCGCAGAAGGAAAATCGACACCAGCTAGACCATTGTTCCCATGGGCGTACGAAGCGGTTACCAACCTCCGAATGAGCGGAGAAGAAGCTCCGCTGGCTACTGGGATGTCGGCGCGATCAGCGATCTCGACCAGTCTGAGCGCGTTCGGGAGAGTTACGCTGAGAGGAACATTGCCGGCTACTGCGGTTACGGCCATGACTTTCAGTTCCTTCGACCGCATCGCCAATAGCAGAGCAAATGCATCATCGACACCAGGGTCGGTGTCGATGATGACCTTCTGCGCGCCATTGTTGGAGCCGGCTGACGGGGGAGGGACCGCTGTCGCTAACAAAGCCCTTGGAGGGAAAAGAATTGCACCAGCGAGCACAGCGCCGGACATTCGAATGAATTCTCGGCGACCGGATTGTGTTGGTCCATCCATCAGATTCTTCGAGGATTCTGACAGCGGCGCTCTCGCACGCCTCAATCTTTGAAACGTTTCATTTTAGGACGACAAACGACTTTATACTCGCCGACCAATTCCGTTGTCAAGAAAATCTATAAATGCTTCACTCAGCCCGGCAAGATGCAGAGCAGCTCAATTCATTTTCGGTTAAGTCTTGTGAGCTTAAGTCTTGTTCACTTAAGTCTTGGATGAGAGGTTCATAATCGCGCCTACACCTTGAACAGTCCACTCTGCCTCGAAGCGCGCACGGTCATAGAACGATTTCTGTGTTCCGACACTCGTGGTGGAGAGGGCCGCGTAAAGGTTTGCGCGGCGCACGGCTTCTTGTTCACTGGCCCCCTCCGCCAAAAATACGGCAAAGCTTCCGATAAATGCGTCGCCGGCTCCCGTGCTATCGATGCTTTTCACCGGAAACGGCGCTACATGTTCCATCGATGTCCCACCCGCAAGCAGAGATCCTTTCGCACCGAGTGTGATGATTGCTCGCCGAACCCCGCCTGCCAAAAGTTTGGCGGCACATTTTTTCGCGTCGTCAACACTCTGCACAGGCAAACCAGTGATGGCCTCGGCCTCAGACTCGTTAGGAACAAAATAATCAAGGTCGGCTAACGCATGGGTATCGATCAGCTGTGCAGGGGCAGGATTCAGGATGCAACGGATCCCGTGCTTGCGCGCGAACGCAACCGTGTAATAAACAGTCTCTAGTGGAATTTCAAACTGGAGCACGATGCAGTCGGCCGTTCTCAGCATTTCCGCCGCGGCATCGACGTCAGCGGGCTTCAACTCGTCATTTGCGCCCTTCACCACGAGGATACGATTTTGTCCGTTGGACTCGACAAATATTGGAGCAACTCCGCTGGAAACTCCCTCGACCTGCTTTACGTAAGTTGTGTCGATCCCAATCTTCTTGAAGTTCTCAATTGTAGCCGGGCCGAAAAGGTCGCTTCCAACGCGCGCGACCATGAACACGTCTGCTCCGCACAGATGCGCGGCGACGGCTTGGTTTGCGCCTTTTCCTCCGAATCCCAAGTCGAACTTCTGGCCGAAGCAGGTTTCTCCAGGCTTCGGAAACCTGTCCGTAAAAGTTGTCAGGTCGATGTTGGCACTGCCGACCACCGCAATTCGAGATCGCTTCGCCATAAAAATGTTCACGAACCTTTAGCCCGCCGAGTGTATTGGTAGCTTCCAGTTTGTGTCAATCGCACTCGAATTTTGCGCTTGCGCTTGTGATGCAAATAAAAGAAGAGTAGAGTTACGAACTTTCTACCGCGTACGGGTTAAAAGGAGAACCATGTTCACGCCATCGAGTTTAGGGATTGCGCTGTTGATGATGATCACGAGCGCTGTTTGTTGGGGTTCGTGGGCAAACACCTACAAGGGAGTCAAAGGTTATCGCTTCGAACTCTTTTACTGGGATTATGCAATCGGAATTTTCTTGATCTCACTGGTCTTGGCTTTCACGATGGGAAGCACCGGGCACGACTCCTCCAGCTTTCTAAACAATGTTCATGCCGCGGATACTTCGAACATTGCGAACGCTCTCATCGGGGGAGCCCTTTTCAATCTTGCCAATCTCTTGCTCGTGGCTGCCATTGATATGGCCGGACTTGCGGTTGCATTTCCAATCTCTATTGGGATAGCGCTTGTAGTTGGCACGGTATTGAGTTATGCGCTTCAACCCAGGGGTAATGCGTTGTTCCTGGCGCTCGGTGTTGCGTGCGCATTTGTCGCTGTGCTGCTGGATGGCAAGGCCTACGGAAGTCTTCGCTCAAGTGGTCGAACGGTTTCAAGAAAGAGCGTGATTACGTGCGTTGTATCCGGAGTGCTCATGGGATTGTGGGCACCTTTCATGACCCACGCAATGACGCGAGGCAATGCACTCGGACCTTACAGCGCAGCCGTGTTCCTTACGCTTGGGGCATTGCTTTCATGTTTTATCTGGAATATCTATTTCATGAAACATCCGCTAGTGGGTGAGCCAGTAAGTTTCAGTGGTCTATTTCGCGGTCCTGCCTTAGGACACTTACTAGGAATTTTGGGCGGGTGCATCTGGGGCATAGGGACGGTCTTCAATCTAGTAGCTGCAAACTATACCGGCGTCGCGATTTCATACGCCATTGGGCAGTCTGCCCCCATGGTTGCGGCCCTATGGGGGATTCTCGCATGGAAGGAATTCGAAAATTCCGGACCGCGCGCCAAAGTGTATCTTGCCTTGATGTTCGTGTTTTATGGTATTGCAATTTTTCTGGTCGCACGCGCCAACGGCTGAGCCGGCAGCTTTCTCTCCGGCCACTACTTTGTAGGCCTGGCCGTCGAGAGACGGATATTGAGAGATGTCTCGAGGACTACATGCCTTGCGGGACCAGTGTCGCCTGCGATCCGGTCCAGCAGGATACGTGCGGCAGTCGTGCCAAGTTGGTAGCCCGACTGGGAAACGGATGATAGAGCAGGGTTAGTAGTTTCACCTAAATCAAGATCGTCGAAACCCATAAGAGAGATGTCCTTTGGGCAACGAAGACCAGCTTCACGGATTGCGAGAAGTGACCCCAGCGCAATCATATCGTTACCGGCAAAAATTGCCGTAGGTCGGGGTATGAGCTTGAGCAGTGTAAGAGTCTTTGAGTGGCCGCCGCGTTTGTCAAAAGTCGTTTCCTGCACATACTCAGGCAGAAGAGTTAGCTTGGCCTCGCGCATGGCGCGCTTAAAGCCGTTTAGCCTATCTTTCGCATTGGTTAGATGTAAAGGACCCGTGATGGTCGCTAACTTCTTGTGCCCTAACTGAATTAGGCAACGGGTTGCATCGTAGGCTCCTTGCTCATTATCTGCTGTTACGCTATCACCTTTCCAGTTAGTAGGTAGTCGGTCGACGCATACCACGCCGGCTCCCGCTTCCCGGTACCTTTCTGCTTGTGCGGTAAGATCGCTAAAGTTGGAGGGGATTACGATGAGGCCGGCTGGCGAGTAAGTGCGCAACTCATTCAGATGCACTAACTCCTTGGAATGGTCATTGTCCGTATTGCACAGGATGAGACGATAGCCATTCGAAAATGCCATGTCCTCCGCGCCGCGAACCACAGCCGGGAAAAAAGGATTCGTGACGTCCGGGATGATCATTCCGATCATGTTGGTTTTGTCCCGCCGGAGGCCGCGCGCCAGCTGATTGGGCTGGTAGCGGGCCGCCTGGACGGCTTCCAGCACCCGCTTTCGTATAGGCTCTCTCACACCAGCGGAGTTGTTGAGCACGTGCGAGACGGTCCCGATGGACACTCGAGCCATTTTGGCAATCTCCTTCATGTTGGCCATGGCATCTTTCTCCGGGTCCGTCAAAATAGCCCGCACGTGGGACGGCTACCCAGACGGGCACGTTCAATATACTCGCAATGAAACGTTTCAGAGTAGAGGCGGTCCGCCTGGAGCAAAAGCGGATCACAATAAGACCTGAGATCATTGTCTCATTGCCAAGATCGCACTGGGAGATGCGGTTCTTATGTAGTGATTTAACAGTTGCCGCTGAGGATCTTCCGGAGCGCCTTCAGGTTCCTAACAGGTTGATTTGTAGTTTCTCGTACCCGTGTTCGCGCGCCCATAGGTCCAAAGGGATTGTCGCGAGTTCATCTACAACCGCAACGGCCAGTCCGGTTTTCGTCAAGTCGATGCTCTTAAGATAGGTATGACAGGTGTCACAGACGTCGACACGGACGTGCGCGATTTCGGGTGCTGAATAATATGCCATCTGCGGTTCCCGTTCTTCTCCGCAGGCCGGACAATAAATTCTTCGAAAAGCCCATTCGTGAGCGCAGAGCATGCAGATCAAAGACTTTTTCGCACCGTCGCCTTCGCTCCGCAATACGCCGACAGCAGGCTTGCCACCGCAGAGCGGGCAGGTCAATGGAGTTCCGTCGGCAAGCGCGATTTCGCGGTGATCCGCAAGATATTCAGCGTACGGTTGAAGGAATATCCACGCGAGTACTTGATCGGAAGATTGGGATTGCGCAGCGTCATCCACACCTCCGGCCAATCCTGGCTCGCCGTGCCAAAAGTCTTCGATCGCGTGCTGCCACGCTGCCGGCCCCTTCCGCGCCAGTCCGCCGGAGGCTTGAGCCAGCGGCGCTGGCGCAATCTGCTGGATCACCGACAGGAATTCAGGAAACTTCGGGAGGAGAAGAAAAAGATCCAACTCGTCGCGCAGACGACGATCAGAGGAAATCTTTGGCGTGTCCCCAAGAGCTTTCTGGAGCGCACAGTAAAGGCCCTTCTGGAACGTTACAACACACGCGTAATAACGCAGCCCTTGAGCCGAGAATGGGTAAGATGAGGCGAGTTCGTTGGCGCGTCGAATGCGGCGATCCCATTTCGCATAGTTCATTTGCTGGGATGGTTCATTGGTTCATTTTCGCGCAGCCGAGCCCCGGAGGATCTGCTCGTACCAGGTGTGATGATGCTTGTCGGCCCAGGCACGCGACACATCGCCGCGAATTACAGAGCCAAACGCACCGCGTTCCATCGCCGTGCCCATGTAGACGTGGATGATGAAGAGCGCGATGGTAGCGAGCGCGCATACAGGGTGTATAAAGACGGCGGCGAGGCGAAGGAAGCGCAGGTCCCACGGAATGTATTGCGGGAGCCACAAAATCAGCCCGGTAAGCAGAAGCACAATGGCGTTCCAGAAGAAGCCCCAGAACAGCAGCTTTTGGCCGGGATTGAAGCGGTCGGCGGAAGGAACTTGATCGTCTTCGTTGCGAATGTAATGTCCGATGGCGGCCCACCAAGCCTTGTCGGCGGGCGTTTCTTTCATCTGCCGATGCCACATGTCGTACATCAGCCAGACCCCGACAAAAAAGATAAGGCCGAACCAAGGATGTAATTCGCGCGAAGTGGTTGGCCCACCCAGAACGACGGCGATCCAAAAGAGCCAGGGGCTCCAGAAAGCGAGACCGGTCAGCAGGAGGTATACATAGGAGATGCCCGCCAACCAATGCACGAGGCGCTCGCGGAACGAATAGCGCAACACGCGTCCGTTCGAAAGAAGATAGGGTTCGCGGCTCATGGGGTTCCTCCGTGAGATTCCTGCTCGTCTTCCTTTACGACCTTAGGACCGAATCGAAGGTAGTGAATGAAAACACCGACCACCCCGAAGATCATCCCGAAGTTCCCAATCCATTTCAGCGGACCTTTCCACAGCCGAACCGACAGAGGAACGTGCGGATCCTTCGGCAGTCCGCCATAGAGTTCAGGATTCTTTGCATCGTGCAGGACATAGATGACGTGGGTTCCGCCCACGCCCGCGGGATCGTAAACTCCCGCATCTTGGAACCCGGAGTTTTCGCGGAGTTGCGTGGCTCGGGTCTCCGCCAATTCTTTCATCTCCGACTTTGTTCCAAAGTGAAGACAGCCCGTGGGGCAAGCCTTGATGCAGGCCGGTTCCAGCCCCACCGAGACGCGGTCATTACAAAGCGTGCACTTGAAAACTTTGCGCGATGGGGGATCGAATTTCGGAATGTTAAACGGACAGCCCGTCATGCAATAGCCACAACCGATGCAGTTTGCCTCCTGGAAATCCACGATGCCGTTGGCGTACTGAACGATGGCCGCGTCCGCTGGACAAGCGGCGAGGCAGCCCGGATCTGCACAGTGCATGCACTGGTCTTTGCGCATGAGCAGCATCATGGTGCCGTCGGCGCGTTCATGTTCGTTGAACTTGATCAGATTCCAGTAATTCCATGCGGTCTCCGGCATGGTCTGGTAAGTATTATCGAAGGTAGTTTCGCTGAAGGTGTAACCGTTCCATTCCAGACAGGCCACTTCACATGCCTTGCAACCAATGCACGTGGTAGTGTCCACCAGTTTGCAGACCTGGAATTCGCGGTTCAGACCTTTGCCCGGAACAACCCCCGCGTGCCCGGAAATTCGAATTAGCTCAGTTGCGGCCTGGCTCATGTTATCTCTACGCCTTCTCGACTTTCACCAAGAAGCCCTTGGATTCAGGGGTATGGGCGTTCGGATCGGTGACTGCGGGCGTCAGCAAATTTGCCGGCGTCCGCGCGTCTCGATCTTTATCTTCCTGAATACCGCGGAAGCCCTGATGAATCGGCAACCCAATCTGATAGACCTTCTTACCGTCGATCATCATCGGCTTCAGCCGGCGGGTGACAAAGGCCTTTGCGATGTAAGTTCCGCGCGCACTAATGACTTTGATCTTGTCGGTTCCACGAATTCCTTTTTCGTCCGCCAGTTCCACCGGAATTTCTACAAAGGGTTCCGGGATCAACTGGACATTCATCGGATTATTTTTCGTCCAGTAGTGGTATTGCTCGGTGAGTCGATAGGTGGTGCAGACGATGCTGTACTCCTCGGGCGATCCAAATTTATCGAACGGAGTGTTGAACTTCTTTACCAGAGGATTGTTCGACTGCTCGGGATGGAATGGATTCTTGACGGGGCTCTCGATCGGCTCGTAGTGCTCAGGGAATGGGCCGTCCGCCAGCACACCGATGGGAGCGAATAACCTTCCAATGCCTTCCGGATTCATGATGAAAGGGCCCATGTGATCGTTGGGGTGAGAATCGGGTTTGAAATCGGGCACGTCGTTCCCCACCCACTTTCCCGCCGCTTCATTCCACCAGATCTGTTTGCGATCGGCGTCCCACGGCTTTCCCTCCGGGTTGCAAGAGGCGCGGTTGTAGAGGATGCGGCGATTGGCCGGCCACGACCACGCCCAGTTGGGAAACACGCCCATTCCAGAGGGATCCTCGGTGCCGCGCCGCTGCACCTGCGATCCCGCCTCAGTCCACATGCCGGAATAAATCCAGTTACCGCACATGGTGGTGCCGTCGTCTTTCAGCCATGCGAATCCGGGCAACTGTTGACCGGCCTTGATCACCTGTCCGGTGACGTCGTCTTTCAGATCGGCCAGAGCTTTACCGTTGAGCTCCATGGCTACTTGCGCGAGCGGAGGATGAGCCGCATCGGCGTAAGCCCAACTCAGGTTCAGAATGGGGTCGGGAAATTTTCCGCCTTCCTTCTTATAGAGATCGCGAACCCGAAGGAAAATCTGCGCGATGATGTCCTGATCGAGCCGCGCCTGCCCCGGAGGTGGAACGGCGGCGTATTTCCACGTGACCCAACGCGCGGAATTGGTCATGGTGCCGTCTTTTTCGGCGAAACCCGCACACGGCAAACGGTAGACCGTGGTGTTGATGTTTTTCTGTTCTTCTGGAGAAATTCCCGGGGCGCGCCAGAACTCGCTGGTTTCATCCTCGTAGATTTCGCCCACGACCAGCCAGTCGGCCTTTTTTAGCGCGTTGATATTCTTATTCGTATCGGGGCCAATCATCACGCCGTTCATGCCGAAGGCCAACATGCCCTTGATCTTGCCGTTGTACATGTCTTCCCAGATATGGGTCCACGAGCAATCCTGGCCGGCTTTGGGCAAGTAATCGAAAGCAAATCCGTTTTCCTTCGTGGCCGCGTCTCCATAGAACGACTTGAGCAACGACACCACAAATTTCGGCGTGTTCGAGTAATAGTTGAATGAAGCCCACGGCGTGGGTTTTGAGGCCGTTGGCGTGGTCCGCTTCAGATACGCGGCCAAATCGGTGTCGGTGAGAGCGGGAGCTTTCAGATACCCCGGCAGTGAGTCATACAGCCCGGCCATATCCGTAGCGCCCTGAATGTTCGAATGTCCGCGAAGCGCATTCACGCCGCCCCCGGCTCTGCCGACGTTGCCGAGCAGAAGTTGAATCATGGCGGCGGTGCGGATGATTTGCGTTCCGAAAGTGTGCTGCGTCCAACCCACCGCGTAAATGATGGTGGCGACCTTCTTCATGTCGCCATCTTTGCGGACCGAGGTGAATAGGTCGATCGCTTTCAGATACTGGTCCTTGGGGATGCCGGTGATCCGCTCGACGACGTCGGGGGTGTAACGGGAATACTGCTGTTTCAGCAGTTGGAAGACGCAACGCGGATGTTGAAGGGTCAAGTCGTAAGAGACATCTGTGGGCAGGGCGGGAGGCGGCACCGCGCCTCCGACCTTCCCCGGCGTCGGTTCGGGGGCGTGACCGGTCGAGCCAGCCTGTCCGCCGGAACCTCCTGTTCCTTCATAGTTCCACGTGGAGAGGTCGTACTTACCCGTTGCGGAGTCAAAGCCGGAGTACAGGCCGTCCTCCGGAAGTTTGAAGCCTTCCTTCACGATGAAGGAAGCGTTGGTGTAGTTGACGAGGTATTCTTTGGCGATCCGGTTGTTCTCGATGGCGTAGCGAATCAGGCCGCCGAGAAATGCGATGTCGGTGCCGGCGCGAATTTGTAAGAAGAGGTCGGCGGTAGCGGATGTGCGCGTGAATCGAGGGTCTACGGAAATGATCTTGGCGTTGCGGTTGCGCTTGGCCTCCATCGCCCACTTGAAACCGCAGGGGTGGTTCTCGGCGGGATTGCCGCCCATGATCAACATCATGTCGGTGTTCTTGATGTCGATCCAGCCATTGGTCATGGCCCCGCGTCCAAATGTTGGTCCCAAACTTGAGACCGTGGGACCGTGTCAAACCCGGGCTTGATTTTCTAAATAAACCAAGCCCAGCCCCCTCATGGCCTTGACGGCCAGAAAATTGAATTCATTGGTGTCGGTGCAGCCGCCGATGAAAGAGATGCCTTCGCAACGATTAACGGTGCGGCCTTGCGCGTCTTTTTCTACAAAGGAGCTATCGCGCGTTTTCTTGGTCCATTGCGCGATTTCATCGAGAGCGGTGTCCCAGGAAATGTCCTGCCAGTCGGTCGCGCCTGGGCGCCGGACTTGCGGCTTGGTCAGCCGTCGCGGATTCAGCATGTCCTGTTCGAGCGAAGAGCCCTTGGGACACAGCGTTCCGCGGTTGGTGGGATGATCGGGGTCGCCTTCGACGTGGATCACCTGCGGCGTGACGTTCTTTGCCCGGTCGCCAATCGTATAGATAAGGACGCCGCATCCGACGGCACAATAAGGACAGGTCGAACGGGTTTCGGCAGCGCGCGCAATCTTTAGTTCTTTGAGCTGAGCGTAGGCGGGCTTGAGGTCGAAACCAAAGACGGTTGCGCCGACTGCGCCGACCGTTGCTGCCTTGAAGAAATCTCTGCGGGACTGTGGCATCGAAGTGATCTCCGCTTGTGTCCGAGAGTCAAAAAGACTTCCAGACTTTTTAGTCTTCAATGATTATGTTTGTCAAGCATGATCAAGGCTGGCTAGTGGGTCAGCGGTGGAGGTCGTGACGAGCGAGGAAGGATGAAGAAATCTGGGCTCGCGGAGGATAAACGCAACTACCGGATTGCTCTTGTTGCCCGACTTAGTTGCGACAGCCACTTTCGCCGTGGTGTAATCCCCCATGGCCGCCGCACACCGATGCCCAGCCTGCGGATTTGAATCCGATAGCTTTCCCAATCTCCCATGCCCGCATTGCGGCACTGTGGTTCGCTTCGAACCCCGGCGTGGCACGTCGGCACCCGGCCAAACATCAGCGCACTCACCCTCTTCCCAGGCGACCAGCGTAATCCTCCTGAATCTCACCATCGCGGTGTTGAGCCTGGCCTTCCTGGTCTGCCTCTTGTTCGGCTTGGTCACGCTCATCAATTCGCATAACGCCTTCAACCGTGTGCAGGGGCAGCCTTATCATGCCACCACCTTGCAGGTGATTCGTCCCTTTTATCAGAAAAGCGCCGGCATGCATGGTCCCGACGTGTCTATTCTTGCCAGCGGGATCGTAGAAGGCAAGCAAGAATGGATGAATTTGGTTCCCTACCTCAAATCTGTTCCGCGCGAACGTTTTCCAGAGAATCAGGCCGAACTCAATGATTTAGTCCCGCCGGGGACGGAGATTCCGGTTTACTTGTTTCCCAATCTCAAAGGACAATCTCGAATCCAGGTGATCGACGTTCTTCCACCCGGCGAGGCGAGCAGAAAAACGGAGATGTGGGTGCTAAAGCGCGTGCCAGTAGCAATCGCCGTCCTCGGCGCTCTGATCTTTTTCTTGATGCGAATCCGCCGCTCCTATGCTTCGCCCGCAACCCAGGCCGTGACCGCCAGCTACAAGCGCTGATACACTGCTGTCTATTTCATCGCTTCATTAATCGTTTCAACGTCTGCGAGCGCTTCCTCCGAACATCGTCGACGAGCTTTTATCCACAGACAGGCCGAACCATTCCAGGCGCGTGACGAACACCCCGGTAGTTATCGGCGCATGACGTTCGGCTATGACTCATCGGATGTTGAACTGCGAATCGTTGTGATTTGACCGATCGAACTGCTTAAATTTGCAACATCCGCAGGTTATGATCGCTCAATTTTATTATCCTTCAAACGGACCTATGAGATCTTCTGCGGGTTTCGTTTCGGTTGCTGAGGACGCCTGCAAGCGACTTAATATGGCCTTAACCAACATTTAACATTGGGATGGGTTCTGTCCCAGTTTTCTCCTTGACAACGGCATATAACATCTTTATGTTAGGGCACCCAAATCAATAACGGCTGGCGAAGATTTATATCTCGGCTGTTATGGGCTACACGGATCCCTAACTCGGGAGGTCCGGATGCTTGAGTTTGGATTATCTACCTGCTGTGGGTGTGTGCAATATTTGATCCCCCCAGGTATAACTCGACATTGAGTGAAGCCGTTTTGCAGTAGTTATGAACCGCGCATTACTCGACCATATCTGCATTTAGGCAACTCAAAAACTTTTCTGGCTTCACCGACAGTTTTATGCCGTCGCTTCGATACCTGCAATTCGACGACCGGGTGGGTTCGCTGCGACGAGTGGCGCCAATCGTGCTGTTATGGGTATTGGTGGCACAGCTGTGTGGGGCGCAGAGTGGCGATCCCACCGCCAACCTCTTGCCGCCTCCTTCCGCGGCGGCTTCTTCCCTTAGCGCTGAGCCTGAAGTTACAGTCGTTGAGTTCAGCGACTTCATGTGTCCCTATTGCTCCAAGATGGTTCCGGTCACGGACCAATTGCTGAAGTCCTATCCGGGCAAGATTCGACTGATTGTCAGAGATTTTCCCCTCGAGTTTCATCACGGATCCGAGTTAGCCCACGAGGCTTCTCTGGCTGCGAAAGCTCAAGGAAAGTACTGGGAGATGTATCACCTGCTTTTTGCCAACCAGCAACATTTGACGAGATCGGATCTTTCCGGGTATGCAAAGCAGCTTGACCTCGACCTGGCGAAATTCGAGAACGCGCTTGACACTCACGAATACAGACCGCAGATCCAGGAAAGCGTGGCCGAGGGCAAGGCGCTGGGGGTAAACGGAACTCCCTGTTTTTTTGTGAAGGGAAGGAAACTGGAGGGGGTGCAGTCCTTCGATTCTCTTCGAATGCAAGCGGCGCTTGGGGTCGACCAGCCGCATGACGAAAAACCCACGCAGGCGGCGAAGAAAATGGAAGTGGTTGCGGCAAATGCTCCCGTCCGCGGCTCTCCCGATGCGGCTGTGACGATTACGGAGTACGCCGACTTTCAGTGCCCGTTCTGTGCCAGCGCGCGCGGTTCCATCGATCTAGTTCTCCGCGAATATCCCGGCCGAGTCAAACTGGTGTTCAAGAGTTTCCCGCTCGAGTTTCATGCCGATTCCAGGCTGGCGCATCAGGCCGCTTTAGCAGCGGACCGGCAAGGTAAATTCTGGGAGATGCACGATCTCATCTTCTCCCGGCAGCGCAACATCAAGTCCGACAACCTGTTTGCCATGGCCAAGAGCCTGGGGCTTGACATGGATCGTTTCGCCAAGGATCTCGATAGCGGTGAAGTGCACGCGCAGATCGAGACGGAACAGGCGGAAGGCAAGCAACGAGGGGTGCAGGGTACGCCAACGTTCTTTGTCGATGGCAATGAAATCGTGGGCGCGTCAAGCGTGGCGCAGTTCGAAGCCAGGATCGATCAGGCTCTGCGCGCCAAGGGAATCGAGCCGTCGCGGGTGCCGGTGGTTGCCGATGGTGGTCCCGCCCGCGGTCCGGAGCACGCGCCCGTCACCGTTCTCTGGTATTCCGACGTAACCAGCCCCTTGGCAGTTTCAGCGGATCGATTAATGCAGCAGGTTCTTGAGGCTTATCCCGATGAGGTCCGCGTGGTTTTCAAGAATCGGCCGCTGGAGTTTCATCGCGACGGCGTGCTCGCCCATGAGGCCCTGATGGCATCGGCTGCGCAAGGAAAATTCTGGGCCATGCACAGCGTTTTGTTGGCCAACCAGAGTGCATTATCCGCAGCCGACCTTGCGAACTATGCCGGGCAGATCGGACTGGATACGAAAAAGTTTGACGCAGACCTGTCTGGCCGGAGCTTTCGCGACGAGGTACAACGCGATGTCACGCTGGCGCGCGATGCGGGCGTGAATGGAGTGCCGGTGTTCTTCGTCAACGGGACGCGAGTAGATGGGGTGCAGGGTTTCTCCAGTTTTCGCGCGATTGTGGACGCAGCGATTCAGAAGACTCGGGTGGCAATGGTCCATGAATAGCAGCAGTGGTTGGGGGCACATGTTCATGAGTTCGATGCGAGCAATAGTCCTCTCGTCTGTAGGCGTGGTCTTGATCTCACTGCCGGCTCTGGCGCAGACGAGCATCAAGCCGAATGGGTCGAACGATCCCACTTCCGGGCCGCCGTCCATTACGTCCGTGTCGCCGAACAGCGCACTGCAGGGGCAAACGGTATCGGTCACCATTACCGGCAAAAATACGAATTTCGTGAATGGCGTGACCCAGGCGAATTTCGGTCCAAACATTTCCGTCGGTGGAGCGGCGCCGGGTGCGAACGGCGTAGTCGGGGTGACCAGCGCGACTAAAGCGACGGCGAGTCTGGTGATTAACAACAGCGCCACTTTAGGCGGTCAGAACGTAACGGTTGTGACCGGCGCGCAAACGGCCACGCTGGCCAATGGATTTACGGTGGATGAGGCGAGCGTGACCCTGGATGCCTCAGCTACGCCGAAGACAGCGCAAGCGGGAATTACAACTGCCTCGGTAACTGGTTCCGGATTCCCCGCGGGCACGATCTGGGCGGCGAACGTCACCGTGTCACTGGCGCCTAAAAGTGGTGGAGCTGCAGTGACGACGACCGCGACCGGTGTGACGGCAGGAACGGGCTCGACCAACACGATTGCCTTCCTCGTGCCAGCTTCGATTTCCGTAGCGACCCCCACGGTTTATGACATTTCGATTTCGGGCGCTACCACCACGGGCATTCCATTCCAGAGTTCAAAATCCTCGACGATCACTGTCGATCCGCCATCGTATGTCTCCAAGGTTTCACCGAGCAGCGGACTGCAAGGGGCAACTCTTACGGTCACGATTACCGGCAAATACACAAACTTCGTGAACGGAACGTCGGTAGCGACGTTTGGTCCGGACATTTCGGTAGGTGGATCCGCGGCCGGTACACCCGGCCCGATCACCGTAACCAGTGCGACCAGCGCGACCGCGAGCATTGCGATCAACGATAACGCGGCGACCGTCGCTTCGAATGTGGTTGTAGTGACGGGCGATGAAACGGATTCGCTGGCCAACGGGTTTACGGTGAACGAGGCAAGCGTGAAGCTAGGGGTGGCCAAGCCAACGTCGGCGGAACCGGGCATCACAACTGTGTCCGTAACGGGCACAGGGTTCCCCACCCTGGCAATCCAGCCGGCCAGCGTTACCGTAACACTGACGCCAAAGAGCGGCGGGACTCCCGTGATCACTCCGGCGACGAGTGTGACGGCGGGAAGTACCGCCGGGACCAACACGATCGCATTCCTGGTGCCTGCGTCGATTTCGGTGTCCGCGAAAACGACCTATGAAATTTCCATCTCCGGCGTGGATCAGGCGGGCTCGCTATTCCAAAGTTCCAATACGGCCACGCTGACCATTGATCCCAAGTCCTATATCTCTACGCTTGCGCCCAGCAAAGGGCTGCAAGGGCAAACTCTCGCAGTGACCATCACGGGTGAATATTCCACCTTCATTAGCGGGGTGTCGCAAGCGACCTTCTGTCCCGGAATTTCTGTGGGTGGGGCGGTGGCGGGTGGCCCCGGTCCCGTGACCGTGGTCAGTGCGACCAAAGCGACCGCCAGCATCTTCATCAGTAACACGGCGCCGCTCGGCAGTTGCAATGTAACGATGGTGACGGGAGCGGAGACGGACTCGATCGCAAACGGGTTTGTGGTAGACGTGGATAGCGCGCCTCCTGTTGCCGTACCGGGCGGTCCGTACACCGCGAAATTGCCTCCGGGAACGGTGACATTCAACGGCAGCGCTTCCTACGACCCCAAAAGCAAGACTGCGGTGTTGACCTACAACTGGAACTTTGGCGACGGAAGCGCGAACGGCAACGGCGCTACTCCTACCCACACTTACACTTCGCCCGGAACTTTCAACGGAACGCTGGTGGTAACGAACTCGACTGGAGTATCGAGTTTGCCGGCTCCGTTTGTGGTGACGATTACCGCTACGTTACCCACCGCCGTACCCGGAGGCCCGTACTCGGTGCAGTTGCCGGCTGCGGTGCAATTCAACGGCAGTGCTTCGTCCGATCCCAACAAAGGCGCTACGCTGAGCTTCAATTGGAACTTTGGGGACGGAACCGCGAACGGAATTGGCGCCACTCCCACCCACACCTATGCCACCGCGGGAACGTACAACGGCACGCTGACGGTTTCGGACAATCTGGGGCTAACGAGCGCGGCGGCTCCTTTTGTGGTGACCGTAGCCGCGGCTCCTCCTCTGCCCCAAATTGCGATCACCAGTCCGCAGCCCTTGGCCATTTTTGGCGCAACCGCAGCCAATCCAATCACGGTGACGGGCACAATTGACAACTCGTCGGACACCATCTCGGTGAATGGCATCGCGGCAAGAGTCTCGGGAGGAAGTTGGAGCGCGCCCGGCGTCCTTCTGCGCGAAGGGCAGAATATCCTTACGGCGACCGCTGTCGATGTTCACGGCGATGTGGGCACGGCCTCGGTGACCGTGACCCTGAGCACAACTCCGCCGCAACTGGGCATTCTGGCGCCAACTGCGGGACAGATGGTGACCTCTTCGACGATCACGGTAGCCGGCAACGTCAATGAGCAAGTGCCCGGCACGATTAACTCCCAGCAGATGACCGTCTCGGTAAATGGAATCGCAGCGACGGTGAGTAATCGAAGCTTTTCGGCAGCGAATGTCCCGCTGGTGCAGGGCATGAACACGATTACAGTCACGGCCACCGATCCGGCGGGCAACACCAGTCAAAGTCAAGTCAGCGTCAACTACATGGGGACCATCCCGCTGCAAAAGATTCTGGTCATTTCCGGCGAGGGGCAGACGGCACCGATCAGCACGACGTTGCCGCAGCCGCTGGTGATTCAGGTGGTGAACAACAATGGGGCGCCGGTTCCAAGTCAGCAAGTGACATTCTCCGTGGTGAAGAGCGACGGCGTCTTGACCTCGAGCAACCAGCAGGGTCAGCAGGTCACTGCGGTCACCGATCAAAACGGACAGGCGAGCGTGCAGTTCCAACTCGGATCGCGGGTTGGCGTAGGCAACAATCAAGTCTCGGTGACGGCTGTGGGCTACACCGGGCAAGCGCTATTCGCCGAGACTTCCACCGTCGGTCCTCCCACGCAAATCGTGGTTGAAATGGGCGACGGGCAAACTGGCGTGGTCGGCCAGCCGCTGCCTTCGCCCTTGGAGTTGGAGGTTCTCGATTCCGGTGGCAATCCGGTGGCGTATGTTCCCGTGACCTTTACGGTTCAATCCGGCGGAGGCACGCTGAACGGTAGCAGCACGTTGCAGGTCAGTACCGACGTCAATGGCATGGCCAACGCTCTGTTGACCCTGGGGCAGCAGGAAGGCACGAGCAACAACGTGGTCAGCGCGACCTTCGCCAACAATCCCGGCCCGGCAGCGAGTTTCGTGGCGTCGAGCCAGGCGGGAGGTCCGGCGCAAATTACGAGTATCAGCGGCCTGGTCGAGGACGACTCCAACACTCCAATTCCGGGCGCGACCATCACCCTGGAAGGAACCAGCTACACCGCGGTCTCGGATGTCAACGGGAACTTCAGCATCTCCCCCGCGCCCGTCGGAACGTTCCTGCTGCAGGTAGTTGGCCAGACCAGCACACGCACGGACGCCACATTCCCCACCCTCGTCTACAACATCACGACGATCGCGGGAATTAACAATACGCTCGGCATGCCGATCTGTTTGCCGCCGCTCGATCCGACATCGGTGCAGACCTATAGTCCGACCTCCACCCAGCCCCTAGTGCTGCAGATGACGGGCGTCCCCGGTTACGTGTTCACCGTAGCTCCTGGTTCAGTGACCAATCCCGATGGAACTCCGTATAGTGGGCCCTTGTCGCTTTCGCAGGTGCACGCCGACCGCGTCCCCATGGCGCCGCCGCATGGCAGCTTGCCGCTGATGGCGGGAACGCTGCAACCGCCGGGGCTGCACTTCAATCCACCAGTGCAGGCGCAATTCCCCAACACGAGTGGGCTGGCCCCCGGAACGGTGCTGGATCTTTATTCGTACGATCACGACCAGATGGCCTGGGTTTCGCAGGGGCCGGAGCGCGTGAGCGCCGACGGGTCTGTGCTGGTCTCAGATCCGGGCTTCGGAATCAGCAAGTCCGGCTGGCATTTCCCGCCGCCGCCGCCGCCGCCCCCCAAGTGCGCCAGCGCTTGCACCACTTCCAACCCATGCATGACCAGCCAGTGTGTGAACGGGGCGTGCATGACCAGCAACGCCAACGAGGGCGGCTCTTGCGGCGATGGCACCTCCGACCAGCAGTGCGGCACCAACGGAGTGTGCATGTCCGGCACCTGCACGTTCAGTTCTCAGGCCACGAATGGGCAGTCTTGCACTCCGACCGACAAGTGCGTTGTGGATGCAACGTGTCAGAACGGGACCTGCACGGGCACTCCCTATGACACTAACAGCACCTATGCTTCGCAGCAGTCTTTCAGCCTGCCGCCGGAGTTGACGCAAGCAGCTTCGGAATTTGTGGACACATTTAGTTCCGGCATCGGCGAGCTGGAGCCTATCAACCTGCAGTATCAAACCCAGGCTCAGAATTGCTGCACGCAGGAGTCCGGACCGATTGATCTGGGAAAGGTTTCCTCGCAGGGTACTGTGCAATTAGCTGTAAACGTCGCCGGCGTTCCGGTTTGGCCGGGCTCGTTCAACATTCAGATCACTGTGACCATTCCCTTAATTGGAGAGGTCGAGCTCAAAGTGCAGGAGGGTGTCTTTTTTGGCGGTGAGATCAGCGTGAACGGGACCATCGGCTATGTGGCGAACCAGTGTGAGGAGATGGACAACTGCGCATATGGCCAAGTCAACCTGGCGATCGAGCCGTCGCTTTACGCCATCACCCAACAGTCAGCGTGCGTAGAGATCTACGGCCTCGGCAAGGTCTGCCAATCTGCCGGGATCAAAGGTGGAGTAAAAATCGCCCTGAACGGAGGAATTCGCGAAAACACCCCCGATCAGTGCACCAATCAGGTGCAGGGCTTTGGTTCGATCGAGAGGCCAACGGTCTACCTCACCGGATCCATCGACAGTTACTCCGTAAGCTTTCAATGGCAGCCACCGATTTCATTGATTCCAGGATGGACTTGTGCGTGGCCGGCGGGCCCGAGCGGCCAAATCTGCATGGCGAATCCATTCTGATGGCTGGCGTTGGAAATGGCGGGGGGAAAAAAGGACGAATGGGCGTGGTTGACGTGGTAAGGCGGGGACGTGCTGCTGGTTGGGTAGCGTTGGGGATGGGAGTGCTTTTTGCCAGCGCCGGGTCGTTCAGCTTGGCCGGTCCGGAATTTAAGAAGATGAGCATCCCGCTCCCGATTGTTATTGAGGGTAAGCCGATCCCCTCGAAGATGTATTTGAAAGTGGAGATGAAAAGTTACAACGAACCCTTCGATGAATTTGCCGCGGGCCCTCGGGACAAGGCGGAAGCCATGTTCGTCAAGGCTGTGCAGGCGGTTCGGAAGAACGACGCAGCGGTGTTTGGCAGTGTCTGGACTCCTCCCGACCAAATGAAGAGCATCGGTGGTCAACCCCGGGTCGTGAAGATGGCGGATAACGGACCGGACGGTTGGATGAAGGTGATCCGCAGCATGTTTGATTTCAGCAAGCTGACGGTTGTTGCGGAAGTCCTGGCCGGGCAGGACACGATGTTTATTTGGGACTCCGAGACGAAGAACGGAATCGTGCGCAGGTCCATGTACGTGGGGCTGGATAGAAGCGGCAATCTGCGGCTGAGCGCTCCGGGCGGCAACAATCCGGTTGACGATTTATTGCAGAATGCGTTCGTAGCGGCGCAGGCAGCACCCGATTCCTACAAGGCCTTACCGGGTATCAACTTGCGTTATCAGTTTCTGCTTCCGCTCGCGGGGAAGCTGGACGGGGGCCCACATCCAGTCCTTTTTGAATTTGACGGATCCACGTTCGACTTTCCATTGAACGACGAGAAAGTGAAAGCTCCCACTCCGCTGCTGGATTTTCTGCGGACTGCCCATTCCGCTCTTAAGAGCGGCATGTACGACGCGTACGCGAGCTTTTTTACTCCGAACAGTCAGGAGAAAGTAAAGGAGCTGGGTGCGGCGGAGGAAAAGCGCAAGCAACAGGAGAAGCTTCAGCAGGAAAAAAAGCCGGAACCGGAAAGGTCCAAGCCGGTACCGGTGTCGGCAACGCAGTCGGCTGCAACTCCGGCTTCCAAGCCGAAAGCCGCAGTACCGCTTCCGCCGCCGGTCTCCCACGTCAAGTTTGTACTGAACGCCGATCCCATTTACCTGGTATTTCAGGCTCCGGGTAAGGGCGACGCGTGGACGCCGGATAGGTTGACCTATTCCTACGTTCTGCATCAGGGCGGCGGCGATTACAAGATCACTAACTTCGAGTATCAGAATACTCTCGATGAATTTCTGCAGCATTCTGGCTTGTTCGACATGAATCTTTTGAAACCGGCGCCGGCCAAAGCTGGAGCTGCCAACGCGAAAAGCGTTCCAGTTCCGGCGAAGGCGGCAACCGTCAACAAGAATTGATGCAGTCGCGGTAGTTGGGAACTCGAGCTAATCGTTTGTGGTCGGAGGTCGCTGTGTTCACATCCGGTGTCGGCGGGAAAGAGAAACGTTACGGATTGAATCGAATATTGGCGGCCGTTCTGTTCCTGGCGGCCTGGACAGGCGTGGTGCCTTCCGCCTCGGCCCAGCTCGGCTCGAACTGTTCTGCGAGCCTGCTGAACCGCACCGTGCCGGTCAACGCCGATGGCAGCTTCGCCATCGGAAACGTCCCCTCCAATCCGCTCAGCCTCTACCGGGTGCGGGTCCGCTGCGTCAACCCAAATGGAACCATCTCGCAGGGCATGTCCGGTTTCCTGAACTTGAATGCGAGTGGAAGCTCGATCAACATTGGCACCATCGATTTCAGCAACTTCACTTATCCTCCGACGGCATTAAGTCTCAGCATCGGGGAAGGTGTAACCACGCTGAGTACGGTGGGACAAAACCTGCATCTCTACGCCACCGCGACTTATCCGGGCGGCGCGCAGGCGCCAGTAGTTTTCTCCGATTCCGGAACTACGTATGTATCCAGCAATCCAGCAGTCGCGACGGTCGATAACACCGGTCTGGTGACTGCCGTTACGGCGGGCAATGTCACCATTACCGCGCTCAACGAAGGCATGGTCGCGACGGTGCAGATACAAGTCCTGATCGCCCTCGATACCGATGGCGACGGCATGCCCGACGACTACGAAATCGCCAACGGATTCAATCCCCTCGACCCGCGCGATGCGGGATACGATGCGGATGGCGACGGCCTCACCAACCTCCAGGAATATCTGCTGGGGACCAATCCTCACAACCCCGATACGGATGGCGACGGGGTTCCCGACGGCATGGAAGTGAAGTTGGGAACGAATCCGCTCAACCCGGACACCGATGGCGACGGATTAACGGATGGCCAGGAGTTGGCCCTCGGCACGAACCCGCTCAACCCGGACACTGACGGTGATGGTATTCCCGATGGCATCGAAGTGCGTTTGGGTCTGAATCCTCTGGTGCCCGATCCCACCACGACAGTGCAGGGGCGCGTCGTCGACAGCAGCGGCAATCCGGTGGCGGGCGCATCCACTGTGGTCTTCACCTACTTTACCGGCTTCACGGACGCCACTGGTTTTTTCAGCATTACGTACGTTCCCAACGACCTCGGCAATATTCAAGTCGCGGCGCAGATTACGAATAACGGCCAGATTGAGGACGGAGTTTCCGGCTCATTCCCAGGAGTTACCGCGGGGATTACCAACGTCGGCACGATTCAGATTGGGGTGGATGCCGGAGGTGTCTCCGGCATAGTGACCAATCTCAAGGGCGCGCCCGTGGTCAACGCGCAGGTCACGGTTTCTGAAGGCGATAACGTACGAACCACCACGACCGCCGTGAATGGCAGTTATCTGGTTAATAACATGGTCGCGGGGACGATCACGGCGGTGGCCACGGACCCCAGCACCGGCCTGCAAGGGCAGGGAACGGGGATCTTGGTGACCGGACAATCGGTCAATATCAATATTTCGCTGGGCGCCAGCGGCACCATTAACGGCGTCGTGACCAAGGCGGATGGCATTACGCCGGTGGGATCGGGCGTTACGGTTGCGTTATCCGGCTCGACGTTTGCAACTACCACCACCGATCCGGTGGGACGCTATTCGTTTACCTTTGTTCCGCTAGGCTCCTTCACCATCGATGCCACCGACAGCAATGGAAATCACGGGCGCACCTCGGGCAATTTGTATGCGACCGGGCAAACGGTGGGCGCGAATGTAGCTTTCCTGGGACGAGGAACGGTCTCAGGAGCGGTAACGGATTCCAGCGGAGTCGCGGCGCCGAATGCGGCGATCACTCTTACCAGTTCGTCGGTCTTCGGCGGTAAATTCCAGGCCACGGCGGACAGCAACGGAAAATACAGCATTGCGGGCGTTTTCGTGGGGCCCTATGTGGTCACCGCGCAAGATACGATCGGGCGCGTCGGTGGACAAACCAACGGCAGCATTACTTCCGACGGACAAACCGTCACCTCCAATATCACCTTGGGAGCTGCCGGCACAATTTCCGGCACCGTATATCAATCCGACGGTGTGACCGTGGTCGCCGGAGCGCAAGTATCGGTGAACCCGTTCGGCCTTACGACCACCACGGATGCCAACGGCTATTACGAATTCGATATATTGCCGGTCGGCACCTATCAGATTGCTGTGACCAATCCGGCCAACGGAGATCAGGGCGCGGCCAGCGGAACCATCGGCTCGCAGGATCAGATTGTGACCGTGAACGTCACGCTAAACGGTGTGGGACAGGTAGCCGTGACCGTAATTGATGGCGGCGGCAACTTAATCGCCGGCGCTCAACTGGTCTTGACCAGCACCACTCAGTTTGGCGGCACTCAGAGCGGCGTTACCCAATCCAACGGCACGTTCACCTTTGCCCAGGTGTTAGCGGGTACCTTCAGCGTCACCGCCAGCAATCCGGCAACGCAGCTGTCGGGGAAAAACACGGGAAGCGTTTCGGCGAACGGCACCGCTGCGGTCACGGTTCAGCTGCAACCGGCGGGCAGCATTCAAGGAATCGTCTACGCTCCGGATGGAGTTACTCCAGTTGCCGGCATTCAGCTTGCACTGCAAGGAGAGGTGAGCCCGACCACCGTGTCGGCTGGCGACGGCACTTATCAGTTCTCCACCGTTCCGACGGGTACTTACGCGGTGGAGGCCCTCGATAGTTACGGCAACGTTCGCGCCGCCGCATCGAATATTGTTCTGTCCACGCAGGGCCAGGTTGTGACCCAAAACCTCACACTGATTGGTGTAGGGACGGTAATCGGCCAGATTACAAATCCCGATGGCTCGCCGGCAATAGGAGTTGGAATTACCCTCAGCACGCTCGCTTATGGGTACAACCGCTCGTTCAACACGCAAAGCGATGTGAACGGGAACTACAGCGTTTCCGACATCCCGGTCGGCAATTTTACCGTCAGCGCATTGCTGCAATCTCCCACGCTGTTGCTGGGCGGCAGTACGACTGGCCAGATGCCTTCCAACGGCGCGCAGGTTACGGCCAATATCCAGCTGGCCGCCACCTCTTTCCCTGTCAACTTGAATTCCCCATCTTATTTGTACGACGGCAACAACTTCCCATGGGATGTGGCTGCGAACGGCACCATTGCGGATGGATTCGAATACACCTTTGACGGGGACTTCAGCGCCAACAAGGGCGCGATGAATCTCTACGTGACTCTGGGCAACAGCACCACTGCGTTTACTGGAGCGACGTCCGGAACGCAAGCGCAAAATGGCCAGGAAATCGACATTCTGCAAGCCAACCTTGCCGGCTTGAATGTGACCCGCAAGGTTTACGTTTCCAACACGGGATACTTCGCTCGCTATCTCGATATTCTGAACAATCCCAGCGGTAGTCCGATCACGGTCGGAGTGCAATACACCACGAATATTCGGCCCACCAACACCTCGTTCCCGGAGGTGCTCAGCACTTCCACGGGTGAGACTTCGCCCAGTAATCAGGACGACTGGGTGACGGTTGGCGATAACGTGGACGAAGATGCGACTCAGACCTTCAGCCGCGCCAACTTCGTAATCCCGGAACTGATGTTCGTGTATCAGGGTCAGAATGCCCCAGTTCCGGCCACGAGCGCGAGCTTCAACCTGCTGCCGGTCGACATCGTCACGCAGATTTTCCAGGGCGGCAACAGCGAGATTGGGCAAGTCCAGTCGGAGTTCAGCAACATCACGATTCCAGCTGGCGGGTCGGTCGCATTCCTGAATTTCCTGGGCCAGCAGACCAGCCGCGCCAGCGCGCTGGCCTCAGCCCAGAGACTCGTTCAACTGCCTAGCGAAGCTCTTACGGGCATTCTTCCCACGGAGTTGTCTGAGATCGTGAATTTCGCCGCCACCGGCACCAGCACTGCGGGCAGCCTGCCTCCGCTGAACGCCAATGTCGCTGGACAGGTGCTTGCGTCGGATGGCGCCACACCTGTACCCGGAGCCACTGTCACTCTGCAGAGCACCCTGCCTTATTTCCAGCGCCTGTATAGCACCACGGCGGACGGCGGCGGGAACTTCGCTTTCAATTCGGTGACCGGCACTTCGGGAGGTAACCTGATTATTGCTTCGGCGCCGTTCACGCTCCAGGCGACGGTGCCGGTAACGCTGGCGCAGTCTCCCGCGGTGAGTGGAACGTTCGATCCGGTGAATTCGCCGTTATTCGACGTCCAAAATATCGTTTTCAACGACACCGGAATCATTGCCGGAACGGTGAGTTCGCAGGAGGGCGTAGTCGTAAGCTCAGGCCAGGTGAGCGTGAATGGCACCGGCTTCAACGGCACCCAGACCACGAGCATCGGAGCCGATGGCAGTTACACATTTAACGCGATCCAACCGGGCCAGTACACGCTGATTGCGACCATTCCCAACCCACAGGGCACGGGACTGACGGGCAATACTTCGGCGACGGTCACTGCCGGATCGACGACCCAGGCGAATATCGTGATTGCTTCCACCGGGGCGGTCGCGGGAACGGTCACGCACAGTGATGGGACGGTGGCGGTGAACGCCACCGTATCGCTGCAAGCGGGAAGCTTCTCGCGCACCACGGCCACCAACACTGGCGGACAGTACAGCTTCACGGATGTTCCCACCTCCACGTTTGTGCTGGCCGCTTACGATTCGACGACCAATACCGCGACTAGCGCGTCGGTGACCATTGTTGCGGATCAGACCCTGACGCAGAATCTGGTGCTCGCGTCGGGCGGCACCGTGACCGGCACGGTTACGGAAAATGGAGTGGCTGTTTCAGGCGCCCAGATTGCGGTGATCGCTAACAACGGAACTTTCAACACCACCACGAATTCGCAAGGCGTGTACACAGTGCCTGGGGTCGCACCCGGCAACATTACCGTGCAGGGCACGGACCCGACCAACAACGAAAAAGGCCAATCCACGGGTACCCTTGGCCTGTCGGGCCAGTCGGTGCAGATCAACGTTTCATTGCTGCCGTCAGGCACGGTGTCAGGAACGGTTTACCAATCTGACGGCGTGACTCTGGATCCGGGCGCTCCGGTATCGCTGTGCCAGAGCTTTAGCCTCGGCAACTGCTATGGATATGCGGCAGCCACCACGACGAATGCGAACGGGGCATACTCGTTCTCCGGAGTGCCGCTTATCGGTTTCACGATTTACGTAACTAATTCCAATGGCGATCGCGGCCTTACAACTGGTCAACTCTCCAACAACGGCCAGACCGTGACTTCGAACGTGCGGCTCAATGGCCTGGGCGCAGTGACGATCACGGTTCAGGATGCCAACGGAAATCTGATCCCCAATGCGCAGATCACGCTCACCGGGGAGACCCAGTTTGGCGGAATTCAAAAGGGCGTCGCGCAGAGTAACGGGACGGCGTTGTTCAGCAGCGTATTGGCTGGTCCATTCTTCGCCGCTGCCACCGATCCGGTAACGCTCCTCGGCGGAAGCGCAAGTGGAAGTGTCGGCGTCAACGGTTCGGCTTCCATTACGGTGAGGCTGCAGCCGGCGGGCAATCTGCTCGGTGTGGTCTACAGTTCGAATGGGACGACGCCGCTCTCGAATATGACGGTGTCCCTGACCGGGCCCGCCAGCCGCCAGACAACGTCTGGGAGCAATGGCACTTACAGCTTTACGGCGATTCCGCTGGGCACCTACACCGTGCAGTTGCTCGACTCGTCGGGTCGGCTACGCGGCCAGGTGAACGGTGTGACTCTGAGCAGCAACGGACAGGTTCAGACCGTGAACCTGGTCGAGACCGCTCTGGTCACGTCGGTCAGTCCGTCAACCGCACAGCAGGGCCAGACGCTCAGCCTCACGGTTCTGGGCGACGCAACCGCTTTCAATTCCAGCACGCAGTTCAGCTTCGGTTCCGGTATCACGGTGAACTCCGCGACGGTAACCTCGGCGACCTCCGCCACGCTCAACGTCACGGTCTCACCCATTGCCAATCAAGGGCCGGTCACACTAACAGCGACCACAGGGACGCAGGTCGCGACCGGCGTAAACGCTCTGACGATCACCGCTAGTTCGGCTTCCATTGTCTCGGTGACCCCGAATAGCGCCCAGGCCAATACTCTGGGGACTCAGATCAGCATCGTCGGCAGCGGCACGCACTTCACGCAAGGCACGCCGACCGTGAACCTCGGGCCGGGAGTCAACCCGACTCAGGTGCAGGTGATTTCCGATACTTCGCTGACGGTAACGGTCAACATCTCACCGGTGGCGCCGGTGCAGACCAACACCGTTACAGTCACTACGGGCGGCGAACAGGCTTCGCTGGCCAACGGCTTCACCGTAACTGCGGCGAGCCCGTTCGTCACCTCGGTCTCGCCCATCAGCGCCCCGCAAGGCGCCACCGTGAGCGTCACGGTGAATGGCCAGAGCACGCACTTTGCGGCTGGCGTAACCAGCGCCAACTTTGGCTCGGGAGTGACGGTGACCTCGATCGTGGTGACCAGCGCGACCTCGGCCACGGTCAACCTCAGCATCGATCCCGCGGCGACCATCGGCGTCCGCACCGTGACCATGACCACCAACAGCGAAGTTGCAGTCGGCAACGGTCTGTTCACGGTGCTGGCCGGAGTTCCAGAAGTGGTATCGGTAACTCCAAATACGATCGGCGTGGGCGCGACCCAAACGGTCACCATTGCAGGAGCGTTTACCAACTTCCAGTCGGGTGTTTCCCAGGTCACCTTTAGTGGTAGCGGCATAACCACGGGAGCCGTAACTGTAACCAGCTCGACCAGTCTGCAAGTGCCAGTCACGGTGGCAACGGGCGCTACGCCCGGAGCGCGAACAGTAACCGTGACCACCAACACCCAGGTCGCATCCCTCGTTGGCGGGCTCACCGTTACTTCGGGCTTACCCGCGATCTCTGTGATCAACCCGAACGTAGGCGTGCCCAACTCCACCGTGACGGTCACCATCACAGGGGCATTCACCAGCTTCGCGGCGAACAACACGCAGGCCAGCTTCGGGTCCGGTATCTCGGTCGGAGGAGCGGCCGAAGGAGCCTTAGGCCCGGTAACCGTGACCAGCCCGACTTCTGCGACTGCAACGCTGACCATCGACCCGGCGGCCGTGCTCGCTTCCCGCAACGTGATGGTTCAGACCACGTTGTCGGGTGGAACGGTACAGACGCTGACCGTCAACGCCGGCTTCACGGTGCAGACGGTTTCCACCACGCCCCCCTCGCTGGTGAGCATAAGCCCTGCCTCCGAGGCGCAAAATGTTCCGCTGAATACCCAGATCACGATGGTATTCAGTGAGCCGTTGCTGCGGACTTCCGTCAACAGCAATAACATCTACCTGGCCTCAGGCAGTTCTGGCTGCTACTACGCGTATTACGAAAGCACGCCGCAGGTACCGACCACACTGACCGTGGATGCATCCGGGCGGATCGTGACTCTGGTTCCATCCGCGGTGCTGGATGTTGGCGAAACCTATTCCATCTGCCTCAACAGCTACATCTTGAGCGGTGGTACGGTGTTCACTGACCCATCGGGGAATGCTTACCCCGGTTCGACTCAAGAGTTCACCACCGGCTTCACCAGCAACAACGCCGGTCCGGCCTTTGTCGCCGCCAACATCCAGAATGGCGATGCGACGGTGCCGACCAATGCCAATATCGCGCTCAGCTTCAGCGAGCCGATTGATCCCGCCACCGCGACCGCTTCGATTCAGGTCACCAGCGCCGGAACGCCGGTCACCGGCACTCTGGGGTATTCGCCGGATTATTCTCAAGTCACGTTCATGCCGCTGGGTGGACTTGCGCCGGGCACCAGCTACACCGTCAGCTACACCTCGGGATTGAACGATTCCGCGGGCAACGCTCTTACCAACCCGGGCACGTTCAGTTTTACGACCGCCTCCGGCCCCGATTATTCGTACGCGCAGATGTTGAGCTCCAACCCTGCCTATAATGAGCCGACTGGCGAAAACCCGACCTTCACCGTCGTCTTCAACCAGCCCATGAGCCCGCTGCTCATTCAGCAGGTCAATTACTACGGCGGTTATTACAGCGGCTACTATTATGTGCAGAACAGCGACACCGGCCTGCAAGTGCCGGGCACGACCGTCGCGCTGTCTCCGGATGGAACCACCTTTACCCTTACGATCCCGGGTCCGCTCGAGCCCAGCACGCAATATTGCTGGTACATCGAAGCGGCGAACCGCGTCGGCAACTGGAGCTACGGCGGAGCTTGCTTCGTCACCGGCACCAGCGTAGACACGGTCGCGCCCACAGTGTCAGAAGTTTCACCGGCTTCAGGCGCGGTCAATATCGCTACCAATCCCGATATCCAGGTGGTGATGAGCAAGCCGATCGACCAGACCTCGATCGCCAACGCGATTGTGGTGACGCCGACGGCCGGAGGCACCGCAGTAGCCGGCTCCTCAAGCCTGGCGGGCGATTACGTCACCCTCACGTTCACGCCGACCGGCGGCGCGCTCCTGGCCCCGAGCACGGCCTACACGATCGCGGTCGCCGGCGCGAAAGACGTCGACGGCAACATAATGACACCGTATTCGTGGAGCTTCACCACTTCCAGCACCGGTGGGGGAGATACCACGCAAGGCACCATCTCGATTGCTCCCGCGAATGGAGCGACCAACGTCGCGGTGAACACTCCGGTTGTGCTCACCTTCAGCAAGCCTGTGGATCCAGTGAGCGTCAACGCGCAGAGCTTCAGCGTGGTGGACAGCACGTTGGGCGCGTCCTGGGGTGGCACGATCAGCGTGAGCAGCGACCAGTTGAGCGCCACTTTCACGCCGACCTACCCGTATCCCGGAACTCACCAGATGTGTGTCTACGCCTCGAACGGCGCGTCGATCGTGGACCTTTCCGGAAATGCGTTCATACCGCCGACCACTCCCCCATGCTTCACCACTACTACGTCCACGGATAACGTTCCTCCCACCGTGGTTTCGATCGTGCCGCCGAACGCGAGCACCGGCATCGGTCCGAACAGTCCAGTCACAGTGACCTTCTCGAAGCCCATGAACCCGGCCACGCTTTCCCAGAACATGGCCCTGTTTATTGGAAGCACCCTTTACACCAGCGGCGTGAGCATCTCCTCGGATAGCACCTCGGCGACCTTCTACACCGGCAGGCTGAGCTACGGCACGAGCTTCACCGCCGTGGTCAGTCCAAACGTGACCGATGCTTCGGGTAATCCGCTGGGTTCCGAGTTCACCTCTACATTCGCAACCATCCCCAGCGATAACACGACGCATCCTTCGGTCACAGCCTTCCGTCCAGGACAGGGCGCGAGCAGCGTGGATCCGAACACGCCGCTGATCTTCTTCATCAATTCGCCCATCAACCCCAGCACGGTGAACGGTGCGATCAACGTCGCGGTGAACGGCGCCGTGATCAGCGGCAGCGTGTCGGTGGATTCGACGAATCAGATCGTGACCTTCACGCCCTCGGCTCCATTGGCGAGCGGAGGCATTGTGCAGGTCTGGCTCTCCAGCGCTGCCACCGATAATTTCGGCAACAGCCTCTATACCTACTACGCCAGCTTCACCGTTGCTCCAGACCTGAGCACGACGCCGCCGTCGGTGGTCAACGCCTACCCCAGTTGCTGCAACAATCCGGCTCCTCTGAACACGGTGGTGGACATTCAGTTCAATAAGCCCATCAACTACAGCACCGTGAACAGCAACAACTTCTACGTTTCCGATTGCAACGGAGACTGCGGCTGGTACGCCCCCGTCCCCATTAACGCCACGATTTCCCAGGTCTCACCGAATGTCGTCCGGCTCACACCGTCCTCGCCATTGAACCCTGGAGACTCGTACGAAGTGATCCTGGGCTCCGGCATTCTGGACGCAAACGGTCTGGCCTATCCGGGCAATACCGGGTGGGACTTCACGGCTTCGAGTACGACCGACACGTTGCAGCCGTCGGTTGCCGGATTTGCGCCGACCCAAAGTTCAACCGGTATCGGCGACAACGGAATCATCCGGGTCACCTTCAACAAGAACATCGATCCGCTGACCATCACTCCGCAGGATCTGACGTTGACCGCAGGCGGGAATACGATTCCCTACACCTTCAGCTACGACAACGTCAGCCGAGTCTCGCTCACACCGGAGAGCGCGCTGCCGGATTCCTCTCAGGTTACGGTTTCGGTTGGCAATGGCATCACGGACGGAGTCGGCAACGCAATATCTCCGGTGTCGGCGACGTTCCAGACCGCTGCAGGCCCGATCTTCAGCGCTCCTCAGGTGGTCTCCAGCACGATCTCGTACGGCGACACCAATGTGCCGATCACCAGCGTGTTCACGCTGACTTATAACCGAGCGATGGACACCCGCACCTTTGTGATCAACAACACAATCTTTCTGGAGGACGAAAGTGTCGGTGGATATGTGCCTATCAACGTTTCGTTCAGTCCAGACGGAACTCAGTTGACGGTGGCGCCCGTGTCTCCGCTATCGATCGGCCACAGCTACTACCTGCAAACCTGCAGCGCCCTCGATCTCACGGGCAATGTGGAGAACTGCTACAGCGTCTACTTCACAGCATCGGTGGTGACCCAGACGGGTGGTCCGCAGATTCTGCAAACAGTTCCGCGCAATGGCGTCACCGGGCTTCCCATCAACTTCACGCCGGAAGTGCAGTTCGACCGGCCGATCGCCGAACCTTCCGCGTCCAATGTGACTCTGGTGGGCAACGGTGTTCCTGTACCCTTGACTCCTGCCTTCTACAACGGGGACACCGTGGTGCGGTTCCAGCCGGCTACGGTGCTCCAGCCCAGCACCTTATATGTTCTGTCGATCAGCGGAATCACCGATCCTGCCGGCAATGCGGGAGTAACCGCAACTGTCAGCTTCACCACGGGCACCAGCATCAACGTGTCCTATCCGCAGATCGTAAGCGTGAACCCGCTGAGCGGCTCGACCACGGGCACGAGTCCGGTCATTCAAATTAATTTCAACGAGGCGATCGATCCTATCCGCACGTCGGGCTGGTACTTCTATAACCAGTCCGCCAATACCTACGTTGCCGGATCGGCTCTGGTTTTTGCCTCGAACCTGATGAGTGCAAACATCACCTATCCCGGCACTCTCAACGTCAACACGAATTACTACTTCTCGCTGGGAACTCTGTACGACCTGAACGGAAACATCGGATACGGCTGCTGCTGGTCCTTCACGACCGGTTCCGGAGCGGACACCAGTCCAGAGACCGTGACCAGTGTTGTGCCCGCCAACGACCCGGGAGGTTCGAACCCGATTCCGTTGAACACCGAGATCAGCGTGACGTTGGCTAAGCCGATTGACCCCGCCACGTTTACGCAGAATGCACTGACGCTGACTCCAGCAGTCGCGGGAACTGTCTCCTATTCCTATGACGGCTTGACCCTCTCCTACAATCTTTCGAGTGCGCTGGCCCCGTCTACTCAGTACACCATCAACGTCTCCGGTTTCACCGATGTCGATGGCAACGCGGTGCAGCCCTTCACCAGTAGTTTCACGACGGGTTCGGCAACCTACACCTGCTGCGGCACGGTGGTCTCGTTTACGCCGGCGAATGGCGCAGTGGGCGTGGCTCCTTCCACGCCGGTGGTGGTCCAGTTCGACCGGTCTGTCTATCCGCCGAGCGCGGTTTACGGCGCCATCCAATTGGCGGACGCCACCGACAACAACAATCCCATTGGCGGCACGATTGCGCTCTCGACCGACGGCATCACGCTTACCTTCACTCCGTCGGCTCCGCTGCCTCCGAACTCGACCATCCAGATACTGGTAAGTTGCTCGAATTTGCTGGTTGATCTGGCCGGCAACGCATTCCCCTGCACCACGGCGCAGTTCACAACCGGCGCGGGGGCAATCACTAACCCTCAGGTCATCTCCGTGTCTCCGGCTAATGGCGCAACCGGAGTCGGCCCCGGCGCGCCCGTTACCCTCTCGTTCAACGAGTCCATTGCTCCCAACACGATCACATCGGCGAACTTCCAGCTCTTCAACGGCTATACCAACCTTCAGGCCTATCTCACCTGGTCGTCGGATAATCGGTCGGTCACGCTGAACACACAGCTGCCCTACAGTTCCACGGTAACGGTGGTGGTGAACAACGGAGTCGTGGACCTCAGCGGCAACCCGATCACGGCGCCGTTCCGCAGTTCGTTCTCCACCATTCCGACGCCCACTTCGCAGATCACGCCCAACGTAACCGCGATGCGGCCGGGCAACGGCAGCACCGGGATTCCCGTCAACTCAGCTGTGACCTTGTATGTCAGCTCGCCGGTGAATCCCTCCACGGTCCAAGGTCAGGTTGTAGTCTCACAAAATGGCGCAGCCATCACCGGAGCCGCAGCGGTGGAACCGGGCGGTACCGCGATTGACTTTACCCCGGATGCCCCGTTCGCCTATAACGCCACGATCCAAGTATTCGTGCAGCCGGGCGCCACGGATGTGAATGGCAACCCGTTCTCCGCCTATTCCGGTCAATTCACAACGGCGGTGAACTATGCCACCGCCCCGCCCGTAGTCCTTAACGTGGACCCCGGCAGCAGTGGCACGGTTCCGACGAATTCCATCGTCGACGTCCAATTCAGCAAGCCCATCGATCAGAGCACCGTCACCGCCAGCAATTTCGGGCTCTACAACTGCAACGGCTGGTGCGGATGGTCCAACAGTTTGGTGACGACGAACATTAGTTTCCCGTCGCCCAGCGTCATTCGCCTCACCCCAACTGCCCCGTTGCCCGCAAGCAGTTCGTACGATATCTCCATCGGGACGGGCATCACCGACCTCAGCGGCAATGCCTACGGCGGAGGAACCTGGACCTTCAACACAGGCACCACGTTCGACGCCCTGCAGCCATCGGTCGCGGCGTTCTCTCCAGCGAATAACGCCACTAATATTGGGGACAACGCCACCATCCGCTTCTCCTTCAACAAGCTGATGGACACGACCAGTATTAATCCATCGACGGTGACTCTGACGAGCGGCGGGAATCAGCTCGCCTACTCCGAGGCATTCAGTACCCCGGACAATGTCACCTATGTCACGCTGACCCCGCTGGCCCCGCTGCCCGACAACGCAGCGGTCACGCTCTCGCTGGGGACCGGCATCAACGATCTCGTCGGCCAGTCCCTGGCCAGCACTCAAACCATCACGTTCAACACCGGCAACGGGCCCGATCTCACAGCCCCGCAACTGGTGAGCCAGAACGTGACCAACGGCCAGACCAACGTTCCGGTGAACACCGCCATCTCTCTGACCTTCAACAAGCCGCTCGACCCGAGCGCCTACCTGTTTGTTACTCTCTACAGCTATTCTCAATCGCTGAATGTAGCTACCACCGGTATGGTGAGTACGAACGGGACGACCATCACGTTGATTCCAACTTCTCCGTTGGTCCTGGCTTCGCAATACCAACTCTGTTACAGCGGGGTGACGGATGTGGAGGGCAATCCCTCCGGCGGCGCCTGTGTCAACTTCACTACGGCCAGCGCTGCCGTTACAACACCTCCCCAGGTTCTGTACACGGTTCCGCCAGTGAGCGCGACGAACGTAGCGGACAATTCGCTCATCGAGGTCATCTTCGACCGGCCGCTTGATCCCACCAGCTTGGGGCAGGTGACACTCACGAGCAGCGGCACTCCGGTTACGGCGGCGGCATCGCTCGCATGGGGCAACTCCACCGTGCGCCTCACACCGTCATCTCTCTTATCCGCCAACGCCAGCTATACCGTGACCGTGGTGGGAGTGAAAGACTTGTCTGGAAACACTCTGACCACTCCCTACACCTTTAACTTTGCCACCGGTGGCACGACATCTTCGTCCTACACGCAGCTGCTTTCAACAAGCGTGCTGGTTGGAGGTGTCGAGACTCCGCTGACTTATGGCCTGACAAATGTGGACGTCAGCACGACCATACAACTGGTGTTCTCACAGGCCGTCGATCCTGCCTCGTTCCTCTATGGCTCCGGTGTCCAGCTCTACGACACCAGTATTGTTGGCGACTACAGCGAAGAGGTTGTCCCGCTCTCCCTGACAACGGTTTCGCCCGATCAAAAGACATTCACCCTGACGCCGAACACGGAACTGCCCGCCAGTTCACAGTTCCAGTTGAATATTGGCTACAGCACGATTTACGACGCGTTCGGAAATCCCGTCTACGGCGGCGCCTACTACGACTTCAGTACGGGGACGGCAACCACAGCCACGGGCACGGCGTTGCCGGTCTACAGCACGGGTCTCGGGGCGGGAGGCGTCGGGCAACTTGCGGGAGGGGTTTCCGATCCCAACTGGACGGTGAACAATCCCAACTCCTGCTGCGTCTACAGTGGTTCTGCCACGGTCCTGAGCGCCGCCAATCTTTACTCGTCATGGCCCCTGGACACCGCCAATTCTCAGTGGATCGCGTGGTCCGACACCAGCAACGGCGGGCCTGCGGGATACACCTTCAGCCAGACTTTCAATCTCACCGGATTCGATCCCACGACGGCTGCAATTCAGGGAACAATCTGGCTGGACGATGGTGGATACCTGTACTTGAACGACCAGCCCATCGTGTATGTGGATAACTCGAGCTGGGAGGATTCCGGGAAGCCCGGCGTGCCTTTCTCGATCGGTCCCGGCAGTACGCTGTTCCAGCCCGGCGTAAACACACTCAGCGTTGTCATCACGAGTTCCGATTCCTCCTACGAAGGCATTAATGTTCTCATTACGAATGCAACCGCCACTGCCACCACTCCCAAGAGCCCTCAGTCCAATAAGAAAGCTCAGGCGATCCAGTCGCCAAGAGCAATCGATGCTGCCAAGGATCTTCGCAGCTCCTGGCTTGATGATCTTGGTTTATTCCCAGTCTTCGGCTGGCCGCAGGAGCCTGCTTCTCCAATCTCGCTCAATCTCATTCCGCGAGACCTGGTTCTACAAGACAGGGTCCGACAAGACGCGCCTCCGCAACAAGTAGTTCCGCAAGATCGCGACCTGCCGCTTTACCGTGGCGCGAACACTGGCGGAACTCTTTTTGCCAGGAGGGACGAGCGCGATGAGCCTGTACCCCGGCCTCCGCAATGATGATGCTGTTGTCCGGTTCGTATGGCAGGCGAGTAGCAGCACTCTTTCTGGGACTGTCTTTCGTTGGCTGCATCTCAACCTGGGGGCAATCTCCGTTTCCGCCGAAGTTGCCCACGCCCAAGCCGATCAACCCTGCCCAGCTGCGCTTCACCGACATAACCGAAAAGTTAGGCATCCATTTTCGCCACCAGCCGGGGCTGACTTCGCAGAAATACATTATTGAGAGTTTTGGCGGAGGAGTGGCAATCTTCGATTTCGACAACGACGGGCGTCCCGATATCTTCTTCGCCAATGGGGCAGCCCTCAAAGATCCAGCCGGCCCATCCGATCGCCCGGAAAAAACGGACCCCACGTTTTGGAACCGCCTCTATCACCAGGAAAAAGATGGCACCTTCACCGATGTGACCGCCAAGTCGGGCTTGGCAGGAGAAGGCTATTCCTTTGCCGCTGCCGTCGGAGATTACAACAACGACGGTTTTGACGACCTCTATGTCACCGGTTTCGGTCACAACCACCTCTACCGAAATAATGGCGACGGCACCTTTACCGACGTTACCGAGTCGGCGGGAGTCGGCAGCAGCGGCCTTTCCAGCGGGGCGGCCTGGGTCGACTACGACAACGATGGCCTGTTGGATTTAATTGTTCTTCGATATGTGCAGTGGGACTTCAGCACGCCAACTCGATGTGGCACACCCGAACGCCGCGAGTTCTGCGGACCGGAAAAATATCCCCCGACCACTCTAACCCTCTACCACAACGATGGCGGCGGGCATTTCAGCGACGTCACCGCCAAGGCGGGTCTCCCTGATTTGAAGATCAAGGGCCTCGGAGTCGACATCGGCGACTACGATCAAGACGGTTGGACCGATATTTTTATCGCCAACGACAACTGGCCACAGATGCTGTTGCGCAACAGGGGCGACGGAACGTTCGAGGAGCGAGGTCTTCTTGCCGGCATTTCTGTGGACGAACACGGCCACACTTTCTCCGGCATGGGAATCGATTTAGCCGACTACGACAATGACGGCTGGCTCGACCTGCTGATTGACGATCTGAGCTTCCAGCACTACGCCCTGTATCGCAACAATCGCGACGGAACCTTCACCTATTCCAGTTCCAGCACCGGACTGGCACAGATCACCGCGAAAATGGCGGGTTGGGGAGCGCGCCTGGCCGACTTCGACAATGACGGCCTGAAAGATATATTCGTCGCGCAGGGACATGTGAACGACGGCATCGACGCCGTGATTCCCAGCATCCACTATCGTCAGTCGCCTCTGATCGTGCTTAACACCGGCTCGGGATTTCAGGATGTATCCTCCCGGGCAGGTCCGGTGTTTCAGCAGCAATGGGACGCTCGCGGACTTGCCATCGGCGACCTGCATAACTCAGGAAGACTCGATGTGGTCGTCTCCGTGAACGATGGTCCGGCGCACGTTTTGCGCAGCGATCTCTCCCTGCCGCGCCATTGGCTCTCGCTGAAGCTGGAAGGCTCGAAGTCAAACCGCGACGCAATTGGCGCCACTGTAACCGTGACGACCGCCGATGGAACTCGCCAGTTTGCCACGGTAAAGACCTCGGCGAGTTATTTTTCATCCAGCGACGCGCGCTTACATTTCGGCCTGAACGACCAGGCGACCGTCGCACGCATCGAGGTGCGCTGGCCGAGCAAAATCGTCCAGACCTTTGCCAATATTCCAGCGGATCGGATGCTCGTGATCTGTGAAACCTCCGACCCGTCGTTTCAACCGCTCGATCGCAAGCTCGATGTACGGGAATCTCCGTGTACGGCATGGCGCGCGGGCAATCGCTAAGATCGCGGATCAAGGGCAGTTTTAACGGATAAGGGTTATTGCTTCGCCAGGACGAATGCGATAATTTGTGCAATCAAAATCGGAGCTTATCCCATGCATTCGAATTCCTCGCGGCGTGAATTTCTTGAATCGTTCCTCGCCGTCACCACCGGGATGGCGCTTTGGCCTGCGTCCCGGCTATGGGCGAATACCGCCGCTTCCCCGATTCGCTACGAGGACGTCACCAAGCGCGCCGGGATCGACTTCATCCACTACACCGGTGCTTTCGGCAAGAAGCTACTGCCCGAGACCATGGCTTCGGGATGCGCCTTCATCGATTACGACAACGATGGCAATCCCGACATTTTGCTCATCAATGGCATGGACCTGCCGGGACACAAGCGCCGCCGCGCCACCATGAAACTCTATCGCAATAACGGCGATGGCTCCTTCACCGACGTGACCGCGCAAGCTGGACTGGATATTGAACTGTATGGCATGGGCGTCGCCGTGGGCGATTACAACAATGACGGCTGGGACGACCTCTACATCACCGGCGTGGGTGATTCCCGGCTGCTCCGCAACGATCACGGCCGCTTCCACGACGTCACCGATGAGGCCGGCGTCCGCAACACCGGCTTCGGTTCCAGCGCCGCCTGGTTCGATTACGACCGCGACGGCAAGCTCGATCTGCTGGTTGCAAACTACGTGGACTGGACCGAAAAAGGCGACCTTTACTGCTCACTCGACGGCTATAACAAATCCTACTGCACGCCGGAATCGTACAAAGGCTCTTCGTGCCGGCTGTTTCATAATCTCGGAGACGGCCGTTTCGAGGACGTGACGAAGCGCGCGGGACTTTACGACACAACTTCGAAGTCGCTCGGCGTCGCCATTATCGATTTCGACCAGGACGATTGGCCGGACATTGCCATTTCCAACGACACTCAGCCCAACAAACTCTACCGCAACAACCACGATGGAACATTCACGGAGCAGGGCATCCGCTCCGGCATTGCCGTTGACGAGAGCGGAATTGCCCGCGGCGCCATGGGCATCGATGCCGCCGATTATGACCGCTCGGGCTATCCCAGTCTGGCCATTGGAAATTTCTCCAACCAGATGATGAATCTGTATCACAACGTGAAGAACCGTCTGTTCATCGATGTGGCCCCTCAGGTCGGTTTAGGGCGAGATACTCTGCTTTCGCTTTCCTTCGGAATTTTCTTCTTCGATTACGATCTGGATGGATTCGACGATTTGTTCCTGGCCAACGGCCACGTGGAAACCGATATCTCCCGCATTCAGCCCCGCGTCAGTTACCCTCAGGTGCCCCTGATGTTTCACAACGATGGACCCGACTCCCGAGGAAACGCGCGTTTTTCAAATGTCGGCGCCAGGTTGGGATTCACTCACCCTTACGTCGGGCGCGGCGCAGCCTATGCGGATATTAATAACGATGGCGCCCTCGACATTCTTATGAGCACCAATGGCGGTCCCGCGTATTTGTTTCAAAATGTTGGCACCACCAATAGTGGCCTGCGAATAAAAACGGTTGGCCGCCGGTCGAATCGAAGCGGCATTGGAGCCGTGGTGCGCGTCCATACCCCGGAAGGCGTGATGTCCAAAGTCGTTCATTCCGGCTCCAGCTACTGCTCGCAGTCGGAACTTACGCTCACCTTTGGCATGGGCACACAGACTGTGGCTGAGCAGGTGGAAATTCAATGGCCCAGCGGAGAGCGCGACCTTCTGAAGAATGTCGTAGTGAACTCAACTTACACGATCGAAGAGGGCGGAAAGATCATCAACGTCCGGCCCTTCAAAAGAATTGCATGAAGAGATTGCTTGACGTAACCGTCGGAATGGCACTCTCTGTAGTCGTTTTTCGTCCCTTATTTTTTCTCGGGCGCAATCGAATTCTCAATTCGTCACCGCTTCGCATGAGAAAAATATAGATTCGGACCAGTCTACAAACCTGCTGTCTCTCGCTTGACTTTCAGCGGGGCTGCTTCCTGAGTAGCCGCACGCTTACCCACGCGTAACCCGCCATCCGAGCTATCGCGCGCATGTAACAGAGAGATTTTTCTCCTCACTTCTTCCGTTCCGGCCCGCCATCAAATTACGTAGGCTTTCGCCGCTGCTGCGACAGTGTGCCGTTGTGAACCCTTACTGAATCATCCTGGCAATTCACCGCATGTCCGGGATATTCACACACCATTCACAAAAAACCCGTTGACAGGCCCCCCACTGGTCTGTAGTATCGCGCCCCGTTGAGCTTTCCACAAAAATACTTGAGTTTATCTTGGGACCCCAAAGACCGCGCGTTGAAGCCTGCGCGCGCGAGTAGCGCCCCCTGAATATGAAAGGGGCTCTTGCGGACTCTCCTAAACGGATTGCTCTCACACAAAATTTGTCCGACGAACCAACGCTTCGGAGGCCCTACTTGAACTGTCGCCAAACTGCTCTGCTTGTAATCCTGGTCAGCATGTTGGTCCCAACCGGTCTTCTCTTCGCAGCCGCGCCGCGCGCCGCAGCGGCATCGGGTGTTCCCGACCGCATCACGCAGACCATCGATGACTCTCAGTTGGTTACGCTTCGGGGCAACACGCGTCCCGAGGCGAATGCCACGAACGACCGAGGTCTGGTTCCAGACGGTTTCAGTATCGAGCATATGTCCCTCCTGCTCCAACGCTCCGCCGAGCAGGAGCAGGAGTTGGAGAGTCTGATCGACTCCCTCAACGATAAGGACTCGCCCAATTTTCACCATTGGCTTACTCCCGAGGACTTCGGAGAAAGGTTCGGCGTGTCGCAGGATGACATCGACACTGTAACGCGCTGGCTCGAGTCACACGGGTTTCTGATCAATAAGGTTCACCCCAACCACGTCCTGATCGATTTCTCCGGTACAGCCGGCCAACTCCGGGAAGCTTTCCACACTGAACTCCACAACCTTGAGGTCAACGGCGAGTCGCATCTCTCCAACACGAGTGATCCGCAAATTCCCCTGGCCCTAGCGCCCGTGGTCAAGGGGGTCGTCTCGCTGAACGACTTTAAGCCACACGCCATGAACATCCCGAAGACGGACTACACGTTCGTCAGTGGCAGCAGCACCTATTATGCTGTTACCGCGCAAGATAACGCCGTGATCTACAACGTGAATCCGCTCTGGAACGCCGGTTATTCCGGGCAGGGCCAGACAATCTACATCGCCGAGGACAGTGATGCATACACGCCCACCGGTGGAACATTCGCCAGCGACTGGAACACGTATCGCTCGACTTTCGGTCTGAGTGGTTACGCCGGGACCTTAACTCAGGTACATCCCGGTGGGTGTACCGACCCCGGCGGAATAGCTGGGACGGAAGGCGAAGTTGCAATCGACATGGAAGTGTCCAGTAGCATTGCGCCCAGCGCGGCCATCGAGTTGATCACCTGCAAAGACCCCACGTTAGGTTTCGGCGGGTTGACTGCCATGCAAAATCTGTTCAACACAAGCGGCGTCGCGCCAGGTGCCGTAAGCCTAAGCTACGGCGAGTGTGAGGCGATCAGTGGCGCGGGTCTGAACGCCGCTTTCTATAGCGCTTACCAGCAGGCGGCCAGCGAAGGCTTCTCGGTATTCGTCTCCACGGGAGATGACGGTCCCACCTCGTGTGCGGCCAACTACTCCAACACGGGCTACGACGTTGCCAACCTCGGCATTACCGGATGGGGCGAAACTCCCTATAACGTCTCAGTCGGCGGAACCGACTTCGAGGACGTTTATAACGAGGTCGAAGGTGGAGCACCGTTGAGCACCTACTGGAGCGCGACCAACAGTTCCAATTATGGCTCTGCCCTGGAGTATGTTCCGGAAATTCCCTGGAACGATTCCTGCGCCAGCGTTCTGCTTTCCGAAGCCCTTACTGGCAGCTTCACCCCCTATGGTGCCAGTCCGGCAACTTGCAACAATGCATCGTATGACACCACGTCTACGTACCTCAGCATAGGCGCCGGTTCCGGAGGCGCAAGCAACTGTGCGACTGGAGCCGGTGGCGCTAGCCAGACAAGCTACGGCATCTCGTCGCCGGAGTGTCAGGGTTACCCCAAGCCCTCATGGCAGTCAGGGTCAACGCTGACAGGCGGTCAGGCAGTTTTCGGCGTGCCCTCCGATGGCGTGCGCGATATCCCTGATGTTTCCATGTTCGCGGCGAATGGCGTTTGGTCGCACTACGAAGTGGTCTGCTTTTCCAATACGAGCAGAAGCGCCGGTGGAGCATCGTGCGCGGGCGCCCCAAGCACTTGGGCAGGATATGGCGGCACCTCGGTGGCTTCTCCTAGCATGGCCGCCATTCAAGCTCTGGTCAATCAAAAGAGTGGCCAAGCTTGGGGCAACCCCGATCCCATCTACTACCAGATCGCTCAAAATGAATACGGCACGGCTAGCGGTAGTTTCTTGGGCGGCACATGTAACGCTAGCGCAGCTGGCGGCCCGGCCAACTCATGCGCTTTCCATGATGTAACCCAGGGCGATATCGACTTGGCTTGCGAGAATAACGGTACTGTGGAGGAGGCCCACTGCTACCTGCCGGCCGGCACACACGGTGTTGTGAGCACTGACGTGATCACCGCCGCTGCGGTCATCAACGGCGGCACAGGCTACACCAGTGCCCCTACATGTACCATCGCTGGGCCGAGCAACAATTCTCCGTACCTAGCCCCCACCGGTGCGACTCTTTATGCGGGCGGCACCCAAGCAACCTGCACTGCCTCGGTTAGCACTTCTTCCAGCAGTGCTGTCTGGAGCATCTTGATCTCAAACAAAAACGCTTCGGGACAGAAGCTGGTTTTCACGAACAACAGCGGTACGGTTTTAGGCACGTACACCTTAAGCGGAACCAGCACCACGGCCATCGCAACCGCCTTGGCTGCGTCGATCAACAGCGGCAGCTTCGCAACAGCAACCGCTTCCGGCACCACAGTAACCGCGACCGCAATCACTGCCGGTTATACTGGCAACTTTTACGTAACTTGGGGCAACGGCTGGTCGGGGGGAGACGGCAACGTTCAGTTGACACAAACCACAGCTGGCCAGGGACCGAATTATGTCAGCGGCATCACGGTAACGGCGGGTGGCTCGGGCTATCAACCGGAGACGCCCATCACGCTTACCGGCTCAGGCTCAGGCGCAATCGCCGTGGCCAACACCAGCCCCGGAACCGCCGCATCCTCCTATCAGCCGGCATACGGTGCGGCTCCTGGATATGACTTGGCCACGGGTCTCGGCACTCCGAACGCCTACAACCTGGTCTGTTCGAGTGCCTGGGGTTCGAGCTGTCCGCAATCGCAGACCATCACCTTTACAACGAATGCTCCGGCGAGCGCGGCCTACGGCAGCAGCTTTACTGTGGCGGCGACGGCCACTTCTGGATTGACTGTGGCGTTCACCTCCTCCGGCGCTTGCACCAATTCCGGCTCGACCTACACCATTACCAGCGGCTCCGGGACTTGCTCGGTGATCGCGAATCAGTCCGGCAACAGCAGTTATACGGCGGCACCTACCGTCACCGAAACCACAACCGCCACCCAGGCTGCGAGTTCCATCGCAGTGAGCAGCGTGAGTCCGGCATCGGAGGACTACGGCTCGACCGCGGCGGTCACGGTTACGGCACAGCTATCGTGGGCAGGAAGTGGAAGTGCGCCGACGGCGGGCGATGTGAGTATCGGCGGCAGCGGGTTGAGCGGCAGCTTTGGGATGACAAGTTGCGGCGCACCGAGCGGCGATGCGATGACGTGTACCAACACTTACACACCGAGTGGTACGGATGCGCCAGGCAGTTACACCATGACCGCGGCATTCTCGGGAGATAGTAACTACAGTGCGTCGATCAGTTCGCAAACCAATAACTTCGCGATCAATGACGCTAGCTCGACCACGGTGGTCACCTCCAGCGCGAATCCCTCGACTTATGGGCAGTCGGTAACATTGACGGCGACAATCGCAGGCGAGTTCAACTTCGTGAAGGGCAAGCCCGCGAAGAAGGGTGCGCGGAAGCCGGACGTAGGTGGAACTGTGACGTGGAGCGCGAACACGGGATGCGGCACGACTGCGGTAACGTCGGGTAATCCGGGAGTCGCGACTTGCACTACGTCGAGCCTGGCAACGGGGACCGATGCGATTACGGCGACCTACTCGGGCGATAGCAATCACGGTGGAAGCACCGGTACATTGAGCGGCGGTCAGGTGGTTAATCAAGCGGCCTCGACGATCGCGGTCACCGGCGTGAGTCCGACGTCGGAGGACTACGGCTCGACGGCGCCGGTCACGATTACGGCACAGTTGTCGTGGACGGGCAGCGGTTCGGCGC
>Ga0302319_10001501_pt1 | contig 52137 bp, 50 predicted proteins | sample Bog_T0_2_FD_203319 | JGI IMG/M metagenome (GOLD analysis project Ga0302319, IMG submission 203319) | Peat permafrost microbial communities from Stordalen Mire near Abisko, Sweden - Bog_T0_2 | ecosystem: Environmental > Terrestrial > Soil > Wetlands > Peat | place: Sweden: Abisko, Stordalen Mire... | reverse complement strand
AGCCCGAGGTTACCGCTCCACGGAATACCAAACCACCATGCTCTACTTCGTCGCCGGCAAACTCGAAATCCCTTACTATCCCTAATTACCCATTACAAACGTCGAAGAACCGTTTGCCACCATCACGGACCTTTCTCTGAGAGAGACTTCAATTCCCTAAATCCTTAAAGTTCAAGCCGAAACTGCTATGCCGGCGCTGTTTTCGGGTCCAGCCAGCGGGATTGGATCAGAAGGTTGGCCGCTAAAATCAGTCCGCCTCCAAGGAAAAGGCGCGCCGTTAATTGCTCGTTCGGATAGTGGATGACGGCCCAGGCTGAAAGCAACCCCGGTAGAAACAGTGATAGAAAACTGGCAATCACCGGTTCGACGCAATAGATCAAGCCAGCCTCGGTAGCGGTGACGTGTTTTTGCCAATAGTTCATCATCACATAGGAAATCAGCGTGGAAAAGACCACGAGCACCGCCAGGAGGCCACAGGCAACCGGAGAAGCGTATGCGCTCGCAAAGGCGTGCGTATTGGGAGCCGTCGCGAGGGCAAAAGGCAGGCAGACCAGGGACATCGCCCCGAACATCACTGTGGAAAAATTCTCCGGACGATTCCCGGCATAACGCGGTGACTCGAGGCAGAGTATCTGGCCGGTTAACAGCAAAGAGGCGATCAAGGTTTCAAGCTCACCGCGACCCATTCTCAAATCGCTGATGGTCAGGCGCGATAACACCCACACCCCGCCTATCACCAAAAAGGTGCTAACAATAATTTTCTTCGAGGGCAAGCGGCGACGGGTCAGCGCCACCCAAAGCGGAATAAAAATGCAGTATCCCTGCGTCAGAAAAGCGCACGTGGAAGCCCGGGTGTAGTCGAGCCCATCCATTTGGAACAGAATCCCGCCGGCGCCGAAAAGAGCAATGACGATCCCCTGCTCGATTTCACGGCGGGAAATCGTCCTGAGCGAGGGAAGGAAAATCAGCCCCATAATCAGGGCCGAAGCACCGAAGCGATATAGCACGCCCAAAAAGGTGATGAACCATGTTCCTGAGACCGGGACCAGATTGGCCTGTGCCAATCCCAGGGCTTTCATTACGGGAAAGCTTAAACCCCAAAACAGGGTGCACATCAGAAGAATTCGGATGGCCTTGGCCCTTTGGTGGCCGGTACCGTTAGACATAAGTGGCGCGCGGGTCAGAGGCGGGTCACTTCATTTTCTTCCTGGCGGCTTCAAGAATATCGCGCTCGTGGGCGGTGAGGCTTTGGATGCCCTGAGCCGAAATCTTTTCAAGGATGGGATCGACTTCGTGCTGCAAAAAACTGTCAGTTGAAACCTCGTCTGCCTCGTCGGTGCTGGAGCGCCAGAATTTGTTTTCCCGGGAACGCGCCGCTAAAACTTGGCGGGGGCGCTCACGGCGGGCAAACAGCTGCCATTGCGGCCAATGCCCGTGCAAGATCTGCCGCGCATAAAAGAAACCACAGACCAGGCCGCCCAGATGGGCAGCATTGGCAATGTGACTGCCCACATTCAATATTCCAATAACCGCCAGGCCAATGGTGACCCAGAACAAGGTGCGCCCCGTCATGGTGATGGGGATGAAATAGAGAATAAGTGTAAATGGTTCTGTCCAGTTTATGACCGCGAAAGCCGCCACCAAGCCCGAGGCCCCGGCCGAAGCCCCGACCACCGGCAGGTTGAAAGAGGACCACAGCAGCGCGAACAACATCTGAACCAGACCACCCACGATTCCGCTGACCAGGTAAACTCCAAGGAAACGATTGCTGCCGATGGCAGTTTCAACGGTGCGGCCAAAGAAAAAGATGGTGAGCGAATTGAAAATGATATGCATCACACCCGAATGCATGAATTGGAAGGTCAGCAATTGCCAGAAGTAGCCGTGCTTTAGCCCGTCCAGGCTCAGGGCAAAATATTGGTCTTGAATCTCCAAGCCGTTCGGAAGCTTGAGCGTAATCTGCTGGACGACAAACGCCACCGTATTGACCAGCAGCAGCAGCAGCGTGAATGACACACGCGAGGTGTGATATTCCGGCTTGCGCATATAGTCGCGATCTTCAAGCATAAATTATTTATTCAAAATCAGACCGTCCACCAGCTCGATAACCCGTTGGGCGTGTGCGGCAACTTTTTCGTCATGCGTTGCAATGACCAAAGTCGTCTGCTTTTCGACACGCAGGGACTTCAAAAGTTCAATGATTTCAGCACCCGTCTTCGAATCCAGATTACCCGTCGGCTCGTCGGCCAGTAACAGTTCCGGATCGTTGACCAGGGCGCGCGCAATGGCCACACGCTGCTGCTCACCACCGGAAAGCTCCGCCGGCCGATGATCCTCCCGCCGGCTCAGGCCAACTTTTCCGAGCAGTTCTCGTGCCTTTTCCTCGGCTTTTCCAGCCGAAATTCGGGCAATCCGCGCTGACAAACACACGTTTTCGAGGGCAGTCAATTCCGGAAGCAGGTGATATGCCTGAAAAACGAAACCCACCCGCCGATTGCGGAAAAGCGTCAATTGCCGGCTCGAGTAGCCGGATAATTTCTCGCCCCGAAAAAGGATTTCACCGGCATTGGGCGTATCAAGTCCACCAATAAGATGCAATAGGGTGCTTTTGCCGGTGCCGGACGCACCCCGTAGGGCAACGAAATCACCGCAACCAATCTCCAGATTAACGCCGCGCAGGACCTGCAGGGTACGGCTACCCATGAAATACGTCTTTTGAAGGCCACTAGCGGACAATAACGGCTCATTCATAGCGCAATGCCTCCACCGGTTTGAGGCGCCCTGCCCGCCAGGCAGGCAGCAAACCCCCGAATATGCAGATGACAAAGGACGTGAGGCAAATCAGCGCCACATCGCTGGGGGTAATCAACGCCGGCAATTCATCGAAACCGTAAACCGACGCTGGAAATATCTCCAGGCCGGTCGCACTGCGCAGGAAATGCAAAAAGCCGTTGCGGTACGTAACCGCCAGCATGCCCAGACCGAAGCCGCAGGTAACTCCAATCACCCCGATAAGCGAGCTTTGAAACAGGAAAATTCCCGAGATCTGCCAGGGTGACGCCCCCAGGGCCTTAAGCATGCCAATTTCTCGGGTTTTTTGGATCACAAACGTGATCTGGGCACTCAAGATGCAAAGGGCTGCCACTAGCACGATGAAAAACAAAAGGTAAAACATGACGTTTTTCTCAACGGCAATCGCAGTTAGCATCGATGAGTTATCCCGCATCCACGTGTCGATGGAAAAGCCATCCCCCATGCTCTTTTGCAATTCCCCCGCCACGACCCCCGCCGCGTAGGGATCCTTTAGAGTCACAAACAAGCCATGGACAGAATCCTCCAGGTCAAACAGATCCTGGGCGTTGTCAATCGAGGTGATGACCACGCGGGCATCATAATCGTAGTAACCGGTGTTAAAAATCCCACGCACCTCGTAATCATCGGGCAGGGCCGCGTAATCTGTTTTATTTTTCAAAGCGTCCTTGATTTTTATGATTTCCACGACGGTATAAATGGAAAGATGATCCCCCACGCGCAGGTTGAGATGGTCCGCAAAATCAATTCCAACCAAAATCCCGTGGCCGGACAAATCGAGACTGCCGATCAGGTCCTTTTTCAAGCTGCCCACTGTACCGGAATCCCCCGGATCAATCCCCCGAAGAATCGGAGTGTCCTCAAATGTGGGGCGATTGGTTCCTCCCTGGGTCTCAAGCAACACTGGTCCGGCCACAAAAGGAGATACTGAGAGAACATTCTTATTCGAGGTCACCATCTGAATTACCGTCGGATAATTCTGCATGGTCGTGCCGGATTGGGTGACCGGGTCAATCTGACTGATGGTCAGGTGGGGATTAAACCCCAAAATCTTTTCACGCAGGTCATGGTCGAATCCACTCATGACACTGATGACGATGATGAGCACGGCCACCCCCAGCGCCACGCCGATGATGGAAATCAAAGTAATGATGGAGACAAATGTCCGTTTGGGCCTCAGATACCTCAGGGCGAGCAGGAGTTCGAACGGAAGCTTCGACATGTATGCAAAGGCTAATGGTCGGAGGCGGAAGTGTCAATTTTGGGCTGTCTTGACATACGCTCACCATGAGTCCGTTGTCAGTCATCCTTGGCAAAAGGATTTTTGCTGGACACCGGAACCGCGCGGTTCAGAAAAAGCGGGCTGACGAAGAGATAGATCCAGCCGATGATTAGGTGCATGCCAAAGGCGAAACAAAGTTTGACCAGGTCAAACGCGCCCATGCCGTACAGCCAGATTGAAAAACCCATCAAGAATGCTCCCGGCATCATCGCCGCGCCGGCGAGTCGCCAGCTTTGAATGAGATTCAGATCACGATTGGCGAAAAATGCAATCAACCAGCAGACCAGGCAATACGCGGTCGCCAGCAGGCCCCAGCTTAGCATCAAACCAAAAAACACCGCCATGCCGGCGAGGCCAAGGAGATCCGGCTCCCAGGCACCCCACTTCGGTTGCAAATCAATGCGGTTGAAGAAAAACGATTGGTCGGAAGGATAATCTATTTCCGCCACTCCAAAGAGTGAAAAAATGAGGAGGGAATCGCCGCCAAACTCCAATTGAAACTGGGCAGGAGAACGAATCTCGCCGCTATGCTTGCGATCAACGACAAAAGCAAGAAAAGGACCTTCCGACAGCAATTGCGGTGAAGCCTCCGGCAAACTCAGTTCACCTCCCACGATTTGACCGGTTTCGGGCAGTTGCTCAATTGCTTCGGTTACAGTTGGAAAAAAACCGTTGGCCAGCACCCAAACCACCACCAGCGCAACACCCATGGCCATGAGGCATTGCACCACCAGCAGGCGCTCGTACGAGGCTCGGGCAAACGACGCCACACCGCGTGGTGTGATGGGTTCCCAAGCTTGTTTTGATTCGCGAAGCACGCTCACACGTTGAATCATGCCACAAGCGCGCAATGGAATTCAGCATGTTTTTGCCCCGCGCGGTTAGCGCATTTCCGCCGCCCGGTCGACGCGGTCAAAAGAGCCATCAACGCCAGTTGGAAATGGTAGGCCAAACTATGCGTTTGGCAATGTCATCAGGCCTGGGGTGCCGGGGGGGTGCCGGGTTGATTCGGCGGCGGCGTGACGACCACCGGGAGCGGATAACGCAGTTTCATGACGTCATCCACCAGCACTTCAACATAATAAGTACCGGCAGTTTCAATTTTTAAATTGGTAAACAACATCACTCCCGTGGCGGCGTGGGAAGGGTCGCGCAATTCAAATTTCAGCGATGACTGGCTGACCACCGTGGTCTGGTCCGGGCCGATCAGGCGGACGCTATCATTAAACTGACCGATTCCCGCGGTCCACCGATTCAGGATGCAAAGTCGGGCGATGCCGATTGGCAACTGGGGCACGCGAATGAAATTCAAAACGCCAATGAGGAATAGATTTCCGTTGGCTTCCTGACGGACTTCTTCGCATACCAAGGAGCATTGCAGATCGGGGAGAATACGGGTTGGGTTCATAATATGTTAAGTCAAATTGGTGGTCATATAAAACCACATTTTCAGAAAAAGTCTTGAAACATTTGGGAAAATTTTGCGCTTACCAGCATGCCGCAAGCATCAATCGACGGATCTTTCCGCAGCCAGCACTGTGTTTTGCATTAGCATGGCAATGGTCATCGGTCCCACTCCACCGGGATTTGGGGTGATTTTGCCGGCCACCTCAAGCACAGCGGCAAAATCCACGTCGCCAACCAGCTTCGTCCCGGTCTTCGAACCGGCATCGGGGATGCGATTCACGCCCACATCCATCACCGTGGCACCGGGCTTAACCATGTCGGCTTTGAGAAATTGAGATACCCCAATGGCCGCAACGATAATGTCAGCGCGCCGGCAATGCGCCGCCACATCGCGCGTCGCCGAATGGCAAATGGTCACGGTGGCGTTGGCTCCCCTGCCTTTCTGGCACAGCATGGCGGTCATCGGTTTGCCCACAATATTACCACGTCCCAGCACCACCACCTCAGCCCCCTCCGTTTTCACCCCGGACCGGACCAGCAACTCCACCACTCCGGCGGGTGTGCAGGGTTTGAATCCCGTTTGGTCGCCAAGCATGAGTTTGCCGACATTTTCCGGGTGAAAACCATCCACGTCTTTGGTTGGCAGAACGTGGGAATAAACTCTGGATTCGGCGATTTGTTTCGGCAACGGGGCCTGCACGAGGATCCCGTGCAAGCGCCGATCGGAATTCAGTTTATCAATTATCGCCAGCAATTCCTCCTCCGTCGCGGTTTGTGGCAGCACGATCGTTTCCGAATGAATGCCGAGTTCTGCGCAGGCTTTTTCCTTGCGGCCAACGTAGACCTTGGATGCCGGATCCTCACCCACCCTCACAAAGGCCAGACCCGGGGTCACTCCTCGCTGTTTAAGCGCAGTGACCCGCGACCCGAGCTCCGACACGAGCTGGGCCGCAATGGCTCGACCATCAATGGATTGTGCTGGCACGGGGACTCTTCAGGATGGGCACAACCGGTTTATTGGTGGAGACAACGTAAATGCGTTGGATGGAAAGCACCGGGGTGTCTTTCCAGCGCGAATCAAGTCCTTCTTCACCTGTGACAATGATCTGAAAACCGTTGTAACGCGAGATATCCAGATTGGTAGTGGTCGAATGTAAGTAGTCGATTGCCTTTTCCGTGGTCGGATCGTAGAGTTCATAATACGTCGGCGCCACCAGGCTGATCGAGTCGCGAACGAACCCTTCATGCGTCACGACCCGCGGAGGAGGAGGCGGAAGATTGAGATCTGTCGGTGGCGTGGCCGGCGGCGTGTTGGCTTCAGGTTGCGGTGGAGCAGTATTTTCCGAAGTGATCGGCGGAGGCAATAAGCTGGCATTATTGGCCGGAGGCGGCGGCAATGGCTGCGCTGGCTCCGGGGCCTGGTTTATGATCGGCGCCGGTTCTGGAACGGTGGTGGCGGTGGCCGGCATCGTATTAATTGGCGGCGTCAAGCCGGTTTCCGTCGAGGGAGAGGGATTAACCGGAACGTTTCCCGAGGCTTCCTGCTTCAGGTACATCGCGGCAACAAAACCGTAAGAGTTGGTGGGCGGGTTAATTTTGGTCCATTCGCCTTTAGTGCCCAATTCATTCACAACCGTTCCACGATCAATTGTTCCCACCACGCTGTAATCTTCGCTGGGGCCGGCGCGCAAATTCAATTTCTTGGGAATAACGGTTTTGTCGGCTTCATTGATGAAGGTGGAACGCACCCAAACCACCGAACCTTGTGGTAAAGCAACCTTGGCCCATTGCGCAGGTTCACCCGCCTTGTGGGTGTCCAGGTTGATCTGGCTCAGCACCGTTACCGTGTCACCCTTTTGCAGATGCGCGACCACTTCGCCTTTTAATCCTGCCTGGCCGCGGACATTCAAATCACTGACAAACACCTCAGCCGTACCAGGCACAAGGGTCGCCGGATTTTCAGTGAAAACCGCATTCTTTTCTGCCGCTTCGGCTTTCGCCTTGGCTTTGGCGGCCGATTTCCTGGCTGTTTTCTTGTGATGCCTGGCGCCAGGTTTTTTCGCCGGTGCATTGGTTTCCGGGGTGGAAGGCGCGGACGGAACAATGGTGTCAGTAGGGGCAGGCGGGGGCAGAGCCGGCAACGGGCCGTTGGTGCTTTGGGCAACCGCCGTGGCGGTCACCATCACGCCTAACATCAGATAATAATTAATTTTCATAAATCCGAGATCAAAGTTTTGATTTCTGCCGGTAACAACATCCGCCATTTGCCGGGTTTTAATTCGCCCAGCTTGATTTTGCCAATTTGGGTCCGTTGTAGCTTCTTCACCATCAGGTTCTGCGATTCAAATAGCCGCCGCACTTCGCGGTTCTTGCCTTCACCCAATTCCATCTCCACCACGCTGCGGGTTCGGCCTCCGGAAATAACATGGGCCGAAAGAGCTTTCAATTTTTCGCCACCCGTGAAAACGCCTTGGGTGAACCGCTTCAACATCTCCTGAGTTACTTCGCCTTCCACGGTGGTGACATACTTTTTGCGGACCCCGTAGCGCGGATGCGTCAGGCGCAGGGCGAATTCTCCATCATTTGTCAGAAAAATCAACCCTTCGCTGTTGAAATCGAGGCGGCCCACACTGTTCACCCGTTGCCATTCGCGGGGCAATAATTCGTAAATGGTTGGCCGCCCTAGTTCATCATTGTGGGAACAGACACATTTGACCGGCTTGTTCAGCGCGAGGTAAATCTTCTTCTGCACCCGCACCGGCTGGCCGTCCAGCGCCACTTTATCATGCGCCAGATCAACTTTCGTTCCCAGTAGACGAACCACTTGGCCGTTGACCGAGACACGACCCTCCAGGATGATTTGCTCAGCCGCCCGCCGCGAGGCCACCCCTGCGTCGGCCAGATATTTCTGGAGTCGAATTTGCATTGCCAATGGCCAAAGGCCATTTTCCCTGGCGGCAAACCGCGATCCGCACCGGGAAACTGGCACCGGCCAAACGGATGGTGTCAGGCCTCCGGCTTGGTTTTACGCAATCCGGTGATACGGTCGCCATCTTTCCGCTGGCCGCGCTTTTTGAGAAGCTCGGTGCGTTCAAACCGCTTAAGAACATTGCGTTTACCGCCCAGGGTGGAAGCGGCGCGCAGGCTGCGATGCTGTGACATATGGTATAAAGATTATATTTTTATATTAACCGGGGCAATACTATTACATGGGGGAATATCCGCAACGACGAAGTTCCCCCTCCGCAATTCCCCCATCCCCGTTTCGGCGTCCCCGACCTAACCCCTGTCGGTAATATTCGTTACGTTTTACTTGACAATAATCAAGCTGGTGGGATTGCTTTTTTGGTAAGGAATGTTATTGTCGCGCGTTCGATTCACTCAATCAGACTAGTAATCAGAAGTAAATCAGAAGTACCCAATGAAAAAATCCATATTATTTGTTGATGATGATCCACTGCTCCTCGAAGTATACCCATTCATGTTGGATGAAGTAGCCGACCGCTGGGAAGTTTCCAGTGCGGAAGGCGGCGCCAAGGCGCTGGAGCTGCTGGCTTCAAAAAAATTCGACGTCGTCGTCTCGGACATGCGCATGCCAAAAATGAACGGCATTGAGCTCATGAACGAAGTGCGTCGATTACATCCGGAAACCTCCCGCATTATCATCTCCGGACTTGGTGACCAGGAGGAAATCGCTCGCAGCCTGGAAACCACGCACCAGTTCTTGAGCAAGCCCGTCCGGGCAAAAGAATTGGTCGCCACGATTTGTCGCATCGGAAAACTGGACACGCTCCTCCTGGACGAGAAGCTTAAGGCGCTCGCCGGAAGGCTCAGTTCCCTGCCCAGCTTCCCCTCAATTTACATGCAGATCAGCCGGGAATTGAGCAGCGAGGATCCGTCTATTGAAGCCATCGCCGACCTTACCCTGCAGGATCCCGCACTGACCGCCAAGATGCTGCAAGTGGCTAATTCCGCCGCTTTTGGTCTGCCCGACAAAGTCAGCAACCCGTTTGACGCCGTTCAATTTCTTGGCTTGAACGCCGTCCGATCCATTGCCTTGTCCGCCCACGTTTTTCGTGAGTTTGAGGGAATGAGATTGAAAAACTTCTCCGCCCTCCAAGTTTGGACCGAAGGCATGCGTTGCGCCCGCCTAACCCGTCATATCATGCGGATGAAACGAATGGATGACAGCCCCACTGAAGACGCCTGCACGGCTGCCATGCTCCGCAATGTCGGCAAGCTGATGTTGGCGAAAAATCTGCCCGAGGAATTTGAGCAAATGCTTCACGTGGCCCAGAGTGAAAATCTTTCCCAGTCGGAAGCGGCAAAGAAAGTTTTCGGGGCAAGCCACGTCGGCGTGGCCGCTTATCTTTTTGGCCTCTGGGGCCTCTCGGCCCCGATGGTCGAAGCGGTGGCGCTCCACTTGACTCCAAGTGAAAGCGAAACCCGGGCTTTCAGCCCGCTCACCGCCCTTCATGTGGCGCACGTTTTCGCCCAGGAAATATGGCGGGATGATTCGCCGGGCAAACCCACCGAACTGGAACTGCCCTATCTCAAGAGCGTGGGCGTGGACCACGAGCTCGCAGGTTGGCGCACCGAGATCAAAAAAATGCTGGCCAAAAAGGACTGAAGGTCAGCCTCACCAAGCCAGGGCCTGCAGGCGGCGGGCGACTTCTTCGGCATTCGCGCGGCTGTTAAAAGCGCTGATGCGGAAGAAGCCCTCGCCTTTGGATCCAAAGCCGGAACCGGGTGTGATGACCACGTTAGCTTCGCCAAGAATCTTGTCGAACGCCTGCCAACTGGTGACTCCTTTTGGGGTGCGGACCCAGATATATGGCGCATTCACGCCTCCAAAAACCTTCAAGCCAGCCTTTTTCGCACCTTGCCGAAGAACGGCGGCATTGCCCAGGTAGTGTTTTATCAATTCCGCCACCTGTTGCTTGCCTTCAGCCTTGTACAACGCCTCCGCCGCCCGCTGCACAATGTAACTGACGCCATTGAATTTGGTGGCCGATCGGCGGTTCCAAAGCGGATGCAGCGGTTTGAATTCGCCGGTGTGCGTCTGGGCGTTCAGTGATTTTGGAACCACCGTGAAGGCGCAACGCGTGCCGGTAAAGCCGCCATTCTTGGAGAAACTCCGGAATTCAATGGCACACTCACGTGCTCCGGGGATTTCGTAAATGGAATGCGGAATCCCGGGCTCGGTGATGTAAGCCTCATACGCGGCGTCGAACAGGATCATCGACTTGTGCGCCAGCGCATATTTCACCCAGGACTCCAGTTGCTCACGCGTGGCGGCGGCTCCGGTGGGGTTGTTGGGCGAGCACAAATAAATCACATCCACATGCTTCTTTGGTGGTTGGGGAATAAACCCATTGCCCGGCTTGCAGGGCAAATAAACCAGTTTGGCATACGCTCCCGATTCATTCGCCTCTCCGGTATGGCCAGCCATGACGTTGGTGTCCACGTAAACTGGATAAACCGGATCGCTGATCGCAATTTTGTTCTTGGCACCGAGAATGTCGAGAATCGCCCCGCAATCGCATTTGGAACCATCGCTGACAAAGATTTCGTCATCCGCAATGTCCAGGCCGCGGTCGCGAAAATCGTTTTGGGCAATGGCGTGACGCAGCCAGTCGTAGCCTTGCTCGGGACCGTAGCCTTTGAATGTTTCACGCGCTGACAACTCATCCACCGCTCGATGCATCGCAGCAGTGACTGCGGGTGGAAGCGGCTCAGTCACATCGCCGATGCCGCAGCGAATCAAGCGCTTGGCCGCTTCAGGATTGGCATCGCAAAAAGCTTTTACGCGCCGCCCGATCTCAGGAAAAAGATAGCCCGCCTTTAGTTTCAAATAATTGTCGTTCAGTAATGCCATAAATATAAGGTGGATGAGTCTACCGGACCGGCGGCAGGCAATCAAGGAGTGGAGCGGTTAACGGATCATTTTGATTTAAATGATTCATTTCCAGCAGCACGGGCGGATTTTTAGCTCCGGCAGGCTGCAAGCGCGACGGCTTCCAATTTACCCAGATATCAATTGGATACTACCGCCAAGGCCGCAGTGTCCTTTAAGCATCTCGCCATATCAATTCATGAACCTGGCCATGTTCGGCATGTTTTCGATTCAGCGAGCGCAATTCAATCTCTGCGCCATCAGGGGACAAACTGGCGCAGACCCAACCGCTGGGACGACTCGGGACAAAAACATAGGCCGTCGGCGGTAAATTAACCAGATGAATGCCACTCTGATGCTGCGACACCCGCCAGTCATGGGTGTGGCCAAAAATAGTGAGTTTGACCTGACGCCGCGGCGCAATAACTGCCATGAGTGCGGGTGTGTCGGTCAGACCAGCGGTGATCGCCGGGCCAAATTGCGGGTTGTGATGCAGAATGATGATCGCAGGTTTTTCCGGGCGCGCGTCCAATTCCCTCGCCAGCCAGTCTAATTGCGCTTGGCCGACTTGACCCGGGGTTTCATCCGTAACCTCCAGTGTGTCCAGCAGAAACCAATTGGCATGCTCGCTGGGGATAATTCCCGCCTGGCGTTGGAGCAGATTCCTTTGTTCAGCCGCATCGTTAGGAAATGCCTCCCAAAAACGATCGCGTTGGTCATGATTCCCTAGCGTGAGGTGGACCGGTGCAATCGCGCGAACGGCCCCGATCAAGGTTCCAAAGTTCGCGTAATCCTCCGGCTTGCCCAGAAGATAGGCTAGATCACCATTGATTATAACTGCTGCCGGACGAACCGGCCAGGCGGCCAACTCCCTGGCGCAGGCGGCCAGATTCTGGCTCATGTTGGCCTCAAAATGTTGCTCCGCCGGGTTGGCGGCAATGTGAGTATCAGAAAAAAAAGCAAACGTGCTTAAGTCTCGCGGTTTGTCCGAATCCGCGGCCAGGGTCGCGGGGGCAACCGCCAAGCCAGTGCCGGCCAGCAATGCCCTTTTAAAGAATTCGCGGCGGCTCAGCTGGCGCAGATATAATGGCATAACTTCTCAGTGCCGGAAAAGATAAGACTCCGAAGCAAGACTGTCAAAGTTGCGGCTCAAACGATCACAGCAAGAATCCGGCAAGGCACGCAGTCATGTATGCCGCCAGCAAACCACCGATCATCGCGCGAAACCCCAATTTCGCCATCTCACCGCGACGCTCGGGGGCCAATGAACCAATGCCGCCGACTTGAATGGCGATGCTGGAAAAATTCGCAAAACCGCACAGGGCGTAAGTTGCGATCATGAAGCTGCGCGGGCTCAGCGCCATTATTTTCGCGTGGGAAGTAAGGTCGAAGTAACCGACAAACTCATTAAGCACAATGCGTTCCCCTAAAATCTGGCCAACCGAGATGCAATCCTTAAATGGCACCCCCATGAGGAAAGCCGCCGGGGCATTGATCCAGCCAAAGAAATTCTCCAGCGTAACGGGATGGCTGACGCGTAAACCAAAGTGCGTTTGCGGAAAGCCAACCAGATAATCCGCCAGGGCAATGATGGCGATGAAGGCAATCAGCATGGCAATTATGTTTAGCGCCAGGTGAAAGCCGTCCCCGGCGCCACGACAAATGGCGTCAATGGAATTTGCCGTGGTGCGCGGAACAGTGGCGGGCGAAGTACCGGCGGTTTCACTGATCTCGGTTTCGGGCAGCATGATTTTTGCGATCATCAGCGCGGCGGGACAATTCAGAACCGAAGCAGTCAACAAATGACCGGCTGTATTCGGATAACCGGCCGCCATTCCCATCGCGGCATAAACCGCCAGCACTCCCCCGGCGATATGCGCCATGCCGCAAACCATGATGGTCATCAATTCACTCCGGGTCATGTGTGGAACGTAAGGGCGGATGACCAGCGGCGCTTCGGTTTGCCCCATAAAAATGTTGGCGGCGGCGGACAAGGTTTCACTTCCGCTAGTGCCCATCGCTTTTCGCATCACAAATGCGATCGCGCGCACGATGCGTTGCAATATTCCCCAATGGTAAAGCAAGGAAGACAAAGCTGCTACAATGACAACGGTCCCGGTCACCAGAATCGCGAATATGAGGCCGTGATCCGGGCCGAACGATTTGCCAAGCAAATCACTATCCGCGAGCGGTCCGAAGACGAATTGGGTGCCTTTGCCGGCAAATTGAATAACTTTTTGAACCACCTTGCCGGCGAATTCAAAAAACGACGCACCCCAGGGGGTTAGTAAGATTAGCACCGCCAGGAAGAACTGCAGGCCGACTCCCCAGATGACGGTGCGCCAGGGAAATGCTTTACGATTGAAGGAAATTGTCCACGCAAAAAAAATCATCATTCCCCACCCCAGCAAACTGATTAGTCTCAGCTCCATGATTTAGGCGGCGTTCCCTCCCGCTTCCTTGTAAATGTGCGGATGCAGCACGCCGACAAACGGCAGATTGCGGTAACGCTCGGCAAAATCAAGTCCGTATCCTACCACGAATAAATCGGGAATCGTGAAGCCCACATAATCCGCCTTGATTTTATCGACGCGCCGGGAAGGTTTGTCCAGCAAAACACAGGTTCGGATGCGGCGCGGCCTCAGGATCCTCAGTTTCGGCAGCACGCGGCTCAAGGTCCTGCCCGTATCGAGGATGTCATCCACCACCAGGACATCCCGGCCGCGAACATCCAGCCGCAATTCCTTGGTGAAAACCAGATTGCCGGATTCGGTGCCCAGCCCGTAACTGGAAACGCCAATGAAATCCAATCGCAGCGGTAAGGTCAGGTGACGCACCAAATCGGCCAGAAACAGGACTGTGCCGTTCAGCAGCGCAACCACGACAATTTCGCGCCCAAGAAAATCTCTTTCGATTTGTGCGGCCAGAGTTTTAACGCGGCGCGCAAGTTGCCGGTCCGTGATGAGAATCTTCTGCACGTCCCGCCGCCAGCGTGCCGGCACTGGTATCCTTGACCGGAGACTTTTTGGCCTGGATTTCAAACTCACACGCTGGTTTTGGGTGAATATTTGTGTGGCGATCCGCAAGGCCGGTTATTTCATTAGGGCCGGCAAATGGTCCAGGCACAATTGCGACCAGGTTTCCATCTGTTCCCGTTTTTTTTGCAATTCCGCAATCGGCACGAACTCAACCTGTGTGATGACTTGCTCGTTCTTTTTCACCTTGTCCGGCGAGCACAACAAGAGGTGCACCACGCCAAAGTGAACCCGGCCCACTTCGGTGGAATCGTCATTGATCAAACCAACCGGTTTGGCTTCAAATGCGCCCTGAATGGAAACCTCCTCAGTCACTTCACGGTGCACGGCATCCTTGAATGCCTGGGCACCAAACGCAAAGAGCGTGTGATCCTCGTCGTTCACATGGCCGCCGATGCCAATGGAGCCTTTGGCCACCAGGCGTTGTTCCCCGGCTTTCTTGCCCCGCACATAATGCAGCACACTATGACCGTCAGTGATGACCACGTAGGGGATGACTTGCTTGTATTCAGGATTGGTTTCGGCTTGTGCCCGCGGCATGAAACGATTGTTACTGGCATCAAGAATGGCCGGCAAATACCGGTTCACCTCAGGATTGAACCCTTGAAACGCACCCAATTTTTCAAAAAGTGACCGGGGAAAGACCAAAACATTTTCTTCTGTCATTGCCATAATTCCGGCGAAGTTAGCGAAGAAACCAGCCGGATACCAGAAATCTCCGCGACGGGTTTTTAACTTTCGGCTTTGCAGTTTGCGCACGAACCCCTATAAAAACCTGATGCCTACGCTTCTCGTTAATGGCGGGCCGGTGATTTGGTTGATTTTGATCGCCGCGGCCGCGGCCGCCGTTGTCTTTATTGAACGGGCGCTCTTCTGCCATCGCTCCCAGATTAATTCCGCCGAGTTTCTTAACGGCATTCGCACCGTCCTCAAGCGCGATAATGTGGTTGAGGCGGTCTCGATCTGCGACGCCACCCCCGGCCCGGTCGCGCGGCTGGTCAAGGCCGCAATTCTCAATCGGGACAAAGGCCGGGAGCGAGTCCGCGAATCCGTGGAGGAGGCCGGTCTGGTGGAGGTGCCGCGCCTCGAGGAAAAGCTGAATTTGCTGGCCACCATCGCCCAGATCTCGCCTTTGCTGGGTTTATTCGGAACGATCATCGGCTGCATGGACGCTTTTGACGCCATTCAGAAACACGGGCTGTACTCCAATATTGCATTGCTCGCAAAAGGCATCGAGAGCGCTTTGATTTGTGCCGCGGCAGGCGTCGGCGTCGCCATTCCCGCGCACGCGGGATATAACTATCTGGTGAGCCGGGTGAATAAAATTATCCTGGACATGGAGCGCGCCGCCACCGAGATCGTCAACGTCATTAATGAAAACGGTAGCGGAAAATGATGAGTAGGCACCCATGAAGTTCCCGCGCACAGCCAAAATCCTGGGTAACCAGTCCGACACGGCGCCGTACGCAGCAGTTTTTTTTCTGCTCATAACTTTTGTGTTGGTGGCCGCGTTGCTTCCCACCCCCGGTGTCGGTCTTTCGCTGGTTAACCTGCCTGAGGCAGATAATCTGGCCGGCGCCAACCAACCTACCGTTGCGGTGGCGATTGATTGCAGTAACCGGCTTTACTTCGCCGACCAAATGATTGCCGCCGCCGATCTGAAAACCAAATTAAGCAATGCCGTAAGTCGCGCCTCCTCTCCTCTGACGCTAGTCATTCAAGCGGATAAAACCGTTAGTTATGAGGAACTATTGCAACTAAGCTTGCTGGCCCGAAATGTTGGAATTACCAATGCCCTGCTGGCTACGTTGCCTCGTCCCACCACCGGTTCCGGCACGCCATGAGAAATGCAGCCGCCGATTCATCCACCCAAGCAGGAATGACTGCCTCGCCGAAAGTGCCGGGCGGTTTCTGTCCGGGGGATCAACAATCATCAAAAGCCTTTTGGACGCTGAAAAAGCTCTTCCTCTTCGTCCTGTTGGCCCTGCTGATCCATCTCTTGTTGATTTGTTTTTTCGGGACCAGAAACCAGATCGTGCCGCGAACCGTTTCCCACCTCCCCCGCCTTCAGCTTGCGGGCTCGGCAGACCCACTGATTGCGCTGGCCAATCCGACACTGTTCGCCTTGCCCAATCCAAGGGATTTCGCCTCCGCTACCTGGATAAACATACCCGCGGTCACCAACTGGTCCTTCCAGTGGAGCGAGACCCCGCATTGGCTCTCTCTTGCAACGGAGAATCCCGGGGCAACTTTTGAGACATTCACGAAAACTGCTGCCGCTCCGCAAATGCCGCTTGAGGTCAAGCCACCGCCGCCGTTCGCGCTGGAACAGGTTGAATCGGGAAACTTTTTGCCAACGAACTCAGTAATGAGAATTTTCGGACCGCTTTCCGGGCGCCACTTGCTCCAACCAGTTGACCTGCCTTCAGTGCCATACGACAATGTGATTCTGCCCAGCCGTGTCCAAGTGCTGGTGGATAAGTCTGGTTCCATTATTTCAGCAGTTTTACTGCCATCGATGGACAGCTCCGAGGCGATGGAAAGGTGTGACGTCGCCGACCAGCAAGCTTTGGCAATTGCTCGCCGGTTGCGTTTCGTTTCCTCCCGGCAATTGGACTTTGGTGAACTGATTTTTAGTTGGCATGCCGTGCCAGCTCAATTAAATAATACCTCATCCGGCCTTTAAAAACTTATTATGAACTCAAAGCAAAAAAAAGTTCTGGTCCTCGATGTGGGTGGCAGTCACGTCAAAATCCATTTGGCGCATAGCCATCGCACCTTGAAAATCCCCTCCGGCCCGAAAATGACCGCCCGCCAAATGGTCAGCGATGTATTGAAAGCCACCGCCGGCTGGAACTTTGACGTGGTGTCCGTCGGATTTCCCGGGCCAGTCCTCCAAAACCGCCCAATCCGTGAGCCGCACAACCTCGGGGGCGGGTGGGTGAAATTTGACTTTAAGAAGGCATTTGGTCGCCCCATTAAAATCATCAACGATGCCGCAATGCAGGCACTGGGAGGACATCATGGCGGCCGGATGCTTTTTCTCGGCCTGGGCACCGGACTCGGTTCTACTCTCGTGTTGGACGGTGCCGTTTTGCCACTCGAATTGGCCCATCTGCCATATCGAAAAGGTCGCACATACGAGGAATACCTCGGTCAGGCGGGCTTGGATCGGTTGGGCGAGAAAAAATGGCGGGGCCATGTTCTGGTGGTGGCGAAGCTCCTCAAAAATGCCCTGATCGCTGAATATGTAGTACTCGGCGGCGGAAATGTGCGGCTGCTCAAGAAACTGCCGCCTGGGATAGAACGGGGCGAAAACACCAATGCCATGACTGGCGGCCAAAGACTTTGGCACGAACCGTGAGTATTCCGCTGCTGATCGTGGCCTACGTAGCGCTCGCTCTCGGCGCGATTTCGGTGGTGGGCATCTATTCCGAACTACGACGTAGGCGCTTTGGCCCCGCCCATCCTGAAGACCGTGTATTCCGGTGCGCCAAATGTGGTTTTGTTTATACCGACGACGCGGACGTGGATCGTTCGCGCTGCTCGCAATGCGGCAAGCTTAATGAGCCGATCGTGTTTTAGGCGGTAATCGATCCGGTCTTGATTGCTCCCAAAGAGATCACCCCTCCAGAATGGCCATTGCCGTGGCGTAATGCTCCGTGTGGCTGATGCTGATGAGCAATTGACGGGCTGCCCGCTCCTCATACAGCAGTTTGCCCTTTCCATGCAACTGCACCCAGGGTTCACCCGAATCGCGGCGCCGGATTTCCATATCCTGCCATCCCAAGTGCAATCCAATGCCCGTCCCAAATGCCTTGGAAATCGCCTCCTTGGCCGCAAAGCGCGCGGCGAGGAAGGGGGCGGGATTGCGGTGCGACTGGCAATAGGCGATCTCATCCGGCAGCAGTATCCGGCTCGCAAAGCGCGCGCCGAATTTCTCAAACGCCGCCGCGATGCGCGCCACTTCAATCAGGTCAGTGCCAATTCCAAGGATCATATTTATTCCGGCGTAAAAAACTATATGCCACGATTCGCCCGCCACAAAAGGACACCGCCGACGGCCTGAAAAATAAAGTTTGGCAGCCAAAGAATCAAATGAGGGTAATATTCCGGATGTCCCGACAAGGATTGGCCCAGCATGATAAAGGCATAATAAACCACCACCAGGATGAGGGCTATGAAGATGCCGACATTGGTTTCGCGACGGTGGACGCGAATTCCCAGCGGAATGCCAATCATCGCAAACGAGAAGCAGGCAAAAGCAAAAGAAAATTGAAAATGCATCGTCACCAATACCGGCTCGATCGCGTCATTTTTCTGCTGTCGCATCGTCTCCAACTGCGCCCTTAATTCCGCGTTCGAGTTGGTTCCCAAGGGTGGAAGGTTTAGGCTTTCCAGTTCATGCAATTCCTGCTGCAACTGACCAAATGTCATGTCGCTAATGCGAGGTTTGGAGACGCGGTTCGTGACTGAGCTTGAACTTAAATTTAGGCTGATATTTTTGAACGAATTGAGGACGTTGCCCTTTTCATTAAGGGTTACAATTCGGGCATCGTACAGATCAATAATTAATTGGTTGCTGGCGCGTTGAGGATTAAGGTGGCCGCGCTCAGCATGGGTGATGCTATCGATGTTGGTCTCGCCACGCAGTTGGTAAATGAGGACATTTTCCAGCTCATCACCGTTGTTTTTTTCAGTATAAAAGATATAACCGGGAAAATCACGGATAAAGCGACCCTCGGGAATTTGGGAATTGGCCAGATTCGCAAGCAAGTCACCTCGCAAACTAACAAATTCCACACGGGCGCGCGGCCCGAGATCCATGTTGAACCAGGCGCTTAAGCCGCAACAAACTAGGCTTAGCCCCAGAACCGGCCAGATCAGGGAAATCAGGCTGACTCCGCCGGCGCGGGCGGCGGTCAACTCCTGATCGGCGCTGAAACGGCCAAACACCAACAAAGTGGCGGTGATAAAACCCATCGGCAGGGCGTAAACGCAGGCAAAGGGAATCAAAAGTCCGATGGCTTTGAACATCAGCCAGGTGCTGATGTGGCCGCCAAAAAGGAGCGGCAGCACATCATGAAGCACATTCATCAGCAAAACCACAAAGGCAAAAACAGACACCGTCAGCAGCAAGGTTGCCAGTACCTGACCGGTGAGATATTTGTGCAGTGTTTTCAAATGAAATTTTAAAAGCCTTTTGTGACGTTTAGATAAAGTCACAAAAGGCTTTAAAAAGCTTTTTTCTGCTCGGCCAATGAGTGGTGGCAGGAGCCGGAATCGAACCGGCGACACAAGGATTTTCAGTCCTCTGCTCTACCGACTGAGCTATCCTGCCAACCATTGTTTGCTATGGTATCCGGCGATTACCACCGGTCTGGTCCAGCAAATTTATCACGATTTGCCGCATACATGGCCGAAGCGAGTAAACCAATCACTCGAACTTCAATAAGGCCACGAGCAAACTGCGCGTCAATCAGCGATTGAAGTTCAAGCTACCAGAATATTTGCGGCAACCGCAAGCGCAGACTTTAGGAGCTTCTGGCTGCAAAAATATTTTGCCAAGCAAAAGAAGAACTATAAACCGGCAAAATTCGCCGGCTTAAAAACCAAGATTTCCAATATTCGCTCTGCAATAATTAGTTTCATCGATGAAAGGATAAGCTTTTCGAATTAAAAATCGGGCAGGGGTTTGGCAACGCAAAATGTTTCAGCCTTGTAATTTGTATGCGACCAAACGGAGGGTGTTTTTTCCGGTCTCGGGAATGGGTTTTGCCAGGTTATTGAGATTTCATCTTGTCCAAAGCCTGCCTTTAAATCGCGATTAACATCTCTAATACATTATCCTGTAAATACTTAGAAAACATTTCCGAATCACCAGACAAATGTGGCGTGCAGGGAACAACTGTCAATGGAATATGGGCTGCTCTCACGGGAGTCGAGTTGCTCTGTCTTTGGGCAAATCTGAGGGACCTTGTTCAGATAATAGACAGTCTAATGACAGTCGGTCTCCCAAAACGGCCGTTTTACTGCGGAGCTTGGCTAAATCCCCCCTATCCGGTGCCTTGGCATGGAGGTTGCATAGGGTAATTTATGCCGGTTGTTGTACCAATGTCGCACTTTGTTAAAAGGTTTTTGTTGTACCTCGCTGTTTGCTGTCTTTGTTGGGCAAGGTTTGAATCACCCTCCCAGGCGATCACCACATTGAATGTGAAGTGGAATGCCAGCTCAGACACCAATGTTCAGGGCTATAAAGTTTATTACGGCACGGTGAGCCAGAAATACACCAACGTGGTGGTGGCGGGAAACGTCACAAACATTACTGTTAGTGGAGTCAATCCCGGGGTCACATATTATTTCGCGGCGACGAGCTACAATGCTGCAGGGTGGCAAAGTGCTTATTCCACCGAGATTGCCTACACTGTTCCTGCTAACACAACCACAATCATCAACCCCCCGCTCACTTCAGCCGCCAATGGCGCTGGTGGGTTTAATTTCTCAGTAAACGGCACAGCTGGATCTCCCTATGTCGTCTTGGCCTCCACCGATTTGATCAATTGGGCCGCGGTGTCAACCAATACCGCGCCGTTTGTTTTCACGGACCCCGTCTCTTCGTACTACAGCAAGCGCTTTTACAAAGCCATCCTGCTGAGCATGTATGTCCCGCAAATTACCACCGCTCCGCCAGCCTCGCCAGCATTGAGCGCCTCCAAGTATGGAGCCGGCAGCTTTGGCTTCACCGTAACGGGCGCCGCTGGTTTACCTTACGTTGTCGAAGCCTCAACAAATATGGTCTCTTGGGCGCCGGTGTTAACCAACGAGTCTCCGTTTAATTTCGTAGACTCTAACGCCTCGAAGTATGGCCAGCGCTTTTTCAAGGCGATTCCATTGCCTTGATTCTCCCAATCCCCCTCCCTCTCAAAGCCTTTAATCTTTCCATTATTGGGGCGCAGGACGGTGCTTAAATCAGGCTAAAACGGGAGCCCGGAACGCCCTGCGGGCGGAATTGTCATTTCCTGTTTCCGATCAACAATCGCCACTGGGCAAATCAGACCCTGCCGGAAAACAACTTGAATCGGCGCGGCAGTTGTCGGCCGTGTTTGGTGGATTCAGGCGCTCGCCAAACTCGAAAGCGAGTCATCTAGCGTGGCAAACGGCGTCACGCGTGGATTATCCTGGACGCTGGCAGGTCTTCAGCGCGCCGTTTTAAGAGGTTGAACGACAATTAGTCGGTCAAGCTGGTTCGTTAATTCCTGCCAAGCCTGTTGGGGATTATTGATGCCAGAAATAATGATTTCAAAAACTTTTTGCCCCCGAACTCCGCGTCCGGTCCAAACCGCCCGGACCAGGTTGTAACGGGCGGATTCATTTTGCACGTAAGCTTCGCGATCAGCGCCGGCCTCCCAGCGACAATGAAAAACTTGGACGGTGCTGTTGTCATTCGCGAAAACGTAGCTACGGATGGGGATATCAACGCCATGAAAACTCACAATATTCAAATTCGGTCCCGCCTCCATTTTCAAGCCCATTGAAGTGAGGCAGATCTCCGGCGTGTGCCTTTTGGCGAGGTAGCCAGCCACTCGGCCGGGCTGCCAATTAAAATAAAACGCCTGCCAGAAAGCACCATCATAACCTGTCCAAGTCGCTTCTTTGCCTTCGTCGTATCTCAGAAGATTTCGCGTGCTGTCGTCGATGGGCAGCACTTTCAAACTTGGATTATCATCTGGAAAATTCATGGTCCACGCGGGAGCGGGTTTCAAATTTGTCTCCCGATAGCGATACCAGGCCTGCACACCCACCTCCACCATGATCAGCCAGACCAGCATACATACGCCAAGACGCTTGAAATCGGCCGGAGGCGCATCAACTGGCGCGGTTTGCCTGGCGGCGATGGCCGGGCCAGCTGAAGACAACAGCCGACCCTTTTCTTTCCTCCACAATAAATAAGCGAGCAACCAAAGCACCAAGGTGCAAAAGATGGCGGAGGAAACACCTGCCGGATCGTGATACTGGGTTATGGCCCCGAGCCCCTTTTTGGCCGCAATGACCGTCAGACAAAACATCCGGCCGATATTGAATCCCAAGGCGAGTATGAACCCGATGGGAATCAGCACGCAGCGCCAGATCGGCCGCAATCGATAAAACTCACCTAAAAAAAGGCAGGTCATCAGGCTGGTCTGAAATGACCGGATACCACTGCAGGCTTCCTCAATTCCCAATATTCCGGTGCTGACTTCGATCAAATTGCCGTGAATAAGGGCTGGGATGCCGCATAAATAAAGCAATTCCATCACCGCCATCGCACTGGCCTTCGTTAGCGTTTGGATTACAGGAAATTCAAACATGGTCGGCCAGGGTATCGCCACCAGAAAGAAAACAATCGGGAAAGCCAGCTGGCGTAACCAGCCCTGCCCCGCGCCAACTCGAATTACCCCCAGAGTCAGCCCGATGGTTATAATCCCAAGCATCCACTGAATAATGCGCCATTCCGGGGTAGCGGCCTCAACGAGTCTTATCGGCAGGTAAAGAAAGGCGAAAAAAACGATCAAGAAGAAGGTCCCCTGCCCTGCCGACCGGTTTGCTGGACGCTTCTCTCCGCCTTGTTTATATGAAACCCAACGACGGAGGAGGAGACCTATGCAAAGCAAAGGAACAATCAGGCCATAACTGTATTGCGGGTCCGTCAGCCATTCCAAACGCAAATTATTAATCAAACGAAACCATAAAAAGCTTAGGGAGACGCTGATGATAATCCAATACATGGCGAATAATCTTTGTGAGTCTAGTGGAGAGATTGCCAAAAGGACAAATCGAAATACCGGATAAGCACCGCAAAGCCGGCAACCGGATCATGCGCATTAATGCTCCGATTACCGGTTTTATCGGGCATCACCTGGCGTTTTGTCACTCGGGCTGGTTCATTAAGCATAAATGAGACCTCAATACCTTGGAATCGTTCAGCATTTCTGCCGCCAGTCGCATTGTAAAAGGCCTGCTTACTTGTCAAAGCGTATCAAAATTGTTTCATGTTAAAAAACACACAAGTAATTTAAAATAAAATACTTCCGCTCATTGTTGCGATATTCCACTAGTGTCCCGATTGATTAATTCGTTCACAAAATGATTTAACCTTGTTTAAGATTAAATCCGCGCTGACAGTCCAAATAAATGGCTTGGGGTTGGCATTGTTGCTGGCGATATAGTCCGCCATGGCCTGTTCCAAATCCTTGACGCAACGAAAGGCGCTCCGGCGAATACGCTGGTCGGTGATTTTGGCAAACCAACGTTCCACCTGATTGAGCCACGAGGCGCTGGTGGAAGTAAAATGCAGATGGTAACACGGATGTTTCTTGAACCAAGCAGCCACTTTGGGGGTTTTGTGCGTTGCATAATTATCCAGGACCAGGTGGACGTCCAATTCCGCGGGCACCTCCTTGTCGATGCGATCCAAGAAGCGCAAAAACTCCTGATGACGATGGCGCCGGTGACATTGTCCGACCACCTTGCCAGTGGCGATGTCCAACGCGGCAAACAAAGAGGTCGTGCCGTGCCGTTCATAATCATGCGTCCGACGTTCGGGTTGGCCCGGACGCATCGGCAATAGCGGTTGTGTGCGTTCCAAGGCCTGGACCTGGGATTTTTCATCGACACACAAAACCACGGCCCGGGTTTGTTCGGGGGGATTAAGGTACAAGCCCACCACGTCCCGCACTTTCTCCACAAAAAACGGGTCCGTGGAAAGTTTGAAGGTTTGTTCCAGATGCGGTTTGAGCCCAAAGGCCCGCCAGATCCGCAGCACCGCGTTTTGCGTCAAGCCAGAGGCTTTGGCCATGGAGCGAGTGCTCCAGTGAGTTGCGTTCTCTGGCAACGTCTCCAAAGTGGCGGTAACCATTTCTTCGACTTTGGCATCGGTAATCCAGCGTGGTTGGCCCGGTCGCGGAGCATCGGCCAGCCCAGCCATGCGCCGTTCCGCAAACCGGCGTCGCCATTTGCCGATCGTCGGCATACTCACGCTGAATTGTTTGGCCGCCTGACCGTTGTTTAGGCCCGCGGCACAGGCCAAGACAATCTGACTGCGCAAGGCCATCGCTTGCCCCGTCTTCCGGCGACGGGATAACTCCAGCAGTTTGCTGCGTTCTTCGTCGGTCAAAACAATAGACGGAACGGGACGACCCACAGGCATGCTCCGATTATAACCAGATCATTCCTATTTATAAATGAATTAATCAATCAGGACAATAGTTCGCCTGGAAATTCTAGTGGCCTGAACAGACTCATCCGCAAAGTGGGCCCGGAATTCTGGACTTGCAGAGGCTCAATTCCCTAATTTGCCCGCCCAAACGACTAAGCAAGCCGCTGCTGGCCTCGCAATTAGATAGGTTCGTCTCAAAATGAAATCAAAGTTGGCTGGCCAAAACATGCAATTCTTTCCCGCTAAGGACCGACGAGAAGAGAGTTCGACCCAACGAATCACAACCCAAGGCACGTTCAATGATATCGGGGCGCTTGTAATGGCCGGAGAAATTGGGCCGAAAGCAAAAGCATGAGAGGGTAAAAAAGAAACGCGGCCAAAAATTTGGCCGCGTTCGTTGAGGCTTAAGGGGGTTTTTAAGCGCGAAACTTTCCAAAGGATTTCAAGCTGCACATCCCGAAGGAGAGGAGCAACAGGGAGGCCGTGATCACAGTGGACGCTTCAGGAACCGGAGCGTAAAGCAATAATCCTTGAGGCGGATTGCCATCAGGGTTGTTGCCGTTTGTGGGACTATCCGGATCAGGTGTAAAAATGTCAACCCCTGTATTGGGCGTGAGCCCTGCCAATTGGCTGAGGAAGCTGTAAGCATCTGCGGTTGCGCCAGAACCATTCGATGCCGCCAAAAGTTCGGCATTTGAACCGAGGTTCAGTGTGCCAACGCCGGTGGAATCATAAAGTGCCATCCAAACCGCCAGTTGAAGACCCGCGGCCTTATCCAAATCGCTCCCGCTCAATACTGAGCCGAAATTGGCGAACAGAGTGGCGGCATTTTGAATTGCGGCCGATCCGTTCGGCCCCCACGCCGGATCAGGGCTGTAACCAGGTGTGGTTAAAGCGTTTGCGGTAGGAATCGGAGCGTTATAGCTGTAAGTGTCGCCCAAGTAAAGCGACGCGGCGAAATCCGTGCAAACACTGACGTAAGTGCTGGGCCCGGAACTGGGGTTGGGACCAGAGGGAAGAGAGGGAGAAACGTTGTTGGCTGTGATCCCGATTCCGCCAGCCAGAACAGTGTATTCACTGCCTTGATATTGGACGTCGGCATATTCCAACGACGCATCCGAAATCGTGTAGCTAATATCAGCTTTGGCTTGCGAAGCAATCCCCCCTGCCATGGCGATGGCACCCAAGGCCAGGATTCTTTGGTTTAGTTTATTCATACTATTATTGGTCTTCGACATGGTGATAATCTAGCACCACCCCTATCATCGATCTATCCCATATTGGGACATGTGCGTTCTGAAATGGGACATGGGAAAAAATGCACCGTTACCTTGTCTGTCAAAACGAGATTGTTAAGGACCAAAAAGACGAATTGCACCGACTGAAGGTGCTTCCGAAATAATTGCAAGTATTTATATTTCAATCATTTAAGCCTCAACACGGTGATTTTTGGCCCGTTGAGAACGATCAAGGTCTTCAATAGCACGTAAATAGGTGGCAAAGCCTTGTGGTTATTGGGCAAGTTTGCATTATGCTTAGTCTAAAGGCATAAACACCGCAAACATGGCAGAACTAGAAAACCGCGTTTCACCCAATAAAATAAAGGATAGCAGATAGCTAAAATTAGTTTTGAAACACCCTCCAACTGAGCTGCCAGAAAAGCACCAAAACACCCCATTAAAACCTCATATTACTCTGAATACAAATATTTAAGCTGTATTCGTGGTTTGCCGAATTCTGGTCTTTCGCATGCTCCACCGGCGCAAAGTCAACGGGCCGCTACCAAGTGCATTGCCGGCGCCGTTTTTTGACTCAAGACTTACTGGTTATTGGGTTTGTCTTAAAATCCAGTGATTTCATCCAATCCCAAAAGATTATACGCCTCGCCGCCATTCTTTAAGATAACGCGAGCGGCGATTCACAACCAGATTGCAACCCAATTCAAATTTGACTTTTCTGGATATGTGATTGTATTTATTGGGTTATTTAGTCAGAAACCCGTATTTTCCAATTGTAGATTTGAAATCAGCATGAACCCTAAACTGTACTCCCTAATCATCGTGGTGGCATTGATTGCTGGCTTTCATCAGGCCAGCGCCCAAGTCACCAATCTGGGCATCGCTCCGGCAGCCGGCGGGCAATCCATCCTTTACTGGCCAGTCAGCAGCACAACTTATGTATTGCAAACCACCACCAATCTCTCCTCCACCAACTGGGTGACGGTCTTGAATGCCGGGCCGGTGACCGCCGTCACCGTCAGCAACACTTTGCCGGCAAAATTCTTCCGTTTATCAGCCCTGCCCGCCGGCATGACGCTGATTCCAGCGGGGGCATTTACAATGGGTAATTCCATTGGGGACACTAATATTACGGACGCCAATCCAACTAATATTTATATCTCGGCGTTTGCGATGGACTTGAATCAGGTCACTTATGGTCTGTGGACCAACGTCTACGCATATGCCACGAACCGAGGCTACAATTTTGCGAATCCGGGCGTGAATAGGGGCACGGGAACGAATTATCCTGTTGAGCAGGTGGACTGGTTTGACAGTGTTAAGTGGAGCAATGCGCGGTCACAGCAGGCGGGTTTGACGCCGGTGTATTACACGGATGCCGGTTTTACCCAGGTATTCACGAATGGGGACATCAACACCACGGTCTATCAGAATTTGGCGGTGAATGGGTATCGATTACCAACGGAAGCGGAGTGGGAGAAGGCGGCGCGGGGCGGGTTAAGCGGGCAGCGGTTTCCCTGGGGCGATCTAATCGGGGAAAGCCAGGCTAATTATAAACTTGGCTCCGGCGAAACTTTCGATTTGGGCGGGACGGAGCTGTACGCTGGGATACCCAATCCGGTGGGTGTTTTTCCAGCGAACGGATATGGCTTAACCGACATGTCGGGGAATTCGTTTGAGTGGTGTTGGGACTGGTATGGGACCCCGTACGGTCAGCCAACTGCGATTAACCCAACAGGTGCAGGGCCGGCATCGGGTCTCCGGGTGTGTCGTGGCGGGAGCTGGTACGACACCGCCGATCTGGCGCGGTGCCCCGCCCGCTGCTCCACCACGCCGACCAACGCATATGGTGACGTCGGGTTTCGGTGTGTAAGGGGACTTTAATTTCTGCGCGTCTGCAAAACGGCTCCCTGAGGTCAACCCGGGCGGTGTGATTCGAGTCCCACCGCCAGCTGTAATCTCGCAGAGCCGATGTTTTTTACAGTTATCATCCTTTTTTCATTGGGAAAGGCCGCGGCTTTTTATGCCTCGCATACAATGTGAAAATACTTTCCCGCCCAAAACGAATAAAGCCCCGGTTAAGGGGCTTCAATCTTGCGACGCCTTTTATATCAGATTATCTAATCGATAATTAAGATACACTGATTGCGTCACGTTGGGCATTCTTGGTCGATTTTCAGGTTCAATTCATTATCTTTTGAATGTTCAACGGTGGTTGTACTGAAACTCGCAAAAACTGAAACTACTATAATCGCTATCGGGGAAAAACTGATGCGGTAGCTTTTCTGCGTCAGATATGCGGTTTAGGGCTCTCTTCCGCGAGTGCTGGTTTTGGGCTGCCAACATCTTCCAAGGAAGGATAAACCTTCAAGGGAAACAATCCTGCTCCCAAACATGAAAGCAATTGGTTGCAAAAAATCCCGACCGGATCTTTTGGAATGAGTTTTTCAACCCGGGTACGTGCATCCGCCCCCATTCGCTGCCATTCATGGCGACAATTCCACGCCGCCTCCAAAGCCTGCCCGAAAAGTTCAACTGAAGGGGCTGCGGCCACAAAACCGGTTTCGCCATCGGCGCACAACTCTGTATTCCCCGCGACGTTGGTGACAATTGCCGGTCGGCCGCACCACATTGCCTCCACCAGCACCAATGGCAGCCCTTCAAAACGAGATGGAAGCACGAGGATATGATTGCCCTCCCAGATCGAGGAAACGTTATCCACGTGGCCATGAAAACGAATCGCTTTTAGTCCCAGGAAATCAGCCAGTTTTTTGAGCCCGCCTGCAGAAGGGCCCGTCCCATAAATGTTTAATTCGACTGCGCGCTCACGCCAGCGTGGCTGCGCGAGGACCTGAAGCAGTATATCCTGCCCTTTCGCGGAAGGATCTAATCTCGCCACGCAGGCCAGACGCCAGATTCCGGTTTCATCGGGCCAGGGAACCGGCTGTATCGGCGAAACATTAAACGGATTTCGCACCACCGAGGCATTTTGCAACCGCGTGCCGATTTGCCGCTCGCACAACTCCAAATTGGCCTCGGAAACAAAGAACAATCGCTTGGCAGCCGCAAAAGCCTCAGCCATTTCCCCGGCCAAACAATCCGACGGCCACCATGCTTCGGTGTTGCATTGGCAGACGACGATATAAGGCATGCCCGCTTCCTTGCAGAACCTCATCCAGGCCAGACCATCCGCATTTCCACCTTGTGAGATGATGGTCAAATCAGGACTGTACTTCCTTAGCCATGCAAACTCGGCCGGCAGCCGTTCCATGGGCCGTTTTATTCTTCGCCATGCACGCGTCAATAAGGTTGATTGAACCCATGGTTTCCTGAAAAAGAGTTCAGCCCCTTGCCCACGCAATTCCTCAATCCTCAATGAAAGACAAGGCCACCAGCACACAGAGGCCGCGATTTGATGCCCCCCGGCACGCAAACGCAATGCGGTCCGGCTCCAGAGCTCCTCGCTGCCACCCCACGGAGCAACGGACATCGATGAAATAAAAGCAAAACGCATATCTTGTTCCTTACTCTGATTGTTCCTTACACTGATCTGTAAAGCCTTTTTATTCTTTAATACACTAATTGCATCCGATAGAGAGTTCAAATGCGAGAAAGGCCGTACTTGGAATCCACTTCGCTTCCCTGCACAGCAATCCCGCATGCCCCTGAGCGCCTTGGAAAGGGCACCGAAAAACTCCGAGTCGATTACGCATATGGTGTCAGCTGCGGATCGCCAATCTTTATCTGAATGATTTCAAAGCTTGGACCAACCTTGCTTTCGAAGTGTTCGTAAATTGCCGCCGTTTCCAATGACCATCTCAACAGGTGTGCTGGAGAAATGCGAAAACAGGCGATTTTAAGTCGTGTGTCAAAGATGTTTGAACAGCTTTCAAGGGCCGAACAATTGAATGACGCCAGAACTTTTGGAAAATAACCTCCAGCGACCATGGCAACCTCAATGGGGATGCCGAATCGTCTGACTTCCCATCCCAGGGATACAGTGATTGTCCTGAGAAATTGCTCTGACTGCCTAGGATGGGCCACATAGATTATTTTGTCTCCTTTGAAATGTTCCTTTACCGCTTTAAGGTGCTCCAGATAGGACTCCTTACTCATGTATTCGTCTTCGGCAAAACACTGTCCCAGGAAGCATACTTCCTCGCTTGCCGAAGAATTCACAGCCACGCTCCTCAAATACCGATATTCGTTTTTTATCACCTGGTCGCCCGTACGGACACCCAGTTCGTAGGTGGTGAAGAACGTGAGGCTCTCTGCATCCCCCAGATTCCAATCCCAATACTTCTTTTTGAGATAGGTCATGATATTCCTGACTGAAAAGCCTGTGGGGATCTTCATTGCTTCGCCAGACTTGCCCGTGGAATTTCCTGCGAGTTTTCGCTGTAGGTTGATGTTTATGATATCAGTCCCATCGTCCAACAGAAATAGTTTTTCAAATTTGAGGTTGTTGGCGAAATGGCGCATGTAATATTTGATGGGAACCCAATAATGCCCCAGGAACAAACGGTTCGCCGGGCCGAACGACCGGCATATTTTGGTGAACTTATTTCTCCGTCGAAAATGGAGCAGCCAATTGTACCATTTCCTGACCACTACATTGCTGGAAAATGGGCAAACCCGGTATTCTTCTTTCTCCATTTCCAGGAACATCACTTCAGCCCATTCATTTTTTTTAATCAGCGGATCAAAGGCTGCCTGGTTCAAACCGGGATATTTTATTATTACCAGATGGCTGTTTGACAGAGCAAAGTGCTTCGCCGCTTCGATCGCGTTTAATAATTGAAAAGGCGTGTCGACAACAAAAACGTTTGGCTTGGAATTATTGTTTCTCAATGCCTTTCACACCTTTGTGAAGAAACACCGCCCGACGGGTGCTGTTTCGGGAACAACCCGGTCCGCCGGCATTAATAAACGGTCATTAGCGCCTTGGCAAACTCTGCAATAGGATTCTGAGGTATGATTGTTTTGATGAAAACACCTGCCTTTTGACCGATCACATCCCAATGATCTCTTTCAGTCCAGGCTCTTTCAAGGGCACCATCGAGGTAAACTGCTTTGGGCGCCTCAGCGATAAAACCGTTGACATTATCTTCAATGACTTCCGCATTGCCGCCGCAATTTGTAACGATGCCAAATCGCCCGCACATCATGGCTTCGATCAATGCCAGTGGAAGTCCCTCGTAGCGGGACGGCAGCAACAAGGCATGGTTTGTCTTCCAGATTTCAACCGGACGGATAAAGCCCATACGGCGAACGGACTTCTCCAACTCGAACATCTTGATCATTTTATCGATATGAGATTGGTCCCTGCCACTGCCGTACAACCCAACGGAAATATTGCGTCCCCTCCACTTTGGATCGGATAGTGTCTCCATCAATACATCCTGCCCCTTTGCGTGAAGCTCATACCTGGCCACGCAGGCCAGTTTGAATTCGGGGTCAACAGGTGGGAATTCAAGGTGGTTATCATACGGCACATCGAAGGGATTGGCCACCACGTAACTGTTGGGCACGCGCTGGCCCACCAATAACTCGGTTAACCTAAGATTGTCCTTTGATACAAAGAAATTGCGTTTGGCCTGCGACATGCCATGGGCCAGGCCGTCTTTAATATTAGCATCAAGGTAAAACGTTTCGCTGGCGGCTTGAGAGATGGTCACATAAGGGATTTGGTTCCGGGTGCAAAACTCCATCCATGGCAAACCATCGTAATTGGCCCCCTGCGCAACGATCACCAAATCAGGTTTAAAACGTTTGGTCGCTTTCTGGAAAAGGTTTTCAAGGCGCGCGTCGAAATGGAATCGACGGAAGACCTTGCCAAGAGTTCGGTTTACGATCGAGTGAGTCGAGTCGTGTTGGTATACCTCGGAAGCTTGAAGCAACCCGGCAATTTCAGGTTCAAGTGAATCCCATTTCTTGATGATAACACCAGTTTTAATTGAGTTATTGGCCAGAAGGTGTTTTGCGGTATATACCCAAAGTTTTTCACTGCCGCCCCAGGCTGTCCATGGATTAGCGGCGACGAAGAGGAATTTTTTCATGGCGGATGAACTGCTTGGAGAACGTTGCTACTGCAACCAGGACACTGGAAAACTAGTGAGGTAACCGGCTTTAACGCCGCCAGCAATGCCATGCCAACCTGGTAATTGATTCAGGGTGACTTGAGCCTGAAATACTCATTGTGGTTGGTATATGGATGGGAAAACTGATTTTGTCCGTTTGAGATGGAGACCGAATATACGCCTGCCGCGCTTGTCCAATTGGTTACAACCGGTCCGATCGCTTCCTGCAACGAATAAGGAATTGACGAAGTTGGCCAGGATAGAACCAAGTTGGCGCTCACAATACTGAATTTCAACATTGGCGGACGAACTGTTTGAGGGTCGAGTTCGTCGGCTCCGTCTGTCAAATTGGAAAGCGTATCGCTCATAAACGAGATCTGGTCATAATAGGTGCTGGTTCCGTTTTCCGACAGCAATCCCCACTGATGGTTCGGCAAGATGGCCAGCGCCGAGTAACCAAACATGTTGGGATAATATAATTTGGATACTGCCCAAGTTTGCCCTTCATCGTAACTAATCCGCACGGTTCCCAAAACCCGGTTATATAAAATTGGGCTGTCAGGATTGGCGAAGATCAGCCGTGTCTTTCCATATCCCGGTGGAGCCGTGTAGCGAATGAATGACGCCTCGCATCCCGAATCGCTAAGCACGGTGCTGTTGGTTATCGGGCTCCAAGCCACGCCTTCATTCGTGGAAATGGATATGCCCATAAAAGTAGTGATTTTGGTATCATTTCGAGTAATCATCATCAAATTGCCGTTAGTCAAGGCGACGACCGAGCACTCGTCATACCCCGCCATGTTATTGGTTGCGCCGACTGATGATAGCCAAGTCGTTCCGTCATCATCCGAATACATCACCGAAGGATAGTAATTCGTCATGATGCTGTAATACCAGGGCACAATCAGCCGACCACTGGCAAGCTGGATACCGGTCGCCGGGCCAGGGTCGCACCAATCCCAATTCGTTTGCTTGACGCTGGAAGTTATTTCCACCGGGGCGGACCAATTGGTTCCGCTGTTGGTACTGGAAAGCAAATACATGTGGCGCGTTCCCACTGAAGTCTTGTTGTCGATGGCAGTCTCGCCGTCCCCAAATAATCCCCAGCCTGCGAAGAAAAACATTGTGCCGGTATTGGTATCGGTCACGACCGCACCGCAGCTAAAAGTGTTCGTGCCGTCGCTGGCGATCGTTTGCATCGGTGTCCAGTTGGTGCCGTCGTCCATGCTGCGCCTCAGGGTGACATTAACGTAGCCGCCGTCGTAATTTGTGACAATAATCCTGTTCTCCACAAACGCCAGCAAACCGCCATTGGGAGCCACGCACAAAACAGGGATGCGGTTGGGAGAGGTCCAAAGCGCGTTGGTGACAAATGTTTGTCCATCGCAAACCTGGCAGATAATGGTTCCAACAATCAAATAAATGAACGCCAAGTTGTTACTCAAATATCTGTTTTTCATGACTGGAGGGTAATTCAAGACTCCCCAGCTCTACTATGGGGTCTTCACCCCATTGTTGCAAATCCCCAAATGCAGGAGCGACGCGATTGTACGGATAATGGACCGTTTTTTTGGGGGGTGGCTAGCGTCGTTTTCGGCGTGGCCATCCCGACCGGAAGGCATCTCTAGCACCCCAACAACCCCGCCTCGCATGGCGAAGACTTTTCTCCAATCATCAAAGTTGGGTCGGCAACTTGTGAACTTCATACAATGTTAGCCAGCCAAATCTAGCTTTCGAAAACTGCAGGGCCGAGCCCGCCATGTAGTCGTCGACACAGTGCTCGTATTCAGGTTTGCGGGTCACCACAAAATAATGATCGTCCTTATTTAGCAAGTCCGGTTTCTGGATTTCAAGACCGGCCCCGCCTGTCTTTACCGCCAGCGCCAAATGTAAAACATTAGTTTCGGCGTACCCATAATAGCGCAAACCGCATTCGACTGGATCGATATCGTTCAAGACCGGCAAATCAGCAATAAATACTATGGTCTCTGAATTGTTAACCGATCGAAGGTGAGCCGCCAGCTCAGGAAAATCCCGATTCACGTAGACTATTTGGTTCTTGATATTAAATATGTACGAGTAGCTTACGAGCATTAAAATGAGAACCGGGAGCCTACACGGCCCGCTGATAGTAATCGCGGAGAGAATAAGCACAAATGGGACAAGGGCTGGAAACACATACCGGTCTGAATAACCTGGTTCAAAACAAGATACTATCACAAGTAAATACCAGCTGAATAAGATCCAGGCAATGGCTAGCAATGGTGTTAAATACCAGCTGGCGCAGGATTGAACGCTGAGATCCTTTGACTCTGCGCCAAAAAAACCCTTCGACCTCAACCTGTTTAAAACGTTCCAAGCCATCACCATAAGCGGCCAGAGGCATAAGATGAACAGATGGGTGTCAGCGAAAAACGATGTTCCACTGCGTGAAAAAGACAGGGCGGCCAAGTGCGCTTCGGATATGCCACTCAGTGCAATCAATCCCCCGGAAATGTACCGTGATATCAAGTAGAAAGCTGGAATGCACAATAAAAAGACAGTGCCCATGGCAAAACCCATTTTTTTCAGAATGGCTTTTTGCCGGGTATGAACCACATATACGAGCAGCGTCAGGGCCTGGGCTGGAAACACCAGCAAGCCAAAATAGTGAGTATACACCAGCAGTACGGATGAACACACATATGCCATGATGGAAAAACGGTTGTACGATATCAGACACATGTAAAATGTTCCAACCGACAAGACTGAAAACAGCAAAAACATGCTATATGGCCGGGCCTCTGCGGCGTGATCAAGAAAGCAGGGATTGAATCCGATAATAAAAATACTCATCGCGGCTACCATGGTGCTGAAGAGTGTTTTTGCCAGCCACCAGATTGAAAACAAACCAAACATGGCAAACATCAAGGCGGGCAGTCGAAAGAAAAATGTTTCGGGAATGTCTCTATGGACAAACAACCTAGTGATGAGCTGGTATAGGGGGGCAGAATAGTCTTCCGTTTGAAGCAGGCTATTGATGAACGGCCTTCTCACGGTGATCAGCATGTACAATTCGTCCAGCCACAGGGGCCGGTGCACACTAACGATAATGGCTAAGATTCCTGAAGCCACGCAGCAGATGACCAGCCAGCCGTAGGTGATCAGGGGAGAGTTCCACCGATTTTGCCATGATTCCGGAGTCATGCATGTGTCTTTCATGCGGGCGCGAGCATACTCAGGCATTATCTTGACCCACTACATCCTTCAGCATTTCAATGACCCGGTCTTGCTCGGTCTGGCTCAGGCCCACCGAGCATGGTAGACTTAATGCGTCCCGATATAACTTTTCGGACGTAGGGCAAGGCGTTGCGCTGCACGAATTGTGAGCCGGTGAGAGATGCAATGGCTGCCACAAAGGGCGGGTCTGCATCCGGTTTTCCGCCAGCTTTTTAAGCAATTGTCGCGAATCAACTCCTGTTTTTGATTTATCAATCAGAACGGTATACATCCAGAATGTGCTGGACGCGCACTCCGCTTCTTGAGGCAGCTGCAGACCGGGAATTTTTGCCAGTGCCTCCCCATAGCGTTGCGCGATCCGACGTTTTGCCGCAATAAAGCCGTCCAGTTGTTCCACCTGGGCGCAGCCCATCGCCGCCAAAAGATTTGTCAGCCTGTAATTATAGCCTACCGCGCCGTGAATGTATTCGATGGGATCATCTTTGGCCTGGGTGGTCAAATACTTGGCTCGAGCCGCCCACTCCGCATTATTGGTGACCAACATGCCTCCCCCACCCGTGGTGATAATTTTGTTGCCATTGAAGCTGAAGCAACCGATCTCACCGATGCCGCCCAGGCTGTTTCCCTTGTATCGGGCTCCCAGACCCTCAGTGGCATCCTCGATCACCGGCATGGCGTATTTTTTCGCCACGGCAAGGATTGGGTCCAAATCCACCGGATGGCCGAGAATATGAACTGGAATAATGGCTTTAACCCGCCTCCCGCTCTTGCGGTTGCGCAATGTTTTTCCGTCCCAAATGCATTCCCGTTCCAGAAAATCCACCACCCGAACCGGATCCATTTGCCAGTAAATGGGTTCCGCATCAATAAACAACGGCCAGGCATTGACATAACTAATGGCGTTGGCAGGAGCGATGAAAGTCAGGGTGGAGACTAGAACTTCATCATCGGGTTCCACCCCGGCAATCAACAATGCAATATGCAGCGCGGCGGTCCCATTGACCGTCGCCACGGCATATTTTGTGCCAGCTCGTTCAGCCACCAGCTTTTCGAACCGGTCCACATAGCTCCCGACGGACGATACCCAATTGGTGTCAAGGCATTCTTTGACGTAACGCCACTCATTTCCGCGAATTTCCGGAACAATCAAAGGAATGAGGTCCGCCGACGGTAGCGCTCGCTTGGCTGATGTTTCGTTCATGTTCAATTACGGTACTTTCCGTCCGTAAAGTTCTTAATCAGCCCATTTGTGACCAGACTGGCAACCTCCGAGATGCCTTGAGGGACCGTTCGGGTGATCTGAAATCCCAATTGTTTGGTGATCAATGTGAACGAAACCCGGTAGTCGCGCGGATCCTCGGTCTTGTGCACGTATTCAACCGCGGCGCCGGGTGCGTATGGTAGAATCAACTCAACCAATTGCTGCTTTTGATAGTTTTGGTCGGTTGCTCCGACGTTGAACACCCGCCCAGAGACCTTTTCCGCCGGCGATGTCAATACCAGTTGGATGCCACGAGCAGCATCCCGGACATGGACGTAAGGCCGCCAGAATTGCTCGCCGAAAACTTTAAGCTGCTTTTTGGTCAACATTTCCATGGTGAACTCGTTGACGGTCAGATCAAAACGCATCCTGGCAGAAACGCCAAAAATTGTTGCAAACCGCAACGGCGTTGGACACCAGACGTCCGTCACTCCACCTTGCAGCAATGCTTTTTCCACTGCCACCTTGGTTTCAGCGTAGAGCGAGACAGGAGTCAGCTCGGATTCTTCATCCACATAACTGTTGGGATCCTTCATTTTGCCATAATTGCTGCAAGTCGAGGCAAAAACGAATCGATGAACCCCTGCCCTCCGGCTTTCCTCGATCAGCTTGAGGGAGGCATCCAAATTGACCGCGCGGGCAATTTCCGGTTGCCGGGCGCACGCGGGATCGCCGACGACGGCGGCCAGATGAACCACCGCCGACACCCCAGCGACGGCCCGTTTGACCACGGCCAAATCGCAGATATCGCCGCGAATAAATTCAAAGCCCGGATGAGACCACACACCCAGAAGAGATTCGCCACCATGCAATAAAGTGTCCAGCACACGCACCCGGTGGCCTTCCGCCAATAGCAAGGGCACCAAAGTTGATCCAATATATCCGGCACCGCCGGTAACAAGTATGTTCATGTTGTATTGCTTAACTTTTTAGCAGAAGGGCCAAATCAAGATTTGTGCCTCCCAATTTCTGATTATTCACCGCATACTGTCATCTGGATATCAAAATAGGTTAACCAATCCTTTACCGGCCCACCTTTTCAGATATTCCAAGACCTCATCTTCGGGCAGGCCGACCTTGTCCGCCAATGCTTTAACGCTGACCGGACGATCAAGAGCCGGCACGATATCCATCAGGTTGCGCTTCCGTCGCCGGCTCTCCAGGAGAGTGTCTCCCAGCGCAACCTGACCATAATCAGCGTAGAGATCATAGCGGGGATTTGACAAGCAAATGTTGCCCTCGAACTTTTTCACGAGCATGGGTGAAGCTTCGAGGTTATTCACGGCACCAAGCAAAGCTTCAACAGCTTCATTCAACGATGTCTCCCGTATCGCCGCCATACTGTCTTTACTCGAGTGATACTCGGGATAAGGGAAGCGGGAGAACGAAAGCATGGGGATGCCGTAGTTTTCCCAGAGGTATTCATCGTTGATGATGATACTTGCGAATGGCCCCGTATGGTAAGGGAGTTTGAGCTGACCCAAACTTGCCTTGAGCGCGTAGCCCAGGCTAACCATGTCTCGTCGCGAATCTTGGACGGCGAGTTGGGTGCTGGAACCGAGCATCTCTAGAAAAACGCCTTCCAGGATTTGTGTCCGCTCTGTTTGGGAAAGCGAAGCCAGATAAAATTCCGAGCCAATAATGCCTGGGGAAAGGACGAGGGCGTAGGTGAATTTGGTTTTCCGGCCCTGTAACCGCCGGAGCACTTCCAAGCCCACAACGCAGCCGGCCAGGCCGTCATTCGCAACTCCAGCATGGTCCAGGTTGCCGCCCAGGAGTATGGTGTGGTCGCTTGAACCGAGGTGTTTATACTCGAGGATTTTCATGTTGCCGGCAGACTCCTTGGTGCGGATCACGACGTCATATTCCCCGGGCAGCAGCGTGTCATAAACCTTTTTCGGCAGGCAGAACCCCCAATCCCGCTGCCAGCTGCGGAAAAACTGCCGGTAATGAAAAGGAATCGAGTCCTCATTGCGGTGGTCGTAATGCAGGTGATTCTTAAGTTCCTCCAGGCTCACGGTTCCTGAAAAACTGCTTGAAAGTCCAATTACCCCGAGCGGATGAGTGGAGCCATCATACATGGTCTGGCCATTCCTGGAGATTCTGGCTTCCTCCACATCCCACGAGGGGGGGATCACCCAGCCGTTGTGCTCGCGCGTATCCGGCACGGTCAAAACGCGAAAAGGGAGCACATCGCAAAGGTAGTCCACGGCCCGATCATAACCCAGCGAGCAGACCGCGCGGTTAAGCGGGGTGAGTTGCTCCAGAATTTGCATCATGGATTTCATCAACAGAAATGGACTAGCTTGGCAAATCGTTCGTATCTATTCGAGGCAGAGTCAGCCGCTCATCCTGATCAAGATCAGCAACCTTTGCCTCGACGCTGAAACCCAGCCGGCATCTGCGGTGGCGCAAAATCTCCAGGAGTGAATCATTAAAGCCTCCGTAGGGATAGCAGATGGTCCAATTATCAGGTTTGATACCGAAGCTTTTCAGGAACTCCAGGGACCGGTCAACTTCAACCGCCTGCGCTTCCGGTGAGAGATGATTCAGCCAGGCGTGCGAGTAACCGTGGCTGCCAAAGTGCATTCCGTGCCGGTGCATGCAGCTGATCTGCTCCGGGGAGAGGTATAACTCGCAGGCGAATGCGGTTTCATCGGCAGTGACATATTCTGCGAACAACGCCTGCACCACCGACTGCCGGACTTGTTCCGGCAGCTCGCGCTGCAACAGTCGTTTCAAAGTAACCACTTCGCGGCTGTCAAAACGATGCCCTCCCCCCAACTGCTGAAGATAGATGTCCTTGTTTTGGAGAGGGTAATCTGGAGCGGTTTCCATGATGATCTTCAAAACCCTTTCCAAAAGTGTTTCTGGATCTATTCCGGAGGCCAGAATGAAATGAATTTTGTTAACGTCCAATACCTTGTGTTCCAAAATTGCCTGTGCCGGCGGAAAAAAACAACCTGGTATTCCCCGCGCGTCCAGACGGGGAAAAACATTTGCAAAATGATCACTATAGCCGTCATCAAAGGTGACAAGCAGAGCGTTTGAAGGCAGCACTTGCTCAGGCGATTGCATAGCATACAGCAGCGTCTCGACGGTGATGGGTGTGTAGTGCGCTTGTATGTAATCAAGCTGACGGGAAAAGCGTTCGAGCGAGAGACCTTTGATCGCAGGAAAACGCGACCGTCCCAGGTCCCGAACATAATGATACATCACGATGGTTATTTTTCGGTTCATGGATGGAAGGGCAATCCAGCCCTAACTCGTCGATTGGAAATATTCTCAAATCACCAATGCCGGTTTCTTGATTTGGCTAGCCGGGCCAAGTTCGGGGAAAGCGATAACCAGAGTCCTTGGCCATTATGATCCGCCCCCTCGCTAAAACTACCAGGCACTCAGGCCACCATCAACGATCAGACAATGCCCGGTAACATAACTGGACGCATCCGAAGCGAGGTAAACCAGGGCGCCAACCATTTCATCCGCTTTGGCCATCCTACCCATCGGCACGCGTGCAGAATAACGGGATTTAAAGGTATCATTTTGACCGCTCTCCACGCCGGCTGGCACCAACGCATTGACCCTGATTCCCACATCTCCCCAATTAGCCGCAAGATAACGGGTCAATCCCACGACCGCCGCCTTGGAAGTCGAATAAACCGCCGGATTATTGATCTGCCGGCCGAGATAAAACGATCCTTCGTAAATTCGCTTGTCGGAAGACACGATTCCATAAATGGAGGCGGTCTGGATGATACTCCCCCCGACACCCTGTTTCTTCATTTGTCCACCAACGGCCTGGGCAACGAGAAACATACCGTCCACATTGACCGCCATGATCTTTCGCCATTCGGAAAGAGCGTAATCTTCTGTGGTGGCAAAAAACGCATTCAAATCCGCCGATTTAGATGCCGCATTATTGTGTAGGATATGGATGGCGCCAAAACGTTTCACCACCTGGTCAACCATGGTAGCCACCGATGCCGGATCGGAGACATCGCAAGCAACACCCATCGCTTCCACGCCGTAATCGCTTTGCAATTCCGCGGCGAAGTTGGAGCAACGATCTTGGTCCAAATCCACCACCGCCACCTGGGCGCCAAATTCCGCGAGACCCCGGCAAAACCCTTGCCCCAGAATGCCCACGGCGCCTGTTACCACCGCGGTTTTTCCCTTTAGTTCAAATAGATTTTTATAGTGTGATTTCATTAAGAAAGACTTCCCGCTTTTCTTCGCGCGACCTGCGTCCGGCGATGAGCACGCGCATGAGCTCGAGAGTAAATTCCGGCGGGATGGCCGGGCGGCCCGTCCGGATGGATTCCGTAAACTGCCAAAGCATGCGGCGGAACATCGAGAAATTATCGGTGATATCGAATGCGCCATTTTGCTGGGTGCCAAAGATTTCAACATGAAATGTTCGCGCACACTCACCCAAGGCATCGATCTGAATTAACACTCCGTCTTCCAAGCGCACCATTGATGACGCGTGGTCTGCCTTCGTAGTCTGTACGGAAACGGGTCGTGCGGTAGACAATGACAGAATGGCTTCAAGCAAATGGATCCCATATTTTTCCCAGGACAAAACAATCGCCCCCCGGATGAGTTTCAATCGCCCATACGCCGCCAAATCTGCGCGTGGCTCATCCATTTCCCGGGCGTACCGCATGCCCGAACAGGACATCAACTGGCCTTTTTCCAAGTAGGGTTTATAGAACCGCAATTCGGAAAGGTCCAGGCTCAGCGGTTTGTCCACGAAGACGTGCAGACCGGCCTCGAGAAAAGGCCGCGCCATCTGAAAATGGTTCTCAAAGTCATCGCGGGCAACAATGACCGCGTCCACTTTACCCAAAAACTCATGATAATCGCCAACCGGGTGAGTGATTTGGCAGGCTGCACAAAGCCGCTGAGTAACCTCAGTATCCTGAGTCCACGCATGGGTGACCTTCCATTCCCCCATGCCAAACTCCGAGGCGTGACGTCGGCGAACATAGTTGTAAATGCCCGTCCAACCGGAGGCTGCGAGGCCCTCCGGGGAACAACCGTTGATGATGGAGCTATAGGAAAATGGGTGTCCGTTCCCCTCGCTGACTCCGATGATGCCGATGGATTTCACCAGATTGCCCAGCCTCCATCCACGCACACGTTTTGACCTGTCATGTAGCTGCCCGCATTGGAACAAAGCAGCGCGACGGCCCCCTTGAGTTCCTCGGGCTGGCCGATCCGGTTCATCGGGTTCTTGGAACCCAGTTGTTTCATGAATCCTTCGTGCTTCTGTGTCGGAGGGTGAGGAAAAGCTCCGGGACTGAGGGCATTGACCCTGATGCCGTGCGGCGATAAAAAGCTGGCGAGATACTTCGTGAATTGGATCACGCCAGCCTTGGCTGCACCATAACTGGGCGGATTCGCGAATTGCGTGCCATCGTAGATCCGGTAGTCGGGTCCGATGTGACCGTACATCGAGGCGATATTGAGAACGACCCCCCGAGTTTCTTTCAGATCAGGAAAGGCAGCCTTGGTTAGCCGGAAAACCGAATTCAGGCTCATGTTGATATCGTATTCCCAATGCTCCTCGGAGATTGACTCCCAGGAATTCTTATTTCCCGACCACGCATTATTCACGAGGATATCAATTGGGCCAAAATGCTTGTGCACCTCGTCCAAAAAATGCCGGGAAGCGTCCTTCTTCAATAGATCAAGCTCGAGGCCAACCGCACGAATGGAACCGCCGGTTTGCTGGACGATCTCAGCACTTTTTTTTTCGCATTTGACCTTGTCACGACTGGCGAGCACCAGATTGGCCCCCAGCTCGGCGAGCGTTTCGCTGATTGCTGTGCCCAGATAGCCGGCACCACCGGTGACCACGGCCGTTTTGCCTTTCAATGACAATAACTCTTGCAGGGATTTATTCATTGGTTTGTTTGTTTTATTTCTTGAGAGTAGCTTCCACCACCGCGAAGTCCACACTGTCATCAATATCATGGGAACGCTCGCGGGGCATTAAAACCGCCGCCGATTTTCCCAGGAGGATGGACTTGGTTTCGCCGGCGAGAAGGCTCGCGCGGAATACGTAAACGGCTCCATTAAGTTGATAAGCCTTGGGAAGTTGTTGTCGGGGCAGCCAGGGAATTGCACCCGGTATGAAGACTTCAGGGACTCCCTCGACGATACGCCATGCCCGGTGGGGATTTAACTCCGCCTCTTTAAAAGTCGCTGCGGAATCATATTTGCCCTGGGACAGGAGTTGCAGGCAAGCCTGCACGTCGTCGGCGGTTCGTAGCGGGCAAGTGGGTTCCAACAGGACGATCCAACCGGGCACCTCCTGCTCGTTTTTAAGCGTTTGAATCAGATCCTTCAAGGCATCAATCACCAATGCCGTATCGGTCGCTAGATGGGGCGGACGATCATAAACCTCGGCCCCGTGCTCCCGGGTGATTGTCGCAATTTGCAAGTCATCGGTTGACACGATCACCCGGTCAATCTCAGCCACCTGTCGCGCAACCTCAATGGACCAGGCGATCAACGGCTTGCCGCCAAGTGGACGAATGTTTTTCCCGGGAACAGTCTTGCTCCCGCCTCGCGCGGGTATGACTGCGATAACTCGATTGCCTTGCAACATGATAAAGTGGCTGTTATTCTGAATAGCCCAAAGTGTTTACCCCCAATAAATAAAGGCGAATTCGCGTGAGCGTCTTGGGAGTTAGTTCCGAGGTGGAACTAAACCACCGACTGCCCAGCGGGTCGTCCATAACCTGCCGATTATAAGCCTCAACTATTTGGGCGTCACGTCCACTGATGCAATTGATATTAACCGCTGCTGATTTTTTTGCCAGCCCAAGTCGCCGGTAAATACTCCGCGCGGATTTTTTCAGTGCGTCAGGTAATGCCACCCGCGCCATGCTGCGAAAGAGCGAACTGTTCGACTTGGGCTGATCGCGGACAAAATGAAACTTGGTGCGATCGATGCGTGCCGGCCTCAAGCCCGAATAAAGAGGGAGCTCCAACAAGCCGGGCGACAGCGCATGAATCAACCTGAGTTGAAACTCGTCCTTCGCCCGAAACTTGAAAGGCATGCTTAAGAGCGGGTCATGCAGCCTTTTCAGTAAAAATGGTTCGATATAATGACCAAACTCGTTGGCCAGATTAAGAAACCTGGCCTCTGGCCGAATATACAAAAATAGTTTCGCTTTGACAAAAGTCTCCAAGGAAGCGCCGGTATCAGGAAAATCAATTCCGGCTCGATCCAACCCGGTTTTTATTTCTGCTGCCAAAACTGAGCGGTACTCGGCTTTACAAGTAATGCCCTGGGTCATCGCAACGTTGCCTCCGGCATATTGCATCCCATCATTAACGAGATCCTCAAACCTGAAAGTCGTTGGATTTAGTTCCCAGGGTTTTGAGTTCATAAAAGCTGGTCCGCGACCGCCGAGCAGCAAATCCGGATAAGGTGAAAGGCCACCATCAAACGACCGCAGGAAAGAATCTGAGGACCCATAGATCTCAAACTTGAAACCGTGGGTTCGAAAGAGTTTTTCGAGCTCTTCCGGACTGTGAGGTTGGTTGCCCGACCAATCGACTCGTTGAAAAGGGAGATTGTAAAGATCCGCCATGGCCTTCGCCAGCTCGAGATCGCGTTCGTCATAATCAGTCATGCGACTGTTTCCCATTCCGTACATAAGCTGTATCGGCACCTTCCACTCCAGCAAGCCGGCCAGAACGGTTCTGGAATCAAGCCCGCCGGTTCCAAAAAGTCCGACCCTCCCTAAAGAGGATAATCCGCGAAATACAATGTGCAATTCCTGCTTGAACTGGGCAATGACATCGTGAATTGACGGCAAATCCCAGGACAAGGCGGACATGGTCTTAGGAATGGCCTCAACCCGAAATTTGTCGGCGGCCAGATCAATTCGAATCTGTTGGGTGCCAAAGAGCCTTTTAATATCCGAATAAAACGTGTCTTCTCCCGGGAGGCTGCTTGCCAATGTTGTCACCAGCAATTTTGTGGCATCAATTCTTCGTTGGGGCAAAACGCTGGCGCACAAGAAAAGGGAATTCGCCACGAACCAATGCGATCTGCCATGAGTGTAATAAAGGTTTAACGCGCCGTGCGGATCAGTGAAGATCGTCACCTCATTGTTTCGTTTAATAGCCAGGGCATAATGCCCGATCGCCTTCGCCTGGACTGTTACACTCCCGCCACCAATAAAATCCTGAAAACAATCACGAAGCGCCTTCTCCCCCAATTGCTCGTTATAGATCAGTGTGCCGGCGCAGCAAATCCAATTATTTTCTCCGCAATGAAGTAGGTTGGGAGTGGCGACGACTCGCTTGAAGTAAGCCTGTCCGCGGCAATTCGCCCCGCCAATCAGCCCGGATGAACGCAGGTTAGCGCGGTCACAAACGGCCTGAGCTTCGCGATGAATGTTTTCGCTTGAAGTTAAGTACCAGCGAGCCATATCGGGGAAAAATGCTTTAAAAGTGCCAATCCAGAGCTTGGTTTGTCGGGTTTAATGCGTAGCACTTCGACCGCCCAACCGGTTGAGACTTTCCAGTGATTTCCGATATTCAGTCCATTCTCCGGTGTCAATCCAAGCGTTTTCACCAATTGGAAACACTCCAATACGACCTCCGGCATCTTTGATCCGCTTCATAAAATCGGTCATGTCGCAGCGCTCGTTCTCCGCAATCAGTCCGAGCCGGTCGCGGCGCACAACATACATGCCGGTGTTGACGAGGAAGCTGTATTGCGGTTTTTCCGTAATCCGGGCAAGCGCACCGCCTTTCTCAAGTTCGCAAACGCCGTAGGGAATTTTATAGTCCTTCAGCGAAGCGACCATGGTCAGGTCATAATTGTTGGCCACATGAAAATCCACCAGTTCGGCGTAATCAGCCTGGATGACGATGTCGCAGTTGGTCACCATCAGGAGTTCCGGTTTATCAAGGTAAAGTCCCCGGAGACTTCCCGCCGTCCCCCGGGGTTCATTTTCGAGCAGATATTCCACTGCGTAATGCGGGGCGAGTTCCTCAAAAAACGATTTAATGATTTTGGACTTGTAGTTGATTGAAAGGTGAAACCGGTTCAACCCGTAAGGAAGAAATTGATCGATAATGATTTCAATTACTGTCCGATCACCAACGGGAATAAGCGGTTTAGGCAACACATTAGTGAACGGGGCCAGCCGTGTGCCCTGCCCTCCGGCCATGATCACCACGGGAAGATCGAGTTGGCGTTTGGGTTTGCCGGCAAACACGGCATTAAACATTTCCTTCCAAAACAACAGACGCACGATTTCGCGGGACGGATTGACCACGGGGACGCAGCCGAAATTACCCTTCAGCATGTCCGCGCGAACCTCTTCGAGCCGGTAACCTTCCGGGGCAATATATGGCTTGCGATTGCAAACGTGAATAACCTGGGCCTTTAGGTCACCGTCGGACAGAATCCAACGGCGGATGTCACCGTCCGTCAACGAGCCGATCAACCGACAATTACCGTCCACCACAAAGACGATTTTCTCCTCAGTTTTCTCCAACTGCTCCATTGCCTGGCGGATGGTGTTTGTTTCGGGTAAAAGAAACGGTTTAACGTCATCATTCATGAGCTTTTTTATTGGGTGACTCTTACGGAGGACTTAACGGGCCGTCGGGTGAAATTTAACGCGTGGCACTAAGACAGGTCATGAAACTTCTTCTTGAGCAATTCTCCCGACAAGGTTACTCGCTTTAGGACATCCTTGATGCGTTCAGAGGTTCGTCCGTCGTGATAGCGGTCATAGGGGTTGCGCAGGTTATTGAGCGAATTCCGAAAACTAAGTGAACTGGCCCTTTTGATGCCGCGAATAATGTCCGACCGGGTACAAGGAACATCAATGACGTTCGCTGCCCGGATCCGACCCCGCTGCCGGTCCCCGATATTAACCACTGGAAGTCGGAAGGAAGGCGCTTCCGTTAGGCCGCTGGAGGAATTTCCAATCATGACCGCACAATGCTGCAGGCAGCTTAAATAACGGCGATGTCCCAGATGAGGAATCCACTTGAATCGTCCCGGCGATTTTGCACAAAGGGCGCTGAGGCGGTCATTGATTCGTTTGCCCTGGGCGTCCGCATTGGCCATGGTCAGAATCGCCTTAAGCCCGCTCTGCCGTAGCGCCGCTATGAGATGCCGGATTTGGATGTCAACCCCGCCCCGGTCCAGGGTGACCGGATGATACGTGACGAGTGCCACTGGTTCCTCAAGGGAGAAACCGATTTCCTTTTCCAGTTGGGCGGGAGTCAGAAGCGGGATGCCATGCACCTGGTCCAGCCCAGGGGCACCAAAGTTATAAACTGAGCCGGGAGATTCGCCCATCTGGATGATTCGCCGCCGATAAGATTCGGTCGCGGCAAAATGCAGGCAAGCCATCTTGGTGATGGCATGGCGGACAGATTCATCGATCGCTCCCTCGGTTCGTTCGCCCCCGTGGATGTGGGCGAGGGGAACCCGGAGCATGAGTGCGGCGATGGCAGCACCCAGCAGTTCGAACCGGTCACCCAGCACGACCACGATGGCGGGCTTCAATTCCTTGAACGCCGCCGCAAAGCCATCCAATCCCAGGCCAATCGATTTCACATTGGCCAAGTCAGATTTCCCGGCCAGTTGCATGTCAATTTTCCGGTCGGGACGGATGCCCTCAGCCTCAATCTCCCGCAGGGTCTGGCCGAATTCGGGAGCGAGATGCATGCCGGCAACGATCACTTGCAGCCGAAGCGCAGGGTCCTTCCGGATGCACCGCATCAGCCCGAGCAGCAGACCGAACTCAGCCCTGCTGGTGGTCACCACGCAAATTTTTCGTCGACTCATGTCAACTGATCCCAAGTAATGAGCTCATCCCGGGCCACGTCAACCCGGAGCGTACGGCCGGTCAGAGCCGGCATGAATTTCGAGGCGAGACCACTGCCTGGGCGCTTGATGTCAAGGTCGCCGGGGGCCAACCGGTGTCCTGCGGGCAAGTTACGCGCGGCAACCACACTTTTGCGGGCCACAGAAATATTTGGCCGTTCACACGGCGCAGGAGCCTTGATACCAGTTCCCATCGCCGCCTCCACATTACGAATGGCCGCGACCATCTGACCGACCTCAACAGGTTCGAGCGAGGCTGCGTGGTCCGGTCCGGGCAGCGAACGGTCCAAGGTAAAGTGTTTCTCGATGACCACGGCTCCGAGGCTCACGGCGGCAATGGCGATCTCGGTGCCGGGCGTATGGTCGGAGTAACCGACCGGCAACCCGAAGGCGGTCCGTAGCGTGTGCATCGCGCGGAGATTCACCTCGGCAAAAGGGGCCGGATATTCGGTGACGCAATGCAAGAGCGTCAGTTCGGAGGTACCCGCTGCTTGCAATACCTGAACCGCCTCCTCCACCTCGCCAAGGGTGGACATACCGGTGGACAAAATCACTGGCCGACCCGTGCGCGCCACCTTTTGCAGCAAGGGATAATTCGTGATCTCGCCGGAAGGCACCTTAAAACAGGGCACGTCCACCGAGTGCAGAAAATCGACGCTGGGCAGATCAAACGGACTGGAAAGGAATTGGATTCCGGCCTGTCGGCAATGTTTGATAAGGGTTTTGTGCGCCTCCTCGGAAAGCTCCAGCCGGCGCAACATTTCAAATTGAGATTCGGTACCGTCGGTTGTGCGCTCCTGATACGCCGCCTTGTGGGCTTCCGCGGTCGCCAATCGCTCAGCCCGGAAGGTCTGAAATTTCACGGCGTCGGCTCCGCTCGCGCGCGCCGCATCAACCAAACGCAGGGCCATTTCGGTTGAGCCATTATGATTCACACCCGCTTCCGCAATGATGAATACCCGTGACATTTAAACCTTCCTAAGCCGGATTGCCGGACAACCGGCATAAACGCCTGCTTCGTTTAGATCTTTGACCACCGTCGCTCCGGCCCCAATCAGGCAACCCTCCGCGACCTTGATTCCCTGGATAACAGTCGCTCCTGCGCCCACCATGGAAAAACGTCCGATTCGGGAGCCACCGCAAATCGTGGCCCCGGGTGCGACATGCACCCAATCGGCAAGCGAAACGTCATGTTCAATCGTGCTGTTAGTGTTCACAATCGCGCCCCGGCCAATGGCGGCGCCGCAATTTATGACTGCCCCATCCATCACCACGACAGCCTCCCCAACGGCCACTCCTTCATTGACAATCGCATCCGGCGAAACCACCGCCGGGAACAACAACCGTAACCCGGCCAGATGGGACCACAGTTTCCATCTCTGCGTACCCAACCCGGTCTGGCCCAAAGCCAGCACGGCGCTCAAGGGTTCATTTTCCACTGCTGCAGCGGACAGTCTGTCGTCATTCCCCAGATACGCAATGCCAGATAGAGAGCCGGTGTTCTTCATGTCCGTATAACCGACGAGTCGGAAACGGTTGAGTTTTTTGAGAATGCTCAGTACCACCCTGGCATGATCCCCCCCTCCGATTAACGCAATTGCATCCATGGTTCAAGTATTCCTGCCTGCTTTAGGATTGGCGAACCTTGCGCCGGCTCAATTCAGGCAACTGATTAGATAAGCAGGCAGTTGCAATACCTCCTCGCTGCGCCGCTGAGCTGTTTTTTTGATCCGTTCCCGGAGCGATTCGCCCTGGCCAAGGTAGTCCCTTGCCATGGCCACAATTTTGACCAGTTCCGCCTCATCGGGGAACGCACTGAACTGGCGGGGATCTTCCTGCTCCAGCACCAGGCCAAGACTGCCCATCTTATGCGCATGTGAGGCAAGAAAGATGCAGGGAGTCCCGCCCAGGGAGGCAAAAATCGACGGATGGTAGCGGCCGGAAATAAAAAGACGGGCACGAGCCAAGACTGCCCCGCACATAAGAATTGGAGTGTTCGCCGGGATGATCCCGATATTTTTCTCCCGGGCAACTTCCCGCAGGAACTCGTCGGGAAAGTCATTTTCTGCAAGATATACCGCGTATCCCAGCTTTTTAATCGCGTCCACCAAGCCTTGGTAGCTTTCAATGGACCTTGCCGGTTGGGAGGCAGCCGTGGCGCCGCCGCCGAGCACGATGTAAGGGCGGGAGAAATCCAGTTTGCCCCAGTGTTCATCATGCTCCGGATGCGGCAGAATAAAATCGCCATTCGCCGGCAGCTGGACTTTTTCGTCCGCGTAATAGTGATGCCAGGCAAAAAGTGAATCCGGAATATAGCAACACTTCACCGCCGGCATTTTTTTCCGCACATATTCCAGCGACTCCGGATCACGCAGGCACACCGCCCGGCATTGTGCAAACAGACGATTTGCCGCCGCCAGAGTTTTCTGGTTACACCCGGTCACGGGACAATCAGAGATCATGGAATTAACGAGAAACACCGGCTTCTTCAGCCGAACGCCCAGTTCGATCATCGCGAGGAGAAAGAGGGTTGTCCGCCTGGGCGGGGTTGAGAAAATGATGTCACCGTCTCCGTCCAGCACCATCACGTCCGCCGTGGCAGCCTGCACGTAGATTTGATCGAGCGCCGGGTGTCGATGCCGGTGGGCCAGCAAATTGTTGATGCTTTCGGCAGGATCTTCAGTAATAAAATCTCTGGCTCCCAAAAGCCGTTCCAACCTGATGTGCAATGGAGGTATTCTGTGCTTGATCGGGTTCAGCAATACCCGTTGAAAAAGCCCGGCAAACCGGGGCGGCATCCTGGAGTTGATGTTGCCAGGCCAGGTCGAACCCGGCGCAAGTTGCTCGCCCATTATCCGACCGGTGATCTGGAACGAACGGCTCAACAATTGTGCGAGCGCAATACTGGCGCCTCGTCCCCAGTTCACCCCGCTCCGGTTGTCTCCAACAAAAAATAATTTCTTACAGTCTGAACCCGTATTCATGGGTTGCGTTACCGGCTCCAACAAGAATGGATTCGGCGGTGACAGCGCAATCGTTTGGGTTGGTGACATAGGTTTGACGGCTCCAGCCAGCCGCGCCCGCTGGTTACTAAAAAATGAAATTGGAAAATGTCGCGGTTGTGCGATTTAAAGCAACCGGCTTGATGCCACCATCCGGCAAATGCCATTCATACGGAACGACGACCGCCGTTGCTTCACTTGCCAGGCTCATGAATTTGCCCTGATAGCCGTAGTCGGACAGGTTGGCCGATACGGCGAAAAAGGCCACGTCCTGATAATCGATGATGAGGTCCTGTCCATTTTTTGCGCGGACGGCCAGTTGAACCCGGTAATTCTGCGGCATCAAAGGCAGGCTGCGGAAGAGGCAACCGATCCGTCCTTTTCCTTGCAGAACTTCTGGTTGATGGCCGTCCAGCAACATGTTAGCCGCAAAGCAGGATCCCTTTAAACTTTGAACCACAATGGCGAAAAACGGCAGGCTGATGGGGGTCTCGGCATCATAACTAATTTCGATCATCAGATCATCGCCCGGACAAAAAACCGAGCAAGGTTGGCCGTCGCGGTTGCACAACCGGATGTCGAAGAGGGTCAAACCAAGGGTTCGGTTGCGCAATACCGTGGGAGCCTGATCCGCCATACTGTTGGAATAAGCCTCGCTCACCAGACCAATGTCTTCGTCCATATGCACGGTTCCGCCCTGAAGCCAAATTCCCCGGGTGCAAAGCCGGCGAATCGCTTCAATATTATGGCTGACAAACAGGATGGTCCGCCCTTCGGTCGCCACGTCCTTCATTTTGCCAAGGCATTTCTTTTGGAACTCCGCGTCACCCACTGCCAGCACCTCGTCCACGATGAGGATTTCCGGTTCCAGATGCGCGGCCACGGCAAAAGCCAGCCGCACAAACATACCGCTCGAATAGCGTTTCACCGGCGTATCAATGAATTCTTCGACACCCGAGAAGGCCACGATCTCGTCAAACTTCTTGCGGATTTCGGATTTACTCATGCCGAGAATGGCACCATTCAGGAATATATTTTCGCGACCGGTCAGTTCCGGATGAAAACCAGTGCCAACTTCCAGAAGCGAGGCGATTCGGCCCTTGACGCGCACCTCGCCTTTGGTTGGTGCCGTCACGCGGGACAGGATTTTGAGCAGGGTGCTCTTGCCTGCGCCGTTCCGCCCGATGATGCCGAGAATCTCGCCTTCCTTCACCTCAAAATTTACATCCTGCAAGGCCCAGAATTCTTGTCCCATGAGGCGGGCATGATGTTCCTGACCAATCTGCAGGTTGGGATCGGTTTTGCCCTGCAATTTCGCCACCCAGCGCGCGAAGTCCGCTCGGAGTGTCCCTCCGCCAATCGTCCCAAGGCGGTAGGACTTGGAGACATTCTCGAGTTGGATGACAAGGCTCATTTACTGGCTAAAAAAGTGGTTAAACCGTGTCCATGAACGTCCGCTCAACGTGGTTGAACAAGAGGACGCCTATGAACAGGATTATAAGCGTAGCCGTGGCGCTGTATAGCAGGTTCATGACATCGTACGTGCCAGCCCCAAGGAAGCCGTAACGAAACGTTTCCACGACCGCGGACATGGGGTTCGCAAGTGCCAGCCAGAGATATTGTGGATATTGTGTTTGAATTTTTGAAAGGGGGTAAATTACCGGGGTACAATACATGAGCAGTTGCACGCCGAAAGCAATGAGAACCTGCAGATCACGGTAACGAATGGTTAGCGAGGAGATGATGATTCCCAGCCCGAGACCCAGCGCCGCCATAATCAGCACCAGCACCGGCGTGAGAAGGACCACGGCGTTCGGATGGATGGGGGCACC
>Ga0302319_10001500_pt1 | contig 52142 bp, 33 predicted proteins | sample Bog_T0_2_FD_203319 | JGI IMG/M metagenome (GOLD analysis project Ga0302319, IMG submission 203319) | Peat permafrost microbial communities from Stordalen Mire near Abisko, Sweden - Bog_T0_2 | ecosystem: Environmental > Terrestrial > Soil > Wetlands > Peat | place: Sweden: Abisko, Stordalen Mire... | reverse complement strand
CGCTTTTTTCTTGCACAGGCAGTTGTTCCTGCTCTCCTCATGGCCATTGCGCGCGGATGGATCAGCTTCTCTCCCCGCCGCATCTTCCAAGTGGTCGTCGTCGCGCTCGTAATCCTCTTCGTCCCCGCGATGACGCGCGAGGATTTCTCCCTCGGGCAGGGCGACATGGTGCAATGGTTCGCCCAGGGCAGCACGCTGAAGTTGTACCAGGACAATACCGACCTCAATCTCAACGGATACTGCCCGCCTCTTCTCGTATCCATCACCGCGAAGTCAGTCCCTTACGTCCTGCTCAACGTGTGCATAATGGATTACAACGCGCAGTCCATGCCGGCTACGTCGGGCCGCATCGTCACCGTCAATGACCCCAAGACGTTTCAGGGAACTCTGGGCGGAGCAGGTTCGAACTATCTTCTGGATCTATATCTGAGCGGAGGAATTCTTGCCGTCTTCGCGGGTTCAGCGGCCTTTGGCTTCAGTTGCCGGCGATTCATTGGCTGGATCGGCCAACCGTCGCTCTTCGCGGGAATGTGGGCCGAATGCCTGACCCGGGCTCTGCTTGCGCCGCGCGGTGAACTTGGCTACGTTTACGAACGCATTCCTTCCCTCGTGCTTACCACGTGGCTCGTCGTGCTCATCGTATGGGCAGGGCGCTTGCTGGTCATCGACCGATCCAAGGGGAATGAGGCCGCCGGTCTTGCAGAGGTCCGGCATAAACCCGCGCAATTCCCCGAATCGCTAACTGGCACACCTTTTTCCTGCTAGGAGGCATAATGAAGCGCAACTACGCCAATCTCGATTTGCTTCGCTCGTTCGCAGTGTTATCCGTGATCGCCGCTCACCTATACGTGCAGGGTGAATCTTTTCGTCTTTGGGCCTTCAACCGGGAGGCTGACCAGTTTTTGCGCAACCTCAGCTTTGCAGGGGTCATGTTCTTCTTCGTCCATACGTGTCTCGTGCTTATGCTCTCCATGCATCGCGCGCCGGCCGCCCATCTGGGACGATGCTTCCTGATTCGTCGAGCGTTCCGAATCTATCCCCTCTGCTGGGCGGTGATCCTTCTCTCTCTGCTGACCGGTCTCACCGACGAGGCCGGCGGAGGCTTTCATGCACTCGGTTTGCGCGGCATCGCCGTCAATATGCTGCTCGTGCACAACTTTGTGCGCGGCTACTCTTCAGTGATCGGTCCTCTTTGGAGCCTCGACTGGGAGGTTCAGATGTATCTTGTGCTTCCCCTCTTCTTCGTTGCTCTCAGGCGATATCGTCGCACCCCTTTAGCAATTTGGATTTGGCTCGGCGCGGTTCTCTTGTCCATTGCCTGCACCCAATCGTTCGTGCCTCGGCTCTTCCATGCGGCCGTCTTTGTTCCCATGTTTGCCGGCGGCATGGTGGCTTATCGGATGTTGGAGCGACAGTCACTCGCCCCGCGTCGGCACGCACTCCCTTCCTGGGGCTGGCCCCCCTTCATTCTCTGCCTGTTCGTCGCCCAGGCCGCACTCAGCGGCACCCTTCCCTATGAATCTCCTCTAGGCGCCGCCATCAACGATGGTATTTGCATTGCATTGTCCGTCGCCATTGCTTCCTTTACCGAACTGCGAGCCGGATGGGTAGTTCGCCCCGCGCAGCAGATTGCTAAATACTCCTATGGCATCTACTTGCTCCATGTCCCGGCATTGATGTTCGTTCTGCGCTATCTTGTCGGTCTGCCTGCTGTGCTCAAGGTCCTGGCATTTCTCGCCCTTACGGCTCTGCTTTCCTTTATCTCCTTTCACACGATTGAGAATCCCCTGATTTTACTGGGAAAGCGTCTAACGCAGGCACAGCCGCTACAAGCCGATCTCCTCAACTCCATGAATCCCATCGCCGTAGTTCGCCCTGCTCCTTGGAACAGTGCTCATGCGCTCTCCGTTGACATCGCGCCATCGATGACCGGCGGTGAGTCAGGAGGCAGTCCCAATGCGTAAAGTGTGCATCGTCGGTGCCGGCTTTTCCGGAGCGGTGATCGCGCATCAGTTGGCAACTGCCGGATACGCATGCGATGTGTACGAATCCCGTCCCCATGTGGCCGGAAACTGCCACACCGAACGAGATCCGAAGACCGGTATCATGCTGCACATGCATGGCCCGCACATTTTCCACACGAATAATGAGCGTGTATGGAACTATGTCCGCTGCTTCGGAGAATTCGCGCCTTTTACAAACCGCGTGAAGGCGATCACCGCTGGCCGCGTCTTCTCACTGCCTATTAACCTTCTAACGCTCAATCAGTTTTTCTCAAAGACCCTTTCCCCGGAGCAGGCGCGGCTGTTCCTTGGTTCTCTTGGCGATCACTCCATCTCCAATCCGCGCAGCTTTGAAGAGCAGGCCCTGCGTTTCGTGGGAAGGGAGTTATATGAGGCATTCTTCAAAAACTATACGATGAAACAATGGGGGGTGGATCCCGCCGAGCTGCCGGCAAGTATCCTCAAGCGGCTCCCCATCCGGTTCACATATGACGATAATTACTACGACAGCCGCTTCCAGGGCATCCCTGTCGAGGGTTACACGCACATCGTCAGCGCACTTCTTGAAGACAAAAACATCAGAGTATTGACCGATTCAAAGATCGCGCTTCGCGACACCAACCACTATTGCCATACCTTTTATACGGGCCCGCTGGATGAATGGTTCGACTTTAGCGAAGGAAGGCTCTCCTATCGCTCCCTCGACTTTTCCGCTGAGCGCCATCCCGGCGATTACCAGGGAAATCCAGTCATCAACTTCTGCGATGCCGATGTGCCGTGGACGCGAATCTGCGAACACAAGCATTTTGCACCTTGGGAGACCCACGATGAGACCGTGATCTTCAAGGAGTTCAGCAGAGATTGCGAAGTAGGAGATGTGCCATATTATCCGGTTCGCCTGCTCGACGACCAGCGCATTCTGCAAAACTACGCGCGATTGGCTAGTCAGCAAGATTCGGTGACCTTTGTCGGACGACTTGCAACATACAGGTACCTCGACATGGACGTTGCGATTGAAGAGGCACTCCTTGCTGCCGATAACTTCATGAAGCAAAGTACCCTGCCTGCGTACCGGAAAGAGAGCTCAAATTGAACCACACAGACAAGCAGAAAATCCTGGTTGGCATCGTGACCATGAATCGACTCGACAAATTAACGAGGACATTGATGGAATGTTCCAATCAGGGCTTCGACGAGATTGTTGTCGTCGACAACGGTTCAACCGATGGGACACGCGAATTCCTTGCCAGGCAAACGGGGTTGCATGCGATATTCCCGGAAGAAAATGAAGGAGGCTCGGGGGGATTCAATCGGCTGATGCGACATTTGATCGATAACACGCAGCACAGATGGTTGCTTTTGTTTGACGATGACGCCTTCCCCACGTTCAGCATGGACGCGCTGACCGACTATCTCAGCTGCGAGACGGAACCCCGAGTACCGGCTTTTGCCTTCAGGGTAAATTACCCGGACGGGGCGATCTGCAAGATGAACAGGCCGGGGATGAATATTCTAAACACGAACCCATTGAAGGCGCTGCTTCACGATCATCACATTCAGGAATTCGACCGGGACTGCCTGGTTGACTTCTCAAGCTTTGCGGGTATTCTCTTGAGGCGAGAAACGATAGAGCGGATCGGGTATGTTTCAAAGCAATTCTTTATCTACAGCGATGACATCTTTTACACTCTCTCGATCTCATCCACTCTCGGGAAAATGCGCTATTGTCATGACTTTGCATTCACGCACGACTGCAACCGTTCAAGCCGGCGGATGTCCAACCAAGACTCTGGGCGTATAAAAAGAGATATCGCCAATAAACTTGTGCTGCTGAGGGAATACAGCAGATTCTTCAGAGTCTATTGCGCATTGTACGTTCTCCGGCAAATCATCCTGAATCCGAATCGCATATTCACGATTCTTCAGGCTTCACGCCTTGGAATGTCGGCTGACCTTCGCCTTTATAGAAATGAAAGACTCTCCTCTGAGAGCACTTCACCACGAACGGCCCCGGCTTTGACCTCAACCAGCAACTATCAGATCGCACCGGCAATCACCGTTAGGTAGCCATCCATGAGGACATCGAATCAGTGGTCAAGATGCGAAAGAAAGACATCCAAATCATTCGCGTTCTTGATTTGTCCGAGAAGCATACCGGCAATCATGTCGTGTTCCAACATCTCCGGCAATAAGGCAGTTACCTCCTGACCTGATGCTTGCTGCGGAAAATGTGCTAAGAGCACAGGCCTGCTATCGAACTGGCCGCCTGAAACCTGCTCCTCCTCGGCGCTCCAGCCTTGGTCCTGCCTCCACATCGGGGTTCGCCAGGAATGATCCGACGTCACTATCAGGGTGGTTTGGCTCGCAGACGGAGAAGCGTCAATTTCTCGGATGAGCATCCCGAGCGTGTCATCGGCCAGCACCAGATTGTCCAGATAGTTTCCGCCTGCGCGCAGCACGTGGCGATGGCGATCATAAATCCCCGGTGGATGCGGGATCGGGATGTGGAGAAGGACGAAGCTGAGCCGGTTGTCCCTGATCTGCCCACGTGCGTGCATCATAATCGCAAGGTATGCCTGCATATGCTCTTCCAGCGTCACCCTTTTTGGGTGTATCAGCGCGGCCAGAAAGTCATCCGGTAATATCGCCGCGTTTGCCAGCACAGCCTTGTCTTCTGACGCGCCATAATCTTCCATCGGAACCAGCACGATGCCGGGATCGGTAAAGCACACATTGAGCACGGGTGCCAGGATCTCGCAGTACGGGTTATACCACCCATCGATACCGGTGTTCCACCCGTTGCGCTCTGCGAGGCCGAAGAGAGTAGCGCTTGGATCGTAATCGATCCAGCGGCGTCCCGATTCGTCCCAGTAAGATAGCTCTCCAGTAGTTGTGCTGCGAAACTGTTCGATATGGCGGCCCAGCAACAACGAAGGAATAATTCGGTCCGTCCTATATCCGTCTGCCTGCAGGTTGCTGAACGTGACGCTGCTTGATCGAAGTCGGTTCAAATTGGGGAGTTGGATGCCCGGAGCAACGTGATCGAATGCTTGGTCGTAGGAAAGTTCATCGAAGAGAATCCAGATGATCCGCCGATTGGAGATGCTTCCTGCAGCGGCAGGCGAAACAATTGAGGCGGCAGTCCGGACGGGTTGGCGAGCCAGTGCGAGATGAATCAAATGCGGGACAATCCACAGAGCGGAAAAGGAAAACGCCGTGAGCGTAATCCGAACCATGCGAACGCCCATAGAGGCGAACCGCGGAAGAAAGACTGCCATGACGCCTGAAATTAGGGGAATCGCGATAGCGCTCAATTCCCATATTCGTCCCCAGGACTCAATTGGATACTGTAGGAGAATCAACATCTCAATCGCGAAGCGCACGATGCTCCATAGCATCAGGCCAGAGAACATCGCCCCGGCAATTCTCTTTATACGCGTGGGAAAGCGCTCGGTGGCAATCAGAAATCCGGTCAGCAAAATGGCGCACCCGAACAAATCAACAAGAAGTCCGCCGACTAGGTTTCCAACGGGCAGGCCATGATGGTAGAGCTCGTGGTTCTGGGGATGAAAGAAGGGCAGGTAGTAAGGAAAAAGCAGGAGAGCAGCTCCAACCCCTTCCAATCCATTTTGTATCTTCATCTGATTCTTTCCACGAGCCAAAGCGAGCGTCCATTACGGAGCTCAATGCGATCACGGATCGCAAATTTCATCGAGAGAACTTGAACGAAGTGTTCCTCGGTCAAGTGTGCGTAGAGTTGCTGGCGTCCACGGCAAAGTCCTTCGAACTGGCCATCTTCTTGCGGTATCCACTCGATAAGCGCCCACCGCGTTGTTAGTTCACCTAACTGGTCAAGGATCGCGGCAAGAGGAATTTGATCCGCAACCAATATGTGATGCAGGATTCCAAGCATGAGAACGCAGTCGAACTGCCCCCTCGCCCGGTCGAGGAGACTCGCATTCTCCTCATTTTGCCAGCCAATCGCGGGTGTAGGCCGCGCGAAATCCGCGACAACCGGAACAATGGACATGCCCTCCTTGTGGGCCAACTGCCAATTTTGATCCGCCGCTTGGACGTCCGAGTCCCAAGCTACCACTTCCGCGCCACTCTCTGCGGCGATCCTTGAGTACACGCCGGTGTTCGCACCCACGTCTAAAACCCGCTTAGGGCTGATTGCCGCGAGCGATTCGCGAACGAATGTTTGCTTGCTTACATGATCGACTGGGTTATAGTGGAGCGCCTTCGCGATATAGCTACCCCAGCGCGAAGTGCGTCTCGAAGGTTCCAACGACTGGAGCAGAGCACGCGTTGATCCGAGCAGACGACGCACGGCGAATATCGATAAATCCTCTGAGACACTGGGAGTATTGATCTTCGCTTCTGAGGCCTTCTCTAAGAGCAACGGGAGCGTAACCAAAGACAGCAGCGGGCGAAACCATCGGCGTACCGGGGGCAGAATTGAAGCAAAGTCTGCGGGTTCATAGCCGTCGCGGCGCTGTTGTGAGGAGCTTAGAGGCCATCCGAAATACTTGAACGCTGCCAGCGGCAGGAGAAATGTTCTTGCAAATTGTGCAAAAGCGATCCATAGCGGGCTATTAGGATCGCGCTTCTCGAACGACAAAACGTCCACAAAAATCGCATTGCTGCCTGAAAAGAGCACGTTGAGAGGTGTGGCATCTTTGAGGATGTAACCGTGGTCAACTGCTTCTTCGCAAAGATCAAGAGTCAGTGATGCGGCATCCATCCATTGGCTCGGGCTCCACTCCCAGGGATAGGACGGGAAGAATATGCGTTCATGCTCCAGCACGACTGGGCCGCCGGAACCCATCTGAAGAATTGAGGTGGGCACCATCCGCCGCTGTGCCATCCACCGGCAAGCAAGATCTGAAGCAAGCCAGTCTGACACGGCTTTCGTTTGCTGAGGATAAATCTCGCGCAGGATGTGGTCGCCGTCCCGGTACAGCCTGCCACCCGGATCCCGGAAGCTTCCTTTCGGAGAGAGTGTGATGTCGGTCGTCACCGCTTGTTGACCTTATCGCTACCGGATCGGTGGTAGCCCATGACGTGTCCGAAAATGCTACGCAGCTTTCGACGAAGTATGAATATCATCCCTGCGAAGGTTGTACTGAGTATCTGGACCGCCAAAAGGCCCGAGCCCGGGTCCACGTATCCGTAAGCAGGCCTTTCCACCGCGCACATCATTGCCACTATTTGGGAGACGAATAAGAAACCACTCAAAAGTGAATACAGTTTTTTCATTGGGTCGACTCCTGGAAACCATGTGTCATTCAAGATTGATTAGAACTCATGTCTTTTCACGAGCCGAACACAGAGACATTCTTTGTCCCCCCGCGTCCCGAAAAGGACCGAGATTGCGAAACGGCATCGGAATGGAACAACTTTGCATGTTCTATTTTTTGCAGCGGCCGTCAACGCTGCGGATGCAGCCGCGTCCTCTCTGCCGTAGAACATTCTGGTGTGGACGGAAAGCAGAGCAGTTCGGAATTTCTCTCTGGACCTTCCGTCAACCGGAACAAGGCGCGGAATTCCTTGACAAGCCTGATGGCCGCTGATGTTGCGTCCAGGTCTACATCGGTAGAGCGGGGAGTCCATGCGTATCCAGCAGAAGCGCTAGGAGGCATTCAAGGAACTCGGACTGGCGATGAAAGAATTTATCGCAGCGGCGCGGTTTTAACCACGCTGAAGCGGGGATGCCAAAACTTTACACATTCCGCCGCTCCACGGGAAATCATGCTCAAACTTGACCGAGTTCTTGACAGAAAAGAGGAGGAAATCCTGACTGATGCGATCAACGCCCCATTGATGTGGTTGGCCGACATCGAACACGGTGAAACGCCGTCGTGGTTGCCGAGGCAGATGGACATCCTCGGCTGGGTTCGTTAGGAGGAGTCTCCAACGGACGGCCTGCCTCAGGGCCGAGAAGAGAACCGAATGCGTATACCAAATGGTGCCTGGCGAGAGCTTACGGCTCAGCAACTCGCTATAGAGCTTCTGAATTTCCGCTGGCGAAAGCTCCCCAAACGATCGCGAACCCAGATGCGGACGCACGTACCGTGTCAGCAGGCTCGAGTAGTTGCGGAAGCTCTTGGCTCTCAGACGTGGCCGGGCACAGATGTCGAGCCAGTGATCCAGACACTGATCTAACGTTTGCCGGGAAGAACGGATGTTGCGACCGAGATCCCGCTCCGCGAGCATGCGGTTGAGGTGGGCCTGGCCCAACCGCAGCCCACCATGAATGAATTTGCCCACGTACTTGCGCCTCCGGGTCTCCGGGTCGCGGCCGACGTAGATGCGGACCAGCCATGTGCTGGGTCCACGGCGAACGACCGATCTTGCGTACCATTGTTGTCTCCTAAGGCTGAAATGCGGCACACATGTGGCACACGTGGCCGCTGCTTAGGATTGGTTTTATTGGAGGATTAGGGAACGGGAGACTGACGAGGGTTCAGCATCTGCTTTGCGTCGACGCTCCAAACTGAGCGACCAAGCAGGAGCTAATGCAGGATGCAGATGTTCTCATCACAGCCCCGGAGGAATACTCCCGCCCCATGATTTTGGCATGTGCACTCCGCAGCCACATGGTCCGTTATGCCTCCAGTATGGGTGTAAGCGAATCCTCCGTGAGCAGGAATCTGGGGCAATCAAACCTGCGTGGGTCGAAGTAGGGGCAACTCAAAATGCGTACTTCTGAGTTGCCCCTCCTGGATGCCCCTCCCGGCGGAGGCTGTCCCGGGAAGCCGGTGGACGTCCTGGGAAAGGCAGGTCGAACATAACCCGCTGGAAAAGAAGCAGTTACTTTTGTTTACTTTAGCTTTCTGGAAGATCTTGAATATCCTTGGAAATGGCTTTGGTGGACGCGGTAGGAATTGAACCTACAACCTGTCGGTTAAGAGCCGTCGAAGTTGCCGACTCTCCTGCTGCTATCAGTTGCTATAAGTTCCTATCCTTTGTGGACTTTGCCCACTCGCTCCTTCCCGCCAATTGCTACCTATACTTCCCAGATTATGCTCTATTTTGAAGTAGGGTGGGCACAAAAATGGGTACAGTCCACTGGAGTGAACCCCTTTGTTCAGACAAGCTGCCCTTTGCATACTTGGCATTGACGGAATTTTGCGACTCAAGCTGTCGCGCCGATGGCACCGGTTTCGCATACCTTCGCGGTTCCGTAACTTCCAATGTAGTCCTTCACTCTCAACCGCCGGTCGAATGGATCACAGTGGAGTGTCCTTGAGTCAGAGCATTGATCAAACCGGCCAGCTCATTGGCATAAGTGTCGTTGTTGATCCGATTCCAGGCCCGTCCAGAACATCCTAGGCCGCATCGGTCGTGTGCGATGACCGGGAGCGTTCTGTCGGCCCCAGATGAGCATCGGGTACCCTTGGCGCCAAAGCTCAATTGCCCCTGACGTGAGAAGGCGACCGGCCTTTCGGCGCTCCAATCCCTGAAAGAGATCTCCTTCAGATTGCAAGAAGGCGGGAACGGTCCACGGACTGACAACTCGGCTCCTGGACGAAACGACGAATGGCTTGCGTGGCGAGGTTGGCGCGGGAACTGCGGACAGAGGGGCCAAGGCGGGGCGGAGGGATTCGAAGCCTCGTTCCCGAGTGGCCACTATACCATTTTCTTTGTTGGATTTAACGGCAAAATATCGCTGTATCCGGGACTTGCCAGAATTCTCCAGCTTGCCCGTCTTTCCCAATTTTCTTACCGATTGACAGAATTCCGCAAGAATTTGGTATCACTGGTATCATCCCCCCTCGATGTTCAACCTGAACTCGAAAGGACGCCGTCGCGCCAGGTCTATCATGGTGCAGGTTTGCCCCGATCTTTGTTGGGCGGTCCGCCGCTGATGTTCGAAGAGAGCACTAACGGAGGTCGTGCTGTGAGCGGTTCAAATCGGAATTTTACGGATCTTCAAGTTGTGGGCGTTGAACTAGTCAAGCCGACTTTCGTCTGGGAAGGAGGATGGACCAACATTGGAGGGCTCTCTTGTTGGCCGGCAATAGATGCGCTACTGATTGCTCGTCTGCTGGCCCTCCTGTCAGGCTTGCACCAATGCTTGCCCTCCTGGGGCGATTTCTGAGAACAAGCAACTGGTGCGTGGCTTGGAGCGCTGGTATGTGGACTTCGACAAGTGCATCCCGTTTTTCGCGGAAGCAGTATCGTGCGGCATCTGCATTGCCGAGTGCCCGTGGACGCGGCCGAGTGCGCGGCCAAAGCTGCTCGCCACCATGGCCCGCCGCGTGGGCCAGACCGCGAATGAGCGAAACGAATCGATCCTCGCTGAGATATGACGCTTTCGAATGTCCTGAAGAATGGTTTGGACCGTCGATTCAACAATGCTGTAGCAAGAAAATCATTAAACCGTAACCGACTTGAACGAACTGGCGGGGCGGCGTGGTTCAAGTCGGATTCTCGTAAATTATCCGTCCCGGTTGAACAGGCCAAATTGACTTTGCGCCTTTGGGTGATTATCGTTTACTGTATCGATTATCAGGTTGCCACTTTGAGCCCTGTTTGGTCAATCTGAATGGGGTTGCAATGTGCTAGAGCGGGGCTTCGGAACCCTTCCGAGGGAGCGTTGTTGAGAACACGGCTCAGACCCGGAATGGCGAGGAGAATCAAATGCTGGAGAGTGGCACTCGAGAACAAATGACAGCCAATTCAATTGATCCCGCGGTTGTCCCACAAAGAACCCTGTATACCGGAGCCAGAATGCCGGCCATCGGTCTGGGAACATTCGGCTCCGACCACGTCTCGGCAGACAAGGTTGCGCTGGCCGTACAAGCTGCGGCTGCATTCGGTTATCGACATTTCGATTGTGCATCTGTTTACGGCAACGAAGATCGGATTGGGCGGGCATTTGCCGAAGTGATGGAAACCGGCATCGAGCGCGAGGAGTTGTGGATTACTTCGAAGCTCTGGAACGATAAGCATGGGGAAGAGGATGTGGTGACTTCCTGCGAGAAATCGCTTGCTGACCTCCGACTTTCCTATCTCGATCTATTTCTCGTTCACTGGCCATTCCCCAACTTTCACCCGCCGGGATGCGATGTTACTGCCCGAAGCAAAGATGCCAAGCCGTACATTCATTCCAGTTACATGAAGACCTGGCGGATGATGGAACGGCTTGTTGACCGCGGGCTTGTTCGCCATATTGGAACATCCAATATGACCGTCCCCAAGCTCAAGCTCGTTCTCGACGATGCTAGAATTCGACCTGCTGTAAACGAAATGGAGCTTCACCCTCATTTCCAGCAACCGGAGTTATTTGAATTTGTACGGGCAAACGGGATCGAGCCCATAGGTTACTCGCCGCTAGGTTCGCCACACCGGCCTGTGCGCGACCGTACCCCTGAAGACACCTCGCCGATAGAAGATCCTGTCATTTTGCGGATTGCCGCTCGTCATGAGATCCATCCGGCTGTGGTCTGCCTCAAGTGGGCGGTTCAGCGTGGGCAAACTCCGATTCCGTTTTCAGCCAATGAGAAGAACATATTCAATAACTTGCTCGGCGTCACGAGTGACCCGTTGACAAGCGATGAAATGGCGGAGGTCGGATCGATCGATAGAAATTGCCGCCTGATAAAGGGCCAGGTCTTTCTTTGGAAGGAAGGCCAATCATGGGAAGATCTGTGGGACCTGAGTGGGGAGATAACTCCAGCATAGGCACATCAACAATGCTCGATGACATATGCGGTTACGCCTGATGTTGCTTTCGAGACTGGAAGGACGGGTATAGGAGCTTCATGCAAGCTACGATGCAGGCGGCATTTCTGCCAGGAAACAGTACCGTCGAACTCCGGACGCTTGAAGTGCCGTCGCCACAGCATGGAGAGGTTCTCCTCCGAGTGAAAGCATCAACGATTTGCGGTTCCGATATTCGTTGCATATACCACGAGCATCTCGGGAAGGGTCCTGAAGGCTATCAGGGTGTGATTGCAGGGCACGAACCGTGCGGTCAGATTGTAGAGGCGGGCCCGGGTTGCCGGCGCTTCAGGGTTGGAGACCGGGTAATTGTTTACCACATCTCCGGCTGCGGCGTATGCAATGATTGCCGGCGTGGCTATATGATCTCCTGCAGCAGCGAGACCTATCGCCGCGCATACGGCTGGCAGCGCGATGGCGCCATGGCGGAATACATGGTAGCCGAAGAAAAGGATCTCATTGCACTTCCTGACCAGCTCTCTTATGCCGACGGAGCCCAGGTAGCCTGCGGCTTTGGTACGGTCTACGAGGGGCTTGAAAAAATAGGCATTAGCGGCAACGATGCGGTATTGATCACCGGCCTGGGTCCAGTGGGTTTGGCCGCGGCAGCGCTGTCCCGGAAGCTGGGGGCGCAGAAGATTATCGGTATCGATGTGCTGGAGGAGCGACTGGAGCTTGCGAGGAAGCTCGGGCTGTGCGATGAGACTCTAGCGGCCGGCCCGGACAACGTGAGCGAGGTGAAAGCACTCACTGGCGGCTTCGGTGCGGAGCGCGCGGTGGAATGCTCTGCAAATGCCGCGGCCCGCGCAACGGCTGTTCGTGCAACTCGTAAGTGGGGCAAAATTGTGCTTATAGGTGAGGGCGGAAGCCTGCAACTCAATCCATCGCCTGACCTCATACATGATCAAAAGACGATATATGGCTCCTGGGTCACATCGATCTGGTTGATGGAAGAATTAGTTGAGCGTCTGGTGCGGTGGAATCTGCATCCGGCCGATATCATTACGCACCGATTCACCTTGAGCCGGGTTGCGGACGCATACGCGCTGATGGCATCTGGTAAATGCGGTAAAGTCGCGGTCTGCTTCGATGATGAATTGCAAGCCCGTTAAGAAGGACTCCGAGTATGTCGCTTGAGATCGTGACAAGATCGAACGGATCTACAGCGCGGGAATCTCTCTTCCCGACTGGGCAGATTGGCCTATTCATCCTCGTTACCGGACTTTTTTTCCTGTGGGGCGTGCCGAACAATCTCAACGATGTTCTGATCCGCCAGTTTATGAAGTCATTCGCGATATCGCGATTCCAGGCAGGACTGGTGCAATCGGCGTTTTACATGGGATATTTTCTGTTGGCAATGCCAGCGGCGCTGCTGATGCGAAAGTTTGGTTACAAGTATGGTTTCCTGACCGGATTGATTCTGTTCGGCGTGGGTACGATGCTATTTTGGCCGGCGGCAATCGTGGGGAAATATTGGTTCTTCCTCTTGGCCCTGTTTGTCATTGCGAGCGGGCTTTCATTTCTCGAGACGGCGTCTAATCCTTTTATTGCGCAGATGGGGCCGCCGGAAACCTCGGAGCGTCGTCTGAATTTTTCTCAAGCTTTCAACCCGCTGGGCGCGATTACGGGAGTAATCATTGGCAAAGTATTCATCTTCTCCGGTATCGAATTGCGGCCGGACCAAATAGCTGCGATGCAAACGGCCGGGACGTACGGGACCTACGTCCGATTTGAGACGCTCCGTGTGGTCAAGCCTTATCTCTTTCTTGGAGCAATGGCGCTTTTATGGGCAGTCATTCTTCTGTTCAAGAAGTTCCCGCCTGTTCGAAGCGAGCATGAGGATCGTGGCGACCATGGCAGCTTTCGTGCCCTGTTCGGACATCGTCATTTCCGGATGGCGGTGCTGGCGCAGTTTATGTATGTAGGTGCGCAGGTCGGAACCTGGAGTTACTTCATACAGTACGTCCAGGACTACACGCATCAACCAGAGAAGACGGCCGCGAATGCCCTGATTGCGACGCTGGTTGCGTTCGGCGTAGGGCGGTTTGCTTCGGCCGCACTGATGCGCGTGGTTCGGCCTAGCCTTCTCATGGGGTCGTACGCTGTCATCAATGTTTTGTTACTAACTTTGGGAGTTCTCCGGCCGGGCTGGATAGGGCTTTTGGCGATTCTCTTAACCAGCTTCTTCATGTCGGTCATGTTCCCAACTATTTTTGCGCTGGGGATCAAGGGGCTTGGTCCAAATACCAAGATTGGCGGATCTCTCATCGTGATGGCAATCTTGGGCGGCGCTGTCCTTACGCCCGTGATGGGATTGATCAACGATAGATCGCACAACATCGCACTTGCCTACGTGGTGCCTCTTGCCGCTTACGCGATGGTCGCCGTGTACGCATTCTTTGGAGCGGAACCGCGCAGTGGGTCGCTTGAAGCAAGCTGACCGATAGGGTATCTTCCAACGACGTTGCCGCGAGGTTCATTCGGCAGCGAGCTTCCAAGGGAAAGGTAAAGATTCATGTCCAGCTCAATGTTCGATCCGCGTAAACACAGATGTCTGGGCCGGTGTTTGGTGGTGTTTGCTCTGATTGCGTATTGTTCAATGCTGTTCGCGCAATCTCCTGAAACACAACATCCTGCTTTATCGGAATCACCGATGGCTTCAGCAGATCCAGATTTGATTGACCATGAATGGCAGGAGGCCAGTTCGAAGTACGATCCTCAGCGTCACGAGATAATCGATCGGGTCGATCAATCGATAGCAGGCGGACCGTTCCGTGCCGACTGGGAATCACTTGAAAAGTATGAGGTTCCGAAATGGTACCGGGATGCAAAGTTCGGCATATTTATTCATTGGGGCGTTTATTCCGTTCCGGCATTCGGTAACGAATGGTATCCGCGCAACATGTATCACCCAGGGTCACCTGAGTATGCGCACCATATCGCCACCTATGGCACTCAGGACAAGTTCGGTTACAAGGACTTTATACCAAGGTTCAAAGCCGAGAACTTTGATCCAACTGCGTGGGCACAACTTTTCAAAGAAGCGGGTGCGCAGTACGTGGTGCCGGTAGCTGAGCACCATGACGGTTTTGCCATGTACGACAGCGACCTCAGTGACTGGACAGCGGCTAAAATGGGTCCCCGTCGCGACATTATCGGCGAGTTGGCAAAAGCGGTTCGCGCGGAAGGCCTTCATTTCGGTGCTTCTTCGCATCGCGTGGAACATGATTTTTTCATGGGAACGGGACGCGATATTCCTTCGGATGTCAACGACCCGCGGTTTGCGGCGTTCTACGGCCCTGCGCATAATTGGGTTGCGAACAGACCGCCGACCCCACTTTCGAACGATTTCACATTTGCAACTTCTGCGTGGACCGACGACTGGCTGGCCCGCTCCTCTGAGATTGTTGAGAAGTACCACCCGGACATCATGTACTTCGATTGGTGGATCGGCCAGCCGCTGGTGCGTCCCGCGCTGGTTCGTTTCGCGGCCTTCTATTACAACTCTTCTTTGAAGTATGGCGATCATGTGGGCGTGATCAATTTCAAGGACTATGCTCTGCAGGAACATTCAGCGGTTCTCGATCTGGAGCGGGGCCAGCTTGCAGATATTCGCGCCCTTCCCTGGCAGACCGACACTTCAATCAGCAATAAATCCTGGGGCTACATTGAACACGACACGTTCAAGTCGCCGGAGTTCGTCATCGACCAGCTGGCGGACATCGTGAGCAAGAACGGCAATCTTCTTCTGAACATTGGGCCCCGTTCCGACGGCACCATTTCGAATGAGGTCCAACAGGTACTGCGCGATGTGGGATCTTGGCTGAAGGTCAACGGCGAGGCCATCTATGGTACCCGTCCGTGGAAAACATACGGCGAAGGCCCCACAAAGGTTGCCGCCGGATCTTTCCACGATCAGGAGACATCAGCTTACACGGCGGAAGACTTTCGGTTTACGGCGAAGGGAAATGCTATTTATGCAATCGAACTCGCCAAGCCATCGGGCAGGGAAGCCGTGATCCGCGCACTGGGTATCAGTGCGGCGCAGACGGCTGCGGTCGAGTCGGTGACATTGCTTGGAGCCGATGGAGCGCTTTCCTTCAAGCGACAACCGGATGGGCTGCACATTCAGTTGCCGAGTGCGATTCCGGGCAGGTATGCCTGCGCGTTTCGAATTGTCATCGCGTCCGATGCTCACTCGATGCGGGAAACGCCAACCAAGTGAAAGACGCGGCGGGACCGTTGCCGTGATACATTTTCGCCATGACAATCCCACAATCAACGATGTGGCTTTGCGTTGCCGCTTACAGCGCGCATGCGTTGGAAGAGTTTATGTTTGACGGGCAGAATTGGGCACGTCAAGTTCTTCGGCTCCCGGCGCAGTGGGGTGATTTCTATATAACGAACACGGTGGTTATCGTGATTGGTGTCGTTGCGGCGAAAATCGCGCCCGTTTGGCCTGCAGTTGCTCTTGGGTTTGCTGCACCCATGCTGATCAACGCTACATTCTTTCATTTGGGTCCAGTAGTCTGGATGCGTGGGCGATTCTCGCCTGGCCTAATTACGGCCTTATTAATCTTCTATCCTCTCGGAATAGAGACGATTTGGCTGTCCCAACCAAACATGTCGACAGTCATTGTTGCTTTCGCTGTTGGAGCTTTACTTATGGCGACGCCTATCATATTCCTAAAACTGAAGACGCTCCCGTACTTTGATCAAGAGCGCGTTTCTGCCCGTTGAGGCTGGACCAGCTTGAGCCGGTCGCTGAGAGAAATCGTAGAATGTTTGAGAATAGGGATGGCTGCAGTCAATCAGCCATCGTTGCAGCGAGCAAGAATCCAACAGGACCACCGCCGGAGCGCTGACGAATCAGGGAAAAATGGATCTACTTCCACGCCTTGAAGTGCAGAACCCGAATCGGGCCGGCTCCGAGGCGCACTTCTAGTACGGCTGGTCTCCTAAATTCAGGTTGGAAAGCAAATACGGAACTGCAGAGATCCCTCTTCCTCCTCTGTTTCACGCATTGACACGCCCAACAGGTTCCGTTTACTGTAACGTAGACTTTAGCAGTTAATCTGAAGCGGTTTCAGAGTAGAGGGCACTAACAAAGCTCGGGAATGATCAGTAGGCGGATCTCGGACATCGACCTGCATATGACTTCTTGGTCTGCAGATTCGCGGTCGTCCGCGGCTTAGTTGGGAACCTGTGTTCGTCCCGGGTAGTTCGCACGGAGAATTGTCAATGAAGAGTGGCGCAGAGAATGAGACCGATGCAGCATTTGAAGGCAATGTCGCCCTTTCTCAGGTGTCTTCGCAGTTGGCACAGGGAAGCAAGGATACTTTTGGGGCGGTGGTCTCGCACGTGAATCGCTACAGTAAAGTGATTGTCCTTACCGACGTTCGCAGCGGTGCATCGATTGCGGTCTGGCCAGCGATGCAAGGCCGTGTGCTTACCAGTACAGTGGGGGGAGCGGACGGTCTCAGCTTTGGCTGGGTCAACCGCGAACTGATCGCGTCTCGCGAAGTTTGCGAGCATGTCAATTCCGTTGGCGGTGAAGATCGCATATGGCTAGGACCTGAAGGCGGCCAGTTTTCCATTTTTTTTGAGCCTGGGGCACCGTTCGATCTGGACCACTGGTACACTCCGCCAGCGCTCGACACGGAACCCTTTGAGACCGTCAGGAAGAGCAGGACGGCCGTGACATTCCGGAAGGCATTCCGTCTCAGCAATTATTCGAGGACGAATTTCCATGTGCGAATTGATCGGATCGTTCGCCTTCTATCTCAGGAACGGATATGGAGCAGTCTGGGCGTTGCTTGTGATGCCGGTGTGCAGGCAGTGGGTTTCGAATCTGAAAACACTTTGACGAACCTGGCGGCAGAAAGCTGGAGTAAGGATACGGGCCTGCTTTCGTTGTGGGTTCTCGGCCAGTTTCAATCCAATTCTCAAACAACTATCGTTCTCCCCATTCACTCCGGTTCGGAGTCTCGATTGGGCATCCCAGTTACGACAGACTACTTTGGAGTTGTCCCCGAATCGCGAATCGATATTAGAGAGGACGTCGTGCTCTTCAAGGCCGATGCCAACCATCGCGGCAAACTCGGGCTGAGCATTCAACGCGCGAAGGGGATCCTGGGCAGTTATGATGGCCAAAACCATGTGCTGACCATCGTGCAATACAGTCAGCCTTCCGGGTTTGCCGAATATGCTAACTCCTCATGGCAGATCCAGACCGAGCCTTACAAGGGGGACGTCGCGAATTGCTATAACGACGGTCCGTCTTTCTCCGGTGGGGAGCAACTAGGCAAGTTTTACGAGTTGGAGTCATCGTCTCCCGCTAAGGTTCTCAGTTCAAAGGAGACTGTCAGTCACATTCAACGGACGATTCACCTTGTGGGCACCGAACAGCAATTGGATCGCGTGTGTCGGGCTACGCTCGGTCAAAGTCTGGAAGACGCCAGTTCTTTGAACACCTAAAGGTGTCTCAAGGAATTGCAAAGGACTCTCGTTTCCAAAAATTCCTTTCAGCGCAAACTAATGCTAATACTGTATATTGGCGCTATGCCCGTGACTATGAAGGACATTGCGCGTGATCTTGGGGTATCCGTTGTAACGGTGTCGAAGGTACTACGGAACCACGAGGACATAGGAGACGAGACGCGGAAGCGGGTGTTGAACCGCATTAAAGAACTCAACTATACTCCAAACCTTACAGCGCGGAGCCTTGTTACAGGGCGGACATATCTCATCGGTCTCATCGTACCGGATCTGTTACACCCGTTTTTCGCACAGATAGCGAAGTCGTTATCCAGTGTGCTCCTGAAGAAGGGCTATTGCCTCACGATCTCGACATCGGAAGAGAACCCCAAATTGGAAGAGCATGAAATCGACCGGCTGCTGGGGCGTCGACTGGATGCGCTGGTTATTGCGTCGTCTTGCACGAATCCAGCGCTGTTTGAGCGTATCCAGAAGAACGGTCCACCCTTCGTATTGATCGACCGCCGCTTTCCCGACTTGGACGCAAATTTTGTAGGAATTGACGACGAGGCGGTTGGCGCATTAGCTACAGAACACCTGATTCAAGTTGGTTGCAAAAGGATTGCCCACTTGCGGGGACCGGAGAACAGCCCTGGCAAAGGACGTCTCAAGGGATATCTTGATGCGTTGGCTAAAAACAAACTCCCATCGCTGCCAGGGTTCATCTCGACGCAGCGAATGGTTGATGTGCAAAGCAAGGAAAGCGGAGCCGATCTGATGAAGCAGCTGCTCGCGCTCAACCCGCGCCCGGACGGTGTGTTTTGCTACAACGATCCGTTGGCAATCGGGGCGATTCACTCGATCCTCGATGCGGGCTTGCGAGTCCCGGAGGATATTGCCGTGATTGGATCCGGAAACCTTCACTATGACGCCGAATTGCGCGTTCCACTTTCCAGCATCGATCAGCAGACTGAGCAGATTGGAGAGCGCGCCGGTCGCTTGACGCTGTCGCTGCTCGAGTCCAAGAATAAGCCACGTAACAAGGCTTTTGTTCTACAGCCTCAACTGGTTGTCCGCACTTCTTCCGACAGGAAGGTGAAAACAGTCAAAGGTGGTGCGACCAGCCCCATGAAGGCACACCAAGAGTAAACTTTCTCCTTTATTCGAATTTGTTGACTACCCGTTCTGCACAGCCTCAATGCCTATTCGTGATCACCAGCCGACATGGGAGCGCTTCATCTCACTTGATTCTGAAACAGCAGCGGGCCAAATAAATTGAGGTCCCTCCGCCAGGTCTGCCATTCGTGCGCAGTCCCTGGGGACTCGTAGAATTTGACGTCGATCCCTGCCTTGACCAGTGCTTCGTGGAAGGCGACGATGCCCGTATGCATCCGCTCCGGTTCAGCCGTTCCCACGCCAAGCCAAACCAGATGCACCTTCTTGTTGAAGGCTGCTGGATCGGCGAATGCTCCGTTGAATGATGTCTTTGGATCGAACGTGTTGTTGCCGGAGACAAAGCCGGTGCCGGCGCCACTGAACCCGCCGATGTAAGAAAACTTATCCAGATGATTGGTTGTGATTTGATAAGTCTGCATTCCGCCCATTGACAGCCTGGCCATGGCGCGATGGTCCCGGTCGGGAATCGTGCGGTACGAGGAGTCGATCATGGGAATGACAACCTGGATTAGGTCGTCTTCAAACGCGGCCGTCTGCGCCTGCGCGGTTTTCATGAAGGCCGGCGAACCCATGGGCGCGCCTGCCGGGCCAGCTTCTGGAGCCCCTGTGCGCTTGGCGTACCCGGAGGACATCACAATGAGCATGGGCTTGGCTTTGCCGGCTGCTATCAGATTGTCGAGAATTAAATTTGCATGCCCTTGCCTGATCCAGCCTGTTTCGTCTTCGCCGCCACCGTGCTGAAGATAGAGCACCGGATACCGAGCCGTCGTATCTTTGTCGTATCCGGCGGTGTGTAGATAAAGACCCTGCGCCAGGTATCCGTGACGCTAGAGCATTTTTGATTTAAGTGTTTACATATCCACACGAGACGAAGAAGTTGGAGCATTCGTCTGGTGTGACGGTGTTGAGCAGGTCGCCGATTTCTTTCCATAGGGCATCGATCGATCGTTTGGCAGCTTTTCGGAGCAGCGCTTTAAGTTTGGAAAAGAACTTCTCGATAGGGTTGAAGTCGGGAGAGTATGGCGGCAGATAGAGCAGCGTGGCGCCTGTGTCCCGGATCGCCTCCTCAACACCGGAAACCTTGTGGCTGCTGAGGTTGTCCAGGATAACGATGTCTTCCGGCTGCAAAGTCGGACACAGGAATTCGCGCACATAAGCGAGAAACATCTCCCCGTCCATTGGACCGTCGGTGACCATCGGCGCGGTCAATTGCCGGCGGCGCAGAGCACCCACGAAGGTAGTCGTCTTCCAGTGCCCGTGCGGTGCGGAGGCGATACAACGCTTGCCCCTGGGAGCGCGCCCGCAACGCCGCGTCATGCTTGTTGACGTCCACGTTTCGTCAATGAATACAAGCTTTTCTACATCCATCCGCGGCAGTGCTTCAACCCACGCTCGCCGCGCCAGCTGCACGTCCTCGCGTTCTTGCTCGCTGGCGTGCAGGGTTTTTTTTGAAGGTGAGATTCCATTTATTCAGCTGGTGCCACAGCGCACCGGGCTTGATAAAAACATCCTGCTTGGCCAAACGTGAGGACAATTCCGACAACGCCAGATCCGGCTCCGCTTCAATCCAGGCGCGCAGCACTGACTCCATCTCGGCCACTCGTGAACGGCGATGGCCGCCGATCTGAAAGCTGGTCCGCTTGCCCGATTTCTGTGCTCGGTCTCGAACCTGGTAGACCCAAACGCGGCTCACTTCCAGACGCCGCGCAATCGAACTTGGTCTCTCGCCACGATCCAGCGCCCACAGCACCCGCTCACGCAAATCCTGCGAATACGATTGCATCCCGCCCCCTCTCTACCGGCAAGGATATTATCGCATAGAATGTAAATACTTAAATTAGAAATGCTCTAGAGTGATACCAGTGTTCTTGCACCTCTCCATGGGGCACATCCAAAGGAAAATAGAAGTCGACGCCCTTCTCTGGTATTTCGATTCCACCGGAGTCTTTGCCGACGCTATAGAAGGTATGGCTGGCGGGATCGTCTACCGTAACGCCATCGATAGTCACATAGTAATAGTGGAAGCCGGGCACGACAGGCGGAGTCGTGGCAGTCCATACCCCGTCGGCGCCTTTGGTCATGTCGATTGTGGGAGCAGTTCCGACTTGAACCTGGACCTTTTGCGCTTCAGGAGCCTTGATGCGAAATTCAACCCGCGAATCGGCATCGATGCGGGGATACTCCGCGTTCGGCACATTGGTGGACGCAGGCTGAAACGTGTCAGGCGCTTGAGCCCAGCACAGAGAGGTCGTAAGCAGGAGGGCGTACAGGGTTTTCTTCATTGCAATAACTCCGTTTTCCCTTGGGTGTGTTGCTGCAAGTGAGCTTTCGAGGCTGGTTCCAACGGTGTGGATCTAGCGGAAGCGGAACGGTCCCACCGTAACCTTCAATAGAACGACGCCATGTTTTGGGACGGTCGCCGTTAAGCTATTGCCGGCGGTGAAGTCATCGCTTGTGACCTTCACCTCTTCGCCTGTCCAAAGGTTCTTGACTTCAATGCTCTTGAACCCAAGGCCCACGCCCATATGCAGACTGTCCCATTGAAAATTCATTTCAGCCGGTTCGTCGCCGCGATTGAACAAACCTACGGCGACCGCATTTCCATCCAGAGGGCGCACCAGGACCAGGTACTTTCCCTGGCGGGAGAGAACCTCGACGGGCTTGGCCAACGGATCCTGGTCGACGGCGATGACGTCGGTGTTCATGAGGATGGATTTAGTCTCATCGGTCATGCTGCGAAGGTCGTTACCGGCGATCAACGGAGCACGCAGCATGGCCCATAAACTCATGTGTGTGCGGTACTCGTCGCCGGTCATGCCGCCATTGCCAACTTCAAGCATGTCGGGGTCATTCCAATGTCCTGGCGTTGGATACTGAGTTATATCCAACTGAGAAAAGCCATTGGCTTCCATGGATTTCCAGTTATCGGAGATATCGAAGGTAGTACGCCAGAGGTTGCCGCCGGTCTTGGCGCCCCATGCAGCAACATTGGCAGAGCCGTACTCGCACAAGCTGTAAACCATGGGCCGGCCGGTTTTCGCAAGTGCATCGCCCATTTTCTGGTATGCGCCCTGCAGGTCGGCTGTAGTGGACTGATAGATTCCGCCGGCGCTGCACCAGTCGTACTTGAGATAGTCGTATCCCCACTCGGCGAAGGTCTTTGCGTCTTCATCTTCATGGCCGTAGCTGCCCTGATAGCCGCCGCAGACTTGTGGGCCGGGCGAGGAATAAATTCCAATTTTCAAGCCTTTTGAGTGGACGTAATCGGCAAGTGCCTTCATGTCGGGGAAGCGTGCGTTTCCGGTGATTTTGCCGTTTTTGTCGCGGTAACTCGACCAGCCCTCGTCGACGATGATGTAAGTGTATCCGGCCTTGGCCATACCGCTCGATACCATGGCGTCTGCCGTCTGGCGGACGATTGCGTCGTCGAAGTGGTCGTGATACTTGTTCCAGCTATTCCAACCCATGGGCGGCGTTCGCGCCAAGCCGTTGTCCGGAAGATCGCGCAACTCGGGTAACGGAAGACGGGCCGGATGGGCTTCTTCCTTTGCCACCTTTGCCAGTGTTCCGTTTGTAACTTCGCCATCCTGATCCTTGCGGGTGGCAGGAAACTTGTCTCCCTTGATCACTGCATCGTAGGTAGTGAATCGCTTCGAATCTGGATTGCCAAAAGGGGAAGGGACCTGGATGTGCAGTTTGTCCCCGTGAAGGGTTCCATAAGGCGTCTGCGACATGCCGTTCCGGCCGCCGACGAAGATCTGCTCGCCAGCCTGCTTGAATTCAAGGTAGTTTACGCCGCCATCCTGGACGCTGTATTTCCAGAACCCGGTCAGGTCGGTTTGTCCCGGCGCGGTTTCGCATAGGCACGCGAGGAACGCCAAAACTACAACAAGAAATCTGAAAAGGCCGATGGATTTGCTCATTGCCCTGTGCCTCCTTTAACGCTCGCCCTTACACCAATGTTGCCTGGATGCGATAACTTTTCCCCTGCTCAGCGCGGAGCGCGATTGCACCATCCGCCTCCGGTTGCATTCCGGCAACAGGAACGAAGCGAAAGTTTGCCGGTGGACGGAGGCGATGTTCGCCCGATCGAATACCGCGCACTGTGGCCGTGACAGTCTTCGCGTCTTTCCATACGAGGTCCACTTCTAAACCGCCGCGCGCACGCAAGCCGCGCACGGAACCAGTCTTCCATGCCGCTGGCCACGCGGGCAGGAGCGCAATCTCGCTGTCATGGCTTTGCAGCAGCATTTCTGCGATAGCGGCGGTGGCTCCGAAGTTGCCATCGATCTGGAAGATGGTGAACGGACGTTCCTTTTTCTCCGGTGCGCCGGGTTGAGCGCCTCTGCTTTTCTCCATCGCGCTGGTCATGGAACGGCCAAAGGGGTGCTGATCGAACAGGTTCATGCCGGTGCTGTGCAACATGAGCATCCTTAATGATTCGAGCGCCTGGTCGCCGTCCCCAAGGCGCGCCCATAGGCCGATGGCCCATGCGCGGCTCCAACCGGTATAGGCGCCGCCGTTAGCCAGCCGTCGCTCAAGCGACTTGCGTGCGGCAATCGCGAGCGCAGGCATGGACCGCGGAGTGATCTCGCCGCCGGGATAGACAGGATAAAGATGCGACATGTGTCGCTGGCCAGGTTGGTTTTCATCGAAATCGACCGACCACTCCTGCAACTGCCGATACTTTCCGACCTGGTAATCGGGAAGCCGCTTGCGGGCATTTGCCAGTAGGTCGCTAAAATCTCTATCGATGCCGAGAAGTTTGGCCGTCCTTTGGCAGTTATCGAATAACTCATGGAGCAAAGCTATGTCCATGGTGCAGCCGGAACTTACTTGCGCGCTTTTGCCATCCGGTGCGAGGAAGGAATTCTCAGTAGATACCGAAGGGCAAGTGGTGAGGCCGCCATGGCCATCGTCTACAAGCCAGTTGAGGCAGAATTCCGCTGCGCCTTTCATTACCGGATAGGCGGTCGATTTCAGGTAGTCCTTGTCACCTGTAAACTGGTAGTGCTCCCACAGATGCTGACAGAACCACGGGCTGCTCATCGCGAAATTTGCCCAGGTAGGATCGGCAAACTGCATGCTCTCTCCAACGGGAGCGGACTGGCGCCAAAGATCGATGTTATGGTGCGAACACCAGCCCTCTTCTATGCCATAGTTGATTCGAGCCGTGTTTCGGCCATTTTCACTGAGGTCGCGGACCATATCGATCAGGGGCTCATGGCATTCGGAGAGGTTACAGGTCTCCACAAGCCAGTAATTCATTTGAACATTGATGTTAGAGGTCCAGTTAGAACTCCACGGTGGACGTAACTCTGCATTCCAAATGCCCTGTAAGTTGGCTGGTTGCGTGCCGGGGCGCGAACTGGTGAGCAAGAGATATCGACCGTAGTGAAAGTAGAGAGCCAGTAAAGCCACATCAGGCTTCTGTTCGAATCCGTCAAGGCGCTCATTGGTCGGTAGCGCTTCCGCTTCATGATCTCCAAGATCGAGATGCACACGGCGGAAGAGCTTGCGATGCTCTTCAAGATGGCGCTCTTTCAGTTGCATATATGGCTTGTTGGCTGCGGCGTCAACGGATCTCCGCGCTGCGGCAATGACTTCGGAAACTGGGGTGTCCGGTAACTCACTGAACTTCCGATAGCCGGTAGCCGCGCCGATCAGCAAAAGTACCTCAGTCGCCGCGACTATATGCAGCGACCCATCCGCCTGCGATTCGATTCTTCCCCCGGTTGCTTTCGCATTGAGGACAGCGGCGAAATGCATTCCTTTTCCTGGTTCGTCACTGTAAGTCACTGGATTGTCGGCATGCAGGTAATTTGGGATCGAGTTAGCCGGAGCCTTGCCGCTCAAGACAATCTGGCTGTCACTTGCGACCGAGGTTGACTGGAGCAGGCTCTTTAATCGCAACGTGCAGCTCAAGGCGTTCGGCTTGCTGCTTGCCAGCCGCACCACGATTATCTGGTCGGGAGCCGATACAAATGTCTCGCGCGAAACCCGGCCGCCCCCCGTAGTGTAGTTGACGGCACTTAGGGCGCTGTCAAGATCAAGCGATCGGCGGTAGTCAGTGGATTCATCTCCGTGGGCGAAATCGATGAGCAAATCGCCGAGCGGCTCGTAGGCCTGGTTGTATGGACCTTGCATCTTTCGACATTCCTGATCGGCAGCGTGATAATCCTGCTTTCCGATCACGAGATCGCGGACGACCTGCAGATGTTTTTTTGCTTCAGGATTGTTCCAGTTTCTCGGCGCGCCAGACCAGAGAGAATCTTCGTTGAGCGCAATGCGCTCCGATCCAACGCCACCAAAAATCATTGCTCCAAGTCGGCCATTACCGACAGGCAATGCATCGGTCCAGCGATCGGCAGGCTCGCGATACCACATCGTCAGATCTCGTTCCGTGTTGATCGCATTAGCATCGAGTGCGAGCGCTGCGGCGCGCGCTTTCGAAAAGAATGGGGCGCTACCCGCAAGAGCGCTTAGAGTGCGGATGAAATTGCGTCGGGACCATGAAATTGGCATACATCCTCGTTTCAAATCGAGGCGCGGCTTGGTTTGATCAGAAGCCGGCGCTTAGCTCGCATGTCATTTTCGCTGGTGGGTTACGGGTTGGCGCGATAGAGTACGCTTGCATGCGGAGCAAGGGTGATTGTGATTTCTTTTGCTGGGCCGAGGTCCTTGTGTTCCCACAAGTCGCGGAGTTTATAAGAACCATCCGGGACACCAATTTGAGCCCATGTGTAGTGCAAGGTCTGTGGTTCTTCGGAGCGGTTGAAGACGGCCATGTTAAAGCCGATACCGTTCTCGGGCTTCGAAGTCCAGACCGCTTCCTTTTCCGACATGATGGGAACCTTGGTCTCGCGAGAGTGCTGATCCACATCGAGGAACTCTCGATTGGTAAGCAGGGAGGTTGTCCAATCATCGTTATGGGGAAGATCGCCGCCCATCATCAAAGGCGAGCGGAACATACCCCACAGAGTGAGAAAAGTCTTTTGCTCGTCGTGGGTGAGCCGCGTTTGACGCGGCACGCCCCATCCGGCAGCAGGTCCAAGGTAGCCGAGAGGAAGCATATCTGCATCAGGGTATCGCCCGTTGCGTGGATCGGAGGCCCAGGCTGCAACTTTGGCGAACTGATCGTTCAGGCCTTGTGGGTAGAATTCTGAGTTATGCCAGATATCCCAGATGTCATTGGATATGCGCCACTGGGTTGCATACTTCTGCATCTCCAACTGCTTTTCAAGGGGGGCGGGTCCTGGGGAAAGACTCAGCACGATGGGTCTGCCTGTCTTTCCAAGCGCCGAGCTCAGCATGCGGATTTCGGCCCCTTTGTAAGGGCCGAAGGCAATACAATCCACCTTGATCAGGTCCACGCCCCACGATGCGTAGAGGCGGGCGATGGAATCGTAGTAAGCTTGACCGGCCGGAGTGTCCTTGACATCGTAGTTATCGAAATTCCACTTGCAGGTTCCCGACGTATCGGCCGCATCCGCGGCGTGGTAAGTTGAGCCTTCGATGGGATCGTTCTCCTTGACCGCTTCCTTCGGAATTCCCTGCAGGATGTGGATGCCGAATTTCAGGCCAAGCGAATGTACGTAGTCGGCCAGGGGCTTGAACCCTGCACCCCCTGCGGTGGGAAATCGATTTGGAGCCGGTGTGTAGCGCCCATCCGCGTCGATGCTATAGAGGGAGTCCTTCGCATTTCCTTCCGGGATGGGGTTCGTAACGAACCACTCCATGTCGACGACAATGTATTGCCAACCAAATTCTCTCAGGTTTCTTGCCATCGAATCCGCGTTGGCCTTCACCTGGGTTTCATTTACGGTTGTCCCATATGAATCCCAGCTGTTCCACCCCATTGGCGGAGTCGCGGAATTCGCTACTCCTCCTTGAGCAATCGCCGGCAACAGGAAAATGGATTGAAGGGCAAGGACAAAAGAGGCGATTAAGCAAGCGTGAGACAATTTGCCGGTGAGGCTGACTTTCCAATTCACTCAAGATTCCTTCCGAAGCCCTGACCAAAAGGCATGTGGGTTAAGACGCTTTGAAGGCATGGCCGATGATGTCTGCGGCTGTTGGAATGTCCCTGTTTTGTGAAAAACACTGCCGGATGAAGTATAGCCTCGGTGGGTCGTTTTTTGTCAATCCTTTATCGTTTACTTTATCCTTGACACCAACGTGCAGGCGAGGCCTATACTCTGCCTTGTTTTCGATGCAACTATCGAAACCGACATGGAAAGTCGGCAGGCATCACATTGCACTGCGAATGAACCTGAATTCGGGACAGCATTCCGGCTGCATCGAGTCCAGGCGCGTTGCCAGCACGCAAGTTTGCTCACTGAATGGCCTTTTTCGAATAGCGATCGGGGGAGCGATGAGAATTGTATGTCCTTGCATTGTAGGGTTTGGATTCGTTCTAGTTCTCAGCGCTTGGTTGGCCGTGAACCCGACGAATGCGCAGGTCGCTTCGACCCATCCTTCCGGCTCCGCTCCCTCATCCGTCTCAATCGGCAGCTTCACGGCGGCCGATCAGCGAATTCTGCCCATGCAGATCGAGGAACGGATCCGCTTGAACGCAGTTCCAAAGCGCGGGATGTGCAGCACTATCCCGGCGATGCGGGCTCCTGAAGGCTTGATCAGCGGAAACGGCAAGATGTATGTGGAAGTATATGGGAACCCGTTTGCCGAGCAGATCGTATTTCACCACGAACGACTAGTGGCGCCGTGGAAGGGTGATCCGATAGAAGCGCCGAGGATTGCTAGCGTCCTGCCCGAAGTGCGCCGGTTGATTCTGGATGGCCAGTATCGAGAGGCCAACGAACTTGCGTTAGCCACAGCCGCGGAAGGGCCCAGCAAGGCGGAGACGGGGAACCTGAGAGAACATCCCGCCTTCAATATGCGGATCGGCATCCCGGGACAGCATGCGGTGCATGACTACCTGCGCACGATTGATTTTGAGAGCGGGGAGGTGAAGGTCCGCTGGACCGACGGAGCAGGAGTCTGGCTCCGGCACACGTTTGTTTCTCGTCCAGACAACGTGGTGGTGCAGTTGCTGACGGCTCCGGCGGGCGCGTGGATCAACGCGAAACTTTCTCTAGATACCTCGGCTGTCCTCGGCGGAAACCGGCCGGCTGGGTCAAGGAACATTATTGTTCCAAGAGCGGGCGCACCGCAGCCGCTGCGCGATCCCGGAGCAACCGAGATTCATTTTGAGCAGAACCTTGACCCGCAGCACATTGTGTTGCAGGGCCACTACGTTGTGGACCATGGAAATCCGGGGTACGTGAGCGTAACGCGGGTGATTCGCGACGGGGGTTCGGTTCGGGTTGAAGGCAATTCCCTCAATTTTGCGGGAGTTCACACGCTCACGCTGATTACCCGGATCGAGTCATCCGACGATTTGAAGCCGCAGGATGTAGAAGCACTGAAAGCTGCCATGGAACAGATGTCGCCGAACTACGAGGCGCTCGTTGCCCGCCATCGACCGGGACAGGCTGAGGTAATCGACAGGGCGTCAGTGGATTTTGGCGGTTCAAGCATGCACGCAATGAGCGGAGAGGAAATGCTTTCCGACCAGAGAACGCGAATTGGGTACAACCAAGCTCTGCTCTCGAATCTCTTTGACATGGGCCGCTATTGGCTTTACCTGCGCAGCGGAGAGTTTCCTTCTATATGGGGTCACGTGAACATCAACGTGAACCTGCAGATCTCCGCCGCCGTACTGGGCAACCTGCCTGAAGCGATGGTCCCATACACGCATTGGACCGAGGGCCTGATTCCGGATTCGCGCGTAAACGCCGAAAACATTTTCGGATTCAAGGGAGCACTGTTTCCAATCCATCCGACGCAGAGGGGAGGGCAACTTGACCATTTTGCATTCGGCTGGCCTCACGAATACTGGATATCAGCCGGTGGATGGATGTACAGCCCGATGTGGGACTATTACCTGGCAACTGGAGATAAGAGATACCTAAGCGATCACATCATGCCGGGACTCAAGGAGATCGCATTGTTCTACGAGGACTATTTGACGGAAACGGACAAGGATGGCAAGTACATCTTTGTACCGTCGTACTCGCCGGAGAACTGGCCGGCGAACTCGGATTCCTCTCCGACGGTCATCAATGCGGATATGGATATCATGGTGTGCCGCGAAGTGTTTACGCACTTGATTGAAGGGTCAGAGACGTTGGGCGTGAACAACGACGAGATTCCGCGATGGAAGGCGATTTTGGACAAGCTGCCGCCTTACATTCTTGATGCGGACGGCTCGCTGAAGGAATGGGCATGGCCGACACTGGAGGAGGGAACCGCGCTAGACCATCGTCACGAATCTCATATGTACGGCGTGTGGCCGGGCGACGAGATTACGCCAGACCAAACTCCTGAGTTGGCACGCGCCTCGGTGCTGGCAATGCACAAGCGAGCGCAAGGCAATGAATCCGCGCACGGGATTCTGCATAAGGCATTGTCAGCGGCGCGACTCAAGGACCCATCCCTGCTGAACTACGACTTGAAGGAGATTCTGGAAGAAGGCTATGTGAATGCTAGCCTAACCACTTTGCATAACCCCTATTCCTATCCGGCTCCCGATCCGCAAGGGGCGCTTCCCACCATCATGATGGAGATGCTTGTCTACTCGCGTCCCGGCGTTATCGGACTGCTTCCCGCACTTCCGTCGACGCTTACCGAAGGCACCGCGAAGGGGATTGTATGCCGGACCGAGGCAAAAATTGACGATCTTGCGTGGAATCTGAACGCCAGCAAGTTGAGTGTGACCATCAGTTCGTTGAAAGACCAGACCGTAAAGCTCTACGTTGGGGGAGGAATTGAAAGCATCGAAGGGCCGCAGGGCGTCTTGATGCGTAAAGCGGCGCCCGGAGCCGACTTTGCGGAGGTGAATCTGTCTGTGGCACACCCCGTAACGCTGCACGTGGCCTTGGGAAAGAAAGAGCGCTCGAGCTGGCTCCAACAGCCGATGGAATAGACTGAGAGCAAGTGTGCCAGGAATGGTTAAACGGAGATGACACGGCTGATTGGCGCATCAATTGTTTTCATTGTGACAGCGGCGATTCCCGGTGCTCGCGCGGAGAATGTTCAGGCAGCGAGCGATGCTATTGTCTGGAATCTGCGGATTGCCTCCGAAGAGGCTGGCCGCGGCGATATCTCTTCGGCGCTCGCGGACACAAGAGCCGCAATAGCGCTCGACCCAAATCGTTTCGACGGATGGTATGAACTCGGATCCCTGCTGGGGCAGACAGGTGATTTTCCGGCAGCCGAAGCCGCATTTCGGCGAGCTATTGAGTTGAAGCCCGATCTGGCCAAGGCTCATTTCGGTTTGGCATTAGCGCTGATCGGTAATCCTCAAGGCAAAATGGATTGGACTGGGGCAATTGCCGAGTGCAGGGAAGCGGTAAAGTACCAGCACGATTATCCTGAGGCTCTGAATCTGCTTGGCGCGGGACTGTCCGCGACGGGCCAGCAGGATGCGGCAATCACGGAGTTGCAGCATGCAATTCAGCTCTCGCCAGCCCTGGCTGAAGCGCATTTCAATCTTGGCTTGGCACTAGAGAGCAAGGAGCGTTTCGACGAGGCTGCTCAGGAATACCGGGCGGCCATCGCAGCCCGAGGAGCATATCCGGAAGCGGTAAGCGCGCTGGGGAATCTCCTTTTGCGGATAGGAAAGAGCGTGGAGGCGGAGCAGGCGTTAAACCAGGCACTTCGCCTCAATCCTGACCTCACCAACGCGCACTATGCGCTGGCGCGCCTCCTGCGCAGTCTTGACCGCAAAAGCGAGGCGGCGGTTGAGTTTGCCGAAACCAAGGACCTTACCGACCGGCCAGAGAACGGGATCCAATCGTCGCAAATTAGCAACCAGGCGTTGGAACTCGCCGCCAAGGGCGACATGGCGGGAGCTGCGGCACTATTACGGAAGGCGATTGCCTTGAAGCCAGATTACGGCGTGCCCCACTACAACCTGGGCCTGATCAGTGCCGACAGGGGAGACACGGACTCCGCTTTGCAGGAACTGATCAAGGCGATCTCATTGCTTCCGGGCCAGGCGAAACCGTGGTTCGACTATGGCCGCGTGCTAAAGCGCGCGAAGGATGACAAGCAGGCATTGGAGGCTATTTCCTGGGCCGCGCGACTGGCGCCTTCTGACACCCGCATCCAATCCGAATTGGCGTCCGCGCATGGTTCCAAACCCACTCAGGATATTGTCTCGAATCTGGACTTTGCTGTAAGCCAACCCAAGGTGGGGGCCTTCACGGATAGCGCAAAAGACCACAGAGCTTTTGCGCTTGAACTGACGAACCACGGAGACATTCAGGGTTCAGTCGGCGAACTGCTACGATCGCTTTCGCTTGAACCGGCATCGATTGAAACAAGGCGCCTCCTCGCTGAGTCTTATGTGCGGATTGGAGACAATCACCATGCGATTCTCGAGTACTACAAGGTGATTCGATCCGATCCAGACTACGTTGAGACCCGCATCGCTATGGGCAAGATACTGCTGGCAGATGGAGACGCGGAGGGGGCTGTAAACCAGTTGACTATAGCACTTGGCCACCGACCCGATTCAGATGAAGCCCGAGTGGCGCTCGTTCAGGCAAAAAAAGCGCTCTCAAATCCTCAATAACACTGATCAAATTCATCCACTCCTGATTACCAAATTGACTCCACCTGATCGGATTCTCGGGCAGCGGGAGCTCACCGTGTTGCGTTCTCCAAGAATTTCGGAGTAAGCAACAGCCCTGCCGATATTCCTCTCGTAATTCGGTGCTGGACCGTGAAATAAATCGATTTTCAACCAAATAGGCCGGGCATTTAATCGGTGGGTCAGTCCGGCTGGACCATGTTCCGGCGGCTATATTCCGGGCGCATCGACATCCGATGTCGAGGTTTTCCTAGATTGCAAGAGCGCTTTGCGGCCGCGGCAACCACCGATTAGTGCGCAAAGATTCCGCTTGACATCTCTCATACTTTCGGTTGACAATTCGTCCCGTTGGTACGATTCCTTAACCGATGAAGTAAACGAAATCGAAATGACCTAAATTCACTGCCGATTCTCGGTGAATGGGTGAGTTGGGTATCAACAAGGAAAACTTTACAAGATCGAGAGGCCCAAATGTCAGGACACACGTTAAGAGACCGAGCATCAACTTTGCATCTCCTGGTAAACGCTTTCCGGATTAAGGCAATCATTGGCGCCCGCGCCTTCTTGGCGTTCGTCTGGATTGTCGGGACATCGGGACTGCTCATAGGCGGTTCGGGTCATTTGTATGCGCAGTTGGACACAGCGACCCTTAACGGAACCGTCACCGATCCAAGCGGCGCCGCAATCGCGGGCGCCTCGATTACCGTTCTCAACAAGGACACTGGTGCGGAACGTGTCTCCAAGACGAACGATGTGGGTCTTTATTCGGTCCCCTCGCTTGCGCCGGGAGTTTATAGCGTTACCGTAACCAAGAGTGGATTCACAACCGCCAATGAACCCAGCCTCACGCTGCAGGTTGACCAGGTCGCTAGTCTTAACCTCGCTTTGGCGGTGGGGAGCGACAAGGTCACGGTCGAGGTAAGCACTTCATCGGCGGTCCTTGACACTTCCGACGCTTCCCTGGGCACGGTGATGCCGGAGCAGGTAGTGGAAGACCTTCCGCTCAACGGACGGCAATTCACGGAGCTGCTGCAGTTGGCTCCAGGCACAGTGCCAATCGACAACTCCCAGAATGCGGGCAAGGCTCCGGGTTTTGGCGCAGGAGCAGTGAGTCCCGGCGTCGACGGGCAGACTAACAGAAGCAATATCTTTTTTCTGGATGGCATCATCGCGTCGAACCCATTTTTTGGCGGCTTCTCCTTCAGTCCTTCCATCGACGCGATCCAGGAGTTCAAGGCGCAGTCGCACACGGATCAGGCGCAATACGGTCAGGCGAGCGGCGCGATTGTCAGCGTAGTGAGCCGTTCCGGCAGCAACCAGATCCATGGCGCCGTCTACGAGTTCGTGCGCAATCAATTGTTCGATGCAAAAGACACGTTCGACACCGTGAAGGCGCCTTACCACCAGAATCAATATGGCGCTTCGTTTGGTGGGCCGATCTTCAAGAACAAGCTGTTCTACTATGCCAACTACGAAGGCGGTCGCCAGATCATCGGTTCCTCCGTCAACTACTCAACTGTGCCCACATCCGCCGAGCGCTCCGGCGACTTTACAGGCTTGCTGCCAGGCGCGTCCAATAACCAAACGACGACTCTTTACGATCCAAGCACGTATGGCGGAGGCTCCTGCAACTCTGCCGGCGTTTGCACCGGGTCGTTCACGGAATACACCTCCGGCCCATTGGTCAGCGGCAACAAGCTAACGCCCGACACTTCCATGCAGAGCTACATGAACGGCATATACCCTGCGGCCAATGCGCCGCTTGGCTCAAACAACGCTCCGGGCCAGAACAATTACCTCGCCCCCACCAGCAACATCAATGACAACGATCAGGGTTCAATTCGGATTGACTATTCAATTGGGCAGAGAGACTCAATAAATGGCCGCTACAGCCAGAACCAAAGCCTTGAATCGGGTCCGAACGGCGGTATTGCGAATCTTTTCCAAACCCAATTCGACGGCAAGAACACAGGCGCAACCTGGGTTCACACCGTCAGCCCCACTTTTGTCGCCGAACTGACCGGCGGCTACAACGCCATTAACATTCCCCAAGCGGTCGTGACTCCCGAGGATCAGGGCGCGCTCTTTGCAAAGGTTGGATTCGGTGCCGGCTTCAACGAGTATCCCGGCGCCCCAGGGCCGCCTCAACCAGCGGAGGTCCCCGAACTAGACCTGACAAACGGATCTGGAGCAAGCACCAGCTATAGCGGCATGTGGAATGGCGCCGGCCCTATCGGCCCCATGCACATTGTCCAGGGCGGTGGGTCAGCGACCAAGATCGCCGGCAATCACAGCCTGAAGTTTGGTGCTTCTTACTACCACACCTGGATGTACACAAACTGGAACGGCAACAACGATGGCTTCTCTTACCAGGCAACGGCAAATGCCGCTTGCCAATATGTTCCAGGTCCAAATAAAACTCTCAATTCAGGACCTGCGGCGGCATGCCCGTCGTACAAGCCGTATACCCCAACCTCGCAATTGGCTGCGGGGCAAACCAACAACCTTGGACAGGCCGCAGGCGGAGACGCGATGGCAAGTTTGCTCCTCAGCCTTCCGGTGGCAGGTACCCGCAACCTGGGAAACAGCGGTGTAAACCTGCTGGAAAACACTCCTGAGGTCTATGCGCAGGATACTTGGAAGGTTAACCCCAGGCTGACAATCACATACGGCCTCCGCTGGGATTTCAGCTCGCCGATGCGTGAGAAGAACAACCGTTTGGCGACCTACGACACGGACGCTCAGAAATACGAGATTCTTCAGAACGATAAAGATCTGACGCCAGGATTGTTGCAAGGTCTTGTACCGCTCGGCGAGTTCAACAATGTTACGATTTTGCACCGCAACAGCATTGTTACGCCGCACTATCTGGATTTCTCACCACGGCTTGGCTTCGCATATGACATCGCGCCGAAGACCACATTGCGTGCAGGCGTAGGCCGCGCATTCGACGATTGGGGACTGCCGCTGCAGGTGGGTCAACAAAATCGCGGTGCATGGCCTTCCGGACTTCCTCAACATGCCAGCAGCAATCCGCTTAACATTGCCGGCATCAGCCACAAGGCGGATGGATCCGTTGCCAACGGCATCAATCCCTTCCCTTCCGGCACGACGCCAACGCTGGTGGGCACTTCACCACTGCCAGCGGGCGGACTCGGCTTCCAGGACCCGACCTGGGTGCCGGCCGATTCCATCCAGTGGAATCTTGAAGTCCAGCGCGATTTCAACAAGGTCGGCATTGTTTCGCTCGCCTATGTTGGCTCCAAGACCAATCACAACACGATCCTGCAGCCGTACAACACCGCGCCGGCCTCGGCCGCTCCCTATTCGGCTTCCGAAGATCCGGACCAGGTGCTTGTAAACTCCGCTCAAACTCTCAGGAGCACGGGCTTTACGAAGTATCACAGCCTGCAGGCCAAAGTGACTCGCGCTTTTGCCAACGGCCTAACCTATAACGCTGGATTTACCTGGTCCAAGTCCCTCGGTTTCTCCAGTTGCGGCGGAGACTTCTCAAACGTCTGCATTCAGGATCTCTATGTGCTGCAAGCGGTGGGACCCAAGGCGTCGGGCGATTACGGGTCCACGGATCTCGATATTCCGTTGGTCTTCACCTTCAACGCAGACTACAAACTCCCGTTCGGCAAAGGCGCGCAGTGGGTCAACAGCGGTCCGGGTGCCTATATTGTGGGCGGCTGGCAGGTCAACACGCTGCTTGCAATCCGGAGCGGCACGGTCGTTAATCCGACGTATAGCAACGTGGCAAACACCAACGGCGGCAATCCGCGCATCCAAGAAGTATCCAATCCCAACAGCGGAGCCCCGCACAAACGCAGCGAGTATTGGAACGCCAGCGCATTCGCAGCACCGGCTCCCGGTACGTTCGGCAATGCCCAAATCAACTCTCTTCGTGGCCCCGGCTACTGGAGCGATGATTTCTCGCTGTTCCGCGACATTCCTATCACCGAGCGGCTCAAGGGTCAATTCCGCTTTGAGGCGTTCGATATTTTCAACCACCCGAACCTGGGCAACCCGAATCTTGGCTTTGGCGGCAGCAACTTCGACGTCATCAACAGCACCGTTTCAACAACCGGGCCCGGAGCCCAACGCGACATTCAGTTTGCCTTCAAACTGCTGTTCTAGTTGGCGCTTCGGCCCTATTGTTCACAGAGCGTGCGACGTGCAAAACGTCGCGCGCTCTGTGGCGTTCCAGGTCCTAGAGCGCAGTGTAGACTTTAGAGTGTTTGCGGAGCATGGGATGAACGGTGTCAGCGCAGGGAACGCGCATGTCGCGAACTGTTCACCTCGATTTGCCTTGGATTTCGCCGCGCTCGAGCCGCTCAATCTATGACACAAGAATCGTTGCCAGCCTCGGATAATTCAGGGAAGCATATTTCACAAGGGTTTAATCGGCGGACATTCCTATTGAGTGCAGGTGCGGCTGCGCTTCTGGAGTTGCGCGCGGTTAAAGTGCACGGGGCAGGCTTTCCTGGTGTGGCGACCCCGTCGCAGCCCCCTATATGTCTGGCCGCCTCGAAGAATTCCTACCCGCCGCTGTTGCAACAGTTCATTGATAAGCTCGACCCTGCCAATGACGACTTCAAGTGCGAGCAATATGCCGCTGAAATTGAGCGAGTGTTGGATGCCTGGAGCGCTTCTTTATGTAGCTCCGCTCACGACACGAGCTCATTTCAGAGTCATTTTTCAGTCAGCATTCAGGGATGTTCTTTTGTTCCGTCCGAGACCGTCCCGCTGCGCATCGGTGGCCCACTTCAGATCGAAAGGCGAGCCTTTCATGGCCCGCTGGTGAACCGCAAGAAGTTTGTTGCCGAGTTGACAGGGTACTTTGGGTCATTCCAGTCGCTGAAGACGGTGGAACTCGAGATTTATGGAGTTCGGGTGACCGGTGAGTCACCCCTGACTTTGGATACAGATATTCGGTGCGACATTGTTGGAATGGCGCATGACGGCAAGCAAGAGCAACGAGTTGGCGCATGGCATCTTTCGTGGACCAGGATCGCAGACCCCAAGGATCGAACTGATCGGTGGATTGTGCTGCAATGGCAGGCAGAACCGGAGATACGCAGCCGACTCACCGGTCCAGGATTCACGGATATTACCGGACACTGTCTGGATGCGAACGCCCCTGGGATGGCGCAATTGCTGCCTGGCATCGATCACTGGAGAACCGCGCTGGACGGCGCAAGCGGCATTGATGTGTATGGCAACCATGGCATAGCGGTTGGCGACATCGACGGCAGCGGATACGACAGTTTCTATGTGTGCCAACCATCCGGGTTGCCAAACCGCCTTTATCAAAATCGCGGCGACGGCACATTTGAAGATATAACTAATTCCTCTGGCACGGGCATTCTCGACGGCACCGCCTCAGCCTTGTTCGCCGATTTCCAAAATCGCGGAATGCAGGACTTGCTCGTTGTGCGCTCCGGCGGGCCACTGCTGTTCGCGAACATGGGCGAGGGACGATTTGAACCACGTCCCGATGCATTTCAATTCGCGCGTGATCCACAAGGGACGTTCACGAGCGCCGCCATTGCGGACTATAACCGGGATGGATTGCTGGACATTTATTTCTGCGTCTACAGCTACTATCAGGGCTTGAATCAATACCAGTTTCCAATGCCTTACTACGATGCGCAAAACGGTCCGCCAAATTTCCTCTTTCTTAATCGCGGTGATGGAACATTTGAGGATGTCACAATTTCAAGCGGCATGGACCAGAACAATAACCGCTTCAGTTTCGCGGCGGCCTGGTGCGATTACGACAACGACGGCTGGCCCGACCTCTTTGTGGCCAACGATTTTGGCAGGAAGAATCTTTATCGCAGCAACGGAGACGGTACATTCACCGATGTTGCGTCAAAGACGGGTGTGGAAGACTACGGACCGGGCATGAGCACGTGTTGGCTCGATCATGACAACGACGGGCTTCAGGATATATATGTCGCCAACATGTGGCTCCCGGAAGGCAAGCGGATCACGGCAGACGATCATTTCTTGTCCGGCGTCGATCCCGCAATTCGCGCGATTTATCAGAAGCACAATGCGGGCAATTCGTATTACCGGAATGCGGGCAACGGTACTTTTGAGGACAAGACCTGCGCGGCCGGGACGGCAATGGGACGTTGGTCATGGTCTTGCGCTTCATGGGATTTCGACAACGATGGCTGGGCGGATATCTACGTGGCCAATGGATTTGTTTCCGGTCCGAATCACCAGGATTTGCAAAGTTTTGCCTGGCGCCAGGTGGTGCAGCGCTCCCTGACTTCTTCGGGTGTTTCGCAAGACTATGAGATGGCGTGGAACGCGATCAATGAGTTGGTCCGCTCCGACTATTCGTGGAGCGGCTACCAGCGAAATGTGTTTTTTGCCAACAACCGCGACGGTACGTTTTCAGACGTGTCGGGTGTGCTTGGGCTTGACTTGGTCGATGATAGTCGGGCCTATGCGTTGAGCGACTTTGATCACGACGGGCGGCTTGAGTTTGCTCTCAAGAGCCGGACCGGTCCGCAGTTGAAGATTCTGCGCAATAGCCTGGAAAGCATCGGCAATTCGATAGCCTTTCGGTTGAGAGGTCACACCAGCAATTGGGATGCAATTGGAGCGGTCGTCACCATCGAATCGGGCGCGACGCGGCAAACGAAATTTGTTTCGGCAGGTTCGGGTTTCGCTTCACAACACACGAAGGAGTTATTCTTCGGCCTCGGCGAAGCATCCAAGCCGATCTCCATTTCAGTACGCTGGCCTTCGGGAGTGGTCGCGCGCTATGGAAGTCTTCCAGTCAACCATCGTATAAACATTGATGAGGGCGAGCCCTCTTTCAAGGCGACAGCTTATCTTCCCATGCCATCGGCCAATCGAGTGTCGGCGGCTGCCCTCACTGCTCCGCCCACGCCCGAGACTGTAAGCAGTTGGCTTATCGCGCCCTTATTTGGTCCCGACCTTCAACTCCGGGACCTGAACGGTGAGTTGCGTCAGCTCAGTGCATTGCAGGGCAAGCCTACCCTGCTGACATTTGTGCGCTTCGACTGCGGCGACAGCCGCAACCAGCTTGAGCAACTGCAGAAGGCATCCGCGGATCTGTCAGCGGGGAGTTTCGCCTTGTTTGTTGTTGCCTTGTCGAGCAGCTCTGATGAAGATGCGAGCAGGGATTTCATGCGAACGTTACATCTGAATTTCCCCGTCCATTTAGCAGATGAGCGGGCAGCGGGCGCGTGGAATATTCAGTACCGCTACATGTTCGATCGACGCCGCGATATGCTACTGCCGATGTCATTCCTGCTGGACGCAACAGGGGCCATCCTCCGCATCTATCAGGGGGTGGCGGCGCCATTGAGCGTCATTGAGGATTGGAAGTCCGCTCCCGCCACGCCTGAGCAACGACTAGCACTCGCGATGCCATTCAAAGGGCCATATTATGCCGGAGCTATGAAGCACGACTATCTCACATATGGCATCGCGTTTACAGAATACGGTTATGTCGATGCGGCACAGGCGGCCTTCCGGCACGCCATTGATGCCGACCCCGGGCATGAAAGCGCATGGTTCAACCTGGGAACGATCTATTTGAACAAGAAGGCTTACCCTCAAGCCCGCAAGTACCTGACCGAGGCGGTACGCTTGAATCCTCAGGATGCAGACGCGTGGAACAACCTGGGTACGGTCTCCGGCACGGAAGAAAGGTACGACGAGGCGCTTGACGAGTTTCGGCACGCTGCGCTGGCCAATCCAAATCATCGCGTCGCCACGGAGAATATGCTGCGCATTTATCGCTTCCAGAATCGCGCAGCAGAGGCCCAGAAGACCTTGGAGGAATTGATTGCCAGGGCACCCGAGAATGCCGATCTGCACCTTGCTCTCGCAATGACGCTCGTGGCGCAGAACGAGTTGAAGCGAGCTCGCACAGAACTTGAGTCCTCAATTTCGCTCAAACCGGGAAATCCCGATGCAATCAATAATTTGGGTGCAGTCCTGCTTCGTTTGGGGTTATCTCGCGAGGCGCTCGCACAATTTGAACGATGCCGCAAACTTGCTCCTGACTTCGATCGCCCGGCCATCAATGCTGCGCTTGTTTATAAAAGCGCGGGTCAGACCGATAAGGCCCGCCAGACTCTTCAGGAATTCCTCGCGCGTCATCCAGATAACAGCGATGTGCGCGGCGCACTCGACAAGATGGGGACTCCATGAAGATTCCACGAGATCTCACATGGCTTATGTCGGCATTGTTTTTCATTGTCAGCCATTGCTTTGCAATGAGTTCCGGAGTGGTAACGGGAACAGTTCGCGATGGGGATGGTAAGCTGCTGAGCGGCGTACTGATAACTCTGACAAGCCGCCAGGTTCCTCCATCCACTTACAAGACAACGACCGGTCCCACGGGGGAGTACCGCGTAACAGGCCTGAGTGTAGGGGAATACGTTGTTTCGGCGGCGCTATTTGATTATGTGGCAGCGGGGCCTATCATTGTGCAAGTCAACGCGGACACTGCGACCGCGACAGGTGATCTTAACTTGACCCCGGTCGCGCAGAGATCTACTCAAAACGTGCCTCCTTCCCATCCAAAATTGGAATTCGAGTCCTCGGGAATTCGAGGACTTATTGATCCCGGAGGTTATTCTGCGTCGTCTGCCGGCGCTGCGTCCGGTTTGTTGCGTGGCATCGCGGATGTGAAGCGCACCGACAAGAACTTTGGTGAAACAGCGGCAAACGCGTGGCCTTGTAGCCTGGAACCGGAATTGCTACAGGCTTTGAAAAAGAACCCAGATAGTGTGGACGCCAATCGCCGTCTCGGTCAGTTTTATGCTGCCCACGATGAACCCTCCAGAGCAGTTCCGTATCTCAAGCGCGTGTTGGCAGCCGATCCTCATGACGGGGTTGCTTCGCGCGGACTTGCAATTGCATGGATGGAAGGCGGGGACTTCGAAAGTGCACGCGAACTGCTTACACCCATTGCCGCGACTGCGCCGGGACAGAAGGCAGACTCTGAAATCCATCAGCTCTTGGCTCGCGCCGATGAAGGCTTGGGCCAATTCCAGCCAGCTGCTCAGCAGTACCGCATCGCCGCAAGTGAAGAATTGAGTGAGGAAAGCCTGTTTGGAATAGGGTATGAATTGATTCTTGCCGGCCAATTGCCTCAAGGCCTTGATGCGTTTGAGGCTGGTGTGCGACAGTACCCACGCTCCGTTCCTCTCCGCATCGGACTTGGAGCCGTGCAGTTTTTAGAGGGCAAGGCAAATGAAGCCTTACAGAGTTTTCTCAGGGCGACTGATATCGATCCGGCCGAGCCTCGACCTTACTCGTTTCTTGCCAGCACAATGGGTAGTGCGAAAGGTGAAGAGGATCAAGTGCGATCGAGGTTCGAGCGCTTTCTGGATCGAAGGCCAGACAGCGCATCTGCGCACTACTTTTATGCGCTCGTGCTATCACAAGACGGGTCTAATCACGACGATGTCCGTATTGAAAACCTGCTGAAGCAGGCAGTCCACTTGGATCCGACTCTCGCCAAAGCTCACCTGCTGCTCGCGGACACCATGAGTGAGCGAATGGATTATGAAAGCGCGGTGCCGGAATATGAGACCGCGATTCGATTGGATCAAGAGCTGAGAGACGCTCACTATCGTTTGGCCCTGGCCTACAAGCACATTGGCAAAGCAGATTTGTCGGTGCGCGAGATGCAGATATTCCGCCTCTCAAAACAGCCAAAGCCAATGGGCGAAGAGGGAATTGACATTTCGCAATTTATCTCGGTAATGGATGCTCGAGACCAACATTCAAGGCAGGAGGTGCGATGCCCTGCAGTTTCCCACTAATGCGTTATCGAAAGCGAATTTCTGCTGTCTTCGCAGTCCTGCTTGGGTCTACATCGATCCTGTTAGTGGGAGCAGCTCAGAAGCAGTCGAGAATTCGCTTTAAGCCCGCGCCCATCCCATTTCGTCTGGAGACCGATGAAACTCCCATTCGTCATTCTCCTGCAACCATGGGAGGGGGAGTGGCTGTATTCGATTACAACAGGGACGGTCGTCCTGACATTTTCTTCACCAACGGTGCCAATATTGAAACACTCAAGAAGGACGATCCCAAGTACAAAAATCGGCTGTTTCGCAACGATGGAAACGGCGTTTTCACCGATGTTACGGACAAAGCCGGGTTGGCTGGAACGGGATACGATATTGGCGTTGCGGTGGGCGACTACGATAACGACGGCTATCCGGATCTGTTTGTCGCTGGGCTGCACCGGAATACGCTCTATCGCAACAATGGTGACGGAACGTTCACAGACGTTACCGAAAAGGCGGGCCTGAATCGCCCAGACCCGCAGTACGGCCCACTTTGGTCAGTAGCCGCCGTTTGGGTCGATGTGAACGGCGATGGGCTGCTGGACCTTTTCGTTGTGAACTATCTGCAATGGAGTCTTTCGACGGACCCACTTTGCAGTTACCACGGAATTTCGGATTATTGCGATGTCAGCTTCTTCAAAGGTCTTCCAGATCAACTTTTCCTCAACCAGGGCGATGGCACATTCAAAGATGTCTCTGCTGAGTGGGGGATTCGATCGCACGTTGGTAAGGGGATGGGCGTGGCCATGGCGGACTACGACCTGGATGGCAAGCCTGACCTGTTTGTCACCAACGATACCTACTACAACTTCCTGTTTCATAACATGGGAAACAAGTTTGAGGAGATTGGCTTGCAGGCTGGAGTCGCATTGCCCGACGATGGAAACTTTATTGGTGGCATGGGCGGGGACTTTCGCGATTTCGACAACGATGGCTACCCGGACATCGTCTACGCGGCTTTGGCGAATCAGACTTTCCCCGTGCTTCAGAATCGTGCGGGGAAGGAGTTTATCGAGATCACCGGACCTAGCGGTATACGTCAGGAGAGCCTGTTGCACTCCGGCTACGGTGTAGGCATTTACGACTTCGACAACGACGGATGGAAGGATATCTTCGTAACGGGCGGCCATGTGTTGGCGCTGATGACATTGGGAACCAACGTCAACGAACCCAACTTTGTGTTCCGTAACCCAGGGCGCGAGGGCAAATGGGCCATGCTGACGGATGAGGCCGGTCTGAATGCGCTTCCCCCTGCGCGCCACCGCGGATGCGCATTCGGAGATTTTGATGGCGATGGACGGATAGACATTGTGGTTACCGCCATTGGCAAGGACGCGGAAATCTGGATGAATCACAGCGATCCTTCGGGGCATTGGCTCGATGTCGCATTGGAAGGGACCAAAAGCAATCGCGACGGAATCGGCTCCCGAATCAAGGTGGTAACCAAGAGCGGTACGCAGTATAACCACATGACGACCAGTGTTGGTTATGCATCTTCCAGCGATGGTCCGGTGCATTTCGGATTGGGCGGCGATGCCCGCGCACAATCGGTCGAGATCCATTGGCCTTCAGGGATTGTGCAAACGTTCCAAGATGTTGCGTCGGATCGTGTCATTGTTGCGAAAGAACCGGCCCACTGAGCTCTGATTAATCGCGCACACGGTGATGCGGTGGGATGAGTGTATCGCTGGCTCAGTGTGTTTTCTGCGATTCACTTTGCTGCTGCGCCGCTATCAGCCGGTCGACGATCTGCTTCTGGTGCTCTCCATCATCTGGCCTGTGCAAACGATAATAAAGCGCCGACAACTCAATATGCGGCTGTAACCAATCAGGAGACTGCTGGACCACCGTCTGAAGACCTTGGAGTGCAGCATCCAACTGCCCTTCGGCCCGGTCCACCAGCGCCAACTCAAAGCGTGCTTGAGCCGATGCCGGTTGAAGCTGAAGCGCTCGGGTTAGTTGCACTCGGGCCTTCACCAAATCTCGCTTGAAATAGTAGATGGCGCCAAGGTAGTACTGTGCGTTGAAGTCCTTTTCATTGGCCGCGACCGCGTTCAGAAGAGATACTTCTGCGCCTTCATAATCGGCGGTCTGCTCCTGAATCATCCCAAACAAAGTCTGCAATCCAGCAACATTTGAATTCGCCAACTTCGCCGCATCCGCATCCTTACGCGCAAGATCGAACTGGCTTAACTCCAGTCTTGTTCGCCCGGCGAGCAACCATGCATCCACGTTTGCGCCCTTTTCGGCGGCCTTCTCCACTCGTTCCACGCCTTCCTGTGGACGGCCGGCTTCGATGAGTGCCGATCCAAGCAGCCATTCCAGATCGGGGTCATCTGGTTGCGATGAGTCCATGGGTGCGAGGAGCGCCACAGCGTCCGATCCGCGACCGGCGCGCACCTCACAATCGGCAAGCATCATGACGGCTTGTTCGTCTTTTGGATCTTCATGATGCAGGCGCACCAGCTCGTTGATTGCAGGCTCGAGTTGTCCATTTTCCTGAAAGGCGAGGGCCAGATTCATTCGCGCAAGCCGGTTCTTAGGATCCGAAGCGAGTACGATACGGTACTGATTGATTGCCTCGCTGTAACGCTGGAGATGTTCAAGCGTCACTCCGAGGTTGACCCGCACCGCTAAGGCCTCCGGATGCAATGCGAGGATCTCTCGATATTTTCGGACGGCTACGGCATCGTCACCCCGTTGCTGCGCTTGCACTGCTTGCTCGAAGATCTGCTGAGGACTAGTGGTCTGCGCGTGGGAGCAGACGGCCCCACAAGTACAAAGCAACCAAGCGACTGCGTTACTTCGCACGTTGGAGCTGTGAAGTCCTGAAATTCGAAGAATAGAGCCGATGTTACTCAATTTCATTGCAAGATTTCGCTCCGGGCAACGACCGCTGCAAGGATTGGTTCCGAGCAAGTATAGAATGCGGCCCTGTCGTTTTGAAGCGTTCGCCGCAATCACATCCCGCTATTGGGCCTTGGGAATAGAATGCGTCGGCGCAACTGGCTCATCCACCTGAATCTGGCGGTCACCTTTCACGTTGGCGAGTGTTTGCACAATTCCGCTTGGCCAACGGATTTCGATGCTTTCCGCTATCAAGTCATTGCCCAGACCAAAGTGCACGCGAGGATCGCTTGCAGAGAGAAAGCCGCTTGCTGTGGTCACGGTATCCCATTGCGAGCCGTGCGCAGTGGTAAGCTTTACTACCGCGCCGATGCCATCCCGATTGCTTTTGTGCCCGGTAAGATGCAAGGTGATCCAGTGATTCGTTGTGGCTGTCTTGTTCATGAGAATGTGCGCCGGTCCGCCGTTAGTGCTGACGACAGCATCGATCCGGCCGTCGTTGTCGATGTCGCCGATGGCCATCCCGCGTCCCACCCATGCGTGGCGGAAGGCATCGCCTGAGATGGAAGACATATCCGTAAATTCTTTACCCGTGTTGCGAAGCAACATCATTGGCTCCCGGTAACGAAGCTGCGGGGACGTCTTCTCGATGGTATCCAGATCGTGACCCTGCGCAATCAATAAATCCTTCCATCCGTCGTTGTCGTAATCGATGAATCGGACGCTCCAACCTGAATGTAGTTGCGATATTGCTCCAATACCGGAGGAGCCGGTGACATCGTCAAAAGTGCCGTCACGATGATTGTGGTAGAGCGGATATCTCTGATTGGCAAGGTCGGTCACCACAATATCGGGCCATCCGTCATTGTCATAGTCGGCAAAGTCCACACCCATACCTGCAAAAGTCTGTCCGGCGGAATTTACCGCGACTTCGGATTCGAGGCCGACTTCTTCAAAAGTTCCGTCTGGCTTTTGGTGGAAGAGAAACTCCTGCATGGAGTCGTTTGCGATATAAAGGTCGATGCGTCCGTCGCGGTCGTAATCGGCGACTGCAATACCCAGGCCCTTGGCCGGCTTGTCAAGCCCCAACTTATGCGCCACCTCGGTGAAGTGACCGTTGCCATCGTTGTGATAAACGAGCATTGTAATGGGCTGGAAGACGTCGGGGTGGCAATATCCGCGAGAACCTTCGCGCTGCTCAGGGCCGCACCAAAGGTCATCCCAGTCCCAGGTGACATAACGCACAACTACCAGGTCGAGTAGGCCGTCGTTGTCAAGGTCGACCCAGGCAGCCGAAGTCGACCATCCACTGCTTCCGACTCCTGCTTTCTCAGTTACGTCAGCAAAGGTGCAGTCGCCGTTGTTGTGGTACAAACGATTGCCGCCATATCCAGTGACAAAAACGTCCTCGTATCCATCGTTGTCGTAATCGGCCACAGCGACGCCCATTCCGTAACCAACCCCTTTGAGCCCCGATTTCTCGGTGATGTCCTCGAAAGTTCCATCGGGTTTCTGGTGGTACATCCGGTTCCAATATTCGGCTCCCGTCTTTTGAGGGATGAAGCCTTTCGGGGTTGGGTCGGAATAGGGTGCGCCGTTCACGAGAAAAAGATCGAGCCGACCGTCATTGTCGCAGTCAAAAAGTGCCACGCCGGACCCCATGGTTTCTATCAGATATTTGCGGGAGGTGTGAGGCGCCTGGTGCTGAAAATGCACGCCTGCCATATCGGTGATGTCGACAAATAGACCGGGAATTGGAGTTTGCGTTATGGGTGGTTTGGCGGCTGTTAATTCCTGTGCATCCGCGATCGGTGCAAGGTAGAGGCAGCACGCGCCTGACAGGAGTGACGCAATGCATTGAAGCCACAATCCAGCAGTGAAGACAAGAAGCACTCTGAGGGTATTCAGTATTCCGGGAGAGAATCCTCGCTCCTTCACTCGAGCAGGAGATAACGAATCCCGCAAGAGTTGAGTCGCGACGCATTTGCCGCGCAATGAATAAAGGCAGGGCATTGAGGGGAATTTCCCGACGGAAGAATGATTCGAGGACCTGTGACACATCATATTTGAAGGGTGTTTCAATGTCGATGTCTTGGATTGACCAACATATGAGGAACCGCGCGAATAAAACGGAAGGGCGATATGGTTGCCAGAATGGGAGGAGACGAATTCGTTGTGCTCATCCCGGACTTGAGCGATCTGCGATTTGCGGAGGATGTAGCCGCAAAAATTGTACCGGCTCTCTCCGCGCCAATTCCATTTCCGGCATTTCCGTTATATCTGACTGTGAGTGTTGGGGGTTGCGCGCATTTGCAGGAGAATTGGATGCCGATGCTCCGTTAAAGAACTTGGACGCGGCGCTTTACGGGGCGAAGGCGCAGGGGCGAAATCGCTTTCAAGTCTACACAGCGGAACTCGCAGCCGGTTGATTCGAGGGTCTATACGTGGATCAGTCCGCGTTGCAGGGCGGTCATTACTGCCTGGGTCCGGTCGGCCGCCTTTAGGCGCGTAAGAATCACACTCACATGGCACTTTACTGTGGCTTCAGATATGTGAAGAGCCGTGGCAATCTCTTTGTTCGATTTGCCTTTCGAAATCAACGTAAGAACCTCGCGCTCTCTTACGCTGAGGCGCGAATCCGGAGTACGCGTGGCGAGTGCCTTCGACATGGGAGGGGGCAGAAATTGTCCGCCACCATGGACGCAAACCACCGCATTTACCAGCATCTCCTGAGGAAGGCCCTTTATCAGGTATCCACTGGCGCCCGCCTCCATTGCCTGGTAGATATCCTCATCTCCTTCATATGTCGTCAGCACGATGAACCGAGCATTCGGGTTTTTCGAGCGAATTCGGCGGATGGTTTCAACACCGCTAATCCCGGGCAGGCGAAGATCTATCAAGGTGACATCCGGCTTGCATGCGGTGTGCATCTCGATCGCTTCTTCACCGCTGCCCGCCTGGCCTGCCGAGATCATTGCGTGGGACGATGAAATAAGAGCCGCGATGCCCATGCGCATGATCGGGTGATCGTCAACAATGAGTATCCTGATCCGTTTCATTCGGCCCGATTATAGTGCAAGCATTGCTGCGCTGTCAGCGGTTGTCAGTGAAGATCGAGGAATGGTCGCGAAAACGGTAGTTCCACGGTCCGGTTTACTATCAATGGCAAGCGTTCCGCCCAGCGTCTGAACGCGTTCCTTCATGCCCTGCAGTCCGTAATGGCCGCTGTCTGCAAAATCGGGAAGGGTATCGAAGCCTCGACCGTCATCGACAATGTGCAATTCCAGCGCCTGCGATGAGAATCGCATTTGAACCCCAATCAAATTCGGATGTCCGTGAAGGATGGCGTTGAAAAGGGCCTCGCGAGCTACCATGAGCAACTCGTGCATCTGCTGCTGCCCGATCGGGAATGGCTCGCCGCTCGTCGAGCATTTGATGCTCACACCATATTCACTGCAGAGCCGTTCAGCCATTTGCTTAATTGAATCCACTAAACCGCTTTGCACGTTGTCGCCTCTCCGGAGATCCCAAACAGCCTGGCGAGCCTCGTCCATCAGAGCGCGAATCTGGGTGTTGGCAAATTCCACGAAATGCGCCTTCGTCTCAGGATCATCCGGGTCGCAGCTTCGCACCGCTTCAAGCATCGCTGAGACGCCGGCGCAACCCTGAATCAATGTATCGTGCATCTCACGCGCCAGGCGCGATCGCTCTGCCAGAACCGCCGAAAATCTTCCGCGAATCCGTTTCATTCTTATCTGATAAGCAAGTACAGAGAGAGCGGAGACGAGCACCAGGCAAAGAGCGATGAACCAGGGGGTAGTGTAGAAGTAGGGTTCTTTCACCAGCAGAAGAGTCGCTTGCACCACATATTCCGGATGGTCTGTTTCCCAGGCCTCGACGATGAATGTGTATGTGCCTGCTGGCAGATTCGTGTAGGTAGCCGAACGGTAATCGGTGTTGGCGCGGGTCCAATCCTTGTCAAAACCCGTCATACGATATCGGAATTCGAGGTCGCTTTGCGAACTCAGCATCACCGGCTCATACCCGATTTCAACACGGGATTGTCCTGCGGATAATGGCAAACGATCCGTTTGGTCCGCGGCGCGCCCGTCCACGGTGACGGTGCCGATGCGCAAATGGGATAGAACTGCCGGATTGAACGCGGTGGGTCGGATTCTCCATAAACCCTCGCTGGTGGGAAGGCATGGATCACCATCGGGCATAATCACCCCGGCTGGCTGAGTTCCTCCGTAGAACCGGACAGGCGCTTCGCCACCACTCGCGCGATAGAAGCGCAAAGAGAGTGTTTGCGCCGGCTCCTTCGCTGCGGCATCGAACTCGTCGCGATTCAGGAGCATGACTCCCTGAGGGCCGCTCAACCAAATGTGACGGTTGCCATCTTCCAGGACCGCGAAGATACTATTGCTTGCCAGACCATTGGCAGTCGTGAAGTGATCCAGCCTTCCGTTGCGAAGCCGATAAATCCCGTGATTTCGCGTTCCGAACCATAGGCCTCCGTCGGAGTCTTCGAACTCAGACCACACCTTTTCATCCTTCAATGCATCCGTGACAGCATCGTGGAGAGCCACACCATTGTGCAGGCGGGTTACCCCGCGTTCAGTGCCCGCCCACACGTCTCCGTTTCTATCTTCAAGCAGCGAGCGCATACTGAAATGCGACAGTCCGTTATCCATGGTGAAGTTGTTGATGTTCCCACCATTGAGGTGGCTGAGACCGGAATCGGTGCCGATCCACATGCTGCCGTCATGAGCCTCCATCATGACACGCACAAAGTTGTTCACCAAACCCTCGCCGGTAGTAAAACGCGCAACGACTTTGCCTGTAAATTTGAAGACCCCGCTTCCATCGGTCCCGAGCCAAAGCGAGCCATCTCGTGTGCGGAGAACATTGCGGACGTGCGCATTTTTCATTTTTGGGAGATGGACTGGGATGGCGTGGTCGCCAATGATATGAACCAACTGGTTTGAAGCCGCCCACAGGGTCCCATCCCTATCCAGTGATACTGTGCCGAAGTCGGAATCGGCAGCCTGGGGAAGGAGGAGTACGTTGACTGGAGTTCTGCTGAGGCGGATCATACCGACCTGGGTGCCAATCCAGAGATTGCCGGCGTCGTCGGCAAAGATGGATAGCACGGTGTTGCTTACCAGCGGGGAAGGGGCTGTGAGCCGGCTGATTTTGACGGTATGAGATTGGTACGCGATGCGAAAGATTCCCTGACCGATCGTTCCCGCCCAAAGTTCTCCTGCTGCGACTTCCCGTAGCGTTCGCACCGTTCCCCAGACGCCCGGCACTTGGGCAAAATGGTTGCTTCCGGGTAGGAGTCGATACAGCCCTGAAACTGTCCCTGCCCATATGGATCCATCCGCGGTTTCAATGATCGACTTCAGGCGGTGCTGATTGTCAACTCCACCCAGCGGGTAAGATTCCGGCACCCCGCTCCTGATTGCGTATAACCGCGCCGCACCAGCCCAGATGCGGCCGGTGTGATCCTCAAAAAGTCCATGGAAAGCCGTAGCGGACATTTCGGGGCGATCGTCTGCCCGGTTTACCTTGTTCTCCTTCACACGAAAGAGGCCGTTATCAGTGGCGACCCAGAGTATCCCGCTTCGGTCCTCGAAGAGCGCGCGGATGAAGCCGTCTGTCAATCCTTCAGCCGGTGTATACGCCCTGAAGATCCCATCATGCATCTCCAAAAGGCCACCGCCGTCGGTGCCAATCCACAAGTGGCCGTTTCGTCCTGCCAGCAGGCAGAAGACGCTGTTCTCCCGCATCAGCGGCGTATTTTCGTGGGAGAAGAGTTTGAAGTTGGCGCCATCAAACCGGAATAGCCCATCGCTGGTCCCAACCCAAAGAAAACCGTCCTGAGTTTGCGCGAAAGATTGCACTGTCTCTCCGGGCAATCCATTCTGAGCTTGCCAGGAACGTACGGTATAGTTCCAGTCCCCAATCGACGATTCCTTGCCACCCTCCTGTGCAGATGCCAATGCACCGGCAAAAACAACGAAGAGCACAACCCGGCCAATCCTGGATCCTGCAAAACCGGGAGAATATCGCAGCGCGCACATCGACAAAACCACGAGCCGGATTAAGTTCAGGTTGCGGGGACATGGCAGGTTCACACGGTTCTCCATCGGGGAGATTACCCATCATAATCGCTGATGAGGCATACAAGCTCAATTCCGTAACACGCCGACGTGCGGAATTGTCTCTCGTCTGCGGACCGTTCTCGACTGCGACTGCGGCTGCGTGCTATCAAGCTATGCGCTCCCACTCTTAACTCGTGACAGAACCGGCGAGGATTGGAACTCCAGCAGCGCATCCTTCAGTCCTGGAGAAGATGCGCGCACTTTAACAACTCCGGCAGTCCTTGTCATCCGTAAAAGTGCGGTTGCGATTCCCGCTTCGGCGCGCACGGGGTTGGCAAAAATTCGCTCATCCCCAATCAACGACCCTTCGCCATCAACCGAAAAAGTTACCATGTCATCCCCATACGGATAAGTCATTTCCCGGGCATCGCAGACATGTGCGTAGACACGGACCCAATCCGCGCCGTCGGCTAGCGGGTTGAGCCCGCACGTGTCCAGATGCAATTGGAGACCCTGCGGAACACCGGGAGAATGGACCACATGTTGTGCGACCACCTTGCCGCCAGTGAGACCCTCGGCGAGTAATTCCCCGATTGGCACCCACGGTGCGCCTGATGAAACTGCGTTGCCGAACAACATGCTTCGTGTGCTGCTGAAAACTCCCACACTAAAGGTGAAGGGCGGATGCGGCACTCGATACCCGGCATCGGGCCCTTGCGTCGCGACTAGTTTGCCATTTTGGGTCAATCGCACCTGCTCGCAGTTACTGAACACGACGACTTCCAATGGCGAATGAAACGTTGCGTAATTGGCGATGAAGATCATTGGGCCGCTTCCCGTGCGCACAGGCTGGGCGTGAGCAGGACGCTGACTCTGAAACATGTAATAGTCGAACTTCGGAATACGGAACATGTCGAGTGGGGCGCCCAGGAAGGGCTGATGATGATAGCCGCGAAATGCATCGATTCCCGCCCAAAGATCGGCTCCAGCAGGCCGGTTCTCCGACTGATAGATCCGATCCAGGCTGTGCAGGTGAGAGGAAGCCTGGACGAGCATCGGCATCTCGCCCCACGATCTGGCGACACGAACGCGACCCTGCTGATCGCTCCAGTTATCAACCTGGTCGCCCCACTCGCGTATCCATGAAGGCTTGGAGGAATCCTCAAGGGGACGGCCTGCATAGGTAACATCCCAACCAGCAAATTGTGGCACGGCCTCACGAATTGGATCTCCTGCTGTGCAGCATTCGGGGCCCGGAAATTCTTCATGCACGATGCGGTAAAGCTCAGCC